>Ga0207661_10000334_pt1 | contig 30010 bp, 25 predicted proteins | sample KBSC713LmetaG_FD_184337 | JGI IMG/M metagenome (GOLD analysis project Ga0207661, IMG submission 184337) | Corn rhizosphere microbial communities from Kellogg Biological Station, Michigan, USA - KBS C7.1-3L metaG (SPAdes) (version 2) | ecosystem: Host-associated > Plants > Roots > Rhizosphere ...
ATTTTAAGCCTGACGCTTTTCGAGAAAACACCCATTCTACGGGCACTTCAAGCGTCGGACTCCGAGAACGATTTAGGCGATTCTGGCAACCAGTTGATTCTGTTCGACTTTTAGCCGGACACTAGTGTTCCGCCAGCGGCTAATAATCCGATAACTAGTTTTACGCCGAGCGCACTGCTCGGTCGAGGCGTCGTACTCATGGGAGTGAAGAGTTAAGAAGTGAGGCGCAGACAATCTGGACTCACCGAAAGAATAAAGGAGGGAGGGAGCTTCGTCAAGGATTGCCGTTACTGCCCTTGGCCTGTTCGATAATAGTGGGATGCGCTGGCTGGTCCGCCTTTCCGGGGAACGAGAAGACCTCGATACGCTTGCCCGGATGCAGGCGGCAGACTGGAGCCTCATCAGCCGGGATGGGGCGTACTACCTCCAGTCGAACAAGTTTGAAGGCGCCGCGACCGCCCTTGATGTGATTGCGCGCGCCCGCGATTTCCTCCCTGTCCTCAAAGGTGCTGCTGCGGCGCTAGCCGGCTGCGGTCCAGTGACTATCGAAGGCGAGGTGCAGGAACAGCGACCTGATGGGACTGTCACGATCCACAAAATCTTAGTTGACGGATTCACGGTTCGCGGTCGCGTGTCACTGACGTTCACTGGTTCAGGAGGTACTCCGGCACCGCATCCAATTGAGAGGTGGCTGGCCGCGGCCGACCGAAACAGGAATGTTGAGAAGGCGCTGAGACTGTTTGGAGCCCTTGAACATTCTTGGCGAAATCTCTATCTGGTTCTGGAGGCCATCGAGGACGCGGTCGGCGGCGAAAAGAAACTGTTTGCGCAGCCGTGGTCGCCGCCTCGCCTTAAGGACTTTAAAGCCGTCGCGAACAGTTTCGCGGTCATTGGTGAGGAGGCTCGGCACAGTACCGAGGCGCGTCAACCTCCGACTGCGCGCATGGCGCTGTCCGAAGCCGACGCTCTGATTGCGAGTGCATTATCGGGATGGATGAACTCCCTTTGATAGCGAGCGTACGAATAGACAATCCAACCGGGCTTTAGGCCCTTCTGCGAACGACTGACGGATCATCAACCTCTATTGCCTTTTTGAACTCTGCTGTGCTCTTCGGAGCTCTTGTGCCCCACGTTTCTTTCGCGTTCTGCGGGCTTTTCCTTAGGCGCTTCGCCACCGCGCCGGCCGCGAGACTGGTTAAAGGACGAGTCTTGATGCGGCGTGTAACGATCCTTCTTTGCCATGGGTGACCCTCTCCTTCAGGGTCGCCCTGATTATATAACCGCAGGGGAAGTATGCGAGCGTTCGTGTTTGGCTGCGGTCTCGTATTTCGTGCTCTGAATAACCGTTCTCAACTGCCCTGAACTCCGAGAGCCACAATCCAAACTGCGTCGGGTTCCCCACATTTGAGGTCCGCATCCCCTACGCTATCCACATGCTGTTGACGGACGTATGTATGCCCAAAATCAGCGGAATTGAAGCCGCCAAGCTGGTCTCAAGGGAACGTCCGGGAATGTGCGTGTTGTTGATGACAGGAGCTTTCGACGAAGAGAACCCCGGTTTTCCTGTTCTGCATAAGCCGTTCAATACAACGAAACTGAACGAGACGGTCAAAGGCTTGCTGCCCGGCCTGTCAAAAAACACGGAAGCAGCTTGAGCCTGATTTGGCGCGGTGATTGCTTCGGTTACCAGCGCGTGTTGAATTCTGAAGAAATAATGCACTACAAAATCGACTACAGCCAATCCTTCAGCTGTAGATGGTCGGCGGGTAACTCCCGTTTTTTCTGACCCTTACCCTCGGCGGTCACCTAAATCCGGCCATTGATGGTCACCTGAAAACCGGCCAACGGAGGAAGCACTCAGGACATTAGTTCAGACGGAGCGATACGCTCCGTCAACGTGAGCAATGTCTTGAGCGAAGAAAAGCAGAAGCAGGTTATCGCGCTCGGCCAGCTCGGCTGGACCCTGCGCCGTATCGAGAAGGAAACAGGCGTTCGCCGCGAGACCGCCGCCGGATATCTACGCTTTGCCGGCGTGTCCGTGCGTCCGCCGGGACGGTGGGGTCGCCCTCCAACTTCAAAACCGGCCAAAGAGGTGACCACCGACTTTAGCGGGCTTGCGAAGGCAAAACCGGCCAACGAGGCCGGGGTGACCACCGACCTCGCGCCGGCAAATCCGGCCAACGAGACGGTCGAGGTGACCACCGAGTCCGGACCGCCTCGTCCGTCGCGGAGTCCCTCGGCAAGCGCCTGCCTTCCATTCCACGAACTGATCGAAGCCGACCTCGCCAAAGGCCGCAATGCCATGGGCATCTGGCAAGACTTGGTGGATCGGAGTGGCTTCAGCGGCGCCTACGAGAGCGTGAAGCGCTATGTCCGTAAGCTGCGCGGCGGCCGCATTCCCGAGCCTTGCGCGGTGATCCTGACGCCGCCCGGTGAGGAAGCCCAGGTCTATTACGGCTCCGGCCCCATGGTCCGCGATCCGCACACCGGCAAGTACCGCCGCACCCGGCTCTTCGTCCTGACGCTCGGCTACAGTCGGAAGTCCATCCGGCTGCTGGTGTTCGAGTCGAGCTCGCAGACCTGGGCGCAACTGCATGAGCAGGCGTTCCGGCGGCTGGGCGGCAGCGTGCGCGTGGTCGTGCTCGACAATCTCGCCGAAGGCGTCCTCAAGCCCGACCTCTACGATCCCGCCTTGAACCCGCTGTACCGCGACGTGCTCGCCCACTACGGCGCGGTCGCGCTGCCTTGCCGCGTGGCCGATCCAGACCGCAAAGGCAAAGTCGAGTCCGGCGTCGGTCACGCGCAGAAGACACCATTAAAAGGGCAGCGCTTCGAGACGCTGGAGGAAGCGCAGTCCTACCTCGATCACTGGGAGCAGAAGTGGGCGGACACCCGCATTCACGGCACGACCAAGCGCCAGGTCGCCGCGATGTTCTCCGAAGAGAAGCCCGCGCTTGTGCCGTTGCCGCTGGAGCCGTTTCGCTATTACCAATACGGCGAGCGCACGGTCCATTTGGACGGTTGCGTCGAAGTAGACGCCGCGTATTACAGCGCGCCGCCACGGTGGATCGGGCGCCGCGTCCAGGTGCAGTGGAATCTGCAATGGGTTCGGCTGCTCGACCCGGCGAACGGACAACTGCTGCGCGAACATCTGCATGAGCGGCGCGGCCACCATCGTATTCACGACGATGACCGTCCGCAGCGCACTCCGCTGGGAACCTTGCAGGTCCTCGCCCGCGCCGACAAAGCCGGCCAACACATCGGCGCCTTCGCCAAAGCCATGCACCACGAGCAGGGCCAGACTGCCGTGCGCCGCATTCAGGGGCTGCTGTGGTTGCAGAAGAAGTACGGCGCGGCTCGGGTGGATGAGGCCTGCGCCATGGCCTTGGAAATGGAGATCACCAATTCCCGTTTCGTGCGCCGCTATCTCGAGCGCAATCTGCAGCCCGCGTTGAGCTTGCGCCAAGTCGATTCCTTGATCCGCCAGCTCTCGCTTTACCGCGACCTCATCCAGGAACGAACCGACCCATCCTACAACCAGGAGACGAACGAATGAACCTCACCGAACTACAACGCGCCATGCGGCAACTCCGCCTCGGCGGCATGGCCGCCGTTTTGGAAACGCGCTTACATCAAGCCCAGGCGGAGCCGATGGTTCCGATTGACCTGATCTCGTGCCTCGTGTCCGACGAACTGACCCGGCGCGGCGATCGCTTACTCGATCGGCGTCGTAAACAGGCTGGATTCCGCGATGCCGCCAGGAGGCTCGATAACTTCGACTTCACCTTCAATCCGAAGATGAACCGCAGTCTGGTGTTCGATCTCGCCACCTGCGGTTTCATTGGCAAACGCGACGATGCGCTGTTTGTCGGCCCCGGAGGAACGGGCAAGAGCCACTTGGCGCAGGCCATCGGCCAGGCCGCCATTCTGCAAGGCTATCGTGTGCTCTACCGCGAGGCGCACGTGCTGCTGGAGGAACTCGCCGAAGCCGTCATCGACGGCACGCGCAAGCAGTACATGGATACGCTTGCGACCGTTCCGCTGCTCATCATCGACGACTTCGGAATGCGCAAACTGCCGCTGACGGCGGCCGAGGATCTGTTGGAAATCGTGATGCGCCGCTACGAACGCGCCAGCACGCTGCTGACGTCCAACCGCCCGGTCGAAGACTGGGGCAAACTATTGGGTGACACCGCCTCGGTCGGGTCGATGCTCGACCGGTTGCTGCATCATGGCCACGTCCTCAAATGCGGCCCGCGGAGTTGGCGAACCAAGACCGCCCTGGTCGAGGAGCGGGCATGAGCGGAAGGTCAGCATCTCGGGGGCTTTGCCCCTGCGACCCCAGGATTTATCGCTTTCCTGCCTCCCCTGTCTGGAGTCTCCGCTTCGCTTCGACCCCGGAGGCGAGCATAGCTCGCCTCCGCAGGGTTAGGCCCCGGAATCGGCGCTCGGGTCGCATCCCTGCGTTGCCCTATCCTCCGTCCGGTTTCGATCAGTCTACGCCAACTCGGACGGAAGTGAAAAGGAAATTGGTTGCCGAACCGTGTGCCGATCGGCTAAAAAGGATCTGTTCCTGAGTGTCTCCGTTGGCCGGTTTTGAAGTGACCACATATGGCCGGATTTGGGGTGACCGCTGAGGCTTACGGGTATCCGCCGAAAAGCGGGCATCCGTCTTCTAAAACGAGAGGCCCTCGGAGTTTAGGACAGAGGGTCGGTTTCGAGGTCCCCTCGACATCTTTTGTCATCCGTTCTCATCGGGTGAATACCCGCCTGATGCGCGCCAAGAATTGACAAGAACCGCGGAAGCCATAGACTACCTCTAAGGAGCCCTGTCCAGGGCGTCCATCCCACAAATAAGGAGGATCTTCCGCATGTGCAGCCCTATCGCTGCGCCGCAGGCCACTCGCGCGTCTGCGAGCACTCCAGTCCGGTTCCAGTCGGAGGCCGCATGAGCGTAGCGCGTTTTCAACTTGGGCGCGTCGTTGGCACACCTGGAGCTCTTCAGGCGTTCGAAGATGCCGGACACCCGACCCCCTTCCTCACTCGCCACGTAACCGGCGACTGGGGTGAACTCGACGAGCATGACCGCCAAGAGAACGAGTTTTCGGTGGCCAACGGCTTCCGCATCCTGTCCGCGTACACGCTCTCAACAGGTACTCGGCTGTGGATCATCACCGAGGCTGATCGCAGCGTCACCACCCTACTCCTGCCGTCGGAGTACTAACGGCAGAACAGGCACGAACCATCGTGCCTGTTTTCTTATTGCATACACTCGCGCGGCTCCCGGATCAAGCCCTCACCATGGCTCACTTCCCAAATCGAGTGGTCCTGCCGGCCAGTCTAAATCATCAAAACCCAAACACATCGTTGCCACCGGACACCTGACGGTGCCAAGGGGCTGGCGTATGATCACGACGTCCGGTATTACCGACCAGCCGAGCCGCGTGTAGAACGGAATGAGCTCCGGCACGCAAAACAGAATGCCGAATGAAAGCCCTCTTTGAGCGCGTAGGAACTCTGCGGCGAACCGCATTGTCGCCGTCGCATGTCCGAGGTTTCGGCAGCAGGGCTTGGTGACCACACGGCCTATGCCGCCGACGACCAAGGCGCCGTCGGGGGTCAGAACGCTGTGTTCGAGGATTCCGACTCTACAAACGAGTCGGCTATCAACCTGGCAGAGAATGTGCTCCTGCGAGTCGCGCCAGACGAGGTCATCGCTGCCGTTGGTCGTCTTGTATTGCCAGGATTGGATTTCCTCCAGCTCGCAATCCGCAAGCCGGTTGACCACACGCATCTGTCGCATTTTGCGGCCCTCTCACCGAATACAACAAACCCAAGAGGACAATCTGTAGTGTACAAGAGGATTGCTCAAAGATCGCGGACTCCCGACGTCAGGGCGCACCTGCGATCCTGTGCGTTTGACATAAATTCTGGCCTTGCTATGATCAAAGCAAATCATTAACTTCCTCTCTATGACGCGACCGCACTCCTCTGAGTCCGTCAATCAGTTCTCGCCGGAATTTGCACGATCCGAGACCATGCGGCACATCGATGATGCTCTCTCAAAGAGAGACACCCAGCAAGCTGAGCTCTTTCAGCTGCTGAACTCTCCAGCACCGCTTGCCGATTCTGGCGTTGACGCATATACCATATGGACGGAGCTCCAGGGCACACAGCTTCGGCTCGATGCGCTTGTGAAGGACGAACTCCGTAGACGACTGGAAAAGTAACGGCGGGATCAATTCTTCGAATTCTTCGCCTACTTGGGCCGACAGCAGGCTGCCGGTCCGTTTTTTCGCGCTTCTTTCAAGAATTCCATCGGGGTAATGCGGCCTGTCAGGAGGGCTGCCAGCGCGAGAGCGCGAATTAGGAGCTTGATAACTGTTAATTATCTGACCATGCTGAGCATCGTTGTGCCAGTCTATCGGAACGGTACTCTTGTCGAATACTGCCTCTCGCGCATTGAAGCAAGTCTTCCGGCCGACGCCGAACTCATCGTCGTGGACGATTCGTCCGGCGCGGAAACCTTAGAGATTCTCAATCGGTTCAAGCGCGCTCGAATTGTCAGCCATCCGAGCAACCGTGGGAATACTGCCGCCTACAACACCGGCGCCCGGGAAGCAGCGGGCGACCAGCTCGCATTTATTGACTCTGACGTATTTATACCGCCCGGTTCTCTTGACGAGCTTTCCGCAACCTTGGCGGCAGATGAGAAGACTGGCATCGTCGGCAATGTCCTCCTATACCCGTATGACTACACTATCCAGCATGCGGGCGTGGCGTTCGACAAGTGGGCGGTGCCACACCTCTATGTAGGCCGTAGGCTCGATGAAGTCGCCCTTGAGCCGATCGAAGAGAGGCAAGCTGTCACGGCCGCGTTCTTTGTTTGCAAACGCTCGCTTTTTGAGGCAATCGGGGGGTTCAGCGAGTCCTATCGGGACGGGCTGGAGGATGTTGAGTTCTGCCTGCGCTCACGAGAACTGGGTTTTCGAAATCTCCTCAGTTCCCGCCGTCCAGCCATGCACTTGGAGAGCGCCACTCGCGGGCCATTCAAGCAGATCCGGCGACTCTACAACTACAGCATTTTTTACTCCCGGTGGGTAGGGCGTTTTCGACCGGATCTTTACGACTACCTTCGCATGAGCGCGGCAAAAGCATTGCTCAATTCGACGGTCCGCCTACCAGTTGTCGTCCTGAACTTCTGCCCGACCCCGAATTGGCCGGAGCTGGTGGAGGTGCTCGCCGAGATGAATATTCGTGCCTCAACGGTCCACGATCTGAGCGGCCCAATCGCTGAATCCGATCCGATCGAACTCTTTAAGGTCGTTCCGATGGCGTTCCATCGGCTGCCTCAAACCATCGTTTTCGTCGTTGAGCACTTCGGCCAACTCTTGAAAAACCGCCATTGGTTTGCCCGTAGGTCGGCTTCAGACCTCGTCATCGACCGACACGCCAACGTCGTCACGGGAGAGCGCCTCGGTTATGGCGTCCCAGACTATGCCGATGTCTGATCGGTCCACGGTGGAAATTCCGTTTCTCCGAGCAGAATTCCCGCCTGGAATCGAACTGGAGGTGTCGACGGTCCTGCAATCTGGTTACGTGGGTGCTGGCGGAACGGTGGACGCCTTCGAGAGGTCTATCGGCGAATACTTGGGGGCATCCGAGCTTATCGTGACCTCCAGCTGTACGGCGGCCCTCACCCTGTCCTACCGGGCTATCGGGCTCAAACAGAACGATCTCGTGCTCTCCACGCCGATGACCTGTGCGGCAACCAATGTCCCGTTGCTGCACGACGGCATCAAGATCGGCTGGCTGGACATCGATCTGAGTTCGGGCAATGTAACACCGGAGTCGGTCAGGAGGGGTTTCGACCACTACCCAGATGCCCGCGCCGTCGTCGTCATGGATTGGGGAGGGACGCCCTGTGACCATTCCGCTATCGCTGAGGCGTGCCACAGCCACGGGGTACCGCTGGTTCTGGACGCAGCACAATCATTCGGCGCAACGCTGGCTGGAAAGCGATACTGCGCAGATGTGGACTACACGTGCTACAGCTTTGGGCCAACGAAGCTGTTCACGTCGGTCGAAGGTGGCGGTCTGGCACTCGGCAGCAACGTGGCAGCAAAGGACAGTCACCGCCTGCGGAATCTTCGATGGTATGGCATTGGCCGGGAAACTCGGGATCGGCTTCGCTTTTGGGAATACAGTTTTGAGGACCTGGGCTTCCGTTTTGTGCTAAACAACGTCTTCGCTAGCATCGGTTTGAAGATGCTCATGAAGTTGGATGAACGTCTCGCCTGCCATCGCACGTTGGCGCAACGGTATGACGAGCTGCTGGCGGGCGTACCTGGGTTGCGCAGCTGCTCTCGTCAAACGGGCAGTCTTCCGAACTACTGGCTCTACACTGTCTTGGTTGAGCAGCGGGAGCGCTTCCTTACCAAGCTGCATGGATGCGGCGTCCATGCGGCAACACCCCACCATCGGAATGATCGACTACTCGCGCGCTGGAACCGAAATGATGACTGCTGCGACCTCCCAGGTGTGGATTCCTTCGACCGTGACTACGTCTGCCTCCCAATCGGTCCGTGGGTAGGACAGCGAGACGTCGAGCGTGTGTGTGCACTCATCAATTCGGGCTGGTGATGTCCTTCTAGCGCCAGCTCCAGAACTAGGACCGGTCATAGCGATACCAGCGAAGACGCCCTACTACTGGGACTTCATTGACGAGGTGTGCTGCGCGCACTCCACTGAGAACCTCAAGATTGTCATTCAAGCATTGCGAAAGTTCGCCGCCACGCAGGGCTGGGTCAGCCAACAATCTCAGGGCCTCCCGCGACCAGTCGCGGGACTCAGCTGCCTGGCCAAGCGCGTCGGCAGAAACAGAAAGGTAGTATGCAATATAGGCTCTGCTCTTTAGGTCCTCGGCGACTGTAGTAAGGTCCAGTCCCCGGAGAAGCGCATGCCTAGCTTCCCGCCATCGCGCCGCCTCAAGATCACACGCTGCAAGACAAAGCAGTGTCCCGCAGGCCTGCGCAAAATACCCTTTCTCCGAGGCCTCCGCCGCAACGGCCCGGAGCTTTGCCCGCTGAAACAAATTGTTAGATTCGAGGCATGCTGAATAGGCTTCCGAACAGTCAAGCATGATTCGTAGCCGTTCTTTGTTCTGGCATTGTTCGACCCAATATCGTCGTGCCTCCAACAGGTGCTTAAGGGCCACAGACGGTTCAGCAAATCGAAGTAGCGTCCCGAGGTTGCGGTGGGTGTGGCTAATGAGGTAGAAATCTTCGGCCTCGCCGGCTAAAATCAGCGCACTTTCCATCTGGGTTCGCGCCTCACGCCGCTGTTCTGCCAGATGGAGCAGAGCGCCCAGCCGATTGTGTGCGAGTGCAAACAGCCGAGCACGAGCTTGCGGCGTTAGCGGGCTGTGGCATTCCTTAAGGTATGCCAAGGCGTCTTCGATCAATTGCACGCCCGGGCTGACTTCTGCGCGCAAATAGTGTTGGTTCGCAATTTCGATCGTGGAGTCAATATAAAGTTCACTGGAGTCAGGCAGCGTCCGCTCCGCTTCGTGTCGAAGTCGCTCGAACCGTTTGAGCGCCCGATGCGTGTTTCCGCAGTGTTGTTCGGCAACTGCGGAGATCCAATTAAGGCCTGCGTCCAGCGCCGTGCCGGACTGACTCGCGATGCTCTCCATCCGATGCAGGAGCGGGGGCATAGAGAGGTATTCCTGAGACCTGAAGTGTGATTCGATAATCGCGCGCGTGAGCTTGTAGCTCCGCTCATAGAACCGAGGGCCCGCAGCGAAATAGATGGATGCCGTCTGGTCAGTCGTCAATGGGCGGCGCTGCTGCTGGCTAATACGTTGGGCAATTTTCGCTGCGACTTGTCGCAGCTCCGGGCGCTGCCGCAGTGCTTCCACGAGCAAATCATGTGCGAGTTCGAGGTCTCGGCTAGATTCGTTGGCAAGATATCCAAGTGCAAATAGTCGATTGATGTTGGCGCGAGACAACGGCTCTGATAAGGCACGGTTGACGAGGTGACGCGGCGCACGCCGGCCGATTGCCGCGATCGCGGAGAGCGCCAACAGCAGCTTGCGCCCACTTTGCCTGACAAGACCAGAGAAGCGCTCAGACAGGATAGCGCGAATACCGCTAGGGAGAACTGCTAGAGCATTTTTAAACGCTGGAACGTCGATGAGGAAATAGTGTTCTCCCTCGCCGAAGGCCACAGTCCCACAATCGATCGCGAGATGATCGAGAGTTTGCATTAAGGTGAACGGATTCGTCCCGGCGTGTTCGATGATCAATGCGAGGGTCTTTGACTCGGCGGCGAGGAGTTCCGGCCAGCGCAGAGTGCTGACGACTAGCTCCCGGGCGTCCTCCTGAGACATGTCCGGGAGATCGATGAGCGAGCACCCCCTAAAGCCGCTCAGGTCGAGCCCGCTGACGAAGTGGGAGAAAGAACTATCCCGAACCGTCTCGTCGTTTCGGCCGGTCACGAGCAAGCAAAGCGGCAGATTATCGGATGATTCTATTATGTGCCGCAGAAAATACAGTGGGCGCAGTTGGGGCCGAGAGAGGTGGTGGGCGTCGTCGATGTGTAGAAAGTACGGCAGTTGTGGCAGGTTGTAGAGAAGGCTTCGAACCACCTGCGCCATGCGTTTGCCGTTGGGTAGATCAAGATTGAAGATCTCCTCGGAGTAAATTCCGTCAATGAGGAAACGTTTTAGAGCGCGAAGAATCGACTGACCATCCGGACCGTCGATGCCCACTTTCAAGGTGTGGTACCCAAGCACCTCAGTCTCTGCAAGTCCGAAGGGATTGTGTTCCAGCCCAAAAAACGACCGAAAGAGGAGTTTCCAGCGATCTTCCTGAGCCCGGGGCGACGAGGTCATCTCAAGGAGCCCAACTCTGTACCCCAGCGTCTCAGCGTCGTCGCGAAGTTCCTCCGCAAGGCGCGTCTTGCCAGCGCCCGCGCGTCCGCGGCAGACAATCAAATGAGGAACGTTAGTTGCGACGTGATCTGCGAGCACCCTCCGCAATCGGAGTAGGTATTCTCGCGCCGTCTGACCAACGAATGGAGAAGCCAATCGCCGAATGGGATTCGCCCCAATCAACTTGAGCGAAGATTTGAAACGGCCATCGGCAGTTTCGATAGTGGGCGATGGAAGTTCTGGGCCGAACCGAAGCAGTCGGAAAGGGAGGGTCGCAATCGGCGCGATTGAGGGATCTATATGCAGCACTGTCTCGGCGTCTGGGGCTGCTGTCCGCAGAATGCTGATGCGGTCTGGAGGGATGCTCCACTTGACACGAAGAGGCAGTTGGGCCGGCCCGATCTTTGCGGCCACGGAAACAGTAATCACCAATCGAAACTTTCGACCGGGCAGGAGATGCGGTACCGCAATCGGTGCGCCCGCGAGGCTATCCTGATCGGGTACGAGCGCAGCATGCGCAAAGAATTCGGAGTGCTCGGCCCGCTGCGATTCGAGTACAGAAACAACCTCGGATGCCGATTCCGGAAAGTATCTTTGGATGACATCGGTGCGCGCTGCCAGCCATGCTTCCACGGTTTCTCGGTCAGAATGTGCGAAGGCAAAGCCGTGCTCACCGGCGAATGCATTTGCTCGAATCAGGAACCCGGCCGATACCGACGCCGAGGTCACCACGTGTAGACGCTTCACTTCCTGGGAGAAGAACGCCGACATGAGGTGCGTATCAAGCGTATACTGCCCGAGCGAACGGCTGGCGGGGTGGTGCTTTGCTTCCATCCAGTAGATTTCTCGGATTTCCGCAGTCAGATCCGACGGTACTCCGAGTCCGTCCTTGCCGCCGTCGTGTGACGCCCGGGTTGAGCACCAGCGGTAGTTTGGGTAGACATCTCGGACGTGAGCTAATGCGAGCGCTTCAAAGGTGGACGCAGCAACTTGCCGCCAAATCCTTATGGGAATCACAGAGGATAATTAACAGTTATCTATACTTCGGATCTATTCTACCGCGCGTCGCGCCTCGATGGGTAGCGGCGTCCAGATGATGCCAGAATGGGCCATATGGTTGAAACTTCGGGAAACGAGATCCTTCAGTTTGCTCTGGCGCTGTCTTGGGAAGCAGGGCAGTTCATTATGCCTCGCTGGAGGAACGTTGCTGTGGATCGAAAACCCGACGGATCCGAGGTCACCGAAGCGGATCTCGGGACCGAGCAACTCCTTCGACGTCGGATTTCCGAAAGGTACCCGGAACACGCAATCCTGGGTGAAGAGTTCGGCGGGGACGTCACACACGACGCTGAGCACCTGTGGATTCCAGATCCCATTGATGGTACAGCATCATTCTCCATTGGACTCCCCATGTTCGGGACGCTGATCGGTTATTTGCGGCGAGGGGTTCCCCAGGTCGGCGTGATCGGCGCACACGCATTAAGGGAAACAATTTATGCGTCGACGGGTGGGGGCTGCTGGGCTAAAGCGAATGAAGGACGTTTACGTCGGTTGAGGACGTCAGCTGTAACGGAAACGGAACAAGCATTTGTGGTATCGAATGCACTCGACCATACCGACCTTGATCCGTGCGCGCCAGATTCGTCAGTCCTCCTCTCGAACCTTTATCGGAAAGCGCGGCGATTTCTGTGGTCTGGAGACTGCATTAACTACGCTCTGCTATGCGAGGGCAGAATTGACGTCGCACTCGACCCCGGAATGCATCCGTGGGATATTGCAGCGCTTGTGCCGTGCGTTCGAGAGGCGGGTGGTGTCATTAGTTCGATTGACGGCAACGAGGACGCTGTGTGGCAGCCCAATTTGATAGCGTCAGCTAATCGGCTACTTCACGCGAGGGTGCTGCAGAGCCTCCAGTCAGCCTTAACAACGTAGTTCTGTAAAACCAACCTTTCTCATTTCGACCTTGGACAAGGTTGCCCGACGGTAAATCGACCTTTTTCAAAGATTGACAGCGGGCGTACAGCGTTCTCCGACCACGACAACGGGTTCAACCGTGCTGCGCGGATTGATTGCGGAAGGTCATTGGGCCGCTGCTGTTGAGAAGCCAATTGGGAAGCGTATCCTTGCGCGTCAGGACGTCTCGTCAAGCCCGACTCCCAGTTTCATAGCCAGAACCGAGGATACGCAATACTTCGTCAAGTTTCACCAGCCGCGCTTGCGCTCAGAACGGAGAACCTGCGCCGCACCGTTCTTAACTGGTCGGGTGGGTGTCTCTAATGGTTACGTGCGGGGACTTCCTGGACGGGCCGGCCGTTATTCGGACCGCGGACGAGCCGCGCGCCGGGAAGCAAGCCGCGCTGTACCGGCACCGTAGACTCGCCGGGCTGCTGCAGCAAATAGCTGTCGGCGACGGACTGTGTCTCCCCGGTTGCTGAGGAAATCGTGGCCGCGACAAGCAGTCGACGCACGGTTGTGGGCCCAAGGCGCACGGAGACGGGGATCGTCTTCGTCGTGCCGGGAGTCAGTCTGACGTGCCATTTCGTGTCCCCGAGGAGCGTCGCCCCTTGCACTGCCTCCGCCGCAACGTCAACGCCCGCTGCCGGAATGCTACACGAGATGGTAATGAGGAGTTCTTGGGTCTCCGCGTCAATAGGCTTGCCCCGCGAGACTTCAAGCGTGAGAGGTGCGGACAGTTTGCCGCCGTGGGAGGTTTCCTGTATGATTGCCGCCACAGCATTCGTGGGGTACGATCGCGACGCGAGGGCGTCTGGCACCTCCGGGTCGCTGCCCGCGGTGATTGCTGCCCGTGGAACGGGCTTTTGCGGGATGTCGCCAGTTTGCGCGAAGGATAGCCCTGACACTCCGAGGCTCAGGACGAGCCATGCGATGCTGCCGGAGGTCTTCACGTCAACGCACTCCTTCGATCCTGATACTACCACCCGCTACCGCCAAAGACAAGGGAATTTGGCAATAGCGTCACTTTGGGACGCCCCTGCGCTGTGTTTTGCGCCATTTTTTCAACGTTTTACGCGCGGTTCTAGGGTTGGTGAAGTGTCCGTGCGGTTGATAGTGAATGCTGCCTGTCCGCAACCGGTGAGTGTACCCGCGTCACACGCTCCTGTCCAACTGCGTACCTCGACAACGTATGTGCCCGGATTGAGGACGCGACGCATACGAACGGTTGTCTCGCGGGGCGGTACAGACATAGTCATAATTGGCGCGAGGCGCTTTGTCAGGAGGTGGACCTGCAGGGGATCGGCCCCTTCGGTCGGAGCGTCTCTCGTGACGGTGATGGTCTGGAGTCGCGGCGCGGTTGTCGTGAACGTATAGAAGGCGCTTGCGTGGTGCGCATTTCTGTGCGGTGCGTCCAGGGGACCGGTACTGTCGACGCGGTCGGCGAGGCGTGTTCCCGCGGGCAAGGGCAGCAGCTTCGGATTGGCTACCCTGGGGTCGAGGTGTGGATCGTACCTTATGCCATGGTGGTTGAGCAATGCTGGCCACGGGAGTGTCGATTGCGCGGGCATGAGGGCGTTGAGGAACCCAATGAGGTCTGGCATTTCCGCCGCGCGAAAGGTGCCTGTGAGGGTCTTCCAGAGGCGGGGAAGGCCGAGACCGAGGTGGTCATCCGGAATATCCCCGGGTCCTTCGCTGGCGGCGTCCCACAGCAGGGCGGCAACAGTGTATTCGCTCCAAGGACCGGGCGCGATATGAGCGCGTCGGTTTGGTTCAATGGAGAACTTGAGCGCGACGGGATTTAACCGCCCCCCGGAATCGATATACGTTGCATTGTGGCGAATGCTGGCGCTCAAAAAGGTCGCGAATCCTTCTGCCCAGGCATGTCGCGAGTCAAGCTCATCTTCAAGTCGGTGCGGCCCGGTGACGGTACAGCGGGGCGATAGCGCGTCCGTCAGAACATGCGCGTATTCATGGAAGATGAGGGCTTCATCGTATTCGTCTGAATCCGTGAGGCGATCACCTTTTAGCCAGATCTCGCGAGTCGCAGGGCGATACTGAGCATTTCCCCGATACGCGTCATCCCAACGCACGGTGATGCGGGGGATTGCAGCCGTGCGGGAGCGTGGAAGCGAGGCGTGTACCTGTTGAATGGCCCAAAGAATGTGGAATGGGCCAGAACCACGGTTCTCGTCGGTGGCGACAAGGTTTACGACACGTGGAGGGCCAGGCCGCAGGATGAACTCGTCCGGACTGTAGATCGCATACACCGCCTCGTGCTCGACGTCCAGAACACGAGCCCACCGGGTGTCGGCGAGCACGCGCAGATATGCCATCGTCCTAGGAGCAGGCGGCACCTGCAGCGCAAACGAACCGTCGTCGTTCGTGGTTACCCGCCCAAGCACCGCTCCATCACTCGTCCGGACCAGCTCGACGGGCACTTCCGCCGCCGGCAGCTCGGTTCGATGCTCCGGTTCCAAGCCCTTCTCCGTTACCGCGACTTTTTCAAATGCAACCGTGCCCATGATTCGGACGACGCCATCCGGTGGCTCGACACCGCGCTGACCGAGGAGCAGGGTTGAAAAGACCGCGAGCAAGGCAGCACAGCGAAGCATCAGGCGTCTATTGTAACGAGTGCCAAGCTCACCTTGTATGCCCACACGGTCGAGCGGATCAACGAATGAAAAGTCGAATGCGGGCATGTGTCTGACTTTTCGAGTGTCAGGCACCAATGATGTGCGGGTTCGAGGCGCGCTCAAGTGCAGTGCTGAGAGCTTTGTGTCATAATCTTCTGTCCTTCCCACTAAAGAGAGGGCGCGCGGAGAGCCTCCAGTGCAGATGACACCGGGACCGTGATGCTCTGGGTGGGTCACGTTGGAGTTGTCGATGAAGCTACGGTCATTCCGCATTCAAAAATATCGCAACGTTCTCGATTCGGAAACTGTAACGCTGGACGACCAGTTGACCAGCATCGTTGGCAAGAACCAGTCGGGGAAGACCAACGTCTTACGCGCGCTCCACAAGTTGAATCCGGCCAGTCCCGAAACCTACAGTATCGGACGCGACTGGCCGCGAAACGATGCGATGCGGCCAGATGCCCACCATCCCGTCTGCACGGCACGCTTCGAGTTGGACCCGGGCGAGGAGGCCACCATTGCCGCCATCATCGGCCGGGAAGTCATTGATCGCAGTGTCGAGATCAAGAAGAATTACGTAGGCACATTCGAGATCACTATTTCGACCGACGCTGGGCTCGCGCTGGATGTGCCTACGCCAAGCGAATTCGAAGATCTGGCCGAGCGACTCCCGCCGCCGCCGGCTCCTCCAATGAATGCGTTTCGTTCGGCCGCAATCACGTGCCTTGCGGAAGCACGACGCGCGACGCTTGAGGGCCGGTTTGAGGCGCTGGAGGGGCTTTGGAGCAAGCACGAGCCCCGGCTGCGAACGCATGGTTCGGCGAAGCCGAGCCAAACGGAAAGTGACTTCTTTGCTGCCTATGCTGCCGGCCTGAAGGAGGTATTGGTTGCCAAGGAAACGCTCGCGGCCCCACGTCGCGCATTGCATGAGTACATTGTGGCGAGGATTCCTACATTTATTTACATGGACGAGTACCATGAACTCGCCGGCGTTATGCGGCTGGAAGAATTGCAGGGCCGGCGGCGCCGAAACAATCTCAGCGGCACCGACGAGACCTTTCTTATCCTGTTAAAGCTTCTAGAGCTGGACTTGGACGAGCTGATTCAGGCGGGCGCAAGTGGTGAAGCCGAGATCAAGCAAGTACGCCAACATCAGCTCCGGGTTGCGGCAACGCGCCTGACCCAAATCGTTCGCGACCTGTGGCAGCAGAATTCGTTTCGAATACACTTCGACGTTGACGGCACGCTATTGATGGTGAACATTGAGCGCGATGGCACGAGGAGCATCGTGTCGCTGCAGGATGAGAGCAAGGGGTTTCGGTGGTTCTTAGGTTTTGTTGTCCTGTTCATGTATGGTAGCAAGAGCAGTTTCTCAAACTGCGTGCTCTTGCTTGACGAACCGGGGCTCCACTTGCACCCGGGAGCCCAGCGCGACCTCCTTAGGAGCCTCGAAGATTATGCGGCGACAAACCTCCTGATTTACACTACGCATCTACCCTTTCTGCTGGACCTGCGCTATCCGCGACGCATCAAAGTAATCGCGCAACGGGAGCACGGAGCCGTCATTACGGCAGAGCTAACGGGGTCACAACCAGATGAGAAGCTGACACTTCAGGCGGCGCTCGGAATTGAGCTCGGACAGCACTACCTTATCGGCGACCGGCGCAACATGGTGGTCGAAGGTGCCCACGATTACTGGGTCCTCTCGGAACTCAGCAGTCTCCTTCTTCGCTCTGATGAGGAAGGACTGCCGGACGATATCCTGATCACGCCCGCGGGAGGTGCAGGGCACGTCGTCACGCTCACGACGTTCATGATCGGGCAGGGGCTAGGCGTGCTTGCGTTGTTCGACAGTGATGATGAAGGACGGAAGCACGAGGCGGTACTCCGCGAGGAATGGCTCCTTCGCTACAGTCAACACCACGGCTGCACCGTGTTGCTCGGAGATGCCGTGGGCGCGCACGGCGACTGCACGCTGGAGGATTTGTTCACCCCCGAGTATTACCTGCAGTGTGCCTGGCCGGACAATGCAACAGTTCGCGCCAAACTCATCGAGCTCGTTGGGAAACGGCAAGGCCCCTTGGGCAGCCGAGTAGCAGCGGCGTGCAAGGAGCTCAGGATCGAATATAAGAAGGGGAGCGCCGCGAAGTTGTTGCGCCGTGACATTGCTCGGCAATCCAGGATTACGGGTTTGGGGGAAGAGACGGCGTCGAAAGTGAGAGCGTTATTCGGTGCCGTGCGTAAGGCCTTCGGCGCCAACGTGCCGCGCTCGGCCGCAGGGGCTTAGCTGACCAAGTCGGCGGATGACGCGAGAAATGCTTCTGCGAAACTACCCCAATCGCGCCAGCCTTCTGGCGGCAACTCGCTTGAGGCGTGCAACACCCATCCCGCCTCTGTCTCTCCCTGCGGCCACGCGCGCAGGATGTTGCAGGGCACTTCAACGGGCCGCACCTCTCCGGTGACGGGGTCCGGCAGTTCGGGGTACAAGATAACCTCGTCGATGGGTTGCAGGCGCTCACCCTCGACCGGTTTGGTCTGAACGGCCCGCTGCCACTGTCCAAGTGACCCCATGTGTTTCCGCACCGGGACAGGAGCATTGGTGTCGATGTAAAATCCTCGTCCTTGCCGGCAGACATCGCCGATATGTACTACCATCCGCCGTCCTTGAAGGCTGCCGGCGGAGAGGAACAGTGCGGAGGCGTTGACCTCAGGCCTAATAATGCGGTCCTCGCGGGCTGCACGCCCGTGGAGGTAGGGGATGAAATCAGCTGAGATCTCGTCGGCCCATTCTCCTATCGGAGTCCCTGGGTGATTTTCGCGGATGCGATCGATTTCCTCAACGATCCGATCGAGCGCCGCTTGGAGCGCGTGTCCGTCGGCAGTGCGGCCCCAACCTGGGGTCGGTGCAACGACGGGGAGACGCAAGTTGAGGAGGGCGCGTTTCCAGTTGTTGAATGCGTCCAGTGGAGCTTCGTGCTGTCTGAGGAGCGCAAGAACGGAGAAAGCCGTGTCGCCAAGGTGATTGCGTACATCCTGTGCACTGCCGAATGCGTTTGTGAGTGCCTCCCACAAGCGCGCGTAAGCAGTGAGTGCATTGCGTATGTCAGCAGAAGTCGACCTTTCGTTTCCAGCGTGGGTAAAGGCTTGATGGATGTTCCTGACGACACGCCAAAAAGCGTCGCCGCGGACGCCGTGTCTTTTGGCGAGCACGGTGAACCCTGCGATGATATCCGACCGTACAGGCCAAGAGTTTAGCCGGAGCTCCTCCGAAAACCAGCCGATTCGGACCCCTTTATCTGCGTCGATGTCATGACACCTGCCCGAGTTCTTCTCAACGCGTTCAAGGAATTCTGAGAGGAGCATGCCGTAGGCAGCCCAAACGCTTCCGTGGTGACCTGCAACGGTCCGGCTGTTGTCCCGGAGGGTGTCTAACCCGTATTCAAAGCAGTACTCGCAGTCGATCGCACTGCTCAGGACATCTGACCGTCCCGCTAAGGTGAGAAATGTGAGGCTCTCACGGATAGACGTGTCCGCGGTCCGTCCTTGTTTGACGGCGTCTTGGATCGTAAAGAGATGTCGATACGCTTCCGCGATCGTCTGGCTGTTGCCGGTCAACCGTTAATCCCGCCCGTTTAGCGATATGCCACGATTTCTGCGTCCGGACTTTCTACGTCCGCATTTGCGTAGCGTAATCCTATACTAAACGCTTGGTCAACAGTTGTGAAGCGCAAACCGGTGTTGTTGCTCGGTTGCAGCCCAGCCGGGGCGATCCCGAGGCCACCGCGCAGGAATTCGACAGCGTCCCCAAAAGGCGGCCGTAAGACGATAATGTCGTATCCCTCACCGAGAAGGAGCTTTTGGTTTTCGAAGGCGGCAAGGCGCTCTGACCACGCTGCGCGCTGGCGTTGCGGCACGCGAGGGAGCTCCATGTAGCGGAATGTGGATAAAAGGCGCTCCGGCCCATCGACGGTGAACTGGGTTTCTCGCTCTACCAGCCGCTTGTATGTCTCGCCTCCGATGCGCAGTTCGACGGTAATGAGGTAGGAGGTCAGTTCTTTGAACGGTCCTAGCCTCCAAGTCGTAAAGGGAACGTAGCTTTCAGATGGCCGAGGCTCTGGCTCCAGTCTCTGCACCAAGCCGTCGAAGGGGCGCCACGCGTGAAGCGTTTGCGGTTGCTCGACACGAACGAGCTTATCCCACGCTGTTAATGTCGATTGCTGATGCAAGACGGTATCTGAGCGTGAGGATTTGGCCGCGGCCTCGCTGAAAAGCCCGCCGTAGAGCTCCTCAAGAATGCCCCGCTCGGCATCGTCTTCGTTGGGATGATGGGGGAGCGGCCAAGCTGGGTGGACATACAGATCGACCTCACCCTGGTGCATCACGCCAAGGAAATTGTCGGGAGCACAATTCTTGAGGAAGAAACCGAGGAGCACACGAACATGCTTCTTGGCCTGATGGAACGAGAGCATCTCGACAGACCGGCGCATCCGCCACGTCCGGTTACCATTTGGCGCATTCAGGACGACACACACGATTTGATCACGCTCCTCATCGAAAGTACGCGGCGCAACTACTTAAACTTGACGATCGCGTCATAGTTCAGTGAGGAGTCCCAATCGGTGACTCAGCGCAACTTGTTTTGATTGTGTTAAAGTCCGGTTCGTCTGTCAAGCGGGGTATTGACATGATTACTGGCCTAACCGTGGCATACCGACCTGATGGGCTGCGTCTGGGGGCCTGCGCACATCCTTGCGCCGTGGACGTTTCGCACAGAGGAGCTTCGTCCGGCAGTTTGGGCATAACACGTCGTAGCGGTCGAGGACCGTGTCAGTGCACAGAAGTGTGACGCATTCGCCAAGGCCCGCAGTATAACCCATGGCCGCTTGCAAAACAAGCTGAAAATGAAGCGAAGATCGGTTTAAGATGATCTCAAGATGGAAGGCCGGGTACCGCCTGCGGCAATGCTTCCGCCACTTGATCCGCTGGGCTCGCTGATTTACTACTTGTGTGTAGCCGAGGGACTGAAGGACGGTGGCCTGCGCGTGCCCTCGAGCGGCCGCGTTAGTACCCTGCTTGCGATCGAGACCGTTCCGGGCACCCTCCGCGCACGCGATGCGCGGGTGCAAGCACTCTGGGAGGACCTGCAGTGGCTGAACAGGGCAGGCGTACTCTTTCATGAGCAGCCGTACCGTGAGGACGAATTCTACCGGCGACTGGCACAGCATAACGTGAACGCTCGAATGCGGCAGTTCCGACCTGGGTTCGAGTCGATTAATCCACGCACGCGGCGACTGGTGCTGGGAAGTATGGTTGAAAAGACCGGTACTGCAGCTCGGCTCGTTGCGCTCAAAGACCTGTACCACTTCAATCATAGCGAAGTGCCGCATCGGTTCTTGCGGGATTTCTTAACCGCCGAGCGTCTGGTTGAAGACGACAACGAGTGCTATTCATTCTTAGAATCCATGCATCTCTTGCACTTCTTGGACTCCTATCCCCCTGGAGCGATGGTCGCACCAGTAAACCGCCAGCGTCATTTCCTCGTGGAGCCGACCGACTTCCAACGCAGTTTGGATATGTACCTGGAGCTCCGCGCCCTGGATTATGCTTCATCGATCGGTAACCAGTCCGAACGCCGCGAATGGCGAACGGAATTGTCCGCCGCGGCACAGGCATTCTGTGACAATGCTCGGGATCGGCAGCGTCCGTCGAACTCGAATGAACGAGGCTGAAACATGGGTTGCAATGGTAGGCAGGAATTGGATGAGCGCACTTCCCTTAGAATGTAGTGGGACAGGTATGCTTCGTGCGCCCTGCTGGTGCCGTATTGCCGGTTTTCAGATTGTCCGGGTTGATGTTGCGCACCCACGGACACTGCGGTCGTGATACACGATGCTCGTCGGGCGGGTGCTCCGGGCGAATCGGGCAACCCATAACGGGCGTGTTCGTCTCCGGTGCCGGCGTGCCGTGGCGCTTAGTCATGTACGTGTCGGTGGCGCTCCCGTATTGCACCGTGTAGCTCGTAGTGTCCACGTTGAGCTGGACGACGATATTCCTGCCGATTTTGTTATGCTCGCCGTGGGGCTGCCGCCATTGCCGCGTTCCGTCCAGTAGGTCTTCACGCCTTGCCGATGGAGCCGGTCGAGACAGGCGCTCGTCGGATGGCCATAGGCGTTCGTGACCCGTGCTAATGATGCCGATGGTGGGCGCGGTGGTTTGCATCCAGGTGTCGTTCGTGCCGTACCGGCTGCAGTGGTGATGCACCTTGTACACATCAATGGCCCAGCGTCTTTGGCGAGGACGCTTTCGATGTCTTCGTAATTGTCCGTCTGCTCGCCGCTCAGGTCGCCGCCGATCTCCGCGCGAAAGTTCCCGTAATCGAGGCGCACGGCACGGCTGAGGTCGTTCTCCTTCGTCGTCTCGACTCCAGCGCCGTTAACGGCGATGACGTGCAGCGTCAACGGTCGTGGCGTCGTCTCGATTCGTGATGCTCTGCCCGGGTGCCGCCGTGGTGCGTTTGCCGCCGATCGCGGCCCCGTAGCGTTGGTAGGCGCTGGTGGTGCAGGATTTTCCGCGATCATACACGGGGCCGCGAGCGTGCGGCCCGCTAAGACATCCGGGATGCACCCGATGTGGTCCGTGTGATAGTGGCTCACGATGATCGCGTCGATCTGCTTCACCCCCAGTTCGTCGAGATACGAGCCGATTTTGTTGCAGTGCTCAATTCCCAGATCCATGCCGGCGTCAAAGAGCACGGTCTTGCCACCGGGCGTGAGCATGACCGCACCATCTCCCTGCCCGACATCGATAAAATGAAGTTGTAACGTTCCGTGGGCGTCGCAAGACCAAGCAGTGCCACAAGGCGCACCAGACGATACGTACACAGTCCCATAGAAGCTCCTTTCGCTGCCGCGTCCCCGCGCGCGTTATAACAGCACTACCCGCGCGGCGGCATCCCTCCTAGAAAAGCGTCATACGCGCCGAGAAGGGGACAACGTTGACGGCTAACGCACGTCTTCGCCGATTTGCCAGCCAACACCCGGCTGTCACCGTGCATGCACTGGGCTGATGTCGCGTGCGTGAGAGTACGGTACCCGACGTTGGGCGCGGGATGCAGCCCATAATCGGGGTAGTGGTGAGTTACCAGAAAGGACGATTGACAGCCAGGTCATCGGTGTGCCGGAAGCCGCCGGGTCGCCTCGCTTGAGACCACGCGAGATTTCTGCGGACGCCGGTTATACCGAGTTGCTGTGGGCGATAAGTTTTTACGTGCCACCTATTGGACAACAACAGTTAATATGGTATAAAGAGTCGTTTCTTGGCAGAGGAGGCTGCGCGACATGCGTGAAACCGGTGTGACCGTGGAAGTGGTCGGCGGACCGTGTATTGCGGTTCCTTGGACAGAGGGCATGAATGCGCAAACGGCGATCGAACGCGCGTGGGGGGTCATTCACGAAACCGGCACGTTCACGTTCGGCCTCCAGTATTACGGGCCTGATCTGGGCTACATGGTCTTCATGATCAACGAGACCTACGACTCGTTCCTCTCCACCGCTGACCCCTACTTCTACTGGCAGTTCTTCGTCAATGGCATCCCCGCAACGAAGGGCATTGACGCGACCACGCTCGCGGACGGCGACCACGTGACGTTCTCGTTCGACCGGTACGTTCCGAACGACCATGCGGGCACACTTCTGCACGCGAAACATCGTTTCCAACAGGCACAGCTGCGCAAGTAAATTCACATTGGAGGACACCTCATGGCTACTGCTGTCGTTCCCAAGCCGGTCGCGAATAGCACGGTTAGCATCACCGTCCAACCGGACCCCAATCAGCCACCATCAACGCGCGTCGCGGGCATCGCGTGGCAGCCCGGCCTCACCGTACTCGACGCCATGATCATGGGAGACGCAGCGAGCCCGTCGACGTTCACGTTTCGCGCGCTCTTTGCGTCGGTCTTCGGCGCGTTTATCGATATGGTCGACGGCGTGGAGGAGCACGACAACTTCTACTGGCTCTTCTATGTCAATGGCGAATTCTCCGATCTCGGAGCGAGTACGAAGCCCGTGCCGGGAGGCCCCGGAGCACCGAACGCCGAGATCGAATGGAAGTTCGAAGACGTCACCGAGGGACACCACGCCTTCGATCACGTGATGCGCAAGAAGCGACTCAAGGCCCAATTCTTCAACCGTCAATAGGGTAGTCGAGCCCACATCCGTATCGAGAGCTGGCGTCGCCTCGGCATCCGCCCACGAGCCGTCGTCGGTGGGATCTCGTGCCAGTCGCTGCGCGAAGAGATCTGCGACACGGAAGCGCAGCATCACTTCCGTTCGTCAAGTCACTCAAGCGCTTGCGCGCAAACAGAACTGCCCCGCGTACTGCCGCATGTGACGCGAAAAGATCACCAACATCTGCCCTCACGCGCAATGCTAGCACCGTGCGGTCCACAGGAAATGTCGGTCGTGCGAGCGTGCTTTAGCAGGTGGTCGAATCTGCGCCAGTGGGTTACGGTGCGAGCACGTCGAATTGCGACGGTGCCAGTAACGTCGAGTACTTTCCACCTTTTCGAATCGCCCGCTACCGACGGCCGGTGGGCCTTACGGCGCGATGTCGTCTGCGAACACTCGGACCGCAGCCGTATCACGCTCGCGCCGCTTAGTAGCGTTCTTTGATGCGGTCTTCGAGCCAGTCCGTCAGCCGGCCGCGCGTGCGACGATCAAGCTCGCCCGTCGTTTCCGGCTCGACGAATGACGGCAACATCGGTGTAACGCCCGACTACGGCGTCATTATCCGAGGGCGTTCCAGATCCAGACTGTCGGGTTGTTTGCCATCATCCTGCTCAGCCATGAAGCTGCCGTGCGCCGCGCGGTCGGCCGGGTACGGGCCCACCTGGATCGACGACGACGCCGTCCATCCTCAGTGGTCACCCCAATCCGGCGATTGGCGGTCACCCAAAATCCGGCCAACGGATTTCGCATCGAACACCGTCGCGACGATGATAAAAGACGTGGGCTCACGACGAGAGCTTCCGCGCCCTCCCCGTATCTAAGGAGCTAACTGCTTGCTGGAGAACGGGTCAAGGCCGAGACAGATCGAGCCGAAGGGAAGCCTTGACCCGTTCTCCAGCAAGCAGTATTTGGGGATCATCGGGCGAAGGGAAGGTGCGATCTCCGTTGGCCGGATTTTGGGTGACCATGTATGGCCGGATCGAGGTGACTGCCGAGGGTCCATCGCCAGGCCTAGCGATAACTGAGAATTATGCCTTCCCGGCGCAGGCTCCGCTGGTTTTGGTTCGTCCAGGCAATCTCAATCGGGCGGGTGGCGCTCGTCTTTGCGTTTATTGCCATTTGCCCGATTACGCGTCTCTGGCGAATCGCCGTTGTGTTCTATTCGTGCGCTGTCCTGACCGACTTTTTCGACGGACGAGTCGCAAGAGCTAAGACGGTGACGAGCAGGTTCGGAGGGGCGATGGACGTCTTTGGTGACAGGTACTTGAGCGTCGTCTCCTGCATTTACGTCGCGATTCGAGGTGTCAGCCTAATACCGATCGGCATCATAATCGCTCGCGAGTTGTACTCCGTTGCGCTCAGGATGGTTCAAATCGACGGCAAAGGGGTCATGCTCCAGAATCGGCATCTTGGCGGCATAGTTCATTCCGCCATTGCAGCGGGGACCCTGGGCTTTATAGCTTCCCCGTTGAGACCGCCGAGCGCATGGTTCTCCTTCCCCTTCTATGCGATCGCCTGCTTCTACGTCGTCTACCTCCCGTATTCGATCGTGAAATCAAGGTCTAGAATCCTCGCGGTGATCACGGAAGACTTGGATGCAATTTCGGATAAAGCGCCCAGAGCGTCTTGGCCACGCTGACCAAGGACGACAGTATCGCAGGAGAGATTGAAATTCCAAATGCGCTGGATGCTTTCATCAAGTGTGGCCACTCTGGCACGCGACCAATTGCGCTACACGCTTCCGTGAAATACCGCAGATATTCGTGCGCCTCGCGTAGGGCATCCCCGTGAAGGCTGCCTGCCAAGATTGCCTCGTAGTACTCTTGCTGGCGCCTGGAAACGTCGCGGGCAGCCCGCCGTTTCGTCTGCACGATGAGCGAGCGAAGGACGAACGTTGGCAGCATGTAGAACGTGACGAGAATTGCGGTTTGAATCGCTACTCCACCGACGGTGGAAGTGTCGAACGCGCGATGCGTGTAAACGACGCCAACGAACGCCAATGCAGAAACCAACAGCGCAGAAATCGTCGGCGCTAGGATTAGGTCTGATAGGAACCCGAATCCGCCACATCTGTCAACATTAAAGGGCGCGAGATGCAGCCGACCGGCGGCGTTCAAGCCGCAAAGCGCGCGGATGTTCGTCCAAACGATCGCGACGAAGATGTGCACCAGGCTCGGAAGCAACAGAGCATCCAAGTAACACTTGTGGACGCGCGAAAACGCGTAACCGAACGGGTAATGGATCGAATCCCAGAAGTCTAGAGGCGCGAGGCGTCCAGGAGCGAGATTCTGGAAGGTGTTCCAGGCGAAGCCGGCGAAGCCAATTGTAAAGAGAAGGGCGAAAACGGTGCGGCTTGCAGCTGTGCGCAGGGCGATAAAGCGGGTGAGCGGCTGAAGGATCTTATCGTCGAAGTTGAATGCGTCGCCCGATGGCAACAACTCGCGGTAGTGCTTTTCCGCATTCGCCGCCGTCGTCAGAAGACGGTAAATGGCAAGCGGCATGAAGACCTGAACGAGGTACCAGCCAGCGACGCCAGGGTGTTGCAGGTACCCGTACCCGCCGCGAATAAAGAACGATCCGTCGATCCACGCGCCAATCGTGAGTAGCACCGCGATAGAAGCGGTAACAATGGCGTTCTGTGCCCAGAACGCTTCGATGCCGAGCTTGCGCAGCAGACGGTGTGGCAAGAATGCGGGCTGTCGATAAAATGCACGCGCAATCGATGCCATCGATAATTCTCAGTTATCTATACTGCCGGTACATTCTAACGCACCGCTCCAACCGTGCGCCAACAAATGGACGGCGCGGTTGCGCCAGTGGGCCACCGCAACCCCTGAAACCCGCGTCAACCCGTTGACTATGCAAGACTTGTGCTCTGGAGGCACGACACATGACACTCTCAGACGCAATCGAGACCTTCTTGCAGGGCTATTTTTCGACATGCCGGCGTAGTCCAAAGACCCACGCCGCGTACAAAATCGATTTAAAGCAAATGGGCGACTTCCTCAAGACTGTAGAGCTGAGCGCTGTAACAGCGGAGGCACTCGAACAGTGGGCGATGGAACTCCGCGCGAAGAAATATTCGTCGGCATCGATCCGCCGGAAATTCGCCACGGCGAAAGTATTCTTTGCCTATTGGGTGCGAAAGGGAGACGTCGCACATTCGCCATTGTGGCGGATTCGTCTGGATCTCGGGCGTGAGAGGATTTTGCCGAGGAGCCTGACCCCTGGAGACGCCAAAGCACTGATTGAAGCCGCATGGAAAGACACAGGCAACGCCGAGGGCGTGGGCCGGCCCTCTGATCCGAAGTTCTTGCGGGTACGGAACACCGCCGCAATTGAAGTTCTATTTGCCACTGGCATGCGCGTGGGCGAGCTGGTCCGACTAAACCTGGTGGACTGGAATGAACAGGATGGCAGTTTTCTGATCAATGGCAAGGGATCTAGGCAACGAATGGGGTTTCTTCCGGACGAGCGCTCTCTCAGCGCGGTCAACGCGTATGTCACGGTTCGCCGCACAGTAAAGTCAAGTTCGGATGCCCTCTTTCTTAACGCCACGAGCAAGAGAATCTCGACTCAGGGCATTGCGCGCATCTTGGCCGAAATGGCAACCTCCGCGGGGATTGCGATTGCTGTTACGCCGCACATGATACGACACACCGTGGCTACGCTGCTTCTCCGCTTTGGCACTGACATACGGGTCGTCCAGGAGGTGCTCGGTCACGCGTCAATCGCAACAACGCAGCGGTATACGCACGTCTCGAAAGAGCATATGCTCTCGACGCTACGCGCTCGGCATCCGAGCCATCATCTAAGCATCACCCTCAAAGCCGCAAGCTAGCCGAAGCAAAGTCAACACTCTCGTCGGCAGCCGCTCGGAACGCTTCCGGGCGGCTCACGACTACCGCGAGGTTGACGTTGGGTTGGTTGCCGGGTGCGTGATCTCACGAGTGCTGATAGAATTGACGGGAATTCTGAAGATCCGTTCTAGGCCAGAAGATAACTAGAGATTATCAGGCGTGCTAATCGCGGCATTCAAGGCGCTATCGAGGCAACTGATCGTCATCGCCGTCATCATCGGCATTTGCTGTTTGATGGTTTGGCTGCTTGACGGGTCCGATGCCGTTGTTGCGCTCATCGCGACCGCGGTTTCCGGCATGAAGGGACCGTGGGTGTGGACTTTTGGCTACGGCTTGGCGTCATTCGTGCGTGACCGCGGCAAGTTGCTCCCACTCATTCTCGGCGGAATTCTCGTGCCGAACGAAGTCAGCGCTGCCGTAAGCGCACGCCTGGCGCGCTCAACGCTCCACCGCTCTGCGTATCGGTACACGGTGCCCATTACCCTTGTCGGCGTGTTCTTGACCAGCATGTACGGCAGTCCCAACAAGGGAATTGCGTACTACCTGGTGTTTATGGGCGTGTGCGCCATCTACTACGTTGCGGCCTACCTGCTTTTTCACTTCGTCGAGGTGATCCTAGCTTTCGAGCACCTATTCGACCGGATGGACGAGGTCAAATTTCGGACGGTGTACAGCCCGATGCACCTGGAGAATCTCACTACATACCTGTCCATGACAACCGGAATCGGGTTGATTGCAATCTACGCCGGATTTCGCGGAACACTGACGGCAGGTTTCCATTTCCGACACGAGATCTGGCGGATGTTCCTCTCCACGCCGCTGGTGCTTTTCTTGCCGGGGACGCTCTTTTATAACTACTACCCGCGGTACGTACTCCGGAAGATCGTTCAACACGGGGTCTTCAAGTGCATGGAACGATTGAGCAGCACATCGGACGATCTGAAGGCTCAGAAACTCGTATTGGAGATGAAAGAGTGCTCGCTGCTGAACGCCCAAATCTTGCCATTCCTCGATTACAAGAGCCTGCCTTCGTACCTTATCGCCGTTTTTTTTGTGATTTCAATGGCATACAATAACGACCCCGCTGTGAAAGCATTCGTCGAGTACGTTGTGCGCCTCGGCTCAAAGTGACGGACGCCACGCCCAGGATCGTGCCAGCGAGCGCCACACGTGCCGTCCCAGAACGCTACGAGGCCTCAGCATCGCCTGCACTGCGAGCGGAATGCTCCGGGCACTTGCAAAATCAAACCGGGCAAAGACCAGATCGTTGACGATTTCATCCGGACAGAGGCGCAAGTCCCGCACAAGGTCGCGAAAATCGTCGCTATTGAACGAGAGCAGGTTCTCGAATACACTCTCTTGAAACACTCGGTTCATCCGCGTCATGCCTGGTGGAATTGCGCGCACCAGATCTCGCCGCGTCAGGGTATCGCGATCCAAGCACGTCTCTATTCCGGCGGCCAGATCACGATACGTGTGGAGCATGCGCGACAGGGCAGTCGCGCTGGCGGCCGGATTTGTCTGTCCGGCTTCTCCAAAAAACACGACGCGGTCCAGCGCCGGATGGCGCAAGCGTCCAACTGGAATGATGCCAAAATACGAGCGAAGGGGCGAGGCTGCATCGCAAATGAACTTGGCGTAGTGGGATTTGCCGAGGATGAAGTGCAAATCACCCTTCATAGACCGGTCTGGGCGAAAGTGGCGAGAAGGAAGGATGAGCGCCGCGTGGGCTGTCTGGTTGGCCGTGGGGAAGAACTCAAAGTACGTCGGCCGACGCCCGAGAATCACGTTATCCAGTGCGATCGGCCGAACTTCACCTTGTGTGGCGATTTCACAACCGTGCAAAACATAATACCCAGTAATATCGGCAACGTCCTTGGCGCCGACGAGTGGCGACCCAAATCCCATGCAATCGATCAATAATCGTGCTCGAATCACCCGGTCGTTCGCGCGAACGACAATCGCCCTGCCCTCCTCCAGAATGCTGTAAAGCCTATGCCCCGTGAGGACTGTGGCACCGCGTCGGGCCACGTCGGCGGAGAGTTGCCCGGTCAGGCGATCGGTATGCCAAAGACAATACTGGCCGCGCACCGTGGCCGTGTCGCCGTCATAGGCGACGAAGTCCAGGAACTCATACCAGCAGTCTACGCAGGTCTTCAGGCTGGGATTTGCGGTAGCGGCAGCGGCATCCGTCAGCCAGTACTTGTTGCGTGGTATGTCGTCAGCCTGCTCGATCAACACCACGGATGCACGCTCCGCTAATGCGCTGGCGATGAGCAGCCCGGCGATCCCTCCCCCGGCGATCACGACGTCGGCGTCGAGCATTGATAATCTCTAGTTATCTTCTGGCCTAGAACGGATCTTCAGAATTCCCGTCAATTCTATCAGCACTCGTGAGATCAC
>Ga0207661_10000336_pt1 | contig 29965 bp, 26 predicted proteins | sample KBSC713LmetaG_FD_184337 | JGI IMG/M metagenome (GOLD analysis project Ga0207661, IMG submission 184337) | Corn rhizosphere microbial communities from Kellogg Biological Station, Michigan, USA - KBS C7.1-3L metaG (SPAdes) (version 2) | ecosystem: Host-associated > Plants > Roots > Rhizosphere ...
CCAGCCGCAGCCCGTCGTACAGGCCGGCGAGGAGGTACTCGGCCGAGACCGGGCCGAGCAGGTGGATGCCGGCGAAGCTGCCCGGCAGCGGGATCTCCGGCAGCCAGAGGATCACGTGCCCGGTGTCACCGCCGCCGAACAGCACCCGGAACAGCACCCGGGACAGCGCCACGACCAGCCCGGCCCACAGGTAGAACTTGAACGCGAACGCCCACGGGGCGTCCCCCCGCCGGCTGGCCACGACCAGCCCGGCCACCGCGATGATCAGCGCGAGCAGCAGCGGGTTCGTGGTCCGGCTGGCCGCCGTGGCCAGCCCGAGGGCCCACAGCCACCACGCCCCTGGATGCAGCGCGCGCGGGAGCCGGGACACGACTGCCAGTCTGCTACGGCCGGCGCGAGCCGGTCACCGGGAGGCGCAGGTCATGACCACGTTGCCTTACCTTGGGATTTGCTTTAGGCTAACTGCCGGCGAGGGGAGTACTCCCGCGCGCCGACCCGGACAGTACGGACCACGGTCCCCGGGCGGCGGCCACGGTCCGCGCCGGACCGTGGTGGAGAAGACCTCGGCCAGGACCAGCGTGACCTGACCGAGGAGGACCCGTCCGATGACCGTAGGAACGCCGACGCTGTGGGCGATCACCCTGGCCGCCGTGCTCGGCCTGGTCGCCGTCGACTTCCTGCTGACCCGCCGCCCGCACGAGGTGTCCCTGCGCGAGGCGGCGCTGTGGTCGGCGTTCTACATCGCGCTGCCGCTCGGCTTCGCCGGCTGGGTCTGGTCGCGGTACGGCCAGGAGCGCGGCACCGAGTTCCTCGCCGGCTACCTGGTCGAGAAGTCGCTGTCGGTCGACAACCTGTTCGTGTTCATGCTGCTGCTGGCCGCGTTCGCGGTGCCGGCGGCGCTGCAGCAGCGGGTGCTGCTCTACGGGATCGTCGGCGCCCTTGTCCTGCGGGGCGTGTTCATCGCCGTCGGCGCCGCCGCGCTGGACGCGTTCACCGGCACGTTCCTCGTCTTCGGCGCGATCCTGGTCGCCACCGCGGTCAAGGTGTTCCGGGACGCCCGCTCCGGCCACGACAAGGAGGTCGACGTCGGGCACATGCGCTCGGTCCGCCTGCTGCGCCGGTTCTTCCCGGTCACCCACGACTACGCCGGCCCCCGGCTGACCGTGCGGGAGGCCGGCCGGCGAGCCCTGACCCCGCTCGCCGTCGTGGTGGTCGCCGTCTTCGCCACCGACCTGGTCTTCGCAATCGACTCCGTGCCGGCCGTGTACGGGATCACCGAGGACCCGTACCTCGTCTTCGCGACCAACGCCTTCGCCCTGCTCGGCCTGCGCGCGCTCTACTTCCTGCTGGCCGGGGCGCTGTCCCGGCTGGTCTACCTCGGCTACGGCCTGGCCGCGATCCTCGGCCTGATCGGCGTGAAGCTCGTCCTGCACTGGGCGCACACGGTCTGGCCGGCGGTGCCGACCATCCCGACGCTGCTCTCGCTCGGGCTCATCGTCGGCATCCTCGCCGTGGTCACCGTGCTCAGCCTGACGTCCACCCGGGACCGGGAACCGACCCCGGTCGGCTGACGCCGGCGTGCGTCCCGCAGCGGCGAGCGGGACGCACGCCGGTCAGCTCACACCGGCAACACCCGCAGCACCCCGGCGCCCCAGAGGTTGTCCCGACCGGGGTCACCTCGGTCGACGGCCAGCTTGGCCAGCGCCAGGTTCAACAGCCGCGGCGGGAGCCGACCGCCGAGCTCCTGCCGGACGACCGCCGCGACGCCGACCGCCGACGGCGCCGCCGCCGAGGTGCCGAAGAACAGGCACTGTCCGTTGACGTCCGCGGGGCAGACATCCGGATCCGGGAAGCCGCCGGACCCGCTGATCGACACGCCGTCCGCGGCCGTCCAAGTCGGCGCGATCGCGGTGCGGAACCGCGGCCCGGCCACCCCCTTGCACGGCCCCACCGCGCCGTTCGGGCACCGGGTGGTCGAGCCGACCTGCACCGGGCCGCCGGCGCTGAAGCTCTCCAGCGGCACGGTCTTCGGGTCGGTGGACTGACTCGCGTTGGCCGCGCCGGCGCTCGTGGCCAGGCCGAGGTAGTTCGAGTCGGGGTTGAGCGAGCCGGCCCGGCTGGGCGTGTTGATCGCCAGCGAGCCGTTCACCCCGGTACGCCAGCGCAGGTCGATCAGCGGCGGAGCCACTGCGGAGGAGGTGCCGGCCACGTCGACCACGAGCTTGAGCTGGTGGTTGCCGGCGCCGAGCTCGGCGCTGTCGTACAGGACCTGCTCGATGGAGTCGCCGACCCCGTTGGCCTGCCTTGCATTGCTGACGGCGAGGCAGCGGCCGGTCGGCTCGTCGAGCAGATAGAGGTTGAGGTCGGTGAAGCCGCCCCGCCCCGGCGTCGGGAAGATCGCCCGCGGCTCGCTCCACTGCAGCGTCGCGAGGATCACGCCGTCCTGCCCGAGCAGCAGGTCGAAGGTGTTGTCGGTGCCGCCGGCGACCGCCACCGCGTTGTGCGGGACAGGTCCGCAGGCCGTGCCGAACGCGGCGGCGGAGATGTCGTCCGGTGACCGGCCGGTGCCGATGGCAAGCACCCGCGGCGTGTGCCGGCCGCCCAGGTTGCCGGCGGACGAGCTGACGAAGACGCCGGAGCGGGCGAGCGCCTCGGCGGTGGAGGCGGCCAGGCCCTGCTGGAACGCCGGCTCGTCGTCGAACGCCAGGTCCTCGGTGATGAGGTTCGCGCCGGCCGCGGCGAGCGTGCGCAGGCCGCCGACATGGTCCTCGAGCGTCTCGCCGGTGCCGGTGAACAGCAGCTTCGCGCCCGGTGCCATGTCGTGGACGATCTCGAGCATGCCGGTGCCCTCGTCGCCGTCGCCGGGGTCGATCACCCTGACGTCCGGCGGCAGCTCGCCCTTGGCCACCGAGTCGGCCAGGTGAGCGACGCCGTCCGACATCGCGCCGACCCGCTGACCGCGCCCGGTGAGGCCGATCCGATGGGCGACGCCAGCACGGTGCAGGGCGACGCCCTCGCTGGTGATCGGGCCCGCGTCCACCTGCGGCCGGCTCACCGGCCGGACCGCCGCCACCCAGGCCAGCGCCGCCACCGCGTCGAGCTTGTCGACCGGCACGGCCGCGTGCACCAGGCCGGCCTGCGGCAGCGCGGCGCCGGGCACCGCCGCGAACTGCGCCGAGGAGGACTCCACCGTCACACCGAGCCCACGCAGCTGCGCCAGCTGGGTCGACCCGACGGCCGTGGTGGCGTGCAGCTGGAGGTCGAGCGTGCCGCCGGCGTCCACGCCGACGAGATCCCCGCCGCGATCCTGGCGGGCCTTGGCGCTCGGCGTCGCCCCGCCGCTCCGGCTCTGCTCGGTGCGGAGCTTCGCCGCCAGCTGACGGACCAGCGACGGCACCTTGGCGGCGGCGGCGTCCGGGGTGGACGCCGCGGCGCCCGGTGTCGCGCCGGGCGCCGGGGCAGCGCCCGCGGGCCCGAAGCCGACGGCGAGGGACAGCACGACGGCTCCGACGGCCGCCGCGGCGATCGAGGATCTGCGCACTCGGATCCCCTCCATCCTGGGTGTGCGGATGAGGGACGCTAAAGCCCGGACCCCGTCGCGCTCGTCCTCCTAACGACTGAACAAAGCTCGGCCAGATGCGCACTCTGCGTTGTCGTGACCGGCATCCCGCCCTAATCGGTTCGTACCGGGGGCCAGAATCCGCGCCGCTGCTGGCGCGGGCCCTGGCGATCAACCGGATCAACGGGGCGGCGACCGTGCTGGTGCCGAACGGCGGCACGCGGGTACGCCGGACGATCATCACCGCCGCCCGTCAGCGGTCTGTGTGGATGGCCTCGTCGAGGAGGGTGGTGAGGGTGGCGGTGGCGGGGGAGTCGAGGAAGGCCTCGAGGCTGACCTCGGCGCCGGCGCGGTCGGCGAGGGGGAGGCGCCAGTTGGGGTACTCGTCGAGGGTGCCGGGGAGGTTGGGCTGGCGGACGTCGCCGACCGCGTCGGCCGGCATGGCGAGCACGACCCGGCTGGGTGTCCGGGCCAGCAGCCGGTACATGTCCAGCACCAGCTCGGAGTCCGGCGCACCCGGCCGGGCCAGCCCGTCGGCGCGCATCATCGCCAGCAGGCGTTCCCGCTCCGCCCGCACCCTGGCCCGCTCCTCCTCGACCGGCCGGTCGAGCTGGTCGAGCTCGGCCCGCACCCGCACCTGCTCGTCCGCGAGGAACCCGTACGCGGTCGGCAGGTCGTGCGTGGACACGCTCGCCACCGCCCGCGCCCGCCACCGCTGCGGTGGCAGCGGCGTGATCTCGTCGTCCTCCCGGGTGAACCAGAGCACCGACGACCCCAGCACCCCGGCCTCGTCCAGCGCCAGCCGCACCTCCGGCTCGACCGTGCCGAGGTCCTCGCCGACGACCATCGCCCCGGCCCGGGCCGCCTCCAGCACCAGCACCCGCAGCAGCGCCTCGTGGTCGTACGACACGTACGTCCCGTTGACCGCGCCGAGCCCGGCCGGCACCCACCAGAGCCGGAACAACCCCATCACGTGGTCGACCCGCAGCCCGCCGCCGTGCTCCAGCGCTGCCCGCACGACCTGCCGGAACGGCCGGTAGGCGGTCTCGGCCAGCCGCCCGGGCCGGAACGGCGGGAACCCCCAGTCCTGCCCGAGCTGGCTGAACGGGTCCGGCGGCGCCCCGACGGTGGCGCCGGTGGCCAGGTCGCCGGGCAGCAGCCAGGCGTCCGCACCGACCGGGTCGACGCCGACGGCCAGGTCGTGCACGATGCCCACCGCCATCCCGGCGTCGCGGGCCTCCTGCTGTGCCGCGTCCAGCTGCTCGACCGCGCGGCGCTGGATCCACCGGTGCAGCCGGACCCGGTCAGGGTCGGCGGCCGCGACCGCCGCCGGACCGGGCTGCCGCAGCAAGCCCGGCCACGCGCGCCAGTCCGAGCCGTGCTGCTCGGCCAGCGCGCAGAACACCGCGAACCCGTCCACCCCGGTCCAGTCCACCTCCGCCGGGAGCGGCTCGCCCGGCGGCCGCAGCAGCGCGAACGCGGCCCGCTTGGCCGTCCAGACCGCGTCCCGGTCGATCAGCGGACCGGACGGCGGCCGCAGCGCGTCCACGCGGGCGCGCACCCGGGCCGGCGCCGCCTCGTACTCCGGCAGCGCGTCGACCGCCACCCCCAGCTGGTCGGCGAACCGCCGGGAGGACGGGAAGTACGGCGAGGGCTGGATCGGCAGCACCGGCGTGACCGCGTGCACGGGGTTGACCAGCAGCACGTCCGCGCCGCGGGCGCCGAGCTCCCGGGCCAGCGTGCGCAGGTCGGCGTAGTCGCCGATGCCCCAGGACCGGGCCGAGCGCAGCTGGTAGAGCTGCACCTGCCAGCCCCAGACGCGCCGCTCGGTCGGCGGCAGCGCCGGCGGACCGACGACGACCGGTGTCCCGTCGGCGAGCTGGTGCACGCCGGCCGGCAGCGGCTTCCCGACCTCGGTGTCGACCGTGACCCCGGACTCCAGGGTCAGCCGGCCCGCGACCGGCGATGGCCCGGCGGTCACCAGCGCATGCCGCGGCGGAGATCCGACCAGCTCCAGCGTGGCCTCGACCGCGGCCGGCGGGACGTCCACCCGGCGCCGGGCCCAGTCGAGGTAGGAGGTGGCCACGCCGGCCTCGGCCGCCCGCTGCGAGAGATCCACGCCCGGCGGCTTACCCAGCAGGCTCACTCGCCGTACAGCGGGACCGGCAGGTCGGCCGGCGGCGCGATCCTTGCCCACCGGTCGAGCGTCGCGTCGGTCGCCGCCGGGGCCGAGCCGGCGAACCGCACCACCTCGGCCCGGTCGAGCACGTCGTCCGGGTGGGCCCCCCGCGCCGCCGCCCGTCGCACGCCGTCGAGCGGCAGCGGCACGTCCGCGGCGATGAACACGACGTTGCCGGCGTCCCGCTCGCGCAGCAGGTCACGGTCGGCAACCAGGCCGATCTCGCTGAACGCGGCCAGCAGCGTGGCCGCCTCGGCCCGGGACACCCGCAGCGGCGGGCAGTCGATGACGTTGAGCAGGTAGACGCCGTCCGGGCGCAGCACCCGGCGTACCTCCCGGGCGAACTCCACCGTGGCCAGGTGCGCCGGCACGACCACCCCGCTGAACGCGTCGCCGATCACCAGGTCGGCGGACGCGTCGGGCCGCTCGGCCAGCCGTGCCCGGGCGTCGCCGACCCGCACCCGCAGCCCCGGCGAGGCGGCGAGGCCGAGGTGCTCGCGGGCGATCCGGACCAGCCCGGCGTCGTACTCGAAGACCACCTGGCGGGACCGGGGCCTGGTCGCCGCCACGTACCGGGGGAGGGTGAAGCCGCCGCCGCCCACGTGCAGCACGTCCAGCGGCTGCCGCGCCGGCCGGATCAGGTCGATCACGTCGCCGATCCGCCGCATGTAGGAGAACTCGAGGTGGGTCGGGTCGGCGAGGTCGACGTACGAGCTCTCGTGGCCGTCCAGGAACACCATCCGGCCGGTCGGCCGGCTCGGGTCGGCCTCGATGCTGACGACCGAGTGCGAGGCCTGCAGGTCGTACGGCGGGGCCGGGGGGAAGGTCCGGGTGGGCCGGCGCCCGGAAACCCGGACCGAGCTGCGGCGGTGCATGATCCCAGGGTGACACGCGCGGGCACATGCACGTTCTGCCGGATCGTCAAGGGTGAGCTGGCCGCGTCCGTGGTGCTGGACACACCCGACCTGCTGGCGTTCCTCGACACCAAGCCGGTCTTCCGCGGGCACGTGCTGCTGGTGCCGAAGCTGCACGTCACGACCTACAAGGAGCTGCCGGCCGAGCTGGTGCCGGAGTTCGCGCTGACCGCGCAGCGGCTGGAGGTCGCGGTCGAGACCGGGCTGGCCGTGCCCGGGTCGATGGTGCTGGTCAACAACGTCGTCAGCCAGTCCGTGCCGCACCTGCACCTGCACGTCATCCCGCGCCGGCCCAAGGACGGCCTGCGGTTCTGGCTCGGCCCCCGGCACCCGTATACCGACGACGACCCACCGGAGGGGTACGCGCGGCGCATCCGAGCCGTCCTGGACCGCGAGCCGTAGCCGGGGCCGGCGCTGTCCGAAGTGGACGGCGGGCCGGGGGCGTGCCCCGGTCCGTCTTGGGTACAGTCGCAACTAGCCGGCGGTCAACGGCGACCGGCGGGGATCGCACAGCGGGAGTGTTCTTCGTGGCACGGATGTCGGCGTGGGAGTCGGCTCAACATCAACTCGCCGAGGCGGTCCGCCAACTCGGCCTCGACGACGGCTTTCACGAGCTCCTGCGCACGCCGCGCCGGGAGATGGCCGTGGCAGTGCCTCTGCGGCACGACGACGGGCACGTCGAGGTGCTGCGCGGCTACCGGGTGCAGCACAACCTCACCCGCGGCCCGGCCAAGGGCGGGGTCCGCTTCCACCCGGCCACCGACCTGGACGAGGTCCGGGCGCTGGCCATGTGGATGACCTGGAAGTGCGCACTGATCGGGGTACCGTACGGCGGGGCCAAGGGCGGCGTCGCGGTCGACCCCAAGGCGCTCTCCCGCAACGAGCTCGAGCGGGTCACCCGCCGGTACGTCTCCGAGATCATCCCGATCATCGGTCCGGAGCGGGACGTGCCGGCGCCGGACGTCGGCACCGACGAGCAGACCATGGCCTGGATGATGGACACCTACTCCATCCACTCCGGCTACACGGTCACCGGCGTGGTCACCGGCAAGCCGGTGTCGGTCGGCGGCTCGCAGGGCCGGGGCGGCGCGACCAGCCGCGGCGTGCTGTACGCGGCGTTCAGCGCGCTGCGCGAGGCCGGCGTCGACCCGCGTGGCGCTTCGGTCGCCGTGCAGGGGTTCGGCAAGGTCGGCGGCCTGGCCGCGCAGTTCCTGCACGACGCCGGCTGCACCGTGGTCGCGGTCTCCGACGTGGGCGGGGGCGTGTACGACGGGTCAGGGCTCGACACCGCCGGCCTGCTCCGGCACGTCCGCAGCGGCGCGCCGACCGTGGTCGGCTATCCCGGCACCGACACGATCACCAACGAGGAGCTGCTCGAGCTCGACGTCGACGTGCTGGTCCCGGCCGCGCTGGAGGGCGTGCTGCACGAGGAGAACGCCGACCGGGTCCGGGCCCGGTTCGTCGTCGAGGGGGCGAACGGGCCGACCACCCCGGACGCGGACGAGATCCTGGCCGACAACGGCGTGCTGGTCGTGCCGGACGTGCTGGCCAACTCCGGTGGTGTCGCGGTGTCCTACTTCGAGTGGGTGCAGGACATGCAGGCCTACTTCTGGAGCGAGGACGAGGTCAACAGCCGGCTCAAGAAGCTGATGGAACGGGCGTACGGCGAGGTCTCGGCGCTGGCGGCGGAGCGGAAGGTGTCGATGCGGACGGCGGCGCAGATGATCGGCGTCGGCCGGGTCGCGGAGGCGCACCGCACCCGCGGGCTCTATCCCTGATCCGCCCGATCGACCCCCGGTCGACCCTCGGGCTCGACCTGAGCTTGACTGCGGCGCGCCTGGCCCGGGCCGGCGGTCGCGCGTGCTTGAATGGCCGCTGAGCCCCATCCGTACGCACCGCGCCGGAGGAAGCGACACAGTGGACGCCGCCGAAGCCCTCAACCCGCCGGTCGACCGGACCGACGGCGCCGAGCCGGCAGACGGGCTGACCCGCCGCGAGCGTGAGATCCTCGCTTTCGAGCGGCAGTGGTGGAAGTACGCCGGCGCCAAGGAGCAGGCGATCAAGGACCTGTTCGACATGTCCGCCACCCGCTACTACCAGGTGCTGAACGCGCTGATCGACCGTCCCGAGTCCCTCGCGGCCGATCCGATGCTGGTCAAGAGGCTGCGCAGACTGCGCGCCAGCCGGCAGCGTGCGCGCTCCGCCCGGCGCCTGGGTATCGACAGTCCTTAGAGGCTCCGGTCACCCGCTACTCGTTCGACGACCTCACCGGCGGCTCGGGGGACCAGCCGGACGGGGAACACCTGGCCGCATCGACGACCACCCGGTCGTCGCCTGGAGGGAGACCACCCGTGGACGGGCTGCGGTCCACGCTGGCCGCGCCCGGCCGCGCCCGGTTGATCGGGGCGCTGGTCGCGCTGCTCGGCGTGGTGTTGCTCGTCGTCGGCGTGGTCGCGCTCGGTGGCGGGGACTCCGGGCCGTCCGGCGCCGCGCCTGCGCCGTCGCCCTCCGTGGTCACCTCCCCTGCGTCACCGTCCCGCTCGACCGGCTCGCCGTCGGCGAGCACGTCCACCAGCCCGCGGCCCACCACGGTGTCGCGCACGACGGTCGCCCCGCCGCCGCGGACGACCGCGGCGCCCCCGCCGACCTCGGCCGCCCGGGCGCCGCTGACCGTGCTGAACAACTCGACGATCAACGGGCTGGCCGACCGAGCCGCGGGCGAGGTGCAGAACCGCGGCTGGCAGGTCGCCCAGGTCGGCAACTTCGCCGGCCGGCTGCCCGCGACCACCGTCTACTACACGCCGGGCGACGCCGCCGGCCAGTCGGCCGCGAACGAGCTGGCCCGGGAGTTCCCGCAGATCGACCAGGTGCTGCCGCGGTACGCCGGGCTGCCGCCGACCCCGGCCGGCATCGTCCTGGTCGTGACCAAGGACTGGTAGCCGGCTCCGGCGCCGCACGCACTAGCCTGAGCGCCATGTGTGACCCGGGCCACATCCTGCTCGACCCGACGATCGTTCCCGCGGAGGCCGAGGCGTTCGCGGGGGAGCGGATCACGCTGCGGCCGGTACGCCGGGTGCACGTCACGACGCTGATCGACAACACGGTCGACGTGTTCGCCGCCGACGCCGGCCCGGCCCGGCGGCGCGTGCTGCCGGACTGGCCCCGGCTGGCGGCGCCCGTGCACCAGGACGACCTCGGCGTCGACGGGCCGCTCGCCGAGCACGGCTTCTCCGCCCTGGTGGAGGTCGAGCTCGACAACGGCGGCGTGCACCGGCTGCTGTTCGACACCGGCGTCAGCCCGGACGGGATGGTCGAGAACATGCGCCGGCTCGAGGTCGCGCCGGACACGGTCGAGGCGGTGGTCTGCTCGCACGGTCACTTCGACCACACCACCGGCCTGGACGGACTCAGCCGGGCGCTCGGGGGGAGCGCTCACCTGCCGGTGCTGGTGCACCCGGAGTTCTGGGCGCGGCGGCGGATCGCGCTGCCCGGCCGGGAGCCGTGGGAGCTGCCGGCCACCAGCCGCGGCGCGCTGGCGGGCATCGGCTTCGACATCATCGAGCGACCAGAGCCGTCGTTCCTGTTCGCCGGCAGCATGCTGGTCACCGGCGAGGTGCCGCGGACCACCGACTTCGAGCAGGGGTTCGCGATCCATCAGGCGCTGCGGGGCGGCGGCTGGGAGCCGGACCCGCTGATCCTCGACGACCAGGCGCTGGTCGTGCACCTGGCCGGCCGCGGGCTCGTCGTCGTGACCGGGTGCGGGCATGCCGGCGTGGTCAACATCCTGCGGTACGCGCGGGCGCTGACGGGGGTGGAGCGGGTGCACGCGGTGCTCGGCGGGTTCCACCTGACCGGCAGGCTGTTCGAGCCGGTGATCGGGCCGACGGTGGACGCGCTGGGCCAGCTGGCGCCGGACTTCGTGGTGCCGGCGCACTGCACCGGCTGGCGCGGCATGCACGAGCTGGCCAACCGCCTGCCGACCGCGTTCGTCCCCAACAGCGTCGGCACCCGCCTCGAGCTCACCGCCGCCTGAGCCCGCGCCGGCCTTGATCCCGCCGCGCCGCGCCGGCACCCTTGACCCCATGCCCGCGCCGGAACCGCGACGTCACTCGAGGTGGCGGCTGGCCGACCCGACGAGGAGTTCCACCGTCTCGGCCTCGACCGGACAGCCGTGGCTGAGCTGCGGGGATGGGCTCGGGGGTGGGCGGAGAGGCTAGGCGGGTTGGTGGCGGGAGGCGAAGGCGGCTAGGGCGGCGACCTGGGCCGGATCGAGCGAGGGGCGGACCGCGCGCCGGGCCGCGAGCACGTCGTCGGCGGTGACCTCCGGCGCGTCCAGGTCGCGGCGCATCGCAGCCAGCGCCGCCTCCCGGACCAGCGCGGCCAGGTCGGCCCCGCTGTACCCGTCGGTCTCGGCGGCGACCGCGTCCAGGTCGACGCCGGGCCCCAGCGGCGTCCGCTTCGCCGCCGCGCGCAGGATCTCGGCCCGGGCGGCCGCGTCCGGCGGCGGCACGAACACCAGCCGGCCCATCCGTCCCGGCCGCAGCAGCGCCGGGTCGACCAGGTCGGGCCGGTTGGTCGCGCCGACGACGACCACGTTGCGCAGCCCCTCGACCCCGTCCAGCTCGGTCAGCAGTGCCGCCACCACCCGGTCGGCGACCCCGCTGTCGTTCGACTGGCCGCGTACCGGGGCCAGCGCGTCGACCTCGTCGAGGAACACCAGCGCCGGCGCCGCTTCCCGGGCCCGGCGGAACAGCTCGCGCACCGCCCGCTCGCTCTCGCCGACCCACTTCGACAGCAGCTCGGCGCCCTTGACCGACAGCACGTTCGCCTGCCCGGTGCCGGCGATCGCCCGGACCAGGAACGTCTTCCCGCACCCCGGCGGCCCGTACAGCAGCAGCCCGCGGGCCGGCTGCACCCCCAGCCGGGCAAACGTGTCCGGATAGGACAGTGGCCAGAGGACGGTCTCGGTCAGCGCCTGCTTGACCTCGGCCATGTCGCCGACGTCGTCCAGCCGAAGGTCCGGTATGTCCAATGTGGACTCCGCCAGCGCGGTCGGCCGGACCACCTCCAGCGCGCCGAGCAGGTCGGCCGCGAAGATCATCGGGTTTGCGACGTCCCGCTGCCGGGCCGCCGCCCGCACCGCCGCCTCCCGCCGCAGCGCCAGCAGGTCGGCGGCCACGTACCCGGGCGTCTTCTCCGCGATCTCGTCCAGGTGCACGTCCGAGGCGAGCGGCGCGGACCGCAGCAGCACGTCGAGCAGCGCCCGCCGGCCGGCCCGGTCCGGCAGCGGCACGGACAGCTCGTGGTCCAGCCGCCCGGGCCGGCGCAGCTCCGGTGAGACCCCCTCCGGCCGGGCCGACGTGCACACGACCGCCACACCCGGCGCGCCCACCGCCTTGCCGACCACGTCGAGCAGCACGGTCGCCACCGGCTTCGCGTCGTCCCGCGGCGCCAGCGCCTCGACGTCCTCGACCAGCAGCACCGCCGGCGTGGACCGGCTCGCCTCGGTCAGCGCCTCGCGCAGTGCCGCCGCGGCCGCGGACGCCTCCAGCGCGGCGATCCCCGGCGCCCAGCGGCGGACCACCGTGGCACCGACGGCGGCGGCGACCGACCGGACCAGCGTGGTCTTGCCGGACCCGGCGGGGCCGGTGACCAGGATCCCGAGCTGCGGCGTCGTGCCGAGCCGGGCCAGGACCTCGGTGTGGTGGAAGCCGAGGTCAAGCCACTCGCGCAGCTGCCCGGCCTGGGACTGCAGGCCGGGCAGGTCGTCGATCGCCGGGACGGGCTCGTCGTCCGGTCCGGTCTCGCCACCGCTGGCGAGCGCCGGGGTGGTGGCGACCATCGGGGTCGCGCTGCCGGTGGTGGCCGCGCCGTCGCGCCAGCCGACCACGGTGCCCATCGTCACCAGCGCCGGCCCGTCCGGCTCGGTACCGGTCACGGTGAGCAGCGTGGTCGTCCACGCCATCCCCATCGCCGTGGCCAGGCTGCGCCGGGCGGACGCCGAGTCCCGCAGCGCTCCGGGCGGCGCGTCCTGGGGCAGCAGCGACACGTTGTCGCCGCTGGTGACGATCTTGCCGAGCAGCGCCTCGCGCAGCATCGTCGGCCGGACCGCGGTCATCGCCTCGGGCGTCCCGGCCACGACGACCCGGCGCGCCTCCTGCAGGGATGCCGGTGCGACCGTGACCTGGTCGCCGTCCCGGACGCCGAGGTTGCCGAGCAGCAGGTCGTCGCAGAGCGCCTCGCCGCGGGCACCGTCGGACACCGCGGCGACGGCGCCGGTGGTGCGGGCGCCGGTCAGCCGGACCGCGTCCCAGGGCGAGAGTCCGAGCGCGGCGAGCACCTCGCGGTGCAGGCGGACGACGCCGCGGCGGGCGTCGAGCCGGGCCCCGGTGAGCCGGGCGGTCACCGTCAACGCGTGCCCGTCGGAGCCTGGATTCGTCACCCGAGGAGCGTAGTGCGCCGCCTCGGAGGCCTCGGACGGCCCTAAGCTGAGCCGGACATCACGACGGGGCAACCGAACGGGCACGGATCACGTCTCCCTGGGGAGGAACTCGTTCTCGGGAAGGCGCGTTCGCGTTACGGTCATGGCGCGCAATTCGGCAACGGGGCCGAGGTGTCGGCGGGTGCAGGGAGCAGGAGCAGATGGACAGCAGCGGGTACCGCAGTGACGGCGTCGGCCTGGCCGTGGCGATCGTCAACGCTGTGTACGGAACCGATCCCGAGGCCGACGACGGCGCGCTCCTGGAGAAATCGCTGCACGAGTACGGCGTGATGAATCGGGCACTGTCCGCGCGCGAGAAGGCGGGCCTGCGGGGCTGGGCCGGCCACCTGCACAACGTGTTCGCGGCGGACAGCGCGAGCGAGGGTGCGCACCTGCTCAACCAGCTGCTCGACGTCGTGGTCACCCATCCGTACCTGACCGATCACGGTGGCCGCCTGCACCTGCACTACGCGCCGGCCGAGGCCGACCCGCTGCACCGCGTGCAGGCCAGCACGGCGATGGGCCTCGCGATCGTGCTCTGCGACTACGGCATGGCCCGGCTGGGCGTCTGCCGCGCCGCCGACTGCGAGTGCGTGTACGTCGACGTCTCCCGCAATGCGCAGCGCCGGTTCTGCTCGGAGAGCTGCGCCAACCGCACCAACGTCGCCGCCTTCCGCGCCCGCGCCAAGAGCACCGCCGCCACCGCCTCCCTCCCCGGCTGACCCGGCGCCGGTTCGACCGGCGTCGAAACGATCCGGCCGTACGGTTGGTCGGGTGAGCCTGCTGACGGATGCCCGGTGGCTGGTGCCGCCGCTGCCGGACGGCGACGGCCGGGGAATGGACCGGTTGCGCCGGTCGGTGTCCCGGTTCAGCACGGGTCGCGACCACGCCCGACGGCGGACCGTGGTCGAGGCCGTGCTGGCCCAGGTCGACCCGGATGCCCTGCGGGTGGCGACGCGCCGGCTGGCCGCGGCCGACCCCGCGCCGCCGGTGGTCCCGCGGGTGCCGCTGACCGCGCTGGCCCGGGCGCTCGGTGCGCGCGAGCCGGCGACGGTGGCCGCCCTGGTCCCGCCGGTGGCCGCCGCGTACCTGCCGGGTTCGGGGGCGGGGGGTCCGGCGGCGGACGCGGCCGCGGACGAGCTGCTCGACCGGCTCGGTGCCGCCCGGGCCGCGGTCCTGGTGCAGTCCTGCCTGCCGGTGGCGGCGTGGGTGCGGACCGCGCTGGACCGCGGGATCACGCTCGACGAGGTGCTGGCGACCGCCCCGCCGGTCCCGGCCACCACGCGGTGGCGGGACGGCGAGACGGTCACCGTGCCGCTGGACGGCATTCCGTTCGGCGCGGGTCCGCGCCGCTGCCCGGGCGTCGCGCACGCCCGAGCGCTCGCCGAAGGAGTCCTGGCGGCGCTGCGCCCCGCCGCGCCGGTCTGAGCCCGGGGCGTCAGGCCAGGACGACTTCGACCTCGGGTGCGGTGGCGGTGGGGTCGAGCTCGACGTGGCTGGCGCCCGCGGCCAGCGCGAGGTCGACCGCGGCCGGCCGCAGCGCGAGCGCCTGCCCCTCGTCCACCGCCACGGACAGCCGGGAGACCGGCGCCCGCACCGACACGTGCGCGCCGCTCTTGGCCCGCCGGACCTCGCTGAGCACCCAGGACGCCAGCTCCGGCAGCCGCGGGTCCACCGTGCCGGCCGCCGCCCGCAGCGGCTCGGCGTCCGGCCAGGAGGCGGCGTGCACCGATCCCGGCCGCCACCACGACCACACCTCCTCGGTCGCGTACGGCAGCACCGGCGCGAGCAGCCGCAGCAGCACGTCCAGCGCCGCCCGCAGGCCGGCCACCGCCGACGCCGCCCCGGCCGGGTCGGTCGCCCCGTACGCCCGCGACTTCACCAGCTCGACGTGGTCGTCGCAGAACCACCACGCGTACGACTCGGCCGCCGCCAGCGCCCCCGCGTGGTCGTACCGGTCGAAGGCCGCGGTCGCGGTCTGCACCGTGTCGGCGAGCCGGGCCAGCGCCGCCCGGTCCACCGCCGCGGTGGGCCGGTCGGACGGCGGCTCGGGCAGCCCGAGCACGAACCGGGCCACGTTGAGCAGCTTCACCGCCAGCCGGCGCCCGACCCGCAGCTGCCCGGGGTCGTACGCGGTGTCCACGCCGAGCCGGGCCGAGGCCGCCCAGTAGCGCACCGCGTCCGGGCCGTACTGGTCCAGCGGCTCGGCCGGGGTGGTCACGTTGCCGCGCGACTTGGACATCTTCTTCCGGTCCGGGTCGAGCACCCAGCCCGAGATCGCGGTGTCCGACCAGGGCAGCCGGTCCAGCGCCAGGTGCGAGCGCAGCACCTCGGTGAACAGCCAGGTGCGGATGATCTCGTGCGCCTGCGGGTGCAGGTCGTAGGGGAAGACCCGGTCGAACAGGTCGGGGTCGGCCCACCGGTCGCCGGCGATCCACGGGGTCAGCGACGAGGTGGCCCAGGTGTCGAGCACGTCCTCGTCCGCGGTGAACCCGCCGGGCCGGTCGCGCTGGTCCGGCGCGTACCCGGGCGGCACGTCGACGGCGGGGTCGGTCGGCAGCGTGTCCGGCCGCAGCACCTCGTCGTACGAGACCTCGCCCTCGGCCGAGATCCGGTACCAGACCGGGATCGGCACGCCGTAGAACCGCTGCCGGCTGACCAGCCAGTCGCCGGCCAGCCCGCGCACCCAGTCGTCGTACCGGGCCCGCATGTGGTCCGGGTGCCAGCGCAGCTCCCGCCCCCGGGCCAGCAGCTGCTCGCGCAGCTCCGGGTCACGGCTGCCGTTGCGCAGGTACCACTGTCCACTCACGACTATCTCCAGTGGACGGCGACCGTTCTCGTAGAACGCCACGCTGTGCCGGGTCGGGCGCGGCTGCCCGCGCAGCGCCCCGGCCGCGTCGAGCAGCTCGGCGATCCGCTGCCGGGCCGAGAACACGGTCAGCCCGGCCAGCGGCGCGTACGCGGCCGGGTCGACGCCGGCCGGCGGCGCAGCCAGGAACCGCCCGTCCCGACCGAGCACCGCGCGGGTCGGCAGGCCGAGCTCCCGCCACCAGGTCACGTCGGTGAGGTCGCCGAACGTGCAGACCATCACCAGCCCGGTGCCCTTGTCCGGCTCGACCAGCCGGTGCGCGAAGACCGGCACGTCGACCCCGAAGATCGGCGTGGGCAGCGAGGACCCGACCAGCCCGGCGTACCGCTCGTCGGACGGGTGCACCACCAGCGCCACGCAGGCGGGCAGCAGCTCCGGGCGGGTGGTGTCCACAGTGAACTGTCCGAACGCGAGCGAATACCAGGCGGCGTCGACCTCGCGGTCCGCCAGCTCCGCCTGCGCCACCGCGGTGCCGAAGTCGGCGTCCCAGAGCGTCGGCCCGTCGGCCCGGTAGGCGTCGCCGCGGTCGAGGTCGTCCAGGAACGCGCGCTGCGCGGTGCGCCGGGACCGCTCGTCGATCGTCGCGTAGGCCAGCGACCAGTCCACCGACAGCCCGATCCGGCGCCAGACCGCGGCGAACGCCGCCTCGTCCTCGGCCGAGAGCCGCTGGCACAGCTCGATGAAGTTGCGCCGGCTGATCGACACCGGCCGGCGGGTGTCCGGTGTGGACGGTGGCGTCCAGTCGGGGTCGTAGGGCAGGCTCAGGTCGCCGCGGACGCCGAAGACGTTCTGCACCCGGCGTTCGGTCGGCAGCCCGTTGTCGTCCCAGGCGACGGGATAGAACACCGACCGGCCGCGCATCCGCTGGTAGCGGGCTACCAGGTCGGTCTGGGTGTAGGACAGGACGTGCCCGATGTGCAGCGATCCGCTGACGGTCAGCGGTGGCGAGTCGACCGAGAAGACCTCGGCCCGGGGGCGGGAGCGGTCGAAGCGGTAGGTGCCGGCGGCGTCCCAGCGCGCGGCCCACTTGTCCTCGAGGCCGTCCAGCGACGGCCGATCCGGGAGCGCGTCCATGCAGGGACGGTACGGCCCCGCCGGCCGACGCGGGCAGGGCATTTCCGTCGAGGCCGCACCCGACGCCGGATCCGGGTACGGCGGCGCGGCCCGGGCCGCCGACGAAGCCGATCCCGCCGTCGAGAGCGTTCAGCCGGTGAGCGGGTAGCGCAGGGTCGCGCCGAGGCCGTGGGTCAGCTCCAGCTGGCCCGGCACCAGCGTGACGATCGCGGCGTCGGTGCCGGCCGCGGCCCGCACCAGGGCGGCGTCCAGCCGGTCCTGCACCGGGTCCCGGACGCCGAGCTCGGTCAGCTCTTCCGCGGTGAGGGCGATGTGCACCGGCTCCGGCCCGATCCAGCCCATCGCGTTCGACGAGGGGTCGTCGACGATGAGCAGCGTCTCGACCGCGGCCGCCCGCAGCGCGCCGACCGTGTCGGACAGCCCGGCCACCGCGAGCACGTCGCCGACGCCGGACGCGGCCCGCCCGCGCGCCTCGCCGAACCGGTCGAGCACCGCCTGGTCCTGGTCGGCGGCGACCCGGGCGACCGCCTCCTCGACCTCGGCACGCAGCTTCTCCTCGTCGCCGCCCTCGTGCCGGGTGCCGCCCTCGAGCTGCACGACCAGGCTGCGGGCGTGCTCGCCGAGCGAGTCGACCAGCGCGGTGCGGGCGCGCACGTCGCCGGTCACCACGACGACCTGGGCCGCGACCCGCTTGACGCCGGAGTCGACCACCTCCGCGACCTGCCGCGCGTTGGCCTCCCAGAGGTTCTCGGACCGGTTCTGGTAGCGGTCCTGTGCCCAGCCGCCGACCTTGACCTTGTGCACCTCCGTGTCGTCGCCCTGCACGGTCTCCGACTCGGTGCCCCGCGGGCCGTGCACGCTCACGTCGGCCCCGGTCCGGTCGACGACGGCCAGCACGTACGGCACCACGGGCCCGAGCTGGGCCACCATCGGCATCAGGTGCGGCAGCGCCGCCCAGCGGGCGATCGCCCGCCGCGGCGGGGCGGGCAGCACGGTGTCGAGCCGCAGCCGGCCGCCGCCAGCGACGATCACCTGGCCGTGCGGCCCCGGCACGTCGGTGTGCCGGCCGGCGACGGCGTCCATCGCGTCCAGCGCCGCCGCGTCCGCACCCTGCTCCGCCAGCGAGTCGCGCAGCGCGCGCCACCGGGCCGCCACCTCCTGCGGGCCGAGCTCCTTGGACCGGGTCGCGTCCAGGTAGGCCGTCGCGTACGGACCGGGAGTGGTCACCAGCTCGGTGAGGGTGTCGAGACGGAACATGGCTGCTCCCTACCCCGGGGATGGTCGGTGTTCACGCCGCCCGGCGGAACGTCCGACGGTACCGCTGCGGCGAGGTGCCGACCCGCCCCACGAAGTGGTGCCGCAGGGTCGCCGCGCGGCCGAAGCCGCACCGGCGGGCGATCTGGTCGACGTCGAGCTCGGTGGACTCCAGCAGCCGCTGCGCGAGCAGCACCCGCTGCCAGGTCAGCCAGTGGTGCGGGGTGGTGCCGGTCTCGGCCCGGAACCGGCGGGCGAACGTGCGCTCGGACATGTGCGCCCGCCGGGCCAGCCCGCTCACGGTCAGCTCCTGGTCGAGGTGCTCGGCCATCCACGGCAGCAGGTCGGCCAGGTCGTGCTCGCACTCGGTCGGCACCGGCCGCTCGACGTACTGCGCCTGACCGCCGTCGCGGTGCGGCGGCACCACCATCCGCCGGGCCACCGCGTTGGCGACCTCGGGGCCGTCGACCTCGCGCAGCACCTGCAGCGAGAGGTCGACCGCGGCCGATGTGCCGGCGCTGGTCATCACCGGGGTCTCGGCGACGTAGAGCACGTCCGGGTCGAGCTCGACGTCCGGGAACAGCGCCCGGAACTCGTCGGCGACGTGCCAGTGCGTGGTCGCCCGCCGGCCGGTCAGCAGCCCGGCGTACGCCAGCGCGAACGTGCCCGAGCAGTAGCCGAGCAGCCAGGCGCCCCGGTCGGCGGCGGCGACCAGTGCCTCGGTGACGGCCGCCGGCGGCGGCTGCTCGATGTGCGGCCAGCTGGGCACGATCACGAGGTCGGCCGCGGCCAGCCGGTCGAGCCCGTACGGGCTGTCGAGGGTGAAGCCGGACCGGCAGCGCAGCGGGCCCGGGGCGTCGAGGCAGAGCGCGAAGTCCCACAGCGGGATGCCGCGGTCGGACCGGTCGGTGCCGAAGACCTCGCAGGCGGCGCCGAGCTCGAACGCCGACATGTCGGCCGTGCCGAGCACCGCGACGGATCGCCCGCGCAGCGGAGGAAGCATGGCAGGATCTTAACGTAGAACGGCATCTCTGCCACTCACAGTCTGGTCCAGACCGGAGCATCGTCGAGGTATGGAACTCGTCGTCCTGCTGGTCTTCTTCCTGGCGATCGCCGTTGCCGCGACGCGCTGGGGCGTGGACACCCGCGAGCAGCACAACAACTGGGATCGCGACTGACCGGTGGGTCAGAGCGAGGCCAGCACGGCCTCGGCCCAGCCCACCCCGACCGGTTCGGCGGTGACCCGGACGTCGGCACCGGCGTCCCGGGCCGCCGCCAGCAGCGGCGGCATGTGCGCGGGCGCCGCACCGTTCGCCGTCACCCACATCCGCCCGACGTGCTCGGCCATCCCCAGGTCGCTGGCGCTGTCGCCGACCGCGACCGCGTCGGCCGGCGTCAACCCGCGCCGGGCCAGGTCCCAGCCGACCGCGGCGCCCTTGGACAGGCCGTCCGGCATCAGGTGGTAGATGTGCGTCTGGCCCGGATCCAACCCCGGCCACTCGGACGACGGCAGCACCCCGTTGTCCCGCACCCGCAGCCAGTCCAGGCCCTGCTCGGCCAGCCAGGCCTCGACCTCCGGCACGTCGACGTGCCCGCGCAGCATCGCGTCCGCCTCGTGCCCGGCGTGCCAGGGGGAGTGCCACTGCAGCTGCCCCGGCCAGCGGTCGAACAGCGCCTGCGGCAGGCCGAGCGAGGCCATCACCTCGATCGGCAGCCGGTCGCCGTACCCGGCCGGCATCGCGCCGGGCAGCACCTGCACCGCCCGGCCGTGGTCCCAGCCGACCAGCGCGCCGAGCTCGGCCACGAACCCGTCGGCGCCGAAGATCAGCGCCGCCTCCTGCAGCTGCAGCCGGGTCCGGCCGGAGACCAGCACGAGGGCGACGCCGGCCCGGTGCAGCTCGAGCAACGCCCTGGCCGGCGCCAGCGTCGGGGTGTGGTCCTCCGCGGCGAAGAAGTTGCCGTACGGGCCGACCATCGTCCCGTCGAGGTCGGTGTAGAGGACCTTCAACTGGCTTCGCGGTAGCGGGTCATGTATTCGGGGACGGTCCGGATCGGCGGCCGCTCTGCCGGCGCCATGTCGACCGTGAGCAGCACGTAGTCGTCCCCGGACCGCTCGAACTGGGTCAGCTCGGTCGCCGGCGGCGCCATCGCCAGCCGGCCCTCCCGGCGCAGCCGCTCGTACGCGACCTGCAGGATCTCGCTCGACATGCGGCCCAGTTTGCCGATCTCCTGGTTGCGGTGCTTGCGCCGGGACAGGTCGACCTGCGCCAGCGCCGGCAGCCCGACCAGCCGCAGCGCGTCGACCAGCATCCCGATCTCCACGCCGTAGCCGGTGGGGAACGGCAGCTGCTCCAGCAGCGGCCGGCGGGCCGCGCACTCCCCGGACAGCGGCTGCACGAAGCCGGCCAGCTCCGGCCAGTGCAGGTTGATCATCGGCCGGGCGACCAGCTCGGTGACCCGGCCGCCCCCGGCCGGCACCACGGTCCTGCCCTGCGTCAGCGGGCGGTCGTAGGTGGCCTTGACCAGCTGCACCGACCGGTCGGTGAGCAGCGGGCCGAGCAGCCCCGTGACGAAGCTGGTGGTGAAGTCGCGCAGGTCCGAGTCGATGAACACGAGGATGTCGCCGGTGGTCGCGGCGAGCGAGCGCCAGAGCACCTCACCCTTGCCGGGCAGCGGCTCGAACTCGCCGAGCACCTCCTCGCGGCGGACCACCTTGGCCCCGGCCTCGACGGCCGCGTCGTAGGTCCCGTCGGTGGAGCCGGAGTCCATCACCACCAGCTCGTCGACCAGCCCGTGCCGCTCCATCAGGCGGGTGCGGATGGCGGCGACGATCGCGCCGACCGTGTCCTGCTCGTTCAGGGCCGGCAGCACCACGCTGACGGTGGTGTCGCCCTTGACGTCCACGAGCCTGGACGTCTTCCAGTCCGAGGCCCGTGAGGTCCGCCGGTCGAACCAGCGCCGCACGTCTTCCTGCATCCACCTCCCCTTCCGTCGGCCAACGGCTTGGTGCGCCGTGTTTGAATTGCAGTACAACCGAACGCACGCCTCATCCAGAGGGGCAGAGGGACACGGCCCGATGAAGCCCCGGCAACCACCGCGTGACCGCGGCAGGTGCCAAGTCCGTCCTGGGATTCTGCCCGGGAAAGATGAGAGGAACCCTTCGAGTGACCTTGACCGCCGACGCGCCGACCTCCTCTGCCGCCGACTCGCTCCGCTGCCGCAACTGCGGAGCCCGCTATCCCCTCGGACCGCAGCACGCCTGTCTCGACTGCTTCGGGCCGCTCGAGATCGGATACGACCATGATGCGCTGGCGGTTCTGACCCGCTCCGGCATCGAGGCCGGTCCGCACTCGATCTGGCGGTACGCCGGGCTGCTTCCGGTCGGGCAGGACCCGGCCGGCCGGGTGACGCTGAACCCGGGGATGACCCCGCTGGTCCGGGCCGACCGGCTGGCCGAGGAGCTCGGCATGCGCGAGCTGTGGGTCAAGGACGACAGCGCCAACCCGACCCACTCGTTCAAGGACCGGGTGGTCTCGGTGGCGCTGACCGCCGCCCGCCAGCTCGGCTTCACCAGGGTGGCCTGCGCCTCGACCGGCAACCTGGCCAACTCCGTCGCCGCGCACGCGGCCAGGGCCGGGCTGGAGTCCGTCGTGCTCATCCCGGCCGACCTCGAGGAGGCCAAGGTCGTGCAGACCGCCGTGTACGGCGGCACGCTGGTCGCGGTCGACGGCTCGTACGACGACGTGAACCGGCTCTGCTCGGAGCTGGCGGAGACCGACGCGTTCGAGAAGACCGCGTTCGTCAACGTCAACGTCCGGCCGTACTACGCGGAGGGGTCGAAGACGCTCGGCTTCGAGGTGGCCGAGCAGCTCGGCTGGCGGGTGCCCCGGCAGGTCCTCGTCCCGATGGCGTCCGGATCCATGCTGACCAAGATCGACAAGGCGTTCGCCGAGCTGGCCTCGCTCGGCCTGGTCGAGCCGGCCGAGTGGCGGGTGTTCGGAGCGCAGTCGACCGGCTGCTCGCCGATCTCGACCGCGTTCGCGCTCGGCCGCGACGTGGTCGAGCCGGTCCGGCCGACCGGCATCGCGAAGTCGCTGGCAATCGGCAACCCGGCCGACGGGCCGTACGCGCTGGACGCCGTCCGGCGGACCGGTGGGGCGATCGCCGACGTGGACGACGACGAGATCCGGGACGGGATCGAGCTGCTGGCCCGGACGACCGGGATCTTCGCCGAGACCGCGGGCGGGGTGGTGGTGGCGACCCTGCGCAAGCTCATCGCCGCCGGCGCGCTCGACCCGGCCGAGCAGACCGTCATCTACAACACCGGCGACGGGCTCAAGACGCTGGACGCGGTGGCCGGCCGGCAGGCCCCGACCGTCACGGTGAAGCCCAGCCTGCGCGCCGCCCGCGAGGCCGGCCTCCTCGACTGACCCGGGCCGCGGGATGATCTCCGGGTGACCGGGGATCCGCTGGCCGCGGACGACCTGACCGGATGGGCGCGGCGGATCGCCGGGGTGCTGCGGCGCAGCGGCCGCCCGCTGCTGGTCCTGCAGGTCGCGGTGCTGCTGCCGGCCGGCGCCGCCGGGTCGGGGCTGACCCGGCTCGGCTGGGTCGGCGGCACGCTGGCCGGGCTGCTCGCCGCCGCGGCGCTGTCGCTGGCCCAGGCGGCGTCCGTGGACCTGGCGATCCGGGAGGCCGCCGGGCGACCCACCGCGGTCTCGGCCGCGCTCGCGGCCGGCGCCCGGCGCACCCCGGCGCTGCTCGGCTGGTCGGCGCTGCTGGCCGTGCTCACGCTGGTCGGGCTGGCGCTCGCGGTCCTGCCCGGCCTGTACGCGGCGATGGTCGGCGCGGCCGCGCTGCCCGGCGCGGTGGTGGTCGAGCGGGCCGGGCTGCGCCGGGCCGCCGTCCTGGTCAACCGGCGGCTGCCGGGCACCGTGCTGCGCTGCGCGGCGGGCCTGTTCGCCGCCGCGTTCTACGGCGCGCTGGCCGGTGCCCTGGTCGCGACCCTGCCGGCCGGTCCGGCCGAGGTCGTCCGGGCGGTCGTCGTCATCCCGTTCTCGGTGCTCGGCGCCGCCTTCGCCACGGTCACGTACGCCGGGCTGCGGCGGGCGGTGGACGGAGCGGGGGTGAGCCGATTGGCGGCAGAACTCGACGGCTGAGACGGTGACTGCCCGGTCGGCGATCGTGTACCGTCCCGCTCGGTCGAAGTTCAGGTTTCGGACGCGAGCATCACGTCCTGGCAAGGCGTGCACACGGCAAGTGCGGGACCGGCGACGAAGACCCGGGCTCCGTGCGGTGCGGGGTCTGATCGCCCCGAGGTAGGAGTGCACGTGGCACAGGGCACCGTGAAGTGGTTCAACGCCGAGAAGGGCTACGGCTTCATCGCCGTGGACGGCGGTCAGGACGTGTTCGTCCACTACTCGGCCATCCAGATGGACGGGTACAAGTCCCTCGAAGAGGGTCAGCGCGTCGAGTTCGACGTGGCCCAGGGGCAGAAGGGCCCGCAGGCCGACGCCGTCCGCTTCCTCAGCTAGTCCGGCTCAGCCAGTCCAGCCCCGTCGGCGGCCTGGCTCCCCACCGGGAGCCGGGCCGTCGGCGTCTGCCGCGCGGCAATCCGGTCCTCGCACTGGTCGAGCCAGCGCAGCTCGGCCTCGGCCTGGAAGATCAGCGCGTCCAGCACGAGCGTCCAGGCCAGGTCGGCGCCGGCGTCCGCGCCGGACCTGAGCCCGACCAGCTCCCGCACCGCCCGTGCGGTGGCCGCGCGCTGCACCCGCACGATCCGGCTCGCGTCGACGGCCGGTGAGTCGACCGCGAGGGCCAGCTTGATCGCCAGTTCGTCCCGGACCGCGGCCGGCCGGTCGACCGGGCCGGCGAACCAGGCTGCCACCGCCGCCCGCCCCGCCTCGGTGATCCGGTAGGTCGCCTGGCCGTCCGCACCGGTCGCCTCGACCAGCCCGTCCCGCTCCAGCCGGGACAGCGTCGTGTAGACCTGCCCGATGTTCAGTGGCCAGGTGCCGCCGGTGCGGGCCAGCAGCCTGGTCCGCAGCTGGTAGCCGTAGCTCGGGCCCTCGGCGAGCAACGCCAGCAGCCCGTGCCGTACCGACACCGCAGCCTCCTCGGGACCGTACGAATACCGGGTATGCATACCAGGTATGGCGGCGGTCGGCCAGCAGTCCGGACCGCTTGCACTCGACCGCCGAGAGTGCCAGACTCGCCGTTGGCACTCTCATATGATGAGTGCCAGGCCGGGACGGTGAGGTCCCCCGCCTGACACGGGGACCGTCCGTCGCGGGCACCTCTCGGCCGATGCCAGTGTCCAGATATACGGAGGACATAACCGCATGGCCAAGATGATCGCGTTCGACGAGGAGGCTCGTCGCGGACTCGAGCGCGGCATGAACCAGCTTGCCGACGCTGTGAAGGTGACGCTCGGTCCCAAGGGCCGCAACGTCGTGCTGGACAAGAAGTGGGGCGCTCCCACGATCACCAACGACGGCGTGAGCATCGCCAAGGAGATCGAGCTCGAGGACCCCTGGGAGAAGATCGGCGCCGAGCTGGTCAAGGAGGTCGCCAAGAAGACCGACGACGTCGCGGGTGACGGCACCACCACCGCCACCGTGCTGGCCCAGGCGCTGGTGCGCGAGGGTCTGCGCAACGTCGCCGCCGGCGCCAACCCGATGGCCCTGAAGCGGGGCATCGAGAAGGCCGTCGAGCAGGTCTCCGAGGCCCTGACCAACTCGGCCAAGGACGTCGAGACCAAGGAGCAGATCGCCGCGACCGCGTCGATCAGCGCCGCCGACACCACCGTCGGGGAGATCATCTCCGAGGCGATGGACAAGGTCGGCAAGGAAGGCGTCATCACCGTCGAGGAGAGCAACACCTTCGGCCTCGAGCTCGAGCTCACCGAGGGCATGCGCTTCGACAAGGGCCACATCTCGGCCTACTTCGTGACCGACAACGAGCGCATGGAGACCGTGCTCGACGACCCGTACATCCTGGTCGTCAACTCGAAGATCTCCGCGGTCAAGGACCTGCTCCCGCTGCTGGAGAAGGTCATGCAGGGGGGCAAGCCGCTCGTCATCATCGCCGAGGACGTCGAGGGCGAGGCCCTGGCCACCCTGGTCGTCAACAAGATCCGGGGCACCTTCCGCTCGGTCGCCGTCAAGGCCCCGGGCTTCGGTGACCGCCGCAAGGCGATGCTCGCCGACATCGCGATCCTCACCGGTGGCGAGGTGATCTCCGAGGAGGTCGGCCTCAAGCTGGAGAACGCGACGCTCGACCTGCTCGGCCGTGCCCGCAAGGTCACGACCACCAAGGACGAGACGACGATCGTCGAGGGCGCCGGCGACCCGGAGCAGATCGCCGGTCGGGTCAACCAGATCCGCCAGGAGATCGAGAAGAGCGACTCCGACTACGACCGCGAGAAGCTGCAGGAGCGGCTGGCCAAGCTGGCCGGCGGCGTCGCGGTCATCAAGGTCGGCGCGGCCACCGAGGTCGAGCTGAAGGAGCGCAAGCACCGCATCGAGGACGCCGTTCGCAACGCGAAGGCGGCCGTCGAGGAGGGCATCGTCGCCGGTGGCGGCGTCGCGCTCGCCCAGGCGGCCAAGACCGCGTTCGAGAAGCTCGACCTCGACGGCGACGAGGCGACCGGTGCGAACATCGTCCGCATCGCGCTCGAGGCGCCGCTGAAGCAGATCGCGGTCAACGCCGGCCTCGAGGGCGGCGTCGTCGCGGAGAAGGTGCGCAACCTCGAGACCGGGCACGGCCTCAACGCCGCGACCGGCGAGTACGTGAACATGCTCGAGGCGGGCATCCCGGACCCGACCAAGGTCGTCCGGGCCGCCCTGCAGAACGCGGCCTCGATCGCCGGGCTGTTCCTCACCACGGAGGCCGTGGTGGCGGACAAGCCGGAGAAGACCTCGCCCGCGGCCGGCAACCTGCCGGGCGCCGGTGACATGGACTTCTGAGTCCCGCACCACCTCGACAGGGGCGGTCCGCTTCGGCGGGCCGCCCCTGTCGCGTCTACCGGGTCTCGCCGCGCAGCGCCGCGGCCGCCCCCTCCGGGCTGATGTCGTTGATCCAGACCTCGGCTCCGGACTCGCTGCCGGCGAGGTACTTGAGCTTGCCGGCGGCGCGGCGGATCGAGAACACCTCCGCGTGCAGGTGCATCAGCTCGCGGTCGTCGCGGGCGGGCGCCTGCATCCAGGCCGCGATGTACGGCGTCGGCGTCGGGAACAGGCGGTCGAACCGCTGCAGCAGGTCCAGGTAGGCCCTGGCCACCGCGGCGCGCTCGGCGTCGGTGAGCGCCGGCAGGTCGGGCACGTGCCGGCGCGGGTAGACGTGCGCCTCGTACGGCCACCGGGCGGCGTGCGGCACCACGACGGTGACCAGGTCGTTCTCGGCGACGATCCGCGTGCCGGCGTGGCGCTCCGCGGCGAGCAGGACGCAGTGCAGGCACTCGCCGGTGCGCTCCCGGTACCGGCGGGCCGACTCGATCTGCCGGCGCATCCGCGGCGGCACGAACGGGTAGGCGTAGATCTGCCCGTGCGGGTGGGAGAGCGTGACGCCGATCTCCTCGCCCCGGTTCTCGAACACGAAGACCTGCTCGACCTCGGGCATCGCGTTCAGGTCCCGGGTGCGGTCGACCCAGGCGGCGAAGACCGTGTCGACCCGCTCCGGCGGCAGCGAGGCGAACGCGGCCGAGTGGTCGCTGGTGAAGCAGACGACCTCGGCCCGGCCGACCCCGGCCCGGCGGGTGAACAGCGGATCGTCGTCGGCCAGGTCGTCCGGGTCCGGGCCGAGCAGCGCGCCGGTCTCCAGCGAGGGGAACCGGTTCTCGAACACGACGACCTCGTAGTCGTCCGCCGGGATCTCGGTGTGCCGGCCGTCCCGGGACGGGTCGAGCGGGCACTCGTCCGGCGGCGGCAGGAACGTGCGGCCCTGCCGGTGCGAGGCGATGACCACCCACTGGTCGAGCAGCGGGTCCCAGCGGATCTCCGAGGCCGTCGTCGTGCGGGGCAGGTCCCTGGTGTCCTTCGCAGTCCGGACCACGCCCGGCTCGGCGTCGAAGTAGTAGAGCACCCGCCCGTCGGCAAGCCGCGTCTGCGTCCGATACGCCACCCGCGCCTCCGATCACCGGCTCCTGGCGGAAACGTACCCGGTCAGCCGGAGTCCTCCCGGCTCTGCGACCGCGGCCGCTGTCGCCCCGGATCGCATGTCGCAACGTCATCCCGCCGCGGACAGGATCCGCTCCGCCCGGGTCAGTCTGCCGGGAGGGCCAACCACATCTGCTCGCCCTCCGAGATCCGGCCGGTCGGGGTGAGGCCGATCCGCGCGGCCACGCGCTCGGAGCCGATGTGGCCGGGCACGATGTAGGCCTCGATCCGCCGTACCCCGCGCGCCCGCAGCAGCCCGACCAGCTCGACCGCGGCCGCGGTGGCGTACCCGCGGCCCTGCCAGGGCAGCCCGATCACCCAGGCCAGCACCGCGCGCTCGCCGGAGTGCACGGTCGCCTGGACGTACCCGACCGCGGTGCCGTCGACCCGGACGACCCAGTTGAGCCACTCCTCCCGGCCGTCGGCTGAGCGGCCGACGACCTGGCGGCGATACTGCTCGGTCAGCTCGCCGAGGGTCGGCGGCCGGCCGCCGATGAACGAGTACAGCTCGGGCGCGGCGAGCACCTGCACCATCTCCGCCGCGTCGGCGACCCGCAGCGGCTCCAGCCGGATCACCCGGCCGCGAGCAGGTCGTCCGCGTCGACGATCGTGTACGCGTAGCCCTGCTCGGCGAGGAACCGCTGCCGGTGCGCCGCGTACTCCTGGTCCAGGGTGTCGCGGGCCACGACCGTGTAGAAGTGCGCCGTGCCGCCGTCCGACTTCGGTCGCAGCACCCGGCCGAGCCGCTGTGCCTCCTCCTGCCGCGACCCGAACGTGCCGGACACCTGGATCGCCACCGACGCCTCCGGCAGGTCGATGGAGAAGTTCGCCACCTTGGACACGACCAGCGTGCTCACCTCGCCGGCGCGGAACGCGTCGTAGAGCCGCTCCCGCTCCCGGGTGGTGGTCGAGCCCTGGATGATCGGCGCGTCGAGCTCCTCGCCCAGCGTGTCGAGCTGGTCGAGGTAGGCGCCGATGACCAGGACCTGGTCGCCGCGGTGCCGGTCCACCAGCGCGCGCACCACCGGCAGCTTGGTCCGGGCGGTCGCGCCGACCTTGTAGCGGTCCTCCGGCTCGGCGGTCGCATACTCCATCCGCTCGGCGTCGGTGAGTGTCACCCGCACCTCGGTGCAGTCGGCCGGGGCGATGTAGCCCTGCGACTCGATGTCCTTCCACGGCGCGTCGTACCGCTTCGGGCCGATGAGGGAGAACACGTCGCCCTCCCGGCCGTCCTCGCGTACCAGCGTCGCGGTCAGCCCGAGCCGGCGGCGGGACTGCAGGTCGGCGGTCAGCCGGAAGATCGGCGCCGGCAGCAGGTGCACCTCGTCGTACACGATCAGGCCCCAGTCCCGGGTGTCGAACAGCTCCAGGTGCCGGTACTCGCCCTTCCGCCGGGTCGTCATCACCTGGTACGTGGCGATCGTGACCGGGCGGATCTCCTTGCGCTCGCCGCTGTATTCCCCGATCTCCTCCTCGGTCAGGCTGGTCCGGGCGATCAGCTCGCGCTTCCACTGCCGGCCGGCGACGGTGTTCGTCACCAGGATCAGCGTGGTCGCCTGCGCCTCGGCCATCGCCGCCGCGCCGACCAGCGTCTTGCCAGCGCCGCAGGGCAGCACGACCACGCCGGAGCCGCCGGCCCAGAACCCCTGCACGGCCTCCACCTGGTAGGGCCGCAGTGACCAGCCGTCCTCCCGCAGGGAGATCGGGTGCGCCTCGCCGTCGACGTACCCGGCCAGGTCCTCGGCCGGCCAGCCGACCTTGAGCAGCGCCTGCTTGAGCCGCCCGCGCTCGCTCGGGTGCACCAGGATCGTGTCCTCGTCGACCCGGGCGCCCAGCATCGGGGCGATCTTCTTCTGCCGGACGACCTCCTCCAGCACCGCCCGGTCGCGGCTGACCAGCGCCAACCCGTACGCGGGGTATTTGACCAGCTGGAGCCGGCCGTACCGGTCCATCGTGTCGGCGACGTCGACCAGCAGGGCATGCGGGACCGCGTACCGGGAGTAGCGGACCAGGGCGTCGACGACCTGCTCGGCGTCGTGGCCGGCGGCGCGCGCGTTCCACAACCCGAGCGGGGTCAGCCGGTAGGTGTGCACGTGCTCGGGCGAGCGCTCCAGCTCGGCGAACGGCGCGATCGCCGAGCGGGCGTCGGCGGCGAGCGGGTGGTCGACCTCGAGCAGCAGGGTCTTGTCGGACTGGACGATCAGCGGGCCGTCGGTCACGGTTCTCCAAGCGGCGGGTTGAGCGGGGGGTTTGGTAACGACACAGTGTGCAACGCACGCCGGTGCGCCGCGAATCCCGTTGAGGAAACCGGAGCTAACCGTCCGTGAGGACGGAGGCACGGGGGAAAGGCCGGTGTGCCTCCCGTCAATGCGGTTCGATCCAGGTGAATTTTGACTGGATGAGTTGCCCCGTGCTGGAAGTACGCGGATGCTGCCTCAGGGCGAGGAGAGGGGGGCCTGCGCGTGCAAGAACGGATGTTG
>Ga0207661_10000337_pt1 | contig 29905 bp, 25 predicted proteins | sample KBSC713LmetaG_FD_184337 | JGI IMG/M metagenome (GOLD analysis project Ga0207661, IMG submission 184337) | Corn rhizosphere microbial communities from Kellogg Biological Station, Michigan, USA - KBS C7.1-3L metaG (SPAdes) (version 2) | ecosystem: Host-associated > Plants > Roots > Rhizosphere ...
CACCGTCTCCTTCAACCTGCCGCCGGGCGTCTCGCTGAGCACCGCCACCACCGCCATCGAACAGGCCATGACCCGGATCGGCATGCCCCCGGACATTCACGGCGATTTCGCGGGAGCCGCCAGGATCTTTCGGCAATCGCTGGCGAGCGAGCCGTTTTTGATCATCGCGGCGCTCGCCACCATCTACATCTCGCTCGGCATGCTCTATGAGAGCTACGTTCATCCGCTCACGATCCTGTCGACCTTGCCTTCGGCCGGCGTCGGCGCGGTGCTGGCCTTGATGCTGTCGCACACGGAGTTCGACATCATCGCCATGATCGGCGTGATCCTGCTGATCGGCATCGTGAAGAAGAACGCCATCATGATGATCGACTTCGCGCTCGATGCCGAGCGTCAGCGGTCCCTGTCGTCGCGCGATGCCATCTTCGAAGCCTGTGTGATGCGCTTTCGCCCGATCATGATGACCACCATGGCCGCCCTGTTCGGCGCGGTGCCGCTGATGATCGGCATGGGCGAGGGCAGCGAGTTCCGCCAGCCACTCGGCATCGCCATCTTCGGCGGGCTAATCCTGAGCCAGATCCTGACGCTCTACACCACCCCGGTCGTCTATCTCTACCTCGATCGCCTCCGGCACTGGCGCCAAGCGCGCAGACTGGCCCGCGCGTAGCGCATGATGAGGCTAGGTTGGAGCGGCGTCGTAGCTTCACCTCTCCCGTAGGGAGAGGTGGACTAGAGCGCGCCGATAGATCGATTCAACCAAAACTCATTTGCCCTAGCGCACCGGCATCCCCACGCTGCGGCCGATGCCTTCGGGGCGCGGCAGGCCCGCGTGGGACTTGACCACATCGGCGATGCGGGCGCGGATGTCAGGGGGAAATGGGGCGACCTTGCGCACGCTCATGTCGATATGCATGGTCATGTTTTCGGACGTCGCCGAGAGCCAGCCTTCGCTCGCATGGCGCAGTTCCTCGAAGGTGTGCAGGCGCTTTTCGTCGGCGCCGAGCAGCCAGACCGACACCTGCACGGGATCGCCGAGATGGATCTCGCGCAAGTAGCGCACATGGCATTCAGCGGTGAAGGTCGAGCCGTGGCGCTCCTTCATGTAGGCCGGGCCGATGCCGAGCTGCAGCCATAATTCGTCGATGGCGCGGTCCATCATCACGTTGTAATAGGCCATGTTGAGATGACCGTTATAGTCGATCCATTGCGGCTCGATCTGCATGATCGAAGACAGATACGGCGCCGGCGGCAGCGGCATCTCCTTCAAGGCGGTCGCGGTGGTCATATCCATCCCTTTGCTGGCTTGACCCCTTATATATCCTTTGCCACCGTCGCCCAAAGGCTGGAGGAATTTTTCAATTGACCACGACAATCAACAGTAATCTGAAGCGCCCGGAGCCAACGGCGCTGGCGAGCGCGCTGGAAGCGCTCGCGGCGCGATTCGGCAACCGGCTGATCACTTCCCAGGCGGTGCGCGAGCAGCACGCCCATACGACCACCTGGCTGCCGTCGCAGCCGCCGGATGGCGTGGTGATGGCGCAGGAGACATCGGACATCCAGGACACGGTGCGGATTTGCGCCGGGCGCGGCGTGCCGATCATCGCCTATGGTACCGGCACCTCGCTGGAAGGCCAGGTCAATGCGCCCGCGGGCGGCATTTGCATCGATCTGCGCGACATGAACAAGGTGCTGGAGGTCCATGCCGACGACCTCGACTGCGTGATCGAGCCCGGCGTGACGCGCAAGGCGCTGAACGAGCACCTGCGCGACCAGGGCGTGTTCTTCCCGATCGATCCCGGCGCCGACGCCTCGCTCGGCGGCATGGCCTCGACGCGCGCCTCTGGCACCAACGCGGTGCGCTACGGCACCATGCGCGAGAATGTGCTGGCGCTCAAAGTCGTGCGCGGCGACGGCGAGATCATCACGACCGGCACGCGGGCGAAGAAATCCTCCGCCGGCTATGACCTCACGCATCTCTTCATCGGCGCCGAGGGCACGCTCGGCATCATCAGTGAGCTCACCATCAAGCTGCGCGGTATCCCGGAGACGATTGCGGCTGCGTCCTGCTCGTTCGAGACCGTGCGCGGCGCCTGCCAGGCCACCATCATGGCGATCCAGACCGGCATTCCCCTGGCGCGCATCGAGCTGCTCAATGCCGAGCAGGTGCGCTGCTGCAACAATTACTCAAAATTGTCGCTGCCGGAGACGCCGCTGCTGTTGCTCGAGTTCCACGGCAGCGAGGCCGAGGTCGCCGAGCAGTCGCGCAATTTCGGTGAGATCGCCAGGGAATGCGGCGGCGGCGATTTCAACTGGACCACGCGGCCCGAGGACCGCACCAAATTGTGGCAAGCGCGGCATGACGGCTATTGGGCGGTGAAGGCGCTGCGGCCCGGCGCCGGCGTGGTCGCAACCGATGTCTGCGTGCCGATCTCGCGGCTCGCCGATTGCGTCACCGAGACCGAAGACGACCTAAAGCGGCTCAATCTGCTGTCTCCGATCATCGGCCATGTCGGCGACGGCAATTTCCACTGTTCGCTGCTCTGCGATGTCGACAACAAGGACGAGATGGCGCGCGGCGAGGATTTCATGCATCGCCTGGTCGAGCGCGCCCAGGCCATGGGCGGCACCTGCACCGGCGAACATGGTGTCGGCCAGGGCAAGCAGAAATACTTGAAAGCTGAGCTCGGCGAAGAGGCGCTCGATGCCATGCGCGCGCTGAAAAAGGCACTAGATCCGCAAAACATCTTCAATCCCGGAAAGATCGTGCCGGCGGCGTAGCCGCCGCATCGTTCGTGGTCAGTCGCCGAACGTCGCAGCTCGCGCGCGGAACTTTCCGTGCCCGTGGCGGTTCGCATTCCCGTCAAATTCCGATGCCTCGATGGCGCGGTTTGTGCGGGAGGGTGCCATGCAAAGACCGGTCATTGGAATTGCCGCCATTGTGTTGGCAGTCCTGCTGTCAGGTGCGGCGCTGGCGAAAGGCGGAGGCGGCGGCCACGGGGGCGGTCATGGTGGCGGCGGCCATGGGGGTGGTCACGGAGGTGGCCACGGAGGTGGTCATGGTGGCGGGCATCATGGCGGCGGCCATTTCGGCGGTCACGGCTTTGGTCACGCTCACTTTGGCGGCGGCCGTCACGGCGGCGTGAGGTTCGCATCCCATCCAATCCGGCATGGCGGGGCGAATTTCGGCCGGATCCGGAATGCGGCGGTGCGCCCGGCGAATTTTCACGGTGCGCTGAACTCGCTGTCTCGCTCCGGCACCTTGCGCAATGCTCGCTTGCTCAGCAATCCCGCGGCGCGGGCGCAGATCGCGGCCGCCGCCGCGTTGGCAGGCTGGCACGGTGGCGGCAACGGCTGGTGGCAGCATGCGGGCGGTGGTTACGGCTGGGTCGGGCCGCTGTTCTGGCCCTTCGCCTACCTCGACATTTATGACTATACGATCTGGGGCGATGGTCTCGGCTTCTGGGGCTATGGGTACCCGGACATCTATGCCGGCATCTTCGGTCCCTACGACTATAACGGCCTCTCGGCCTATTTGCCGCAGGGGCGGCGACGTGCGCGAACTGCTCAGCTTGGCGAATTGTGCGGCAGCGACCGCCGCGAGATTGCGGGCCTGCCGGTCGATCAGATCGCGGACGCGGTGCAGCCGACGGAAGCACAGGGGCAAGCGCTCGACGAACTCGGCAAGGCGTCGATCCAGGCATCCCAGACCATTCGCGCGTCATGCCCGACGCGGGTTGCCGCCACCGCGCCAGGCCGGCTCGCCGCCATGCAGCAGCGCGTCGAGGCGATGGTGGGCGCGGTCGCCCTTGTGCAGCCGGCGCTGGATAAGTTCTACGGCTCGCTCGATGACGAGCAGAAAGAGCGCTTCAATGCGCTCGCCGAGGATCAGCGGCGAATCGCCGCCTCCAGCAATGCCAATGCGGGGCTGGTGCAGAATTGCGGCGCGCAGACCACCAATCTGGCGTGGCCCGACAAGGAGATCGAGGCGAAGCTCCACCCCGATGATACGCAGCGCGCCGCGCTGCAAGTGCTCGAGGATACCAGCGCGCAAACCAGCGAGGCGCTCAAGGCCGCATGTCGGCCCAACGATCTGATGACGCCGCCGGCGCGTCTGGCCGCACTCCGCAAGCGGCTCGACACGATGCTGCAGGGCGTCAAATCGGTGCGGGATGCACTTGACGATTTCTATGCCACGCTGAGTGACGAGCAGAAGGCGCAGTTCGATGCCATCGGACCGCGACGCACGTCCTGATCGAACAGGTCGAGTGGGGTGTGCAGCGGAGAAACGGCCCGCGCGCCGTGACTGTTCAACCCAAAGCCGAGGGCGGTCGCGGAACTTTCGGTTCCGTCGGACGTTCGGTATGGTCGTCCTCTCTTGGGATGGTGGCACGGGAGGGTGCCGTGTGGAAATTCTGGCTTGGAATTGCCGTGTTGGGAACGTCCTTGCTGCTTCTGGCGAGCGTGCCATCCGGCACCGCGGAGGCGAGGGGGCTGCGCATTGCCATTGGCGGCGGCCCGATTGGTGTCGTGCGATCGGTTGCTTCCATGGCGCTCGGGGGCCTGCGTGGCGGCGGCCGGCGCGGCAGGCACGTTAGATACGCCAACACGCGCGACGAGGCGACCGGCTCAACTCCCCGCATGGACATCACGCGCCGCCCCGACTGGGTCACAATGCCGGTGGCGCGAATGCAGGTCGCGGCGCGCGGCGCACTGGCCGGTTGGCATGGCGGACGCGGCGCCAACGGCTGGTGGCAGCACGGCGACGGCGGCTATGGCTGGGTCGGCCCGCTGTTCTGGCCATTCGCCTATTACGACATCGCAGACTATGCGGTCTGGGGCGACGGCATGGGCTTTTGGGGCTACGGCTACCGCGATATCTACGCCGCGATCTTCACCCCTTATGACGAGGACGAACTCGCCCGTTACGTGACGCCACCGCGCAGTCGAAAGTTTCGCGGCTTCCCCTCGCTCGCGCGCGTCTGCGACGATGACGCCGGCGAGTTGGCCAGTCTGCCGGTCGAGCAGATCAGGCAGGGGATGCGTCTGAGCGAGGAGCAGCGCGAAATACTGGACGATCTTCGCAACGGTTCGGTCGAAGCCGCGCAAGCCATCCGTTCGGCTTGCCCGACCGAGGCTGCGTCGACGCCGTCGGACAGGTTGGCTGCGATGCAGCGGCGCCTGGAGGCGATGAAATCCGCGATCGCTCGCGTACGGACGCCTTTCGAAAAGTTCTATGAATCGCTGGACGATGACCAGAAGGGGGAAATCGCCGCAATCAGCGATCAGCGCGCGCCATTCGCGCCAAAAGTCCCCGCCGCCCAAAGCTGCACGCCGCCCGATCAACTGCGTTTGCCCGTTGAGGAGATCACGGCGAAGCTGCACCTGAGCGATGCGCAGCGCCAGGACCTGGCGGTGCTTCAGCGCATGAACGGCTTCGCCAGAAACACGCTGAATTTCGATTGCCAGCCGGACGATAATCTCTCGCCGCAGGATCGGCTTGCGACCGCCGACACCAGACTCGACGCCATGCTGGACGCGATCAAGCTGGTCAAGCCGGCGCTGGATGATTTCTATGGATCGCTGAGCGACGAGCAGAAGAATCAATTCGACATAATTGGGGCAAAGCGCACGAGCTGACGGCTCGGCGGCCCCACGATCGCACTTGCATTCGCACCAGCCGCAAATGACCATAGGGATTTAAAGTACCCTTTATGTACCTCCGGGGGCGGCGGGATGAAGTGGTTCGGCAAGGAAGAGCCCAAAGAGGTTTGGGAAGAGGCGACCTCGTCGCCGCTCGGCGACATCGAGGCGGCCGAGAGGATTCGCAACATCTGCCGCTCCGTGGCCGACAGCGCCGCCGTCGTCGCTACGCGTGGGGAAGGCGGCAAGAAGGCGGCGGAGAAGAAATTCGAGCGCGAGAGCGAGCGTTACCAGCGCGCCGCCAAGGCCGCGATGCAAATCGCGATGAAGGTCTCCGACGAATTGATGCGCGATGCCGCCGTGCGCGAGATCGTGGAATTGTGCCTGAAGGCCGGCGATATCAAAACCGCGAAAATCTTGTTCCGCGCCATCCAGTCTCCGACCATCCGCGACCCCGTGCTGCGCGAATTTCCGGTGCTGCAGGCGTGAGGTGTTTTCCAGCCTCCGCGCCAATACGCGACACCGAAATAAAAGAGGCCGCCAGCTGAGGCGGCCTCAGTTAAACCACCTGCGGAGCCTCCGAAGCATTTCGCGCAGCCCGCTGGCGTAGTCTTCCGCTACGCGCTTTGCATCTTCGGTGCGCGCATCTTCGGTGCGCGCATCATCGTCGTCAGCATGAGGTGTTTTTTGGCGCGGGTCGGGGTCGTCGCTCATGCGCGACAAAACGCGCCGCCCCGGAATTTGTTTCCAACGCACGGAAGTCTGTTGGCGACCGGAGAAGGGTCGGAAACCGTGGAAGCCTCGATGGAAGGTAGCAATGGTTGGCTCAGCTCGTCACAATCGCCGAACGGCTCGGCGTGGTTCGCCCGGAGGAAGAAGGACCACTAGCTAGCGAATGGTTCCCACGCGACAGCCAGCGAAACTCACCAGCGCGTGAACGTCTTCTTGACTTGGATCAAGCCACCCGAGCGACCCCGATTGGCAACCTTGCGCCGGGGCGAACGAGGCGAGATCCAAGGAGCTTGCGATGATCATCAAGAAAGTAGTCCTTGCAACGACTGCAATTCTCATAACGACAGCACCTCTTGCCTACGCAGCAGAAACGTCTTCCAACACGGTAGGAATGACGCATCCGAGTGCCGCAGACCTCAAAAGCCTGACGGATGCGCGTGTGGCAATGATCAAGGCCGCCTTGCAGCTGACACCCGACCAGGAAAAATACTGGCCGGCCGTGGAGGATGCCATCCGGGCCAGGGCGAAGAACCGGCAAGCCCGGTGGGAACGGGTGGCGGAACTGCGCGATAGCGGCCCGGTGGAAGCCCTTCACGAGCACAATCCGGTCGAACTCATGCAACGCCGGGCGCAGTCACTGAGCCAACGTGCGGCCGACCTCAAGAAGGTCGCCGATGCGTGGGAGCCACTCTACAAGACGTTGAGCGAAGACCAGAAGAAGAGGATGGCTTTCGTGACTGTCGTGGCCGCGCGTGGATTACGAGATACGATTGAACGTCACATCGAATCCGAGGATGATGACGAATAAGGTCGAGAAGAAGCCTTCCAAACGCCGAGCACGAGAAGCCCGGTCCTGACCGACCGGGCTATCTTCTTTTGAGACATCGTGAACCCGCCATTTGGCCATAGAGGCGCCTGCGCCTCGCCATCGCTGGACGATATCGAACCGACGGCGGTCCTTTGGCGCGGCCGGTGTGTTGATCCAGGTCAACAGTCGAAGGCCGACATAATTAATTCTGGCTGGGACTGGCCCTCATGCCATTGCACCCTACGATGTCCGTTTATTTTGATAACCCGTTCGCAGTCTTCGCGGTTGCCTTCGTTGCGCAGGTGATCGCGGCCCATGCAGGCGACCTCCTTCGCAAACGGACGCATTCATTCAAGCAAGGTGAGCGTCACGACTTCAATACCGTCCAGTCTGCAACCATGGTACTTCTCGGGCTAATCATCGGGTTTTCGTTTTCAATGGCAGTCACGCGCTACGATCAGCGCAAGTCGTTGGAGGAAGCGGAAGCCAACGCTATTGGCACGATGTACCTACGCGCCGATCTGTTGCAAGGTGATAGTGGCTCACGCACGCGCGAACTATTGAGGAAATACATTGCTCTGCGCGTCGCCTTCTACCAGGAAGGCAACTCACGGCTACTCTCGGAAATCGGCGAGCAGACGGCAAGCGTACAAAATGCGCTTTGGTCGGAGGTGGTGTCGGCCGGGGCGGTCAGTCCGTCACCAGTGACCGCGCTTGCAGTGTCGGGCACAAACGATGTGATCAACGCCCAAGGGTACACTCAGGCGGCTTGGTGGAACAGGATACCCGTTGGTGCGTGGGCAATGATGGCGCTGATGGCGATATCCAGCAACCTCCTGGTCGGTTACGGCGAGCGCCGCAAGGGAGAGTTATTTCTGTTTGTCCTTCCCGCCATCGTTTCCCTGTCGTTCTTTGTTATTGCCGACCTCGACAGTCCGCGTGGCGGCGTCATCCACGTGTCGCCCCAAAATCTTTTGGCGGCATCGCAATCGATGAAGCAGCCGTGATCAACGCGGGGGCGAACTTAGAATGAAGCGACGGTCGACTTTTTGCACCGGACGCGCGTTCATCGGATAGAGCTTGCCGAAGCGGGCGATGTCAGTCTCGTCCACGTCAACTGGATGGGCGAGCACGATCCAGTCGACGGTCTCGCTGCAAGGCGGCGTCGTCAGCGAGCCTGCGTAGTGAAAGTACGCGCGCTACGCAGGTAACAGCCGGCCGGGGTCGATTGACGGATCGGCCGGGGCTGGCGCGCTTTCTTCGGATGGCATCGTCGCGACGATCTTCTTGAACACTGCGTTTGGCTTGCCCGGAACTAGAAGCACGCTCACAACGGCTAACCCATTAGCGCCTTCGTGAACGAAGTGTGCTTCCATTGCGAAGCCTTTGCCGTCAACGAGGTGTTCGCTCGGATGATGGAAATGGAATTGTTTCATTGCGTACGTGCGGCCACCGAAGCTCAGCGTGTCGCCTTCCGCAAAGCCGAGCTGGATGGTGTGGCCGTTATTGACGACGGTGTCGGGATGCTTGCTCCAATTGATCTTGAGTGGAGGCTGTCGCGCGCTGATCGCACCGGTGATGCCAATCGGTGATTGCTGACTGCCCGCCGAACAGGTGGCGTTCGTCGCGTCGAGACCGCCCCACCTGTCGGGTCCGGCTTCTCCGGTGTAGCTCCAATGATGCTCGGCAGCGTAAGAGCGCGGGGCACACAGCGGGCAAAACGCCAAACCGGCGAAAATCTTCAATGCCTCGCGTCGATGTATAGCGCCCCTCCTGCTGTGCAGCGTATCACGACGATTGTTTCTCAACGATCCGCAAGCCCGCGGCATCTAACCCCCGCATATCGCTCTGGTCAGATGCGCGCATTCTTCCGGCATGATCCAACTGGGACTTCTCCAATCGGGATCGCCTTCCTTCGGGTAGCTTTCAAAGGCCGAGTGAATGGCTGCGATGATGACGGCATCTGCGGCATTCGACATAAGGCCCTCCACTCAGGTGCTATCCCGACAGCGTCGGGTTCTCATACTGCGCGGTCGCTTCGAGCGCTGGTGCGAAGCGGCCCCGACGCTGGGTTTGGGGGGCGAACGTCGGAGCCGTCCCGCACATCGCCGACCGCTCGTGTGGGTGTCGAGCCAAATGGTCGCCGGTGGAATACAAGCGAGCGGCAAGACAGCACAGCCACCATTGATTTAGATCAATGGTCTGGCTTGGGGCCGGGCCGCGCGCAATGTTTGGTGCGCAGCCGGGTTGCTGCGTCGTGCGGCGCAGCGACGCGCTGCCATACCTTGAGGCGCAACCGTGCTAGATCGAGAGAATGTGCCTCCCGCTTTTCAACGGGAGGTTAGATATCGGGCGCTACTTCCTCAATTTCCGCACCGCCTCGTCCACGCTGTGGAATACGTGCTCGCGCGGCAGGGCGTCGTAGAGCCTGAACCGCTCGAACGCTTCCTGCGCGCGCGTCGATTCAAGCCGCGCCACCGCGACGGTGACGCCGTCCTCGCGAGACTCCCTCAGCATGTCATGCAGCACCTGGGCGGCGGTGAAGTCGATCTCGACCATGCCGCTCGCCTCCAGCACCAATAATTTCGGCTTTGTCGCTTTGACGACGTTGGTCACGTCGCTGCGGAAGCCGGGCGCATTGAGGAAGGAGAGCGGCGCCTGCAGGCCCACCACGGCGACGCCGGGCACGCGCTCGCCCGTGATGTGTGGATGCGCCGGCCACCAGATCGTGGTGTCCGGCACGCGCTCGAATTCGACCAGCTTTGCGCGCGTGATGCTCCAGATGCCGTGCAGCAGCGACAGGATGATCGCCAGCGCCGCGCCCTGCTGGATCGGCAGCACGATGATCAACGCGGCGGTCGCCGGAATCAGCAGGAATTCGCCCGGCGATTGCTTGAGGATGGTGACGATCTGCCTGACGCGGATGATGCGCAGCGCGACGAACAGCAGGATGCCGCCGAGCGCGGCATCCGGCACGCGCCGCAACAGACCGGTGCCGAAGGCGAGCAGCGCCAAAACGATCGCCGCGGCCGCGAGGCCCGCGATCTGCGACCTGCCGCCGGTCTCCGCGACAATGCCGGTGCGCGGCGGGCTGGCATTCACCGGGAACGCGCCGAAGATGCCGGCCAGCACGCTGCCGGCGCCGGCGCCGAGAAAGTCGCGATCGACATCGGGCGGGGAATCGGGATCGGAGGGAAACGAGCGCGTGGTCGCGGCGGTCTGCACCATCACCACGACTGCGATCACGAAGGCGAGCGGCACCAGTCGAACCCAGTGCTCGGGCGAAATATCCGGCAATGTCGGCTTCGGCAACGTCGCCGGCACGGCGCCGACCACCTTCACACCCTTGGCCTCGAGGCCGGCAACAATCACCGCCAGCGTCGCCACGACGAGGCCGATCAGCGCGCCCGGAATTTTCGCGTTGATCGCTTCGCACACGAAGACGGCCACCAATACGCCGATGCCGATGCCGATGGTATAGGGGTTGGCCTCAGTGAGATGCTGCGCGATCACAAAGATACGATCCAGCGTCGGACCGCTTGGCGACTCGATCCCCAGCACGCCGGGCAATTGTGACACGGCGATGTGCACCGAGATGCCGGCGAGGAAACCGACCGTGACCGGCACCGACAGCAGGTTGGCGATGCCGCCGAGCTTGAAGATGCCGCTTGCGACCAGCATCGCGCCGACGATCAGCGCCAGCGCGATCGCGAGCGCCTGGTAGTCGGGCGTACCGGTCGCGGCCAGCGCGGCGAGCCCGCCTGCGAAGATCGGCGTGATGGTGGAATCGGCCCCACAGGAGAGATACCGGTTGCTGCCGAGCAGCGCGAAGCCGACCGAGCCCGCCATGAAGGCGAAGAAGCCGATCTGCGGCGCAAAGGCGCCGAGCCGCGCGGTCGCCATCTGCTCGGGGATGGCGATCGCGGCGAGCGTCAGGCCCGCGATCAGATCGCCCGGCAGCAGGGCGGGCGACCAGGACGCCAGTGACGAAAACACCGGCCAGGACTTTTGCGTCCTTGCGTCTTGCGCCATCGCTTCGATTCCTCCCGCTGCTTCTTTTGGAACCGACTATAGCATTTCCGCAAAAGGCAATGGAGCAGCGGACGGCGTGGTGGAGCGGATGCCCACATGCGCGCGGCGGGCTCTGGACATTCCGTGCCGCACAGGCTCAAATCCGCCGCGCGAAGAACCCGGCCTCAAGCCGTATAACATAAAGAGCAACGGACGCCTGCGACGAAAGACGGGCGCCGAACGTAGGGAGCATCACATGGTCGTTTCACGTCGTGACGTTTTATTGGGCAGCACCGCGGCATTGGGCGCGGCAAGCTTTTCATTCCCGGCTCCCGCCATTGCCCAATCCGAGACCATCAAGATCGGCTGCCTCGCGGCGATGACCGGCCCGAGCTCGGCGCCGACCATCGGCTTCAATCGCGGCGTGAATTTCGCGGTCGAGGCGATCAACGCCGCCGGCGGCGTCAAGGGCAGGAAGCTCGAGATCATCATGCGCGACACCCAGGGCGATCCGACCAAGGCGGTGAATGCGACCCAGGAGTTGATCAGCCAGCTCAAGGTGCACGGCATCTGGGGCCCGCTCAATTCCGGCGAGGCGCTCGCCACCACGCCGATCATGGCGCGGGCGAAGGTCCCGAACATCCACCCTTGCGTGGTGGAGACGCTGATCGATGTCACCAAATATCCCAACGCCTTCCGCATGGCGCCGTCGAACAGCCAGTGGGACGACGCGGTGCGCAATTACTGCCTGAACATCCTGAAGGTGAAGAAAGTCGCCGTCATGGGCGATACCACCGGTTACGGCGTCACCGCGGTCGGTGCGTCGGTCGCCGCCTTCAAGAAGGACGGCGCGGAGGTGGTCTACCAGGCCAACATCGACTCGACCCAGCCGGACATGACGCCCGACATGCTGCGCGCCAGGAACGCCGGCACCGAGGCGATCGTGGTCTGGAGCGTCTCGACCGGCATGGAAGGCCGCATGTTCAACACCCGCGCGACCATGAACTGGGATGTGCCTTTCGTCGGCCATCCCTCGATGTCGTCGGGCGAGATCGCGGGACTGGTCGAGAAGCCCGAGAACTGGAAGAAGGTCTATGCCATCGGCTACAAGAGCTGCAGCTACGATGCCTCCGGCAAGCTGCCGGCGAAGAGCGAGGACCTGGTCGCGCGCCTCGACAAGGCCAACATCGCGCTCAACGACACGCTGCTATGGTGGGTCGCGGGCGGCATCGATGCCATCGAGCTGTTTGCAAAGGCGGTCGAGACCTCGGGCTCGACCGACGGGCCGGGCATCATCGCCTACCTCAATTCGCTCAGCACATATCCGGGCTATTTCGGCAATTACAGCTGGTCGCCGACCCAGCACAACGGCTACCTGACCTCGGAGGTCGTGATGTCGGAAGCGAGCACCGCAAAGAACGGCACCTTCGCGCTGGCGCCGGGCTATACGTGATCGAAGGCGAGAGGCCGGGCCATGCTCGGGTCGATCATCGCGGCAGGGTTGGCATCGGGCGCGGTCTACGCGCTGGTCGGCGTCACCTACAACACCATGTTCTCGACTTCGCGGGTGATGAGCTTCACCGCGGGCCAGCTCGCCATGCTCGGCGGCGTGTTCGGCTCGATGTTCACGCTGAAGCTCGGCCTGCCGCTGATCGCGGGCTTCCTGCTGACGCTGGTGCTCTGCGCCATCATCGGCATCATCACCGAGTTCATCGCGGTGCGGCCGGTGCTGAAAAGCCTCGACCAGCACCTCTACGTGCTCTCCACGCTCGCGGTCGCGCTGATGATCCAGCAGGTCGCCGCCATCAAATGGGGCACCGAGCCGCAGCCTTTTCCGCGGCTGCTCGGGCTCGGCAGCGGGGTATGGGACGAGAAGTTCTGGCTGCCGGTCCTGGCGTGCGCCATCACCATCGCGGCGCTCGAATATCTCTACCGCCGCACCTTGGTCGGCCGCGCGTTTCTGGCGATCGCCGAGGACAATTTTGCCGCGCGCGCGCTCGGCCTTCCCGAGCGCAACCTGCGTATCGCGAGCTACGCGCTCGCCGGGATCATCGGCGGCGTCGCCGGCTATTCCAGCGGCGAGCTGCTGCTTGCCTTCTTCGCCAACGGCGCGCTGTTGAATTTCTACGGCTTCGTGCCGGTCGCGCTCGGAGGGCTCGGCAATAACCGCGGCTCCATCGTCGGTGGGCTCGCGCTCGGCCTGTTCCAGCAGGCCGCGAACTTCCTGGTCGGCGGCATCTTCTCCTCCGTCGCCGTGTTCGCGCTGTTCATCGTGGTCCTGCTCGCGGCGCCGCAAGGCGTGTTCGGCGGCGGCACCGTGCGGAGAGTCTGATGGCTGTGGTCACCGCCTCGCCCGCCAAGAGCGAAGTCGCCAAGAGCGAAGTCACGAGCGAAGTCACGAGCGAAGCCAATGGCTGGCGCGCGGCTCTGCCGCACGTCGCGCCCTTCGCCGGCGTGATCGCGCTGGCAGTGCTGCTGCCGCTGGTCGGTAACGATTACTGGGCGCTGATCGGCACGCGGATGGCGATCTACTGGGTGCTGGTGAGTGGCCTCAATCTCGTCGTCGGCTTCGCCGGCCATCTTGCGATCGGCTATGTCGCGCTGCTGACGTTAGGCGCCTATACCACCAGCGTGCTGGTTGCCGGCAACGTCATGCCGCCCGTGCCGGTGTTTCTGGCGCTGCCGATCGCGGCGGTCGTCGGCGCGATCTTCGGCGTCATCGTCGGCCTGCCGGCGCTTCGCCTGCGCACCTTCTATTTCGCGATGTCGACGCTCGGCTTCGCCACCATCGTGACGCAGATCGCGCTCGCCTGGCAGAGCGTCACCGGCGGCGGCATCGGCATCGCCGGGCCGGAATTCCCGGCGCCATTCAACACCGCCTGGGGTTTCTATTTCCTCTGCGTCGTCATTGCCGCCTTCACCACCTGGCTCAGTGCCAACGTCGCGCGCAGCCGTTTCGGCCGCGCGCTGATCGCCGTGCGCGACGCCGAAGTCGCGGCCGAGGCGAACGGCATTTTCAAGCCGAAGATGCTGATCTCGATCTTCCTTGTCGCCGGCGCCTGCGCCGCGGTCGCGGGCGGCCTGTTCGCGAGCCTGCAGACCTACATCACGCCGGACGCCTTCACCTTCGACCTCTCGGTGCTGTTCTTCATCGCGATCCTGATCGGCGGCCGCGGCTCGATCCTCGGGCCGCTGCTCGGCACCATGATCCTCACCATCCTGCCGGAGATCGCAGCTCCCCTGGCGGCGTGGTCGACCTTTCTTTACGCGGTGCTGCTGCTCCTGATCGTGCTGGTCATGCCCGGCGGCATCGCGGCGCTGCTCGATTTCCGCAACCGCCGTCCGCTCGCGAGCAATCGCGCGATCGTGCCGCGCTCGGCGGCCCTTGCCGACATCGTGCGCCGGAGCAAGGGCGGCAAGGCGCTGGCGCTGCGTGGCGTCTCGCTCTCGTTCGGCAATGTGAAGGCGATCGACGGTCTCGACCTCGACGTCGCGCCGGGACAGATCCACGGCCTGATCGGGCCGAACGGTAGCGGCAAGACCACGACGCTGAATGTCATCTCCGGCTATTACGCCGCCAAGGCTGGCTCGATGACGCTCGGCGCGGACGCACTGCCGCCGGGCATGCCGGCGTTGCGCGCAACCCGCGGCATCGCGCGCACCTTCCAGACCCCGCGCGTGATCGGCGAAGCCTCGGTCCTGCAGAACGTCATGATCGGCGGCACGGTGGAGGGCCGGGCAAGCTTCGTCGAGGCGCTGCTCGCGCTGCCGCGCAACGCGCAGGACGAGCGCATGCTGGCGGCGAAAGCGCGGGCGCTGCTCGGCGTCGTCGGCCTGGAAGCGCTCGCCGACGTGCGCGCCGACCGGCTGCAGCACTCGGAGCTGCGCTTCATCGAGATTGCCCGTGCGCTGATGCTCGATCCGGATTTTCTCCTGCTCGACGAGCCGGCAGCGGGGCTTTCCAACAACGAGATCGAGCGGTTGGGGGAGCTGATCAAGGCGATTTCCGCGCGCGGCACCGGCGTACTGCTGGTGGAGCACCATGCCGACCTGATCTTCGACATCTGCCATCAGGTCACGGTGCTCAATCTCGGCCGCATCCTCGCGGCCGGAACGCCCGCTGAAATCCGCGTGCACAAGGAGGTCGTCAGTGCCTATCTCGGCGGCTGATTCCTTGCTCAGCGTGGAGCGGCTGGAGTCCGGCTATGGCAAGATCCGCGTCCTGCATGGGGTCGATCTCAGAATCGCAGCCGGCGAGGTGGTGGCGTTGCTCGGCCCCAACGGCGCCGGCAAGACCACGCTGCTGAGAGCCGTATCGGGGTTGTTGCCGGTCAATGCGGGCAAGGTCGCCTTCGGCGGCCGCGATTTCAATGGCATCACGCCGCGCGAGGCGGCGCGCGCGGGCCTTGTGCATGTGATCGAGGGGCATCGCGTGTTCACCCAGCTCTCGGTGACCGACAATCTCCTGCTCGCCGGCTACGACGTGCCGCGCAGCGAGCGCGCCGCGCGGATCGACGAGGCGCTGTCGTTCTTTCCCGAGATCGCTGCGAAGCGCCACGAGCGCGGCGGCGCGCTCTCCGGCGGGCAACAGCAGATGTTGACCGTGGCGCAGGGCCTGGTACGGCGGCCGCTTCTGTTGATGCTGGACGAGCCGTCCGCGGGGTTGTCGCCGGTGCTGGTCGATCGCGTGCTCAACGTGATCGAGCAGTTGAAAAAGCAGGGCACCGCGGTGCTGCTGGTCGAGCAGCTTCTGGAGAAGGCGCTCGCCGCCGCCGACCGCGTGTATGCCCTGGTGCAGGGTCGGATCGCGCTGGAAGCGCCGACCGGCGAGAGCGACCTGCCGAAGCGGCTCGAGCGCGCCTATTTCGGCCACGAGAGCCACGCGCTGGAAGCGTCGTAGTTTGCCCCGTCGCGGGCGCGCCGGGCGGCGAAGGACGAGGGATGCGCCAAGTCCGGTCTCGCCGCGGTGCAGGACAAGCTCGAATTTTAGCGAATGGCTCGCCCGCCAAGCTGATGCCGGTTCGTCGTCCCAAATGGATGATTCATCTCGCAACTGTCAGGTCAATGCCGTGCACCGACCGTATGATCGCCGCCGTGGCGCCACCAAATAGCCGGACGACTCAACGACGTAGTCTGCTGCGGGCGGAGGCGATGCGTACAGGTGCGATAATGATGCGCCACGAGTTCGACTTGGTACTGTCCGCTATGTTGATTCTAGGTATTTGCGCGCTACTTTCGCTCTCCACGATCCTCGTTCGGGGTGCCGGAACGACGGACAGAGATGGCCGAGCTATAGCCGATATCACCCTCGCAGATCTGAGGGGAACGGTGCCGTAAGATTCCGAGGGCGACGACGGAATCAATGCATCACAGACAGCGGCGAGCGCCGGCTGACGAACCCATGAACCAGCGGGCCACCATTGCAAACGAGCCCAAACAAGCAGAACATTTCGCCGGGGCTGGTACCGGGAGAAAAGCAATGAAGGCCCTTGCTGCAACACTTGCCTTAATGGCTTCTAGTGCTGCCGCCGCTCAAGAGTGCCCGACGTGCTCAATGGCCGACGCCTGCATAAAGACGTACCTTAAAGCGACAGCGGATGCTCAAAAAGCCACCAGGCAGGGAATCCGGGATTGGAAGCAGAATCTGGACAAAAAGGCCTCTGCAGAATTCTCCAGCAAAGGCACGCTTGCATTACAAGACGCGATGGAGTCGCAAATTCGTTTGGAGCTTGAGCGCCTGAAGGAGTGCTTGGTTAAGATCAGGTAGCGCCTCAGGTTTCGGACCACATCAATCGGATCGAATGTTGCCATATCCCTGCAGACCGCGGCGCGGAAATGAGGTCAGAGAAACACCCGGCATTCCCTGCTCCCTCCATTTTCCGAGAGTGATGATTGGCAAAGCCCCGGGCAATCCTGCCGCGGGAATGCTGTGCGAAATTTCCTCCGCTGTCATGCCCCGGCGCATGCGCGCATCCAGTACGTCGCGGCCTATCAGCTCAGGCACAGCCGCCTCCGGAATAATGGATCGCCCGCCCCAGTGCGCAATTGGGCACAAGGCGGGCGATGACACCGAACGTTACTGGCGATTTGGAGACAACTTCGCAGTCGCGGATCGATGCGCACTGCGCATTGATCGATACACGATCGGGAATGGTGCGCGGCCTTGCCCGTGCCGTTGCTTTGGCCCTACAGTCGATGCAACGAGCCGCGGCCAAGATCACTGAACATGACCCGCGGCCGCGAACAAAAAATACCGGGGAGGAGCACCATGAAGATCGTGCCTGTCAGCCGTCGCGCATTCATGAAATCGTCGACGGCGGTGGCCGCGGGGCTTGCGCTCTCGCCTGCGATCATCGGCCGCGCGGAAGCGGCGACATTGAAGCTGAAATGTTCTTCGTCGCTGCCGAACGATCCCAAATATGCCAACGGGCGCGTCTACTACGACAACCTCGTCAAGCACGTCAAAGGCAATGGGCTCGGCGAGCAGATCGACGTCACCTTCTTCCCCGACAACCAGCTGGGCCAGGAGATCGATGTCATCAACTCGGTGAAGCTCGGCGTCATCGATCTGATGGTGTCGGGCTCGTCGATCTCCGCGAACCTGGTTCCGCTGGTCGGAACGTTCGACCTCGGCTACCTCTTCACCAGCTTCCCGCAGCAGACCAAGGCCTTCGACGGTGGCGCCGCGAAGCCGATCGAGGCCGCGCTCTTGAAGGGAGCCAACATCCGCATCATCGCGTGGGCCTATAATTTCGGTGCACGCAGCGTGCTGGCGAAGAAGCCCGTGAAGGCGCCGGAAGATCTCGCCGGATTGAAGATCCGGACACTGCCCAATCCGATCATCACCGAATGTCTGCGTCTGATGGGCGCGGCCGCGACCCCGCTTGCCTTCGGTGAAATCTACACCGCGCTTCAGGCCGGCGTGCTCGACGGGCTCGAGCACGATCCCCCGACCATCCTCGCCAGCAAGTTCTATGAGACCGCCAAGAACTATACGCTGACGCAGCACAACTTCTCGCCGCTGGCGATCTACTTCAGCGACGCCACATTCCAGCGCATGGATCCGAAGCTGCGCGAAGGTTTCCTCGATGCCGCGCAGAAGGCCGCCGTCGACAGCCGCGCCCACGGGCTTGCCGTCGAGAAAGAAGCGATGGCTGCCCTCCAGGAGAAGGGCGTCGTCGTGGCGGAGTGCGACAAGGAGGCGTTCCGCAAGCGCGTGCTGCCACAGACCGACAATTTCATCAAGGCGCACCCCGAGGCCAAGCCGGTGGTCGACGCGATCCGCGCGACCCAGGCGTAAGATCCGAAGAGCCTAAAGGACGGCGAAATGACGTCAGGTGTCGTGGCAGGTAGTCCGGTAGCGGACGTCATATCCGCGCTGCCTGCGACGGCTGCTCGGCACTGGATCATATCAGCGCTGCTTATGGCGAGCGATGCGGTGGCCGCGATCATGCTCGCGGCCGACCTTCTGGTCGTCAGCGTTTCCGTCGCGCTGCGCTACTGGTTCAATGCGCCGGTCGAATGGTCGGACGATGTCGCGCGCGGCCTGATGGTCGGCTCCAGCTTCTTCGGCGCGGCGAGCGCGCTGGCGCGCGGCGACAATCCCGGCGTGGCCTTCTTCGTCGACAAGTTGCCGGCGCGCCCTCGCGCCGTGATTGACTCCGTCGCAGCCCTCCTGATGACCGTGATCGCGGGCTATGTCGCCTACAACGCGATCAAACTCGGTGGCCTTACCGTCGGCCAGACCACCGGCTCCGGCCTGCCGCTCGAGCTCACCTTCTACCCGATGGGCATCGGCGCGCTGTTCATGACCATCTTCGCGGCCGACATTTTCCGTAGCCGCCCGCTGCGCGACATGACCTCCGGGGTAATTGTCACGGTTGCGATCGTCGGCCTCTATCTGGCATGGGACGCTTTCGCGCCAAATTCGGTGCCCTCCTCGGGAACGCTGATGCTGGTCGGCTTTTTTGTCACGCTGTTCTGCGGCCTGCCGATCGGCTTTGCGCTCGCGCTCGCCGCGCTGACCTTCATCTGGGTCGAGGGCACGCTGCCCGGCGTCATCTTCGCCCAGCAGATGGCGCGCGGCATCGACAATTTCGTGCTGCTCGCGATCCCCTTCTTCATCCTGGTCGGCTACCTGATGGAAGCCAACGGCATGTCGGTGCGGCTGATCGAGCTGTTGCAGCGCGCGGTCGGGCATTTGCGCGGTGGCCTCAATGTCGTGATGGTCACCTCGATGGTGCTGTTCTCCGGCATCTCCGGCTCGAAGATGGCCGATGTCGCCGCCGTCGGCTCGGTGCTGATCCCCGCCGCGCGCCGCACGCGGCAAAACCCCGGCGGCGCGGTGGCGCTGCTTGCGGCCTCCGCCGTGATGGCCGAGACCATTCCGCCCTGCATCAACCTCATCATCCTCGGCTTTGTTGCCAACCTCTCGATCGGCGGCTTGTTCGTCGCGGGCCTGTTGCCGGCCGGCCTGATGGCGCTGGCGCTGATCGCGGTGTCCGTGATCTTCGGCCGCCGCGTCTCGGCGGACGAGACCGCGCCGCGCACTGTGGTCTCGGGCCTGTGGAGCGGCGCGATCGCCTCTTTCGGCCTGATCTTCATGATCTTCTTCGGCTTCAAGAGCGGCTTTGCCACCGCGACCGAAATCTCCGCGTTTGCCGCGCTCTACGCCATCGTCATCGGCAGCGTGGTGTTCCGCGAGCTCGGCTGGAAATCGGCCGCGCACTGCTTTGTCCACGCGGCGACGCGCTCGGGGCTGGTGCTGTTCATTGTCGCGGCCGCGCAATCGCTCGCCTTCATCCTGACCTTGCAGCAGGTGCCGCATATGGTCGGCGACATGATGCTGGCGCTGTCGAAGACCAACGGCGTGTGGCTGTTCATGCTGCTCTCGATCGCGGTGCTGATCGTCATGGGCTCGGTGCTGGAGGGCGCCGCCGCGCTGATCATTTTTGGCCCGCTGCTGCTGCCAGTTGCTGTCAAGCTCGGCGTCGATCCCCTGCATTTCGGCGTGGTGCTGGTGATTGCGATGGGAATTGGCCTGTTTGCGCCGCCGCTCGGCCTCGGGCTTTACGGCGCCTGCCTGATCGGCAATGTTCCGATCGAGCAGACGGTCAAGCCGATCCTCGGCTATCTCGGCCTGCTGTTCCTGTGCCTGTTGGTGGTCGCCTTCGTGCCGGCGATCTCCACCGCGCTACCGCGCGCCTTCGGATATTGATTTCGAGGAAATCTTGAAAGTCCTGTTGACCCCGACGCCCGACTTCCGGCGGCAATATTACGGCGAGCGCGCGCTGCAAGGCCTGCAGGCCATCGCCGACGTCAAGCTGCATGAGGGCGCCGACGCCCTCGACGCCGCCGGCCTCGTCGAGGCCGCCCAGGATGTCGACATCATCGTTGCCGATCGCGTCACCGAGGGTAGGGGCGAGATCTTTCCGCAACTCCCCAAGCTGCGCGCCATGGTCCGCTGTGCGGTCGATATCCGCAACATCGATGTCGCGGCCGCCTCCACCGCAGGCGTGTTGGTCACGCACGCTTCGCCCGGCTTCGTGCCGGCGGTCGCCGAGCTCGCGCTCGGCTTCATGGTCGATCTGTCGCGCGGGGTATCGCGTGCGACCGCCGATTATCACGCTGACCGCAAGCCGGATGTCGTGATGGGGCGCCAGCTGTCCGGCAGCCGGGTCGGGATCATCGGCTATGGCAGCATCGGCCGCTATCTCGCGCCGCTCGCCAAGGCGCTCGGCATGGAAGTGATGGTCGCCGATCCCTTTGCGAGCATCGACGACCCCGATATCAAACATCTCCCGCTCGAGGATCTGCTCGCCCGCGCCGACTATGTCGTCTGCCTCGCCATCGCCAATGAAGCGACAGAGAATCTCATGGGGCAGGCGGCTTTCGCGCGGATGCAGAAGCATGCCTTCTTCATCAACCTCTCCCGCGGCAATCTCGTCGATGAGACCGCGCTCGCTGCAGCGCTGCGCGAAAGCCGCATTGCAGGGGCGGCGATGGATGTCGGCCGTGCCCCGGACCAGATGCCGATGCCGGAGCTGGCAGGACTGCCGAATGTGATCGCGACCCCGCATATCGGTGGGCTGACGCCGCAGGCGATCGAGCACCAGGCGCTCGAAACGGTCCGCCAGGTCGAGGTCATCATCAAGGGCGAGGCGCCGGTCGGCGCCGTCAACGCCGAGCATTGGACGCGCCGGCCATGACCAGAACATGGATGTCGAGACTTCCGTTCTTCTATGGCTGGGTGGTGGTCGTCGTCACCTTCGTGGCGATGGGAATCGGAGTGAACGCGCGCACCGCCTTCTCGCTGTTCTTCCCGCCGATCCTCCAGGAGTTCGGCTGGGAGCGCGGCGTTACCGCGGGCGCTTTTTCCTTCGGCTTTGTCGTTTCCGGCATCGTCAGTCCCTTGATCGGCCGCCTGATGGATCGCGCCGGGCCGCGCGCGGTGATGGAGGTCGGCGTTGCGCTGATGGGAGGCGGCTTGTTGCTGGCGCCGCTGACGCGCGAGCCCTGGCACCTCTACGTCACGATCGGCGTCATGGTCGGTGCCGGCAGCGTCTGTCTCGGCTATTCCGGCTTCTCGCTGTTCCTGCCGAACTGGTTCATCCGCCGCCGCGGGCTTGCGATGGGCATCGCCTTTGCCGGCGTCGGCATCGGCTCGGTGACGTTATTGCCGTGGGTGCAGCTCATGATCGAGCAGGGCGGCTGGCGCACAGCCTGCACGGCCATGGGGCTGATGGTCTTCATCGTGCTTGCGCCAATCAACCTGCTGCTGCGCAAGCGTCCCGAGGACGTCGGCCTGCAGCCGGATGGCGATGCAGCGTCGCATGCGTCGGCCAAACCTGTCTCAAACATCGTCGATCCCATCTGGGCCGGCACCGACTGGACCCTGCCGCGCGCGCTGCGCACCGCGCGCTTCTGGTGGATCGCTCTCGGCTACTTTTGCGGCCTGTACATCTGGTACGGGGTGCAGGTGCACCAGACCAAATACCTGCTCGACGTCGGCTTCTCGCCCAACGTCGGCGTCTGGGCGCTCGGCGTCGTCAGCCTGCTCGGCATTCCCGGTCAGATCGTGCTTGGCCACGCCTCCGACCGCGTCGGCCGCGAGGCGATCTGGGCGATCTCGTGTCTCGGCTTTGCGATCTGCTTCGCGGCGCTGGTGGCGCTGAAATACGAGCCGAGCCTGTGGCTGGTCTATCTCATGGTGTTCACGCAAGGCGCGCTCGGTTATGGCCTCACCTCGGTCATGGGCGCGGTGGTGCTGGAGATTTTTCAGGGCGCCCACTTCGGCAGCATTTTCGGCACGATCATGGTCACAGCGCTGGCCGGCGGCGCGGCGGGGCCGTGGCTCACGGGCTTGCTCCACGACATCACCGGGACCTACACCATCGCGTTTACGATCGGCATCGCCGTGAGCCTGCTATCGGCCTTCGCGATCTGGCAGGCCTCGCCAGGCAAGGTGCGCGCGGTAGCCGGCAAGCTGCAGCATGCGAGCTGAAGCGGCCTACGAGGTCGCAATGATCCCCATTGCGCGCCTGAGATCGCCGACCGCGCGCAAAAAGCTGTCGGCCGGCGTCGTCTCCGGATCGATCAGCCGGTGCAGGCGGAAGCCGTCCTCCAGCGCCAGCAGGATCGCACCGGTCCAGGCCGGGTTCAGCGCCGCGGGCCGGCCGGAGCTCTTCAACGTGGTTACGACGATGTCGGCGATCGCCTTGCGGCGCGCGCGCAGCCGCTTGGCAAGCTCGGGGCGGCGTTTCTCCGCGCGCGCCACGAACAGGATCATCTCCATATGCAGGAGAGGCGCGCGACCGAGCGGATCCTGCTTGCTGCGATCCATGTTCCTCAATGCATCGAGGAAATCGTCGATGTTCTCATGCTGCGCCAGCAGATCGAGATGGCGCCGGATCGACCGCTCGACATGGTCCTCGAGCATGGCGATGATCAATTCGTCCTTGCTCTTGAAGTTGGAGTAGAACGCGCCACGTGTGAAGCCGGCCGCGGCCGCGATCGCCTCGATGCTGGCGCCGCCGATGCCCTGTTCCTCGAACACGCGCGCCGCCGCCTCGAACAGCTTGTCGCAGGTCTCGCCCCTTGTCGGTCTGGTTCTCACTCTTGACATCGGCGCAGTTTAGGGCAGAATGCAACTCGATACAAGATTGTATCGAGTTGCGGCCATTCGGAATGAGGTCACCATGAACGAGCATGTGCAGACCGTTGCCAGCGATCCGCTGTTCAATCCGCTGTCGCCGGATTTCATCCGCGATCCCTATCCGCATTACGAGCGGCTGCGGACCACCGATCCGGTTCACGTCAACGCGCATGGCGCGTTCGTGGCGAGCCGCCATGCCGACGTTAGCCTCGTGCTGCGCGACAAGCGTTTCGGCAAGGACTATGTCGAGCGCACCATCCGCCGCTATGGCCCGAAGATCATGGACGAGCCGATCTTCCGCAGCATGAGCCACTGGATGCTGCAGCAGGATCCGCCTGATCATACCCGCCTGCGCGGCCTGGTGGTGAAGGCCTTCACCGCGCGCCGCGTCGAGGACATGCGGCCGCGCATCCAGGAGGTGGTCGACCAGACGCTCGATGCCGTCGTCGAGAACGGCCACATGGACCTGATCGAGGATTTCGCGTTTCGCCTGCCGGTGACCATCATCTGCGACATGCTCGGCATCCCCGAGGAGCATCGCGAGGCCTTCTACAAGGGCTCTCGCGACGGCGGGCGTATCCTCGACCCGGTGCCGTTGACGCCGGAGGAGATCGCGCAGGCCAATGCGGGCAACACCATGGCGAAGATGTATTTCGAGCAGCTGTTCGAGCTGCGCCGGCGCAACCCCGGCGACGATCTGACCTCGCAGCTGGTGCAGGCCGAAGAGGCCGGCGACAAGCTCTCCAACGAGGAGCTGACCGCCAACATCGTCCTGTTGTTCGGCGCGGGCCACGAGACCACCGTCAACCTGATCGGCAACGGCCTGCTTGCGCTGTACCGCAATCCGGATCAGCTCGCGCTCTTGAAGGCCAATCCCTCGCTGATGTCGAACGCCATCGAGGAGTTTCTGCGTTACGACTCCTCGGTGCAGATGACCGGGCGGGTCGCGCTGGAGGACATCGAGGATCTCGGCGGCAAGCGCGTCCCCAAGGGCGAGAGCGTGCTCTGCCTGCTCGGCTCCGCCAACCGGGATCCGGCGGTCTATCCGGATCGGCCCGACCGGCTCGACATCAGGAGGCCCAACGTCAAGCCGCTCTCCTTTGGCGGCGGCATCCATTTCTGCCTCGGCGCCCAGCTCGCCCGGATCGAGGCGGAGATCGCAATCTCCACCCTGCTCCGCCGGCTGCCGGAGCTGCGGCTGGATGACGCGGAGAATCCGGAATGGCGGCCGACCTTCGTGCTGCGCGGGCTGAAGCGGCTGCCGGCAAGCTGGTGACCGGGTCCGGCGTCAAGCTGTCACTTAAGCTTGCTGTGACTTCGCCATACTTGGCTCTATATAGGGTGAGTTCCGGCGATGCGGCGGCGGATCGGCCGCCGCTGCCGGAAGTTGCCTATGAGGAGACCCCGTGCAGACGACCCTGCTCGGATTGGCGATTGCCTTTATTCTTGCGCTGATTGCCGCACTGGTCGGGCCGTATTTCATCGACTGGAACCAGTTCCGGCCGCAGTTCGAGGCCGAAGCGACCAGGGTGATCGGCGCGCCGGTGCGCGTCGCGGGCGCGCTCGATGCGCGGCTGTTGCCGACGCCGACCTTGCGGCTGCGCTCGGTCGTGGTCGGCGGCGCCAACGATCTCGGCAAGGTGCGCGCCGACAAGCTCGATGTCGAGTTCTCGCTCGGCGAATTGATGCGCGGCGAATGGCGCGCCAACCAGCTCACCATCGATGGCCTTGCGCTCGATCTCGGCCTCGACCCGCAGGGCCGGATCGACTGGCCGGCCTCGAACGGCACCTTCAATTTCGCTTCGCTCGCGATCGACCGTCTGAACCTCACTGGCCGCGTGGCGCTGCATGATGCGGCGAGCCGCGGCACGCTGGAGCTGAACGACATCGCCTTCTCCGGCGACGTGCGCTCGCTCGCCGGCTCGATGCGCGGCGACGGCCATTTTGCGCTGGCCGGCACGCGTTATCCGTTTCGCGTCTCCTCGGGCCAAAGCCCCGACGGCAACAGCACCCGCGTGCACCTGATGATCGATCCCGGCCAGCGTCCGCTCTCGATCGATCTCGAGGGGCAGCTCAGTTTCCAGGCGCGCGCGCCGCATTTCGACGGCGTGGCCGTGGTGGCGAAGCCGCCGCCGAAGAAAGGGACCGAAAATGCGGATACGCCATGGCGCGTGACGGCCAAGGTCAAGGCAGATCATTCCGTGGCCCAGATCGATCAGATCGAGGCGAGCTATGGCACGGAAGATCGCGCGATGAAGCTTGCGGGCACCGGGGAGGCCAGGTTCGGCGCCTCGCCGCTTTTGCATGTGGCGCTCGCCGCGCGCCAGCTCGATGCCGACCGCTTTCTGGCAAGCGATAAGGACGCCCCTGGCGCCGAGCCGGCGCATCTGGTGCCGGCGCTGCATGCCTGGCTCACCGAGCTGCCGCGCGCGCTGATCAAGACCCGGATCGAGGCGAGCGCCGAGCAGATCATGCTCGGCGGACGTCCGCTCCAGAATGTCACCGTCGACATGCACGGCGGTGCCGCGCCCTGGGCGATCGACCGGATGGATTTCCGCGCTCCCGGCACGACCCAGGTCTCCTTCACCAATGCCGGCGCATCCAGCGCGAAGGACGGCTTCTCCGGCGCGCTCGATATCGGCTCGAGCGATCCGGACGTGCTATTGGCCTGGCTGCAGGGCAAGAACGACGTCATCCGTCGCACGCAGAAGCCGTTGCACCTGAACGGCGAAGTCAGCGTCACCAAGGATCGCGTCGCCATCGATGCGCTTCGAGCCGAGATCGATGGCGGCACGGTGGAGGGCCGCGTCGTGATGTCCTCGCTTGCGCCCGCCCCGAGCGCGCGCGTCGAAGCCGCGCTGAAGGCCGAACGCCTCGACCTCGACGCGGCGACGGCTTTTGTGCGCTCGCTCGCGGGACCCGACGCAGAATGGCCGGATGAGGCCGCGGTGTCGCTCGACATCGGCCACGCCATTTCGGCCGGGCAGGAGCTGAAGTCGTTCACGGCAAAGTTCGGCTACAATCCGAAGACGCTGTCGCTGGGGCAATTGAAATTCGGCCAGGTGGGCGGGGTGGTGGTGGAGGGCTCCGGCAGCCTGGATCGCAGCGACATCACCGGACATCTCGCCTTGAATGCGACCGCCGCCTCGCTCGGCCAGATCACCTCGATGGTGGCGCCGCTGGCGCCGGCGGTCGCGGCGCGACTCGATCAGGCCGCCACGGCGCCGGGACCGGCGCGGCTGAAACTGCAGCTGGATATTTCGAAACTCGCCGGCAAGGCCAATGTCGCGGAGGCCCGCGCCGCGCTCGAACTCGACGCGCCGCAGCTCAACGGCACCGCGACGGTCGTGGCGAAACCGGAAATCGCGGCGATCCGCGCCTTCGATCTCGACAATCTCGGCCGCAATGACCTGACCATCGACACGAAATTCGCCGCCGGGCGGGCCAATGCGCTGCTCGCCATGCTGGGACTGGACAAGGTGATCGCGGCAGGCGAAGGCCGCGCGCAATTCGAGGGATCGGTGAGCGGGGAGTGGCGATCACCGTTGCGGCTGAGCGCGAAGCTTTGGGGCGCCGGCATCGACGCCGAGTTGCAGGGCACGGCCGAGCCCTGGGCGATGTTCTCCAAGTCGAGCGTCACTCTGAAGGCGCGCAGCATCAATCTGGCGCCGGCCTTCGGATTGAAGCCATCCGATCCCTTGGCGCAAAACATCCGGCTGTTCGCGCGGGCCTCGCTCGCCGGCAACAAGCTCACCCTCGAGGATATCGATAGCGTCGCGGCCGGCTCGCGCCTGCGCGGCCGCCTCGCGCTGACGCTGGATGACGAGAAGACCGTCGACGGCGAGATCGGTCTCGACCGGATCGACCTCGCGCCGGCCTTTGCGCTCGCGATCGGCGCGGCCGGCCATGAGGCGCAGGAGCCGCTGACATCCGGCCTGATAAAGGGATGGCGCGGCCGCGTCGCCTTCCAGGCGCTCAGCGGCGCGTTTCCCGGCGGCGGCGAGTTGCGCCCTGTGAGCGGTGCGATCAAGAGCGACGGTCAATCGCTGACTTTCGAGAACCTCAAAGGCAGGCTCGGCGGCGGCGAGGCGACTGCGAGCATCGATGCGCGGCCTGATCCCAACGGCGTCGCCATCAATGCGCGTCTCGATTTCTCCGGCGTCGACGGCAACGCGCTGCGCTATCGCAGCTTGAAAATGCCCGCGGGTCGCACCTCGCTGCAGATGACGCTGATGAGTCGCGGCCGCAGCGTCGCGGCGCTCGGCGGCGGGCTATCGGGCAGCGGGACCATCACGCTGGAATCCGCTAGCATCCCAGGACTGGACCCGCGCGCCTTCGATGTCGCGATCCGCGCCAGCGATGCCGGTCAGGTCACTGACGACAACAAGCTGAAACAGATCGTGGCGCCGGTGCTGGCCGCGGGCAATCTGCCGATCGCGACCGCGCAGATCCCCTTCAATATCCGCGACGGCCGGTTGCGCGTCGATGCAACGACACTGGACGCCGGCAATTCCCGCGTCATCGTCTCCGGCGGCTACGACATGCTGGCCGATCAGGCCGATATTCGCCTCAGCTTCTCGACCAACTCGATCGGCTCGGGGACCAGCCGCCCGGAAATCCAGCTGTTTGCGGCCGGCACGCCGGACGCACTCACGCCGATGCTCGACGTGACCTCGCTCTCGTCGTGGCTCGCGGTGCGCACCATCGATCGCGAGACGCGGCGGCTCGATGCGATCGAGCGCGGCGAGCGGCCACCGGTCGAACCCTCCGTTCCGCCGTCCACGGCGGCCTTGCCCTCGCAGAACCCGCCTGAGGCAGTGCCGCTGCCGGCTCGCGAACCGCGCCGACAGCCGCCGCCAAATCCGCCAAGGGCAAATATCGTCCCGCCGCATGCGCCACCGCCGGTGATGAGCCAGCAGGCAGCGCCTCTGCCGCCGCCGATCGAGGTGCGGCCCCCGCCAGGACCGCCGCCCCAACGACCAAAGCCGCCGCCGCGCCCGCCGCTGGTGCTGACGCCGCCCACGCAGCCGTGAAAGCCGCGTGGCCGTGCAAGCACCTCCACGACGCAGACGTTTTCTGACCGGATTGATCGGGGCCCCGATTGCCCATTCGGCTGCGCCGGCGATGCATGAAGCGGCAGCCGAGGCGCTGGGCCTGCGTTGCCATTATCAGCTGATCGAGGTGGCCGGCGCCGACCGCACGGACTTGCGTGCCATGCTCGATGGCGTGCGGCGCCTCGGCTTTGCGGGCGTCAACGTCACGTTTCCCTACAAGGAAGCCGTGGTGGATTTGCTCGACGAGCTGGCGCCCGGCGCGGCAAAGATGCAGGCGGTCAATACGGTCGTGGTTCGAGACAACAGATTGATCGGGCACAACACCGACAGCACGGGTTTTGCGCGAGCTGCGGCCGATCTCGTTGCCGATTGCCGCCGCGGTCCGGTCGCGGTGATTGGCGCCGGCGGTGTTGGCAAGGCGATCGCGTTTGCGCTTGTGAGTCTCGCCGTGCCGGAGGTACGCATCTTCGATACAGAACGTGCCAAGTCGGAAAAGCTCGCGGGTCTGCTCGGCGCCGACAAGGGCGTCGTCGTTGTTGACGGCGTCGAAGCCGCGTTGAAAGATGCGGTCGGCGTTGTCAACGGCACGCCGGTCGGGATGTTGCCGAGCCGCGATATGCCGGTGGCGGAGAGGCTGCTGCGTCCAGATCTATGGGTGGTGGATGCCGTCTATTCGCCGCTGTACACGCCTCTATTACTGGCGGCGAAGGCGAAAGGCGCGCGCATCATGACCGGCCGCGAGCTCGCGATCTGCCAGGCGCTGGATGCGTTCGAACTGTTCACGGGCTTTGTGGCGCAGGCTGCGGTAATGGGAGAAGCCTTTGATCGCGTGATGGCGGAGCGGAACTCCTACGCCACCTGAAGCGCGAGCTCCGGCGCGGGCATGCCGCGCTGGTACATCAACAGATCGAGCGGCGGCGGCTCCTTGCCGGTCAGGATGGAGCAGCAGGCATGGGCGTGGCCGCGGTGATGGGTCTGGTGATTGAACAGATGCAGCAGGATGTCTTTCAGCGCCTGCTGCTGCGGCGCGCCTGAGGTGGTGTGATAATTGACCGGGCGGTCGAGGTCGGCCTCGCTATAGGCATCGACCACGCGCTTGAGACGCGCGTCTTCGGCCATCCGCGCGCGGGCGAGCTCGCTGCGATCCTCGAACAGGATCGTATCGAGACGGTTGGGCGCCTCGCCTTCGCCGGTCAGCCGCTTCAGCCAGATGCGATCGGTCACGAGCAGATGGTTCAGCGTGCCGTGCAGGCTGCCAAAGAATACGCCGGTCGAGCGGCGGTACTGCTCGTCCGGCATCGCCAGTGCGGCCGCGTAGATGCGCCGGTTGGCCCAGTGATTATAATCGGCGAGCTGCCGGAAATTGTCGATGCTCATTGGCAAGGTATCCTCGAACGGGGAAGCGCCATCCTAGCTTGATCCGCCGCCGCAAATGGTGAGATTATCTCACCATTCAGGATGTCCCGGAGATGGCTCTTTCTGCAACTCCCTCGGCTCGCGCCCTGT
>Ga0207661_10000344_pt1 | contig 29772 bp, 34 predicted proteins | sample KBSC713LmetaG_FD_184337 | JGI IMG/M metagenome (GOLD analysis project Ga0207661, IMG submission 184337) | Corn rhizosphere microbial communities from Kellogg Biological Station, Michigan, USA - KBS C7.1-3L metaG (SPAdes) (version 2) | ecosystem: Host-associated > Plants > Roots > Rhizosphere ...
ACACGTCTATGCAGCCGCTCATCTCTATGGAAGAGCTGCTGATCCGACTGCGGTACGTGCACGAATAATTGAGATCGCGCATCGTCACGGGTTTGCGCTGCCTGAAGAGTGGGTTACAGATAAGCCGGGAAAATCGCAGGCAGACGACGGGATGGATTTTAAGATTCTACCGTTTGAACTTAAGAGCGCATCGGATACCGGATCGGAGTTTTCGGGATACGCCAATTGCTTCAACAACATCGATTCCGCACAAGAGATCGTTGCGCCGGGTGCGTTTACCGATACGCTGGCAAACTTCATGTCTAACGGATTTATCGGAGGGCTGAACCACAACTGGGATAGTCCAATCGGTAAACCGATATCTGCAAAAGAGGATCCGAAAGGGCTGTTCGTTGAGGGCAAGATCAGCCCTACTCAGCACGGTAAAGACTGCATGGTCTTGATGAAAGATAACGTCATCAAGAAAATGAGCATCGGTTATCGAGTACAGGGTGACACCTACCTCGAAGACGCCGAAGAGGTAGGTGCTTACTGGAAATCTCAAGGTTACACGCCGACCGCTTCTGATATCGCCGCCGCCCAGAATGGTGCGCGAGTGCTAACCAAAATACATCTTTTCGAGTTTAGTCCTGTAACGGTGCCTGCCAACACCATGGCCGACATCACGCGGGTTAAGCGATATTCGGCAGGCGATTTGCAGACAGAGCGCGCCTTTGAGCGATTCCTGAGAGATTCAGGGCTTTCGCGTAAGGAAGCCGTTACTACGATCGCATTGCTGTTCAAAGGACTCCAGCGGGATGCTGACGAGGCCGCAAGCCCGGAGGTGGAAACGCCTCCCGATGAGCCGGACACACCGACTCCCTCCCCCATCCCGCCAGAGCCAGAAACGCAAGAGAATGAGAAACAGGAGCCGCCTACCGAGGCGGCTCCTGTCGTTGTTGCGGACCCGGTTCCGGTTGTGGAGAAGGCAGACAGTCGGTTGGTTTCGGCTCGTTTCGCCAACTTCCTGACCTTTCAGGCACGCATCGCACGCGTTTAATCGCGATACGGTGTTGGCCTGAGCCGGAGAAACGACACAATGGCTAAATCAGTAGCCGAGATTCAGGCGCTCATTGTTCGAAAGACAGAAGAACTACAGGAGATATTCCAGAAGCACCGCACCGATCAGGTTGACGCAGACGGCAGGCAGATGTACGACATGCCTGCCAATTTGCTGACTGAGATCGACGATCGCGAGAAAGAGCTAATCACCTTTGAAAGCGAGCTGAAGTACGCTCGCGTTCAAGAAGCGCGCATCAGCAACGAGGCGCGTATCGAAGAACTCAAGCAGGTCGATCGCACGACACCGCGTCCGCCAACCGGCCCGATCAATCAGGCGGGAACGCCACGTCGCATCGCAGCTCAGTATCAAGGCAAGAGCCTGGGCCAGATCGTCACCGAGAGCAACGAGTACAAGTTCCGAAACACCGGAAACAAGCACTTCAGCTTCGAACTCGAAGACGTTGACCTCAAGACACTCATCAGCATCGGCGCGGGCTACACTCCCCCGAACTACCGAACTGACATCGTGGTCGATTACCCGAACCGCCGCCTGGTGGTTGCGGACGTAATCCCGAGCGATCCGACCACGCTCCAGGTCGTGAAGTGGATGGAGAACACCACGTTCACGAATGCGGCGGCGAGCGTCTCGGAAGGCGGCGCGAAGCCAGAGTCGGCGCTGGTGTGGACGGAGCGGGCGGCGACGGTCGAGAAGATCGCAACGTTCATCCCAGTCACGGAAGAGCAGGTAGACGACGTTCCGGCGATGATGGGGATCATCAACCGCGACATCGTTCTCATGCTCGGGCTGGAAGAGGAAGTGCTGCTGCTGACCGGCACCGGCGTTTCCCCGCAGATGCTCGGGTTCCTGAGCGCGCCGAACATCCAGGTGCAGGCGAAGGGCGGCGACGACCGACAGGACGCAATCTACAAGGCGTTCACGCTCGTCCGCTACACCGGTTTCGCCGAGCCGAGCGCGGTCATTATGCACCCGACGGACTGGCAGAACATCCGCCTGCTGCGCACTACCGATGGTCTTTACATCTTCGGGACGCCGCAGGAAGCGGGCAGCGAGAACCTGTTCGGCAAGTCGGTCGTTGTCACTCCGGCGATCACGCAGGGAACCGCGCTCACCGGCGACTTCACGATGTACAGCCACATCAGCCGCAGGATGGGCATCCGCATCGATGTTGCCAACCAGCACAGCACTTACTTCACTTCGAACCTGCTTGTGGTCCGAGGGGAGATGCGCGAAAGTCTGGAGATCAAAAGGCAGACTGCTTTTTGCAAAATTACGGGGCTTTAGAACCAAACCGGGGTTGCTGCTCATTTGTGGCAGCCTCGGTCTTTCTCTTTTTGTGGAGGTAACAACCAATGCCAGTCATTTCGGGCAGCAATAACGCGTGGGCAGGTTCTGGCCTCGGTACCCCGTTGCGCAACGCTGGAGCACCGACAAACGGCACTAGCGGCACCTACGCCAACCAGAACGCGGGCGGTGGTGCACGTCTGATCGACACCACCAACGACAAACTCTATATCAACACGAACACGGCGGCAAGCCCGACGTGGACGGTCGTTGGATCGCAGAGCTAGCAAACGATGTGCGGGCGACCGACTTACCGGGAGTTTGGCGGTTGCCCGTGCAGTATCCCTGCCGAATAGGAGGCGGTAGACGATGCCAAAGATTTACGGATTGTGGACAAAAACGGACTGGATGCGGCGGATTGACGGGCAAGTGGTTCATTCGACTTACCCGCAAGCGGTCGCCGCTGAGAATCATCCGCACTATCACGCTGAAGTGCGAGAGATTTTGCTTGACGGAACGCCAGGGGAAACGCCGAGCGTCATCGACGACGCGCCTGAAGTAAGTGCGAAAGCCGTCCGCCCGCAATCTAACAAGATGATACGACCCGACCAGGACAAGTAGGCTCATGGGCCAGACTTTTAATCCAACCGGAACACAACTCGGCGCTCGGTTGTATTCGGCGGGTGTTATCTCGGATCCGCCAACGGCAACTGAAGCACAGATAGATTTTGACGGCGCGTGCGAAGCGGCTGTGGACGCCTGGGAGAACATGACCGGGTTTAAGCCGTTCCTTGCCGACACTGTGGACAGCACCCACTACTTCGAACCGGATGGATCGCCGATCGTGGATCTACGCGGCGGCTTCGTGAGCATCACGAGCGTCGCGGTGAATGGAAACGCGGTCACGCTGAACACCGCTTACAGGACGATGCCGCTCAACGCCGCAACGAACGGAAAACCGATCGAATACCTGAAGTTCGATCGCTACTACGGGACGTTCATCTCGTTCTACATCGCACTTCCAGGTCAAGCAGCTCCGATCAGCGTGACTGGTAAGCGCGGGGCGTATGCCAGCTTGTCCGCACTTGCTGTTGACGGTATCCTCGCGATCGCGATTATGAGCCTGCTCGGGGATTTCGAGTTCAGCAAGTTTCGCGGCGTGAAGTCGTGGGTGATCGGGACTGACGAGCGCGTCTACGATCAGCAGGCATTTCAGCGGCTCCAGGCGCAGACGCAGCAGAATTTGACGAAGGCGCTCAACCGGTATCGCCGGATCAAGGTGGCGTAAGGCGATGGGAGCACTCGGAGAAGCGCGGCGCGACGAGAACACGTTCATCATCGAAAGCGAAGGCTGTCCCAGCACGCTCGGGAACGGCGAGACGATTAAAGGGTTCTGGCAGAATGCCGGAATTATCGCGATCCAGCGATTTCTGAATACGAACGAATGGGCACTGACGGCGTTTGAGGTCCGGCTGCCGTACTATGCGATCAACTCGCCTTATTCCATGAAGAACGGGGACGAGATCACGCAAGGGATTTTGGACTGGCGGTGCGTGATTAGAAATATCACACCGGAACTGAACGATAACGTGGTGATCCAGTGCAATGCACTGGTGGTGCAGACAACGGAATAGCGAGTGAATAGCCGTATAGGAGGCGGCGAAAGCACATGGACGACGAAGAGAAAGTATCTCCGCTTGAGCAAGCGTTTTCGACTTACATCCACTCTGGCCGATACATCAAAACTAAAAACGCGGAAATCGAGCATCTTGCAACCCGACTCGCATCCCAGACGCACGAGCGCAATGAGATGATGAGAGCGCGGGAAGATGCGTTCGCCGTGCTGGAGAAGTATTTAACCGCCGAGGCGATAGCCGAACTAAAGGCGGCACAGCCATGAACGAATTTCTCGCTCGGTACGCCATAAGCGTTTCGGATCTGTTGAGGCATCTGTACTTGCCGTCGATTTCGGCCGCCGTCGATGCACTTTATCAGTCGTGGCAGCGCGGCAAAGTTGTGATGTTCTGCGGCAATGGCGGCAGCGGCTCATCGTGCTCGCACATCGTCAACGACCTGCAAAAGAACGTCGGGCTGGAAACCGGCAAGCCGCTGAAGGCGATTTGCTTAAGTGACGCTGCGCCCCTCGTCTCCGCGTGGGCCAACGATAGCGCGTGGTCGAACGTCTTCGCCCCACAGGTGGAAACGTGGGGCCAATGCGGGTCGGTTCTGGTGGCCGTCTCTGGTAGCGGAAACAGCGCGAATATCTTGAACGCCGTACAGACTGCCTTACAAATGGAATGCGTGAAGACAATCGGTCTTTCCGGCTTCGACGGCGGTCTGCTTGCAAAGGTCGCCGACATCAGCATTCACGTGCCGACCGAGAGTATGCAGCAGGCGGAGGATGCGCACATGGTCATCCTCCACATGCTGTTTCTCGGGCTGGTCGAGCGGATCAAGCGGGCGGCGTAACGACAGCACAAATTGCGAGTTCAACAGAGCCGATGGATTAGCGTCCATCGGCTTTTTCTATGCCCATAGGAGGGGCAATGGATTACAACGTTTACGATAAAGACTATTACATCAACGGGCCGCAGAGCGGGAAGTCGCTCTACGAGAATTATTCTTGGAAGCCCGATTTGACTATCCCGTTCGCCCGCCGCATCGCCGATTACCTCGGGATCGACGAAGACGACACGATCTGCGACTTCGGCTGCGCTCGCGGGTATCTCGTGAAGGCGTTCAAGCAGCTCGGTTACCGCGCCTTCGGTTTCGACGTGAGCGATTGGGCGATCAGTAACGCTGATGCGGAGGTTGCAAACCGTGTGTGGCTGATCCGGTCGGGCACGACCGGGGTCAACAACTTCGAGGCGTCGGCGAAGAAGTTCGACTTTGTGATTGCGAAGGACGTTCTCGAACACATCCCGGATGAAGAACTCGCGCGCACGATCGACACTCTTATGAGCAAGGCGCGTAAAACGGTTTTTGTCGTAGTACCGCTCAGTCCTAAAGACGGCGAGCCTTACGTCGTTCCTGAATACGAGCAGGATGCGACCCACGTTCAACGCCGGACGCTTGGCTGGTGGGCGAAGGCGCTGACCAGGCCCGGCTTCTGTGTGGGCGCGTGCCATCTCGTGCCGGGGATTAAGCAGAATTATGCAATGTGGCACGAGGGCAACGGATTTCTAGTGTGCCGCAGGGAAGTACAACTTTAGTTTGAGATCAAAGCGCAATAGGAGGGCGCAGAGATTATGCCGAGCATAGCAGCGTGTGCAAACGTGTTCAACGAGTGCAATGCACTCCCAGGTTGGCTTGAAAGCGCGGCTCAATGGGCGGATCACATCACGGTCTACCACACGGGGCCGCAGGGTGAATACTCCACGGACGGGACGATCGAGATTGCCGAGAAGTTCGGCGCGGAGGTTCGGTTCGGCGACATCGACAAGGGGTTCGGCCGCGTTCGAACCGAGATGGTGACGATGTGCCCGACCGAGTGGGTGTGGATTGGAGATGCCGACGAGCGTATCTATAAGACGGCCCCGAGGTTGATCTGTCGCGGGAACGAACTCTACCCGCAGGAGAACTATCCGAACTTCGTAGAGATGAGGTTGAGTGTCGAGCAGGTCGGGAGTTACGACCAGATCACCACGCTCAAGTCGCAGATGCAACCGCAGTTCGACGCGATTGTAACGAGCCGCAGGCACTGGCAGTCGTGGGGGCACCGAAGCCCGTCGCAGAACTGGCAGATGATTGCCGACTGGCAGGCTCGCATCCTCCGTAACTGCGAGCATATTGGATACCGCCCCGATGTCGCGATGCACGAACAGCTCGTCGATTTCCGATCCGGCGGAACGCCGAACTGGTATCAGCCGACCAACGATAACGTAGAGGTCTTTTTCGATCACTACCATCTCGTGGTGAAGAGAATGGAGCCGGAGCAGAGGCAGCACGACGTTGAGATTTACAACCGAATTCATGAGGGACACGTGCCGCCTACATTAACGGAATTTCGTAAGATGGAGCGATCAAAAGGGGTATAATGTAGACACATTACAACTTAATGCTCCCGCGACTGCTGGTTACAGTCCGGGAGCTTGACACCGAAAGGATGAGTTTCGATGCAGGATGAGTTTACCCAATCCCTCTTCATTCCGTTTCACACATGCACCTTATGCGGAAAGTCTTATCCGCGCACGCCCGATTTTTTCTACACTCAATACAAGCGTGACGGCACTCCAAAGGGTGACGGGATGCGTTCCCGTTGCAAAGATTGTAGTGACAGTGCTAAAACCAAAGGTGCGAGAATAAGCCAGGAATGTCGGGCGGGTAAGCGTGCAGCGTATCTGCCAAAAGACGCGACCTTCGCAGAATGTACGGGTTGCGTTAAATTGTTGCCGCGCACGGATGAATTCTTTTATCGAGACACAAAAGGAAATCTTCGTCGGCGATGTCGGGACTGCTGCAATGCTGATACGCGAGCGCGTCACGCTGTCCCTAAAAATCGCCAACATCATCATGATCGAATGCGCAAGAACAACTTCGGCTTATCCGCACAAGAATATCAAAGCATGTCGCGATTTCAAGGCGGCGTCTGCGCGATATGTGGCCAGCCAGAGCGAAGGCTTGCACGAGATCGGAGCGGCCCAAGGAATTTGTCCGTAGATCACGACCATAAAACTGGCGATGTCCGGGGACTGCTTTGCGGCGGGTGCAACGGTGGCCTCGGATATTTTTGCGACTCTGTCGAAATACTTGAAGCCGCCATTAAGTACCTGAAGTATCACAGGAAACACCCCGACGCACTGCTTGAACCACAGGGAGATATGGCGTGAAGAAGATGCTTGGCTGTCTCAAACGTCCAGTTAATCCTTTTGAGATAAACGCTGGAAATATGCTGCAGGAGACATCGTGCCCCATTCACATCTCAATGCTAGTTCGGCTTTATCAAAATGACGAATTAAGCACCGGGCAGATACAAACGAAGATAGTAGAAATAGTTGGATACAAGCCTTCACAGAGGACAATACTTCGTTGGTTGAGATTGTCCGGCGTTGCAATAAGGAGCGCATCCGACGAAGCTAAGATTCGCAATAGGCGTCCTGAAGTGAAGCAAATGCAAAGAGAGAGAGGGCGGTTGCTCGGTCCGTTCGGCAGACGCGGATCAGATCCGATCGCTTGCGCGAAAATGGCGGAAAAAGGGCGTGCAGTATATTCTGCAATGTGCCGTGGTAAACGCATTGAGGTTGAATGTGCAAGAGACGGATGCACTAACAGTATGCTGCTGAAGCCTTCTCGCGTACGCAGATCATTAACGAACTTCTGTTCTGCTAGTTGCCGTTCAAAACATTACAACGAGTTGGGCGTTAGCGGATGCGGGAAGCCCGATATGAAAGAATTGTGGAAATTCATAAAGCGCAACCGTCTGGAACCGACGGGTGACGTGGCATGATCCAACTTCACCCATTCGAAGAGTCTGCGGGATCTATCCCGTATCAATATCGCCACAGTCGCTTCATCGGCGCACTCGTGATGTGGCTGCAACCGGAGACGGTGATTGAGGTCGGCACTCACGTCGGCGCGACGGCAGTCTGGATCGCTCGGGCGTTTCAACTACTCGGTAAAGGGCGTCTCTACTGCATCGATCCGTTCTGCTGGACCGACGAGGACCAGGAAGAGCAGTGGGAGGCGAACATGGCGCAATGCGGGGTGCGCGACTGGGCGACGCTCATCAAAGGGCGCAGCCAGGAAGTGAAGTGGCCGGAGCGCGTCGATTTCGCGTACATCGACGGCAATCACACCTACGAGGTCTGCAAGCACGATGTCGAAAAGGCGGTTGCTCTTGGCGCAACGCTGATCGCCATTCACGATACCGTTTCGTGGGAGGGCAGCCGCAAGTATGCGGAGCGCATTCGCATGGAGATCGCCTGCACTCACGATCAGGAATACTCACAATCGCCAGATGACTGGTTTGTCGATTGGGACATCTTTGAAGCCGAGTTCGATTGCGGCATCACCATCCTCAAGAAACGAATGCCGAAAGGCGAGTGCGACGGGTTCGATATAGGTGAAAAATGGGATACTCCGACCGAAGAGGTTGAGAAGCGGCGACGCGGGCGACCGAGGAAGCAGGTGGCGGTATAATGCTGCTCTTGAACGTCGGGTGCGGCGACAGTCGTTTTCCGGACCCTTGGATCAACGTAGACGACCTTTATAATCACTTCCCGGAAGGCAACCCCGAGCGCGGATATCTGCGGCAGCGGCTCGACTGCGAACCGAATTACGTCAACATGGACATTTCGCAAGCATGGTGGCCGGGGAAGCACCCGAGCGAGAATGCCGATCGTTTCGACGGGGTGAACGTTTCTCACGTGCTCGAACACTTCGATGTTCCGGGCGCTCTCCACATTCTGCGAGAAGTTCATAAGTGTCTAAAACCGGGCGGCGTTCTGCGGGTCGCGGTCCCCGACGCCTCGTATTTTCGGCGCGTCTACCCGGAAGATCGGCGCGAGAACTGGGTTCGCCTCTTCGAGAATGTGAACGATGTCAGCGAGAACACGACGTACCTCCAGGTCGCGCTCTTCTTCCACCAGCACTTGCAGTGCTATGCCGAAGACACGATGTGGTGCCAACTCGTGATGGCGGGATTTCGGCCGGACGGCATCGCGCGGGTTGAACCGGGGCAGTCGCTGACTGGCAATCCTGCGGGGCAGGTGATGACGGTGATGGATTCGCGTCCTCGGTTCTCGCTGCACATGGAGGCAGTGAAGTAAGGAAAGTCGCATAGGAGGCGACTAACCATGAAAGATAAATTCTACGCCATGTGGCGATGCGGTCGCAGGCTGTCTATCGTGCCTGTCACCGAAGAGATGATGACGGACCCAGTATCGATAGACTTTGCGAGACGATCGGCACGCAAGTCTTTCAGCGCTGACGGTTTTTCAGACACAGAAATGGATGACGCCTTAGCGAAAGACCCGCGCTTCTTTGTACGAGTTTATCAAGACGAAGAAACCTACACGGAGCATTCTTACCGTGACTACTGCTTTCTGTATGGGACATTTGAAGAGCGGAACAAAGCCGCATAGGAGGCGGCGGAGATATGAAAACTGTTAAGGTTTGCAAACGACGCGTTAAGAGGCTTGGCGTAACACCGAATTTTATCGTCGCTATGTGTTGTAACGATCAACCGTTTCGCGTGAAACTGACAGAAGGTCGCCTTCCGTTAGACGCTCGCGCCGTAGGTGCCTCCTATGATCCGTTGCGCAATGCTTATTGGGTATTCGTTCATAGTGCGGAGTTTGAGCAGGTTCCTGAAAATGAGGTACCGCCAGAGTTACCGCTAGTGACATTCGAGCGCATGTCAGCGTGATGCCGTGGAACGTGCGCGTTGATATTAGCGTCAAGAACGGCGACAAGTGGGAAGCGGAAATCGCAGGCCAAGTGAAACGCAGCGGATGTTGCGACTGGGGTTTCGGGCAGCAGGTGCTTCTTCACTTCTGCGGCGGCAAAGATGCGATGATTTTTGCGATGATCTTTCAGGACGCGATGGAGATGATGGAAGCATGACAGCGACACTCGAAAAACCGATCCCACTCGCTAACAGCTTTACGTCCAACGGAACGAAGCATTTTTGGCACCAGGAGAAAATGCAGCAGTTGCGAAACGGCGTCGGACGCCCCATCTGCTCCACGATTCTCATCACGGATGTCTGTCAGCACAGTTGTGCATTTTGTAGCGTTTTAACGAGATCGGGTGCGACGTTACCGATGTCGGTCATTCGCGGCTACCTTGACCAACTATGCCCGCTTGATCTTCGCGCAGTTGTGTTGTCAGGTGCGGGCAATCCGATTTTGTATCGTGACAAGGAGACGGGAGACGGCTTCAATGAAGTTGTGGTGGAACTGAAGTCGCGAAATCTTGATGTGGGGCTTATCACGAACGGCCAACCTCTGAAGCAGTACGAGGATGGGCGCATATCCTGGCGGAACGTAAAGCCGTCAACGCTTGACGCGATTTCGTGGATAAGGGTATCGCTCGCCGGGCTGGATCACAAGGAAGAGGAGTGCTACATTCCTGAGATCGACCCGTCCAAGACGGTGCTTGGAATGTCATATGTCGCCCATGACATCTACGCCGCACCGGAAGAGCCTAATCACCACAAGGTTTCGACGCCGGAAGACCTGATACGGTTCGGTGCGGACCCGAACACAAAACCTGTGACGTTCGAGTCTCGCATTCCGTGGCTGACGGATAAGTTAGGCGAGTACGTTCAGAAGTACTCGCCCGAGTATCTCAGAATCTTACCAAATTGCTTGCAGCCCGAACTCATTCCGCAACGGTGTGCGCAATTGCAAGAGATCGCAAACGCCATTGATCCGACGCGGGTCTTCGTTCAAAATAAGCAGCCGAGGAATACGCCTCACTGCTATAATGGCTACCCTTCGCCTTGTCTTAATACCGACCAATTCGTGTACCCATGCACATCGGTAGTACTTAATCCTGATGCCGACCACAAATTCGCAGAGCCGTGGAGAATGTGCAAATGGGACGAAATCGGTGAACTCTATTCTCAGCCAGTACGGTCGCTCATTGACGATCCAGCGACCCGTTGCCCGTCGTGTGTATTCTATTCGGTCCTAAACATGCTGGAGGGTGTCGTTCACGGAACCGAAGAGATGACGCCGCCCGATTCCGAGCCAGTGCATTCTAATTTCGTCTAACACCCATTCCCAATCGTCCCGTCACCCTAAGCCCCGGCCGTTCACTCGGCGGGGCTTTTACTCGCGTGAGCATAAAGCGCATGAAAACCACACCCCTCCTCCTCTCCCTGATCGAAGACCAGGAGAGACGACTTAAGAAAGCGAGAAAGAAGTTGAGCAAACTGACCGATTCGTTGACTAGACTTGACAGTGCCGTCGCCGACCTCAAAACCCGCGTAGACGCGGCCGATGCTGCTAACGCCGGGAAAGATGCGCAGATCACCACGCTGCAGAGCGAGAACGATGATGCAGCGACCACTATCACCGACCTGACAGCGCAGATCACCGCGATTGAAGCCGGGACATCGCCTGCGACATCGGCAGCAACGCCCGGCCCGTAAATTCCCGCCTAATCGAGACTGCAAGCCCCGTACGTGCTTTCTAGCGCGATTGCGGGGCTTCTTTACGTCACCTGCGTCTGAAGTCGAATAGGAGACGATCAAGACACGATGCCTGCTCATTTTAGCTGCCCGCAGTGCCTGCTCACTATGCCCGTGCCGATCTGCCCGAGTTGTAATCGATTTCTTACCGAAGATGTGGTGCTCGCGGAGTCGCTGATGAAGCCGATAAAGGCTCCCGAGAGGCCGATGCAGTGGTGCACGGCGTTCGGGCACTGGGGCGATATTTTCATGTGCGTGGGTGTGATGAAGGCGATGATGGCGGCAACCGGGCAGGAGAAGATCAATATCCTGTACGTGGGGCCGGATCTGAACATCGTAGATTGGCTGCTGCTCCAGCCGTTCACGGGCGAAGTGATCGGCATCAAGAGCGATAACGGCGACTTCTACAAGAAGTTCTGGTACGCGACGAGTCGCCCGGACAGTGAACCAATGGCATGGCTCGGGATGTTGTGGGAGCAGTATCGTGGGTTACCATCGGCTGATGCTTTCACGCAGACGCACATCAACAGCCAATGGTTTGAGACGCGAACGGGACTGCCAGCGCAACTCTGGCATGACGGCATTATCCCGCAGAAGGACGCGACTGCCGCAGGCGAGTTGATGCAGAAAGTGCTGCCGATTAAGCCGAAGACGCTTATCCACCTGCATCCAATTTCCGATTGGAGCGAGAGTGTCAACAACCACTGGCCGCACTGGTTGGCCGCGATCGAATGGCTGATCGATAAGACGCCGCACACGTACCTGCTGACCGGATTGCACCCGATCATGTTCCTGCCGAAGTCGCCTCGGCTCGTCAACCTGATCGGCAAGACGAAGAGTAATCTGGAAGTACTGACGATCTCTAATTTCTGCGAAGGCGTCATCACCACGCCGAATAACCTTGCGCATTGGAGCGTGATCCAGCGGCAGAAGTGCCTTTGTGTCGGCAACCTCGCGACGCAGTTCCTCTCCAGCTACTACCGACGGTTCCTGCAGCGCGGTGAACGGCTGACATACGTCAATGTGGATTGCACGTTCAGCGGGTTCCAGGCGGCGGCGTGTGAGTGGTTGGAGCCGAAAGCGTGATCGAAAAGATTTGCGACAAGGTCCTCGACATCCTGCAGGCGGACGCGAGCCTCTACGCCGGTGGCAACGCCTATGGCGCGGGCTGGACGGGTGTGCTGCGCCCCGACGTGAGTGGTTCGCCCGCAGCCGGGTACATCAATCTCTTCGACAAGCCGTACGACGACGACGGCAGCAAGCACCGCCCTGCGGTTTATGTGGGAACGCGGGCGATGGAGGCGACTGACAGCCTCGACTTCCCCGTTCAGACGAGCGGCGGGCGTGTCGAGTATCGAGTGCTCGTGGTCCCGCTGATCGTCGCGGTGCAGGCGGCGGACAAGTTCTCGGCGCGCAAGCAGCGCAACCAGCTCCGGCACAACATCAAGCAAATCCTGCTCCAGCAGATCGTTGTTTCCGGCTACTGGTACGAGCTGACGATACCGGGGAACGCGGGCGGCGGCGCGCTGAGCGAGCGCGTGTGGCTCTCGGCGACGGGTGCGAACAATCAGCAGGTGGCGGAAGCGATTGCGGCGATCCCTCTGCAGATCCGATATTCGTGGTTCGTCGGGTGTGACGCGTAAGATTTTCGGTTTACCAGTGATGTGAGTAAACGGGGAGCGACCTTCGGGCCGTTCCCTTTTTTGTTGCACTTCCTGCGGCGCAGCCGGAGGACGACGTTTGCAGGGAGGTTCAAAAAACAATGTCTGGTGCACAGAGCGGCAGGTCAAGCGCGGTGGGATTTGCGATCGAGAGCGCTTTTCGATCGGCCCCGCTCACCAACTTGAGCGGCAATGTCTACAACGCGGGGATTGCCGCGACAAACCCGATGCGCTTTATTGGAGTGGAACCGGGCGGCGGCTATCCGACGAAGCCGACGAAGGATGTCGCGAGCACGGAGCAGGACGGCGATTTCGAAGTCCACCGGATCACGCTCACCGGCAAACTCTACGACGGCAAGGATAGTTGGAAACTCGACCCCGAGAACGCCTATTATCCACTGCTCGGCATCCTCGGTCGCGATGTCGAGAGCACGGTTACGTCCGGCGTTTACGACCACGTGATGTACGCGAAGTTCCCGCACTACATGCCGAGTTTCACGCAGGAAGAGAGTTTCGGTGACGCAACCAACGGGCAACTCTCGACCGGCGTCTGTTTCAACGAGATTACGCTGAACCACACCGCGATCCTGATGATGGAGGCGAACTACTACGCCCACCGCCAGGTGCCGAACCGCTACCCGGCAGCGGGAGGCGTCGATACCGACTACGACTTTACCAGCACGGCAGGGCTGCTACCCTCACAACTCGGCGGCGACCATACGAAGCAAGTCAAGATCAACCTTTCCCCCAACTACGTCGATGTGGCGCAGACGAACTGCGGGAATGGGCCGCTTGTCTTCGCCAACATGTTCAACGGGAACGCCGCCGGTTTCTCTTCCGCCTTCGTGACCCTCAACGACAACCCGATCACCGCCGATTTCCTGCCCGGCTTCAGCGTGAAGATGACGCGCGACATTGAGCGCAACATGGTCGGCGGCTCCGGCTACGACGCCTCCGTGCCGGTCGCGGGCGGCTTCAGCGTGAGCGGGAAGATGGACATCATCTTCCGCGACAACCAGGTCATACAGGGGACGCTCGCCAACTGCAAGTTCGGCATCAACATGCTGTTCCGGGGCGCGCAGATCGGATCGACCGGCTACTACTACGAATACGAACTCTACCTGCCTCACGTGAAGTTCATGGACGCCGACCGGACGCGCGCGGATAAGACGATGACCGTCGGCGGCAACTTCCAGGCCAAGAAAGACCCGGTACTCGGCTACTCGTGCCAGATACGGCTGCGTAACGCATTCACACACGCGGCGCTGGCCGGGCAGTATCCGCAGGATGGGGCAGGCTTGGGAGGCTGGCTATCTACCGCGTAACCTACTTGCCGAGATGCGGTGGCTCCTATCCGCTGCGTCTCGGCAAGGTCAATGGCCGCAATAGGAGGGCGGCTTAACCTTATGTCAGATGCAGAATTTCCCCGCAGAACCGCTGGCGACCTAACCTTGCCGAACGGCGATCGCGTCTGGGTGTGCACGCTGAACTCTCGTCTCTTCGAAGAGGCGGACGAGAAGGCGCGGTGGTACGCACAGAAAGAGGCGCGGCCGTTCCTGAAGGGCCAGAGCGATTATGCGGATGTGGTCGCGGAGATCAAAGCGAAAAGCCAGGAGGATCAAGCAGCCTACCTTGCACAGAACGAGTTCCCGGAAATGCGGCGCGAAGTGTTCGAGAAATACCCTATTCCAGAAAAGCCGACGCAGGGCGAAGACAGCCCGGAGGAGTTCGGTAAGAGAGTGGTTACGTGGGAAGAGGAGTGTAAGAAGGCGGACGATAAGCGGCAGAAGGCGTTCGAGACACGGTATCGCGCCGAGATCAAGAAGAACCTCGACCTAACCGCCCGCGTGCGCCAGGAACGGTGCTGCGAGACGTTTTACGCCAACGAGTGGGGCAAGGCGTTCATCAAGCGGCGCGAGCGCGAAACGATCTACCGCGCGACGCGTCTGCCCGACGACCACACGCAGCGGTACTTCAAGAGCGCGGAGGCGTACGAGGACGCTGACGACGCTGTTCAGGAGGCGCTGCGCGAGTTCTACTACAAGACGCTCGACACCGTGAAGCAGGAAGAGATCCCTACCTAGCCCGGCGTATCCTCGGTACGTCGGGGCTAAGTGCGATCTACCGGCTCGGCGACCCGCTGAATTTCCGAATGAGCGGTGTCGTCATCAACCAGCCTGATCTGCCGCACTGGGCGGTGGACGTGCTGCAGTGGCTCGGGATGGTGAACGCGATCCAGCAATCGAGCGGCGACATCGGGCGGCTCTATCGCGGACAACTAGAGGTCGTGTTCGAGCGAAATCTGCCGATGAAGTACACCCACAAGAAGACCGGGAAGGTGACGACCTACCACGGGCCGGCAGCGGTCTACGCCGTCTACCAGAGTTTCTGTGCGGCGCTGGAAGTCGAGGCGAGCCGGTAGATGCCGTACCAGTTGAAGTTGAAGTTGACGCTGCCGACGGTTCCGACCTTGCCGACCGCAGGCTTAACCGATCGGATACGCAATCGCTTCGCACTCGAAGCCGGGCAGATGATTATCCTCGCGATTCGCGAGCATCTCGGCAACGACATCTATCAGTTATCGCCGGGTTACGCGGCGCGGAAGCCGTCGCTCAAGGAATTTCGCAGGTATCCCGGCAAGACAGCCGACCAGCCGCTGATCCTCTCCGGACGCGGGATATTCGATGCGCTGCAATGGCGGCTCGACGGCAACACGCTCGTCGTGGATGTGGACGAAACCAAGGGCGATGATCGCGGGTTCGATGTCGCTGAATATTGGGAAGAGATCACAAGTTACCTGGAACTCGGCTTTGCCGATGTGGAAACCACACTCGACGATCATCTGCTTGACATCGTTTTCCAGGAGATGGCACTGTAATCGACGATTTTCGAGGTAGTATGAATTTCGGCGGAATAGTCCGCTACGTCCTCTGTATAGGAAAGGGGAAATTCATGCGTTCGGCCATCATCGCTACCTTCTTACTTGTCTGCTCTACGGCGGTCGCACAACCGCCGCAACCCATCGGGCCGCAGTCGCCGAAATATCAGGGCGTCGCTGAAAAACAGCCGATCGATCATCCGGTGCGAGGCTCCGAGGCGTCCGCAATACCCGACGCTCTTAGGCCAAATGGCAAGCGCGTTCTGATCCCGGAACTTACGGAAATCAAGATCGCGCTTCGCGACGATATGAAATCAGGGTTCACTCGCCCAGGTTCCGAAGTCCTGTTCCTTGTGGCGGAAGATGTGTACGCACCGGGGCCGACGCTCGTGCTCACAAAGGGGACGCCAGTCATCGGCCACGTCGTCAAGAGCGAGGGGCATCAATCGTTCGGTAGATCGGGTCAGTTGTTTCTTACCTGCGACTACGTGCTCGCTCAGGATAGAACGCGCATTCCGCTTCGCGCTGTCGAAAAACAGGCGCGTGGGCGCAGCGCGAGCGATCAATCGTGGATAGCTACCCTGAAGGGCGCAGTCGTCGGTGCAGAACTCGCCTCCAGCGCTGACAGCGTTGTTCGAAGTTGGTGGCCAATCGCCTTCGTTGGGCCGCTCGTTTCGGCGTTGATTGAAGGCAAGAACGTCAATTTGCACCCTGGGCAGTTATTTATCGTCCATACTGAGCGAGATGTCGCAGTCATGTCACCGCAGCCGCTTGAGATAGCGCCAATTCCGCGAGAGATCGATCCTAGTATCAAATATCAAGCATTAGACCACTACCCGACAGTGCACATGAAGTCCGGCGAAAGTATCATAGGCGTACCCCGAAACGATCCGACAGGAAAGTGGGCGACGATCTACGGACCATTGCGAGTAACTTACCGCGTTTTGATTTCAGACATAGCGTTTGTTGACTGACTAAACGACAATATCACGGATTGTATTAAGAGCTGCCTTCGGGCGGCTCTTTTTGTTGAGGCGGTTGAATGGCAACTCGCAGAAGTCAGATACAACTCGAAGTGCTCGGTCTTTCGGACCTGCAGGCACTCAATACCGCACTGAACACGCACGATAAGCGACTGCAGGCACTGACGGCATCTTACGTCAATTTCAATGCAGCGATGCAGGCGAGCGCGCAGGGGGCGAACCGGCTTGGCTCGCAGTTCGTGACGATCAACAACATGACCAATAACATAAATCGAACGTTCAACACTACCACCAACACGATTACCAACATGGGCAATGCTGCCAATCGCTCTGGCGGTCAGTTTGGCGGACTACTCGGCACCATGCTTCAGTATCGGTCAGTATCGCTTGTTTTCGAGGGAGTGACGAAGGCAATCACAGGATCGATCGACGCCATGCGCGAGATGGAAAAGCAAGCCGCTCGCGTACAGCGTGTTTCGGCTCCTGGTAGTGCTCCAGGTATTCGAGCTGATTTCGCGGCGGAGGCGGCGCGCACGGGGGCCGATATCAAGGACATCGGTGAGGCTTACTATCAACTTAAGACGCAGATTAAGGACAACGCGGCAGCGTTTTCCGCACTTCAGACGAGCATGAACCTCGTGGTGGGGACCGAGAGCGATGCGCGCGACGTGACGCGGGCGATGCTGCAGGTTTACAACCAATTTGGTGACCAGCTCGGAAAGAATGTCGATCAGAGCGAGAAGATGAGGCGATCCGGCGAACTGCTGGCGTCCATGTGGAAAGGCTCGGCGGCTGAGATTTCCGAGATCACGAATTCATTGAAGTATCTCGGCCCTATCGCAGAGGCAGCGCACGTACCGCTGGAGCAAGTGGCGGCGACTATCTCCGCGCTAACATTCGAGGGCGTTCGCGGCAGGATGGGCGGCACGGAGTCGGCGCAGTTGATCTCGCAGATGATCCAACATTTCAATCCCGCGACCGGGCTTATCAGCAACAAGGGCGCGACACTTCAGGCAGGGCTTACTCCGACCGGCGGTCTTGACCTCATTCAGACTATGAAGAACTTCAACGAAGTCGCGAGCCGAATGCCAGTCGCAACTGCTCAGAAGTTCTCGCAGGCCATTAGTGGAACACAGCAGGCGTGGCGGCTATTCGGCACGGTCAACCCCGAGTTCCTGCGCGTTATCCAGGAGAAATTGGATGCTGCTACCAAGGCGACGCACGGGCTGACATCTGAGACGGACAATCTGCGTCAGACGATGACGACCACTGAACAGGAGTGGAAACGGGTGTGGGGTGGGGCCTTCTCGTATCTATCCAACCTGATTGATATAAGTCCTCTGCGTGGTTGGCTGCATGGCATCGGGGACGATCTGCAGCACATCCTAGAAGCGATGCGCATCGTTCGTGACTTTCAACAGGGACGAGATGCGTTCACTCGCGGCGCTCTAGCACCTGGTGCTCCAGTCAGGCAAGCTGTAATTACCACGCAGGATGCGGTTCAGCATTCGCTGGAAAACATTCGGAGGTCACAGGCTTCGGGTCCGTTTCAAGCACCGCAGGATATGAATAGGCCGATCGGTCAAGGGTGGAACTGGAACCTGCTCACCGACGGCATGACGCCTGCTGAAGCCGAAATGGTAAAAACTCGGTACGCACGAGAAGCGGGGATCTCGCTGCACGAAGTTCAGATGGCGATGCAACGGGACGCCCGCGTCATGCAGCAGCAACTTCAAAACCCCCGCTTCGGACTGCCGCCTGCTGGACTTCAACCCGCAAACCCAAACACGGGCAATCTGCACGTCAAGGGAGGCTACACGCCGACTCCTGACAAGGACGCCGAGAGAGCGGCCAACGAAGCAGCGCGGCAGTACATGGACGCGCTGAAGGACAAGTACAACACCGCGAAAGCACAGTTCGACATCCTTGTGGGCCAGGAGAGCGAGAAAGCGTCTCCGAACTACCAGTCGCCCGAGATCGTCGCGGCGGCGGTGAAAACCGACAACCTGCGCAAGCAGATCGCGAAGGCCGAGAACGACAACGCGACACGGATGATGCTGAACGCCCAGCGCGAAGGTGCGCAGGTTGAGTTGGCGGATAAAGCGGACAAGGCACGCGAAGACGCGCTGAAAGCCGAGAACGAAGCGTGGCAGAACGCACACGACGCCTCCGAAGCGATGATGAAAGCACGCGCCGAGACGACGCGCCGAGACTACGACATCGCCGTTAAACAGCACGGCGTCCTCAGCCCGCAGGCGATCGACGCCGCCAAGCGTGCAGATGCGGCAGAACGGGCGGCCGCAGGTCCGGGTGAACTGCGGGAGATCAATGCGGGGCTGACTGGCACGGGGGCGACGCAGAAGGATGCGTTGAAGGAACTGGCGACGACTTTCATGCAGGGCTTCTTCGGGACCGGTATCAGTCCGGCGGCGCTTCAGAACCAGTACGGGCAGAGCCTCGGCGAAGCGGTACAGGACCGGCTGAACGCGCTCCAGCGGGGCGGGCGCGGCAACGACATCTTCACGAACCAGAACGCAGCCGAGAGTTCGCGCCTGCAGCGGGCGGTTGAGATCATTCAGGCGGCCGTAGATGCTCTCGCGAAAATCACATCGCCGACGCAGGAGAACGTCGATCAACTCAAGGAGATGCGCAATAAACTCGCAGACGCGAACGCGGCGCTCATCGACTTCAAGGACAAGGTGGCAGCGGAAGCCTATCAGAAGCGCGTGCAGACGGAAGCCGACGCGTATCAACTTAAGGCCGAGGAGATCAACCATCTGCACCGGCTGAAGTTCGCCGCTGATGAAGGAGCCGCGACGAAAGACACGATCGCGAAGTACCAGGAACTCATTCAGGCAGCGCAGGAGCACCTCGACGCAGTTAAGAAGATCAACGAGGGGGTGTACAGTGACGCTGGAAACAGCGAGATCCGCAAGGCTTCGAAGAACTTGCAGGAGGCGCAGCAGAACCTGAGTGACTTCAAGATCGAGAGCGCGCTTCAGAAGTACCAGAACGTCTTCGGGAGCGTGAAGGAGACGGTGAACAGCGCGTTCCTGAATTTTTTCCACGGGCGCGGGGACATCGGGACGGTAGCACAGGACATTGGCGGGAAGATCGTCGATGCCGCGCTTGAGGCGCAGATCAAACGGTTCACCGATCCCCTTATCCAGACGACGACGAACCAGATATTGAGCCTCCAGGGGAACACCGACGCGCTCGACGCGCTAAACGCAACGCTCTCAGGTACAGGAACCGGCGTCGGCGTGCCGACCGGAAACATTTCGAATTCGCCAGTCGCACAGAGCGTGGCAGCGGGCGTGGTCGCCGGCTTCGCGCAGGCAGCAGGCACGGGCGGCGGCAACAGCACGGGCACGAGTTCGAAGGGGCGCAAGGCTGGGCAGACCGATTTGCAGAAAGCGGGCGGTGCAGCGCTCGCGGCCTACAGCATCGGCGCGACGGCGGCGCAGCAGGGCGTGAATGCCGGGAACCTCCTTGGCGGCGTGATTACCGGCGCGAGCATCGGCGCGAGCTTCGGAGGTCCTATCGGCGGACTGATCGGCGGCGCCGTGGGCGGCGTTGTCGATTTGATCGGCGGGCTGTTTCACCATAAGGACAAGCCGACTGCGACGCCTCAGAACCTCAACCCGAGCCTCTACAATGCGCCAACCGCGTTTGACATCGGGGCTTACAATTACACGATGAGCGGGATACTGCCGAGGATGCAGGACGTTGGGTTTGATGTGAAGCCCACGAACGCGCCGATTGTGATCGTGAACATCGACGGCGTGAAACAGGTAGTCAATCGGGAAATCGGCACTCAGACATCGCTCGGGCGCGTGTCGCTGGTGAACAGCGGCGGAGACTTTGGGTTGACACCGGTATGAGCGATGTCGATATTTCCTATTACAAGTTCGACAGTGACAAGTTTCCGAACAGTGTCACGGGCGTCAACCGTCTCCAACCGCCGACCGATCCCACCGCGCATCCGACGCTCGTTTCGGGCATCTCTCGTTATGCGGTTCAGTTCGACAGTTCAAAGCATCAGTATCTTGCCGCCGATGGCCCGTGGGATATTTTCGATCTCAGCGGCGGCGTTCAGTACACCATTACGTTTTGGGTGAAGTTCACAACGGTTGATGCTGGCGCTGCGATTTTGTTCAAAGGCAAACCGGGGTCGCCTTCTTCGGAAGCTACTGTTGATTGGGGATTTGTACTCGGGTTTTTCACAAGCCAGATCATTTTCTACACGGGACAGTCGGCGTCATCGGGGCACGCAGAAACCACAGCTGCGTCTTATGGCGTGCCGCCTGTCAATGAATGGATATTTGTGTGCGTAAAGACGAACGTCGCAGACAACCGAAGCCAAATATCCATTAACAACAACGTTTTCAACGACGGCGCGATTCAATCGGGAAATATCCGAAATCAATCCGACGCCGGTCTTTATGCCGGAAGCGGCTATACCGATACCGGATTCGATAGGTGGTTTAACGGATCGCTGGATGAGTTCAGGATATACAGTCACATTCTGAGCGATGCGGAAGTCACCGACATCTACACGCGCGGCTTAAATGGTCCGCCTGCTATTGACAACTGCGAGAGTGCGCATGAGCTGATCGGGTCTCAGATCGAGGACTTGACAGCCTCGGCGAACTGTCTGTCAGCCTATGTCCACCGACTTTCACGCTACGCCGAAAACCCGGTAGAACTGTGGTATCGGCGCGACGAAACCTGGCATCTTTTTCCTGAACAACCGATTACCGGGCCTGACAACGGACTAGAACTCGCGCAGGTCTACAAGCAGCCTTCCACGCTCTCCTTCGTACTGCCGGACCAATACGGCTACTACGCTCGCAAGAACAAGCAGTCGCCGTACAATTACAACTCGGTCGGTGTCTTTGATCCGCTGGTAGACGAGGCACGCAAAATCGTTGCTCGCGTCGGCACGAAATGCTATACCAATCTTGCGAGCGGGTTGACTGTGACGAGCACGCGCAGCCCGAGCGCAGGACCGCTCAGTGTCCTCACCGACGGGCTTCTAGGCGACATCGCCAACAGCATCAGCGGGTATGTCGAGTTTGCGCCGACCGATATGACACCGATTGACTTGACGGTGGACCTCGGCAGCGCAAGCGATATCAAGCATTGCGTCATCCGCTTCGCAACCTATGTCGGCGGATCGACTGGAACCGATTTTACTCTGCCATCTTCCGTGACAGTCGGACTTTCGACCAATGGAACCGATTACACGGATTGGCCGGCGCGCCCGGTCGGCGGGAACGGGTCTGCCACGCTTGAACCTGGCGACTGGGCAGACAGCAGACAAGGCACGACGGTCGATGTTGTGTTTACCGACCTCCGCAAATTGGCGCGGTACATTCGCTTCAGGATCGTGCCGACGGGCGCGCAGACGCTCGGACTGGATGAATTGGCGGTCTACGGCGGCGAAGCCTATCGCGTGTTCGGCTGCAATGTCTTCACCGGTTTTCTCGGCGATACACTCGATTTCAGCAACCTCGGTAAAGTGACTTGTGTTGCCGTCGATGTGAAGAAGCGATTGGCGGACAATAACGATACTTTCCTGACGGCCGCGTATCGGCAGACGAGCAGCGGCGGGATCGAACTCGGCGATATTGTCTATTCCCTGTTGACTTCAACGGCTTACTGGAAATCGGTTTCGGAATACGACGAGCCGTTCGGAACCGCTGAGATCGGATGGAGTAATGGCGGCGGATTGACCGGATTGCGCTATCCGCTCTGGCAGGGACAGACGAACTCGATGCTCGGCTATTGCGAGGAGTTGTTCGGCGTCATCGGCTGGAACTTCTACGCGGACGGGGAAGGCGATTTGCAGGCCATCGAACCGCCGTTCTCGCAGGACTATCCCGACCGCGTAGCGATCGCCGCCAACGATGGCTGCTACGATGTGTTTGAGTGTGAACGGCACGCGACTGGCAAGCAGATGCGAAACCGCGTCGTGGTGCAGACCGGCACGAGCAAGGGCGCCGGAAGCGGGACGATCACGAGCTTCGACCCGAACAGCGTTGCGAGATATGGCACGCGGACAACGCGGATCACCAATCCGCTTGCGAGCACTATTCCGCTACGGCAGAAGGTCGCGGATCACTTCCTGCGCGATTATGCATGGAACCTGGAGACACTTTCGGCAGGCATTCGCCCGACATTCGGCACGCGCGTGAAGCAGATATTCGGGTTCCGCGCGCCTGCCCGTCCGAACCTTTACGCTCGCGCATCGACGGCGACGGGCAAGGAGCGAATGCAGGAGCTGTGGTCACTGGTAGCGATCACGCACAGCATCACGTACGGGCAATGGCTGGCGAAGGGCGAGTTTATTCCCTATGTAACGCAGGCGGCGACCGCGCCTGACTTCTCGCAGTTGAACATTGTTGGCGGCAACCCTACGGAGCTGACGGCAATTTACGGCTTCATTACCGACGTAAGCGTCGATCACATGAACATCTACCTCTCGACCGTGAGCGAGAATAGTGGATTTTCGCTCTATTCGACGGGAGATCCGGTAGCAGGCGCGCGCATCTTAGGCCCGCTCACTTCAGGCGTTCAGGTGTGGGTATACGTCACTTCGGTGGATGTCAACGGCAACGAGAGCCTGCCCAGCGCCATCCTGACAGCGACGCCTGGCTTCTTGAGCCAGGACATCACCTGCTACACGATTACAGACTTCACGGTAGACAGCATCTTATCCGAAGGACCGGATGCGCAGGGCTATTACACCTATCAGTTCTTGGGGACTTGGACGGCTCCGAGTTGCGGCTTCACGCAAAGCTATGTCGGGGCTTTCGTCGGGGCATCGGCTCCGACCAACCCGGACAACCGCACAGGCTCATGGCCGCTGCATGACGATAGCTGGAGCTGGTGGGCGCCGGATAGAATTCTTGTGGGCAAAACCTGGGATAACGTCACTGACGGACTGCTCGACTTTGTGTTCACCATGCGGACTACGAGCAACCTAAGCGGTCTGAAGATATGGTGGCGTATCTGGAACTCAAGCCGCACTCGCGCGCGGAACTGGGTCGCCGGGAATTACACATCCTGCATCATAATGTGAGGCGAACATGCCGGGAAATCTAGTTCGCAACACAGAGGATTACGGGCTTCGAGCGCGGCGCGACCGTTCTATTCAGAGCGGTCGCGTTTTGGTTGTCAACCGTACCACCAACACGGCCATACTCGATGTGGGCATGATAGACAACGACGGCAATCCCGTCTATCTGGTCGATGTTCCCTTTTCGCCGCAGACGCCGCCACAATTCAATGATGTGGTGGCAATCGTCAGAACGGCCAGTTCGCAGTACAGTATGGTCATCGGTGCAGGCGCACAGATCGGCGGGGCGAACAGTTCGCAAACGGTTGACAGCGCCGGCGTCAACAGCCTCAAGAAGAGTGGTGAGACGACCGGGCAGCAAGGCGACCTCATACTTGCTCCTGGGTCCAACGTGACGATTACGCGGGTTAATAAAACATTCACCATTGCAGCAACAGGCGGTGGCAGTGGAGGCGGCAGCGGAACGCCGGAATGGGATTTGCTGACGACTGGTGATGTAGCCGTACCCGAACTCGTCTTTGCAGCAGGCAATGTAATCTGGGTGCCTTCATCGTGAGGAGCATTTAATGTCTCGATTGCAAGATGTGATACTGCGGGACGTGTTTGCTTCTCGACCGGCCGCCTCTATCGCAGGCCGGTTGTTCTATGCCACGGACACGCTGCATTGGTATCGCGATAATGGCACATCGTGGGATTTGCAGGACAGCAATGCAGGCGGCGGCGGCGGGTTGCTTGCAGCCAATAACCTATCCGATGTTTCCAGCGTCGTGAACGCACTCGCCAATCTTTCGGGCGCGCCTAACAGCGCGAAGTTCCTGACGGCACAGGCAGAGCCGCTTCTAACCGGCGAAGTCAATCTCGGTGCGCTTGCGAGCGGCATTCTAAAGCAGAACGTGATCGGTGGCGTGGCTTCGATCTCGACAGCGGTGTCATCTGTTGACTATTTCGCGCCGGGATATTCTGGGCAATTAGACACGATCTCCTCGCTCTCGCCTGGAAACGCGAACATCCTCAGTTCAGTTTCGGGCGTGTGGGCGGCGCGGACGCCTGCGCAGATCGCGCTTAACCTTGCTGGCACGTCGATCTCGTCGCTGGCGGCCGGGAATGACAGTCGGTTCCGCACGATCACTTTCCGGTCTGTTTCCGGCACAACCGACACGCTTCTGCTGACGGACGCGGGCAATGGTGTGGAGTATACAAGCGGCAGTGCTGTGACTGTTACCGTCCCCGCACAGGCGTCTGTGGCATGGGAACCTGGCACAGTTTGCGAGATCAACCAGTATGGCGCTGGCAAAGTAACACTAGTGGGAGCGGCAGGTGTTACACTGCGCAGCGACGGCGCGAAATTAAGCACTGCAGGCCAATACGGAACGATCGGTATGCGATACCGTGGCAATAACGAGTGGATTATTAGCGGTGATACCACAACATGATATGGCAACCTTCGACAAGCATCTGGACCCCGGCGGTTATCGGGCCACTCGACATCCCGCCTTCCCCGCCAGCAGAACGGCAGCGCAAGATACAGCGGGAGATCGACAAGGAGACGCGGCCTCTGCGAAACCGCGATTTGTGTCCGGGTGTGTGGCATGAGTGGGTAGAGTGTGTTGCGCCGGCAGCGAGAAGGAGGGCTTTGTCTCCGGGCGCGGTGGCGACGGTATCGATTACGGCGCCGACGGCATTTTACCGCATGGATGACGTGACCGATAGCAGCGGAAATGGCCTCAATCTTACAAATAATGGTTCGATGACATTTGGTGCAGGTAAGATCGGAAACTGTGCGCAGTTCGGCAACTCAGCGAGCAAGTGGTTGGAGATCGCAGACAATCCTCTTTTCAGAGGAGGAACAGGCGTTTCGATTAGCTTCTGCGGATGGCTGTTCTGGAATTCTTCGCCTACTACTGGGTGGCGCATGTTCAACGCAAGTGATGCGACGAATAACAATTATTACCTTACGGGAAGCGGTGTCTCTGCTGGACAACCAGTTGTTTTAAGCTGGAGATGCTTTGACACTAATACAAATTTTAACAACGTGTCTGTGTCGTCTGTTGCGGGGAGCGAAATACCTACAGGGTCATGGCATTTTCTTGCTGTAACGTTTGATACGTCACTCGCGACGAGTAATAACATGGGTGTGTCGGTTAATGGTGTGAGTTTGACTTTCCCTGCAACTGGCAACACCGTTGCGGCCATCCATAACGTTGCCGCCGCAGTCGCATTCGGCGCTCGTGCTGGCGGCGCACTGGCGGGGATTAACGCTCAGATGGACGCTTGCGGATTTTGGCAGGGACACGCGCTGACGGATGCAGAGGTAGCCGCGCTCTATAATTCTGGTACAGGGCGAGAATACTACTCAGGCGCATGGCACTAGCCCTGGTTCTGCGCATCACTTCGGCCTGACCAGCTTGTTCTCGTCAACGGCTATGGCTCGAAGCCTGCTGCGGGCGCCTCGCCGGGCGCGGGCGCGTGGACAAAGGCCTTTTCAGGCACGAGCAAGGCGGCTTACCGACCAAGCGCCGGGAACCGCTTCTACATGCGGATACAGGACGATGGGCCGGGCGCAGGGACGTTCAAAGAGGCGCGGATTGTCTCCTACGAGACGATGAGCGACGTGGACACCGGGACAAACCCGATGCCGACCGTGGCGCAGGCAGCGAACGGCTTATTTATCCGTAAGAGCGCAGCGGCGGACAGCACTGCGCGAGTTTGGCGAGCCATCGCCGATGATCGCATGATCATCATGGTGATATTCACCGGCGATACCGCTAATGTCTTCACAGGGTGGATGTGGGGCGATTTCTACAGCCATTTGAGCGCAGACGGCTACCGGACGATGCTCATTGCGCGCTCGACCGAGAACAGCAGCAGCATGGGTTCCGCGCCCGATATGTTCAGCCTCCAGCAGAACAACTCGTTCACCACGGCTTTAGCTGGGCATTACATCCAGCGCAGCCGTAGCGGTGTCGCGGGAGCAATCAACGTTCAGAGGACAAACAATGTTGGCCAACTTTCTTCCAATGCAACTATCGGCACCCTCGGAAGTATCGCCGACCCCAATGGGGAGGATGGCGGAAGATACTTGCAGGACTTCTGGCTGCATGATCGATCGACCGCACCGACCTGCTCGATTCGAGGTCGAATACGCGGCATCTACGATACACCGCTAAGTATCTCAGGACGCAGCGACCTCGATACAATGGGCGGAGTGGCAGACTATTCAGGCCGCTCTTTTGAGCTCTGGAAGGGGCTTGGTGCAGTCGGCAATGGCATGTGGGTGGAAACGACGGATTCTCTCGACACATCATCATAAATCTATGGCAGATGACGCCAAGAACGCCTGAGAACGATGTCGGTTATGGACGCATAACTAACGTTGAACGATCTTGCAATCTCATGCCTGGATTGTAAACCAGATTGGCAAAGGGAGCGAATTTGCAAAACATCTTCCTCGCGGAGTATAGCTTTTGCATGCCGTTCGCCTTTAGCCGTATTCTTGCGACCTTTCTCAACACAGTCAACCATGTTTTCTGATTGGTTGCCCAAAAACAGATGATCTGGCCGCGAGCATTCGGGATTATCGCACTTGTGAAGGACTTGGATACCTTGCAGTATGGGTCCATTGTGAATTTCCCATGAGACGCGGTGCGCCATCATCATTCGTTTGTGGAAACGGAATGCTCCGTATCCGAACTTGTTCTTTGAGCCTTTCCATTTCCAACAGCCGTCCGTCTTTTCGACAAAAGTCCAATACTGCTGTTCAGGTGTTTTGAAAACTTCAGATTCACGCCAGCATTCACGCGAGCAGAATTTCTTAGGGCGAGCGCGCCACTTGAGAAGTGCGGCCCTGCGCTGAAAATCTTTGCCGCATTGATCGCAACGAAGGGTAATCATAGTGTGTTTCACAGTTTTCATGGATAGATTATACCTGATTACAGATACTATTGACACACTGGACACGAGCAGTTAATGGCAAATCTTGGATCGTGCGGCATTATCGTCGGGCAGGGCAAAAAGCTCACTAAGCAGGGTGTGGACGGGTCCACCTATCTGCCACTGAGAGATCGCTGCATCGTAACCGGTCGAGACCGGATGTTCTACGGCTCAAAGAATACGAGCGACGGCTCACCGTCGCAGCCTTGTCTGGAGATGGCTGACTGTAACGGGCTGTTTCGTTTCCGGTGGGCTGTCAAGGCTGGAACTCGCACGCTCTCGATCAACGTAGCCAATATCTCCGGCCTGACGCCCTACCCGACCGTCACCATTCGGGCGAATTCCGCGATCGGTGTCAGCTCTGATGTTGTGGGAACAGCGATCGCAGGGACCGGCTGGCAGACGATCGGTCCGCTCTCAGTGACTGCGACCTCGGACGGCGTGCTGCTCGTGGAGCTTTATTCGGGCGGCTTCAATGCCAACAATGTCCGAACCGTGCGCTGGGACAGTGTGAGCGATAGCACGGGCAGGACCGACGCGTTCGCCAACTGGTTCAATGGCGCGCCGGTGATCGATATCAATGAGACGATATCGCCCTCGGTGACGCGCGTCTTCGGCAGTGTCGGGTAGCTACTTTGGCCTCAGCAGGCCGTCCTCATCCTCGCTCGCCCTCACCAGCGCGCGGTGATCCTGCTCGGCCCATTCGCGCTCGCGTTGCCGGATTTGCCGGCGCAGACGCCATCGGTCGCGCAGGTCGGAGATGCCAAGCGCGGCGGCGACGAACAGCAGGATGATGGCGGTCACATAGTTCGGCATAGAGGGTAGATACCGCTCGCCTGGTGATTGTGCAGGCAAGTATTGAGCGTTTCTTGAGTTGGGAGCGATCCCGGCTCTTTTTGTTTGTCACCACCCCCCCCCTCGGCCCCCGCCACGGCCGGTAACACGCAAACCCGACCGTCAGCAGCACGCCCCCGGCGACGTTGGCGACCGCGTCCTCGCCCGGCAGGTGGAGGGCGTGCCAGAGGGCGAGGAGGAGGGTGGCGGGGCTACTGCTTCCTGTTGATTAGGGCTAGGCATAAATTGTGCCGAACATCTCATCGGAGGTGTTGACACATGCGATACGTGCTCGCTATACTGCTCGCTTTTTCTCTTGCTAGTTGCGCTCATCCAACTGCGAGTCTCAAACCAGCAAATCTCAGGATTCGGATAACACATACATCTATGAGTAACGCTTCATGGGGCGGTTTCGGCTCCGGTAATTTCGTAAACAGCAGTCAGTTGGCGGGCGGAGCCGGCGGTCGCGTCTTCCTCGACGGGATTGTCACGGATCGGATGCTTCAGGCCGGGAGCATTACTGCCGTCTCGTACCGGTGCGTCACTGCGGGCACAACCAACGGAATGCAATTCGTTGTTTATCGTGTCAACGGATCGAATTACGACTTCGTGGGCGCTTCAGAAGCCTTCACGCCAATTACAGGCAGCAATCAGACGCGCACGCTTACGACGCCAATTACCGGCGTTCGAGTGGGCGACGTGTGCGGGGTGTGGGTCGACATTGATGGCGGCGGGGCTGCCTTTACAGATATCTCGGTCGCTGCCTCCTCGGGGAACAACATACCCTGGGTGGCGGGCAGTCCGGGCGGCACGAATGTAAACTTCCCCAACACGGTCGCCAATTTTGCGCTCGATCTGGAATTCTTCGGAGCGCAGCCGACCGCCGCAATGACCGGCGATTCGATCGAGGTTGGTCACGGAG
>Ga0207661_10000346_pt1 | contig 29746 bp, 28 predicted proteins | sample KBSC713LmetaG_FD_184337 | JGI IMG/M metagenome (GOLD analysis project Ga0207661, IMG submission 184337) | Corn rhizosphere microbial communities from Kellogg Biological Station, Michigan, USA - KBS C7.1-3L metaG (SPAdes) (version 2) | ecosystem: Host-associated > Plants > Roots > Rhizosphere ...
GGGCGTTTCGCAAATATCTGGCTGTCATCCTCGTTATCGCGGCGCGGCCGATCGGCAAAGCGCTCCGATCCGCGGCGGTCGCTGCGCGGATGCTCCTGCCAGTCGCGCCGGCCCTCAGGGCGTTCACGCTTGCGCTCGCCGCGTTCGTCATCGCGCTCCCATCGCGGCCGGCTGAATTTGGGCCGATCCTCGCGATCTTCGCGCGGACGATTAAATTTCGGCCGATCCTCGCGGCGCTCCCGCGGCCGGTCAAATTTTGGCCGCTCACGAAACGGGCGCTCACCCCGCTCGCCATCTTCGCGCGTACGCGAGAAACGCGGACGCTCGCTGCCACCTCGGTCATCGCGCCGCCGATCGTCGCGCTTCTGCCAAGGTTTCTCGTTGCTGCGGTCGCGTGCCTCAAAGCTTCGGCCCTCGCGGCGTCCTTTGAAGTCGCCCTCTTCGCGACGCTCGCGAAACTTGCGGTCCTGGAAGCGACCAGCCGGACGCGCCTCGTCGCGATCGCGCCGTGGTGGCCGATCATCGCGGGCGCGGCGGGGCGGACGCTCATCGCGGGCGCGGCGCGGCGGGCGGTCGTCGCGCTCAAACCGTTTCGGCCGCCGCTCGTCCCGATCAAAGCGGCGCGGGGCCTCCTCGCCGTCGCGGCGGCGGATCGGCCGGTCTTCACGCTCCCGGCGAAAGCGCGGCTTGTCACCATCCGTGTCGAGTTTCTTGGCCCCGAAACCGCGCTTGGCGAACTTCTTTTCGGGCCCGCGCGGCTTGCCGGAACGGCCCTTGCGGCTATCGGGGCGCTCGCGCCGGCCGCGGGAGTCGTTGTGTTTGTCGTTGTCGCGGGGCATTAAGGGTCTCGCTGAAAGGCTTCACTGAGGTGCAGGATAACGGCGATAGGCGCGCTGGCAGCTAGCGCGTCTTTCGCAAAACCGAAAATCCACTTTGGCTGAAGGGCCATGCAGTAGCAGGTTTTTTCTGATGATACGAGGCGTGAAAGCCCCCTCTTTCATGGATTTGGCGCTTAAAACCGCCGAGAACGCCGCCAAATCCGGCGAAGTTCCGATCGGTTGCGTCATTGTCAGGAATTACAAGGTGATCGCGACGGCCGGCAATCGGACGCTCAGCGAGCGCGATCCGACCGCGCATGCGGAAGTGCTAGCGATCCGGGAGGCCGCCGAGAAGATCGGGACGGAGAGGCTCACCGACTGCGACATGTATGTCACGCTAGAGCCCTGCACCATGTGCGCCGGCGCGATCTCGTTCGCGCGCATCCGCCGCCTCTATTACGGCGCGGCCGATCCGAAGGGTGGCGCGGTCGAGTCCGGCGTGCGGTTCTTTGCGTCGCCGACCTGCCATCACGCGCCGGATGTCTATCCGGCCGTCGGCGAGCGCGAGGCCGCGACGCTGCTGCGCGAATTTTTCAGGGAGCGGCGGTAGCCCCACGTCGTCGTTGCGAGGAGCGCAAGCGACGAAGCAATCCATCTTTCCCCGAGTTGAGGCGTGGATTGCTTCGCTTCGCTCGCAATGACGGAACGCCCTACCCCGCCAGGAAAAACTCCCGCAGCAATTTCGCCGTTGCGTCCGGATTTTCTTCCGGCAGGAAGTGCCCGGAATCGACCGGTGCGCCCGTGACATTGGCAGCCCACAGCTTCCACGTGTCGAGCGGCGTTGCAGCGGCACTCGCAATGCCGGCATCGCCCCACAGTGCCAACATGGGAATGGTGATCTTCTTGCCTGCATCGAAATCGGTCTTGTCGATCTCGTAATCGGCATAGGCGCCGGCGCGGTAATCCTCGCACATCGCATGCACGCGCGAGGGATCGCGAAACGGCGCGAGATAGTGCTCCAGCGCGCGCGGATCGATCTCGGCGAGCGTCTTCGATTTGGTCTGGCTCGCCATCTTCTTCTTCAGGAAGAAATCCGGCGCGCCGCCAATCAACGTCTCCGGAAACGGCGCCGGCTGCGCCAGGAACGTCCAGTGATAGATTTTCAGCGCATAGAGCCGATTCATGCGCTCCCAGTAATTATAGGTCGGCAGGATATCGAGCACAGCAAGCCGCGACAGCCGGCCGGGATGATCCAGCGCGAGCCGGTACGAGACGCGGCCGCCGCGGTCGTGGCCGGCGAGCGCGAAATGCACATGGCCGAGCTGCTCCATCGCCTCGATCATCGCCTTGGCCATCGCGCGCTTGGTGTAGGGCGTGTGGTTGTCGTCGCTGTCGGGCATGTCCGACCAGCCATAGCCCGGCAGGTCGGCGATGATCAGCGTGAACTTGTCATGAAGCTTCGGCGCCACGACATGCCACATCACATGCGTCGACGAAAATCCGTGCAGCAGAAGCAGCGGCGGCCCGCTGCCGCCGACGCGGGCAAAGATGCGGCCCGAGGAGGTGTTGATCCATTTGGACTGATAGCCCGGGAAAAGATCGGCGAGATCGGACATCACTTCAAACTTTGTTTGGGTTGCCGCAGGGAACTTGCAGAGTTATGCCATCGGCCAAGACAAAACAGCAAGACAAGCCGGCAAGACAAACCAGCAAGACCAAGCAGCAAGAACGCAAAATGAGGAAGCGCCATGTCGATCGATTTCGAGATCCCGGCCGAGGCCAAGGCAGTCCGCGAAAGGGTGCGTAAATGGGTGCATGAAGAGTGCATCCCGGCGGAAAAGCAGCTGGATTCCAAGCCGTTCGACGAGGTGCTCGCCAATTTGCGCAAGAAGGCCCGCACGCAGGGCCTGTGGAATCCGTTCGTGCCGAAGGAGTATGGAGGCATGGGCTTGGGTCCGCTTGCGAACGCGCTGGTGCAGATGGAGCTCGGCGAGAGCATGCTCGGCGCGCTGTCGATGAACACGCAGGGTCCCGACGATGCGTCGATCATGACCATCCTTGCCCACGGCACAGAATATCAGAAGGAGAAGTTCCTGAAACCGCTCTTGAACGGCGACAAGCGCATCTGCTTCTCGATGACGGAAAAGGCCTCCGGGGCCGACGCCACGGGCATGCAGACCCGTGCGGTGAAGGACGGCAACGAGAATTATGTCCTGAACGGCGAGAAGTGGTTCTCCTCCTCGGCGAGCGTCGCCAACATGGCGCTGGTGATGGCGATGACCGATCCGGACGCGCCGCGCCGCAAGCGCTACTCGACCTTCATCGTCGAGCTGCCGAACCCCGGCTACAGGATCAAGCGCAACGTGGCGAACATGGCGATCGAGGGCCCCTACTACGACCAGATCCATGGTGGCCATTCCGAGATCGAGATCAAGGATCTCAAGGTGTCCGCCGACAATCTGCTCGGCGGCGAAGGCAACGGCTTCAACATGGGCCAGCATCGCCTCGCCTATGGCCGCTTGCGCCACGGCATGCACAACATCGCCAAAGCCCAGCGCGCGCTCGACATGGCGGTGGCCCGCGTCACCCAGCGCTCGACCTTCGGGCAATTGCTCGCCGACCGCCAGGCGGTGCAGTTCATGCTCGCGGAATGCGCGACCCAGCTCTATATCGGCCGATTGATGCTGCTGCACATCGCCTACAAGGCGGAGAAGGGTCTCGACCTGCGCCAGGAGAACTCGATCGCAAAAGTCTACCTCGCGCACATGGTGCATCATGTGATCGACACCGCGATCCAGCTCCACGGCGCGCTCGGCTTCTCCCAGGATACGCCGCTCGCGCAATGGTACACGCAGGTGCGCTCGCAGCGCCTGGTCGATGGACCCGACGAGGTGCACCGCTGGAGGGTCGGCCGCAACGTCATCAAGGCGTTCCGCGAGCACGGCACCACCGCGTTGGCCGCGGGCGGGGATCTGCTGTAGTCGCAAGCGCGCCGCAACGTAGCGCTATCTGGGCGGTGCTTTATCCGATACCCTCGTTGATGAACCCAGCCGGTCCATCAACGGGGGATGGCCATGATTATCGAGGCGAAACGTCGCGCTGGCACTGGCTGCGCGTCGTTGACGAATACGTCATGCTCGCCCGGCTGGTGAAAGAGCTGAACATCAAGGCCGAATGAGACATCATGCCATTCTCGACCTATCTTCCCGAGCATATGGGATCGATCAGGCTTGCACCGGCCGGCCCGTTCGTCGCCGGCTCGCATGCCGAACTGACGCTGGTCTATACGGCCGGGACTTTCGGAATAGACGATACCGGCATGGTCAAGATCTCGTGGCGGACCACGTCCGACATGAGCAAACCCCAGTTCGACAGGCCCAGCGCCGCCAACTTCACCACCGTCGAAGCCAGCAACGGCGCCAAGCTTGAGGTCTGGTTCGACCGTCTGAACGTTCGCCCCTATGCGAATACGCTTCTGATCCGCGTCGGCCGCGGTTATCTGCGCGCCGGCGATACGCTGACGATACGCCTCGGCGATCGCAGACAGGGCTCGCCGGGATACCGCCTGCAGACCAATGTCGAGGCCAACGTCGAGCTCAAGACATCGGTTGACGCGTTCGCGGCCTATGAGTTCTGCGAATTGCCGGTGCAGCCGGCGTTCGACCTCGTGCCCGGGCCGGCAGCAAGCTGGAAGGCCATCTTGCCGTCACTCGCGATCGTCGGCGAGCCGTTTCGGCTTGCTATTGTCGCCGAGGACAAATGGGGCAATCCGACCACGGAAGCGCGGCAAACCTTCGAGCTCGCCGCTTCCCATCCCGTGCAGGGGCTGCCGCAGCGCCTGATCATCAGGCCGGGCGACGGACCGCGCGTGATCGAAAACCTCGTTTGCAACGAAGAATGCGATCTCGGGCTGCGGCTGGTTTCGGAACGCGATGAAATCGCTCGCGCCAATCCCATGCGGATCGCGAAGGGCGCGAAGCTGCGCCGCTATTGGGGCGATCTGCACGGACAGAGCGGTGAGACAATCGGCATGGGCACGGCCGATAATTATTTCCGCTTTGCCCGGGATCTCGCCTTCATCGATATCGTCGGCCACCAGGGCAACGACTTCCAGATTACGGATGCCTTCTGGAAGGAGCTCAACCGGCTCACCGCGCTCTACGACCAGCCCGGCAAATTCGTCTGCCTTCCCGGATATGAATGGTCGGGCAATACCGGCATGGGCGGCGACCACAATGTGTTCTATCGCCGCGAGGGTCAGCCGATCCGCCGTTCCTCGCACATCCTGGTGCAGGGACGGACGTCGACGGAGGCGATCTACACGGCCGACAAGCTGTTTCGCGAATTCGAGGGCGTCGATGCCATCATGATCGCGCATGTCGGCGGCCGCTATGCCGACGTCAGCTTCGCCCATGATGGCCGGCTTGAGCGGGCCGTCGAGGTTCATTCGACCTGGGGCACGTTCGAATGGATTTTGCACGATGCCTTCGAGAAAGGTTATCGCGTCGGCGTCGTCTGCCACAGCGACGACCACAAGGGACGGCCCGGCGCGACCCGCCCGGGCGCGTCGAGCTTTGGCGCCATCGGCGGGCTCACCTGCTACTTCATGCCCGAGCTGTCGCGCGACGCCGTGTTCGACGCGCTGCATCGCCGCCGCCACTACGGCACGTCAGGTGTCCGCATCTTCATGGACCTGAGCGGCTCGTTCGACAGCGAGGTCACAGGATTCTCCGAAGATCCCCAGCTCGGCCCCGCAACGGAATTCAAGACCAGGCAAGCCACCATGGGCGACATCATCCGCCCAGGCAACATCGCGATGCATCTTGACGCCGAGGTGATCGGCACGGCACCGATCGAGCGGCTCGATATCATGCACGGTGTCGAGGTTGCGGAGACGATCCGTCCCTTCAGCGAAGCCGATCTCGGACGGCGGATCAGGGTGATGTGGCAAGGCGCGGAGTATCGCGGTCGCGGCCGCGAAACGCTGTGGCAGGGCAAGCTTGGGGTCACCGGCAACCGGATCATCCGTTTTGCGCCCGTCAACTTCCTCAATCCCGAACGAATTGTGCAGGAAACCGTGCCGGGCATGGCGCTCGCCTTCAGTTCGGTCACGACAGGCAATCTGGCCGGGATCGATCTCTGGCTCGATCATCCGCGAGCAGGCACGCTCAAGCTCGAAACCAACATCGTGTCCGGCGAGATCGACCTTGCCGCGCTGGCCGCCAATGTCGCCATCTTCGACGGCGGCGGTCTCGGCCGGAAGCTCCGGATCTATCGTCTTCCCGAAGCCGAATGGAGCCGGCGCGTCTCGGCGCATCATACGGTGAGGTTTGCCGGCGATAAGGACCTGCCGGTCTATCTGCGCGTCACGCAAGCCGATGGCCATCAGGCCTGGTCCAGTCCGATCTATCTGATCGCGTGAGCTGCCGCGCTGAGCGGAATCAACCCTGTTCCAGCTCCACCGCCTGCCGGGCGATGTCGCGGCGGCAGAAGCCGTCGGGCCAACGGACCATATCGACGGCCCGATAGGCGCGCGCCTGGGCTTCGCGAACGGTCTTGCCCATCGCGCAGATATTCAGCACGCGACCGCCATTGGCGAGGATGGCGCCATCTTTTTCGATCGTGCCGGCGTGGAAGATTTCGACCCCGTCGATTTTTGCGGCCTCATCGAGCCCGTCAATGCGGGTGCCCTTTTTATAATCGCCGGGATAGCCTTTCGCCGCCATCACCACGGTGAGCGCGGGCTCGGCGTACCAGCGCAGGTCGAAATGCTTCAGCTCGCCGTCGCAGGCGGCGAGCAACGCCGGCACGATGTCGGACATCATCCGCAGCATCAATAACTGGCATTCGGGATCGCCAAAACGGACGTTGTATTCGAACAGTTTTGGCCCCTGGGAGGTGAGCATCACGCCGGCATAGAGCACGCCGCGGAACGGGATGCCGCGCTTCTTCATGCCGGCGACCGTCGGCAGAACGATCCGCGACATGATCTGGTCGTGCACTTCCGGCGTGACGAACGGGGTCGGCGAATAAGCGCCCATGCCGCCGGTGTTGGGACCTTCATCATGGTCGAACACGCGCTTGTGGTCCTGGGCGCTCGCCAGTGGAATAGCGGTCTCGCCGTCGCAGAGCGCGAAGAAGGAGATCTCGCGGCCCGAAAGATACTCCTCGATCACGACCTCGGCGCCGGCCGCGCCGAAACCGCCCTCGAACATCGTGGCGATCGCAGCTTCCGCCTCGGCCAAGGTCTTTGCGACCACAACGCCCTTGCCGGCGGCCAAGCCATCGGCCTTGACCACGATCGGCGCACCCTGCTTGCGCACGTAAGCGAGCGCATCGGCGGCCGTGTTGAAACGTTGATACGCGCCGGTCGGAATGTTGAACTCGCGGCAGAGGTCCTTGGTGAAACCCTTGGAGCCTTCGAGCTGCGCGGCCTCTCTGCCGGGCCCGAACGCCTTGATGCCGGCTTTGGCGAGATCGTCGACAATCCCGGCGACGAGCGGCGTCTCGGGGCCGACCACGACCAGCTCCACTTCGTTCTGCTTGCAGAAATCGATGACGGCCGCGTGGTTTGCGATGTCGAGCGCGATACATTCGGCCTCGCGCGCGACCCCCGCATTGCCAGGCGCGCACCAGAGTTTTGTCACCAGGGGCGAGGCGGCAATCTTCCACGCCAACGCATGTTCGCGGCCGCCAGAACCGAGCAGAAGGATATGCATGACGTGTCGGTTGCACGAATCAGCGCTCGCCTGCAAGCGCGAGATATCCACACGCATCGGGAGAGCGCCTAGTTCTCCCGGCCCGTGGCCGCGATGATCTCCTGAAGGATCGCGACATGACGGGCGAAGGCGGCGCGCCCAATGGCAGTCGCGGTTACCGTGGTTTGCGGCTTGCGACCGACAAAGGCCTTCTCGACCGAGACGTAGCCGACCTTCGCCAGCGTCTCGATATGCGCCCCGAGATTGCCGTCGGTCGCGCCGGTCAGCTTCTTCAGGCGGACGAATTCGAGGCCGACCGAGGCCGGCAGCGCGTTCAGCGCCGCCATGATCCGCAAGCGCAACGGCTGGTGGATGACCTCGTCAAGCTTCGCCATCACTCCACTCCCCAGCATAGAGAACTCCAAATTATAGAGTCTAAACTCTGTGCAGCAGAGCACTGTGAAAAGCAAGAGGAAAAGCGCGATACGGATTGGCGGTCTGCGCCGAAAATCCCTAACTTGGACGGACCCGTTTTGTTCGCCGAGTCGATATGCCGCCTGCCGAAAGCCTGATCAACGCACCCGAATTCACCGTCTCCGAGCTGTCCTCCGCGTTGCGGCGGACCGTGGAGGACGCCTATGGCCATGTCCGGGTGCGCGGCGAAATCTCGGGCTTCCGCGGACCGCACTCCTCCGGCCATTGCTACTTCGCGCTCAAGGACGAGAGCGCCAAGATCGACGCCGTGATCTGGAAGAGCTCGTATTACCGCATGCGTTTCAAGCCGCAGGAGGGGCTTGAGGTGATCGCGACCGGCCGGCTCACGACGTTCCCCGGCAAGTCCTCCTATCAGATCGTGATCGAGGCGCTCGAGCCCGCCGGCATTGGCGCGCTGATGGCGCTCCTGGAAGAACGCAAGAAGAAGCTCGCTGCCGAAGGCCTGTTTAGCGAGGCGCGCAAGCAGCTCTTGCCTTGGCTGCCGGAGGTGATCGGGGTGGTCACCTCGCCGACGGGCGCCGTGATCCGCGACATCCTGCATCGGCTGGAGGATCGTTTTCCCCGCCGCGTGCTGGTGTGGCCGGTCAAGGTGCAGGGCGAGGGCTCCGCCGAGCAGGTTGCCAACGCGATCCGCGGCTTCAATGCGCTGCCGGAGGGCGGGAAAATCCCGCGGCCGGATCTGCTGATCGTTGCGCGCGGTGGCGGCTCGCTGGAAGACCTGTGGTCGTTCAACGAGGAGATCGTGGTGCGCGCCGCGGCCGAGAGCGAGATTCCGCTGATCTCGGCTGTCGGCCACGAGACCGATATCACGCTGATCGATTTCGCCGCCGACAAGCGCGCGCCAACGCCGACGGCAGCGGCCGAGATGGCCGTTCCTGTCAAAAGCGAGCTGGTCGCCGAGGTGGAAAGCCTGGCGCGCCGCGTGTTCGTGTGCTGGCAGCGCGGCTTTGAGGCCCGCCGCAACGAGTTGCGCGCCGCGAGCCGCGCGTTGCCGGGGCCAAGCGAGGTCCTGGCGATTCCGCGGCAGCGGCTGGATGCGGCGGCATCACAGTTGCCGCGCGGCTTGCGCGCCAACACGCATTCGCATTTCCGACGTTTCGCCGAGACCAGCGGCCGGCTGACCTTGCGCGTGCTGTGCGGCCAGGTGGCGCAGGCGCGGCAGCATCTGACCGTCTCGGGCGAGCGCCTGCAGCATTGTACGCGCTCGCTGCTACGCAGCCGCCGCGACCGCTTCACGGGGCTCGAGGCGCGCCTGAAGGCCTCGCGGCTCGCGAATGCACAGGCGCATCGAAATGCGATTGCGCGCGGGCTGGAACGGACGGAGCGATTGGCCGAGCGCGCCGAGCGCGCCATGCTCACCATGCTGGACCGGCTCGAGGCACGGATGCATCATAGTGGGCAATTGCTCACGGCCCTGTCCTATCGCAGCGTGCTGGCACGCGGCTTTGCCCTTGTTCGCGATGAGGCCGGTCGTCCCTTGCATGCGGCAGCCGATGTCATGGCCGGGGCCCGGCTCGACCTCGAGTTTTCGGATGGGCGGGTTGCAGCGACCGCCGGCACCGATCAACCCGTACTCTCGCCACAGAGTCCCCCCGCCGCTCCGCGCCGGCCACGAACACCGAAACGCGTCGCCAAGTCGGCCGATCAGGGCAGCCTGTTCTAACCACCGTGCCGTCATTCCGGGATGGTCCGAAGGACCAGACCCGGAATCTCGAGATTCCGGGTTCGACGCTCACGCGTCGCCCCGGAACGACGCCTCACCGCGCCAGCCACTCCGCGACCAGTTTCTGCGAGTCTGCACGCGCGTCCGGATCGCTTCCGAGGTGGCCGTGCTCTGGCGCACCTGCGTCCGAGCTGCCGGCGACCGCGTGCACCGGCAGATTGGCACGATCGAATTCGTGATAGGCGCCGGGATAGACCACGATCCGCGTCAGCGCGCTGCGCCCGCGCGCGCCGTCGATCATCGCCCGGCAAGCCGGCGGCGAGGAAATATCGTCCTTGCCGCCGATCAAGATCAGCGTCGGCACCCGCGCGCTCCAGCCGAGCCCCGCCGAGATACGGCAATCCGGATAAAAGGCGATCGCCGAGCGGAAGTCGGGCTCGGTGCCGCGCGAAAGCAATTGCGGACGCACCGCCCAGAGCAGCGCGCTCGCGCCATGCGCCCATCCGATCAGGCTGATGCGCTCGCGCGCCACCCAGGGCTGCTGCATCAGCCACTGCCGCGCTGCCATGATGTCCTCGACCCGCTCGCGTCGCGCCCGCACCTTGCGCTCGCCGATCCGGCATTGCGGGCCGAGCCCGCGCGAGCCGTACGAATCCGGCAGCAGCACGGCCTTGCCGTCCTTCAGAAGCTGCTCGGCCCAGTCGCGATAACGCGGCAGCACCGGCTCGGAATGGCCGGCCAGGCCGCCGCAGCCATGCAGCGCGATCACGGTCGAAAACGGGCCGCTGCCATCCGGCTTGAAGAGCTGCGCACGCAGCATCGTGCTGCCTTCGGGAATCTCGACTTCATGCGGCGCCACGGGCGCGGCCGCCGCGGTTGAGCCCACGGCGAGGAAAGCCAGTAATGCGATCGCTGACGTCAGGCGCATCGGTCAAAGCTGCAATTAGTCCGGGCTCGTTATGGCGTTTCAGCAGAGAGCGTCTATCCGAACGAAAGGCTAACATGCGGTCTTTTGCGCAAATCATCACAAATCGGTGGGTTTTGCCGGCGGACATGAACACCTATTTATGCTAGAGGCAGGTTTGCGGCACAGCCGCGGCGAATCGGAGTTTTGAGGTGTTGAATAAATTCGGGCCCTCGGGTCATGGCGAAGCGCAGGTGCAATATCTCGATGGCGATTTCCGCGTGATCTCGCCGGGGACCTATGTGCGCTGCGCGGTGACCGATGCGCGGATCCCGCTCGATGAGCTGAAATATTGGAGCGTCGACCTGCAGGAAGCCTATGCGCTGCCGAGCGCCGTGCTGCAGCGGCATTTTCCGGGCGCGCTGAAGACGCAAGGTTAAATTCGTAGGGTGGGCAAAGGCGCGCCAGCGCCGTGCCCACCATTTCAAGGCAACACCGCACTTTGGATTGGTGGGCACGCTTCGCTTTGCCCACCCTACACGTTCCTTATTTCGCTTCGAATTTCGTCTCGCGCGCCTTGAACAAGCGATCCGACAGGAACTTGCGCAACGCTGCGGCGTCGGCAAATTCCAGCGTCACCTTGAACGGCACGATGTCGTGCAAAAAATCGGGAATCTCGCTGCCGCCGCGCAGACGCGCGAAATCTTTTTCTGTCGTGACGAGCGTGAGGCCGTCGCGTTTGGCTTCCCCGATAAGATCCTCGATCTCGCTTTCCGAAAAAGGGTGATGATCGGCAAAGACGCGCTCGCGCACCACCTCGATGCCCGCCGCGCGCAGCGTACGGAAGAAGCGGTGGGGATCGCCGATACCGGCAAAGGCGAGCACCCGCTTGCCTCTGAGCTTCGCCACCGACCCGGTATCCGGCTCAAGCCGCGACGACAGCACCAGACCGCCTTGCGCGGCAACGTCATTGGCAACCGATTGGCTTGCCGCGCCCTCGCCGACCACGACCAACGCATCGGTGCACCCGAGTTGCGGTTTCAGCGGCGCGCGCAGGGGACCGGCGGGAAACACCAGGCCATTGCCGAGACCGCGGTCGCTGTCGATCACGATCACCGAGGCGTCCTTGGCGATCGACGGATTCTGGAAGCCGTCGTCCATCAGGATCACGCTGGCGCGTTGCGAGCGCGCCAGCGCCACGCCGCTGATGCGGTCGCGCGACACCGCGATCGGCAGATGCGCGGCCAGCATCAACGGCTCATCGCCGACCTCCACCGCACTGTGGCGCGCCGGGTCGACCATCAACGGGCCCCGGCGCTTGCCGCCATAGCCGCGGCTCAGCACCACCGGTATTTCGCCGAGCCCGCGCAGGATCTTTGCGAGCGCCAGCACCGTCGGCGTCTTGCCAGCGCCGCCGACGTGATAATTGCCGACGCAGAGCACCGGCACGCCGGCGTCAAAGCCCTTGCGCCGCAGCCGTTGCGCCGCGATCGCGCCATAGAGCGCCCCGAGCGGGCGGAGCAGATGCGACTTCCAGGATTTCGACGCGTGCCAGAACGCCGGCTCACGCATTGGCGGCTCCCATCTCGAGCCGCAGCTGCAACAGATACGGCTCGAGCGCGGCCATCGTGCGCTCCAGCGCGCCGCCGAGCTCCTCCACCACGCTGCGCGAGGATCGCAGCATGGTCTCGCGCGCGTCGGGATCGGCGAGCAGCTGTCCGAGCTGCTTGATCAGCGTTTCCTGGCCGTCAGCCTTGCGCGCGCCGCCGGAGCTATCGAGCGCGTCATAGACATCGGTGAAATTGAACACATGCGGGCCGTGCACGATCGCCGCCCCCAGCTTGATCGGCTCGATCGGATTCTGGCCGCCATGCGGCACCAGCGAGCCACCCATGAAGACCGCGCCGGCGAGCCGATAGAAGAGGCCGAGCTCGCCCATGGTATCGGCGACGTAGATGTCGGTGGAAGCACTCGGCATTTCCTCGCGCGAACGCAGCGAGGCTTTCAGGCCGGCGTCGTCGACCAGGCGCCAGATCGGCGGGCCGCGGTCGGCATGCCGCGGCACGATCACGGTCAGAAGCTGCGGAAAAAATCCGGCGAGCGTCTTGTGCGTGGCGACCAGAATCTCCTCCTCGCCCGGATGGGTCGAGGCCGCGACAATGATCGGCCGGCCGCGAGTCATTAGCGTCAGCCGATCGAGCTTGGCGGGATCGGCCGGCGGCGCCGGCACGTCGAGCTTCAGATTGCCGGTGGCGATGACATTGGGGCAGCCGAGCATGGCAAAGCGTTCGGCATCGAGCGCGGATTGCGCGAGACAAATGTCGAATTTTTCCAGGAGCGCCGAGATCGTGCCGTGCACGCGACGCCAGCGCGGGAACGAGCGCTGCGACATCCGGCCGTTGATCAGGACCATCGGCAGCCGCCGCGCCGCGCTCTGCAGAATCAGATTGGGCCACAGATCGGATTCGATGAACAGCGCAAGCGACGGCTGCCAGTGGCCGAGGAAGCGCGCGACATAACGCGGCGAGTCGTAAGGCACATATTGATGGATGATGTCGCGCGGAAAGCGTTTTGCCACGATCGCCGCCGACGTCACCGTGCCCGAGGTCAGGAGAATGCGGATGTTGAGCGCGCGCAACCGCTCGACCAGCGCGGCGGCCGCCAGCACCTCGCCGACGCTCGCGCCATGAATCCACACCACGGGGCCGTGCGGCCTTGCATCGCCGGTGATGCCGCGCCGCTCGCCGATCCGGGCCGGGTCTTCCTTGCCGAGCCGCAGGCGGCGCTTGAGCAGCGCCGGCGCCAGCGGGACCATCGCCGAGGACAGCCTGCGATAGAACCGCAGCGTCATCGGCAGCGAGTTAGCCACGATCAGCCCCCTCGGGACGGCCGACCATGGCATAGGCGCGGCGGGTAGCCTCGTTCAGGATCTCTTCCAGCTTCAGCCGATACTTCTCCATGGTCTCGGCATCGGCGTCTTCAGGCACATAGATTTCCTCGATACCGACCACCGCGCCGCGCCCGAACGGCAGGTTGATCGTGGTGCGGTCCCAGTTCTTGAGCTGGATGTAGCGGCTGGTGGCCATGGCGAAGGGCATGATCGGCCGTCCGGATTCTCGCGCCAGCATGATGATGCCAAGGCCCGCCGCGCGCGAGCGCTTCGGCACGTCGGCGGTGAGGGCCACATTATAGTTGTCCTCAAGCGTGCGCACCATCTCCTTGAAGGCGCCGACCCCACCCTTGCGATGGAACGCCGAGCCATGATCGCCCGAGCCTCTGATGGTGCCGATGCCGAGCCGCTCGGCCGCGATCGCATTGTACTCGCCGTCGCGGTGCAGCGAGATCAGGACCTTGGCCCTGTGCTTCTCCTTGGTCTTGATGAAGGGGGTGAGGAAATGCTGGCCGTGCCAGAACGCGAAGATCGCGGGGAGTTGCGCCTCGATCCGCTCATAGAGCGCATCTTTCCCTCCCGGCTCGAAGCTGAAGCGGTTGGTCAGCCAGACCAGCCGCAGCCATTCCGCCGCGAGAAAACCCACAGCACGCTGAAACCAGCTGCTGCGCAGCATATCACGAAGCAGTTTTTTCAACGGAAGGGTTTCGTGTCTTGACTGGGATCGAGCAGCCGGTGCAGGTGCACGACGAAATAGCGCATGTGCGCGTTGTCGACGGTCGCCTGGGCCTTCGCTTTCCATGCCGCATAGGCGGTCGCATAGTTAGGGAACACGCCGACGATATCCACCTGATCGAGGTCCTTGAAGGTGAAGTGTTCGAGATCGGTCAGCTCGCCGCCGATGACGAGATGAAGCAGCTGTTGCTGCGGTGGATTGTCTGGCATGTAGTTCGTCTCTCAGGAGATGCCGGCAAACACGCGCGCAACGGAACGTCCTCACGGCAGCGGATGCTTGCGAAACTGCGAGACGATGCTCGCATGACGCTCGCGTCCCGCTGCCACCAGCACCCCGTGCGCCACTTCCCGGCGATTGTAAAGGATCGCGTCCCCGGAAAGCGCGGACATCCTACCATTCGCTTCCTGCACGATCAAATTCGCCGCGGCAAGATCCCAGTCGCGGCTTTGGCCGCCGGCAAAGGCCGCATCGAGACTTCCCTGCGCGACCCGGCACAGCCGCAGCGCCAGCGACGCGATCCGCGGATGCAGGGTGATCTCCTGCGGCGTCGGCTTGAGCCGCTCGACCAGCGGCTTCGGTCCGGCGATGCGCGCAAAGTCGAGCGTGGTCCCGCCTGTCGCGAAAATGCGGTCCTGGTTGCGCATGGCGCCCAGCCCGCGCGCCGCAAAGAAAAATTCGTCGGTGACCGGCGCAAACACCGCCCCCAGCACCGGCGCCGCATCCCCGACCAGCGCCACGCTGATACACCAGTCCTCGCGACCGGCGAGATAGCCGCGGGTGCCGTCGATGGGATCGACGATCCAGGTGAACCGCTTGCCAAGACGCGCCTCGTCATCGGCGCTCTCTTCCGACAGCCAGCCATAGTCCGGCGTTGCCGCGCGAAGCCGCTGCTCGAGGAGATCGTTGACGGCGATATCGGCCTCCGACACCGGCGAGGAGGCGCCCTTGATCCATTTCTTCAAATCCGTGCGGAACAGTGACAGCGCAAGTACGCCTGCCTCGCGCACGGTGTCTTTCAAAAGCTGAACGTCGCGCGCGGCAAACGCCGCCTCGGCACCATCAGCGTCCGCCAAGCGTCAGTCCCTCGATGCGCACCGTCGGCGCGTTGATGCCGTAGCGGAACTCGAGGTCGCTCGCGACCGCCATCGACCTGAACATGTCGAGCAGATGCCCCGCGATCGTCACCTCGCTGACAGGATAGGTGATCTTGCCGTTCTCGATCCAGAACCCCGAAGCGCCGCGGCTATAGTCGCCGGTGACGCCGTTGACGCCGGAACCGATCAGGTCGGTGACGTAGAATCCCTGCTTGATGTCGGAGATCAGCTGATCCGGCGTCGGCTCGCCGGCTTCCAGATGCAGGTTGTACGGACCGGGCGAGGGCGAGGACGACACGCCGCGATGCGCGTGCCCGGTGGTCGCAAGGCCGAGCTCGCGCGCGGTCGCCGAATCCATCAGCCAAGAGGTCAGCACGCCGTCATCGATAATGGCGAGCTTCTTCACGGCCACGCCTTCCGCATCGAAAGATTGCGAGCGCAGGCCACGCCTGCGCAGGGGATCGTCGATGATGCGGATGTTCTTGGCAAACAGCTGGGCGCCGAGCTTGTTCTTGAGGAAGCTCGTCTTGCGCGCGATCGAGGCGCCGTTCACGGCGCCGACGAGATGGCCGACCAGGGAAGAGGAGACGCGGGGGTCGTAGACCACGGGGACCTTGCAGGTCTCGACCTTGCGCGGATTGGTGCGCGCCATCGCGCGCTCGCCCGCGACGCGCCCTACCCGCTCCGGTTTCTCCAGATCGGCGGCATGGGGCGCCGAGGTGTAATCATAGTCGCGCTCCATAGAGGTCCCCGCGCCGGAGATCGCCGTCATCGATATGCCCTGGCTCGAGCGCAAGTAGGAGCCGCGGAAGCCGGCGCTGGTGACCAGCACCATGCCGCCGATGCCGGCAGAGGCCGACGCGCCGCCCGATTTGGTGACGCCCTTCACCGCAAGCCCTGCGGCTTCTGCCTCCTGCGCCCGCCGCTCCAGCTCGGAGACCTCGGGAATATCGGGATCGAGCAGATCGAGATCGGGAAAGCTCTTCGCGAGCAGCGCGGGATCGGCGAGCCCGACATATTTGTCGTCGGGGGCAACGCGCGCCATCGCCACCGCACGCTCGGCGAGTTTGGCGATGCCATCGCCGGCGACATCATTGGTCGAGACGACGGCCTGCTTCTGCCCGACCAGCACGCGCAGCCCGACATCGTCGCCTTCGGAGCGCTCGGATTCCTCGACGCGCCCGTCGCGTACCTCGACGCCTTGCGAGATGCCGCGCACCGCGACCGCGTCCGCCGCATCCGCGCCGGCTCGCTTTGCCGCTTCCACCAGCCGCTCGGCCAAGATCGTCAGCGCGGATTGATCGAACAGGTCGCCGTTACCGGCCTTCTTCGAAAGCGTCGATGCAACGGATGGTGAAGAGTTCACGAACGAAATTCCCGGCATTTGAGGAGGGTGCGGGCGAAGCCAACAAACCCACCAGATGTGCCCGTTTGGCGCGGACTTCAAGCATTTTCGTGGGTGAAGAAACTAAGATTCTTAGGAACGAGGCAACGCCTCGTCAATCATGCAAGCCAAGGTTTTGTCAATCATGGAAGGCGTTTGGCCGGAAGTGACGGCTCTTTAACCAGCCTTTTTAAGCTGAAACGGATGAGGCCGTGGCAAAGTCTTGCGCATCGACCGGGAGCATAATCCCGGCGGGGAGACGAAGCCGTGAGGCGTCAAACAGCAACAAGCGGGATCAATCCCGCCGGGTCGAGCCGCGCGCTGCGGCTCGACCCTCTTTCTCTGCCCGTGAGCTTTGCCGCGCACGACATCCGTGCCGACGGCGGCGTGCGGCAGATCGAGCTTCACCGCGAACGCGTCGTGCTGCGCCGTGCCATTGCCGGCATGCGCATGGCCGTCAATGTTCGCGTCAGCGATTTCCTCGGTGTCGCGCTACGCAGCGTTGATGATGCGGAGATGCTGGTGCTGGTGCATCGCGACCCTTCGCTCACCATTCCGCTCCATGTCAGCGAAGACCATGACGAGATCGCCACCATCTGGCTGATGTGGAGCGAATTGTTCTCGCTGCCGCAATTGCAGGACGATGCACACGAGCCAGCGGCTCGCCGCCGGCGCCGCAACGCGATCCGCGCGCGCCGTCCGAAATTCCTGATGCGGCGGCGGATCGGCGCCCTGCTCAACGGCGCGAGCATGTTCCGCGGCGAGCGCGAGATCATCGCAAGGAATTGAAGCTTTGTAGGGTGGGCAAAGCCAACGGGTCCGCGCGAACGCGCGGTCCGATGACAGGCTCCGCGTGCCCACCATTCACAAGCAATCTGCCGACAGACGGTGGGCACGGCGCTTACGCGCCTTTGCCCACCCTACGCCGTATCATGCAGTTCGTATCACCGCATCGATCAACAGCCCCGCGAACAGCAACAGCCCCGCGTCGCGGTTCGACTTGAACAATCGCAAGCACAATGCGGGATCGCCGATCCTCAAGCGGTGGATCTGCCAGGCGAGATGCACGGCGAATACCGCGAGCCCGATCCAGGCCGCAACCCCGGAGCCCGCCAGCGCCAGCGCGAATCCGATGAGAACCACCGCGAGCGCATAAAACACCACCAGCGCCTGATGCGTGCGCTCGGCGAACAGCCGCGCGGTCGACTTGATGCCGATCAGCGCGTCGTCCTCGGTGTCCTGGTGCGCGTAGATGGTGTCATAGCCGATCACCCAGGAGATCGGGCCGGCGTAGAGCACGAACGCAGTCACATCGAGCCGGCCAAACGTCACCGCAAATCCCATCAAGGCACCCCAGGAGAAGGCGAGGCCCAGCACGATCTGCGGCCACCAGGTGATCCGCTTCATGAAGGGATAGGCCGCGACGATGACGAGCGAGGCGATGCCGGTCGCGACCGCGAAGGGGTTGAACTGCAGCAGCACCGCAAGGCCAATCAGCGCCTGCGCCACCAGGAACGCCAGCGCCTGCTTCACGCTCACCTGGCCCGCGGGAATCGGCCGCGAGCGCGTGCGCTCCACCCTGGCATCGAGATCGCGGTCGGTGATGTCGTTCCAGGTGCAGCCGGCGCCCCGCATCACAAAGGCGCCGATGAAGAACAGCAAAATATCAAGCGGCAGGCGATCGAGACGGTGGGCGATGCCGGCAGAGAGCGCAGCTGACCACCAGCACGGCATCAGCAAGAGCCACGAGCCGATCGGGCGATCGAACCGGGCGAGTCGCAGATACGGCCGCGACCAGGCGGGCGCAACGGTGTCGACCCAGTTACCGGTGGAGTCGGCGACGCGGGTACCCGCGCCGCTCATCGCTGCAGGACGTTGCCGTTCAGCGTGTCAAAGGTGCTGCCGCCCTTGCGCGAGGCGGTGGCTTCAGGCGCCGAGGTCGCCGATCCCAGCACTTCGCTCAGGCTCGGACCCGCAGGTCCCCGCTTCTGCATCTGCTCGGCCACGCCGCAGACACGCTGCTCCAGGCCCTCGGTATTCTTGTGGCCAGCCTTCAACTGGTCTGCCACCTGCCCCGGGATGCCGCATTTGGCCGAGTTGGTCTCGACGTATTTGATCATCTTCAGTTCGGCCGAACTGTAATTCCTGATCAGCTTGCAGGCCTCGTCGGGACCGGCATGCCGCTCGCCGGCCGCCTTGATCAGCTTGCCCTTCTTCTCGGCGTCTTCACGCAGCGGAATGAAGCCGTTCATGCAGGCCTGCGCCTGAGCGCCGCCACCACCCTGGCTGGGCGGCGCCGGAGCGAACGATCCCGGGCCGCTCGAGATCGGCGCAGCGCCACCGGAGGGGAATGGCGACATCGGTGCGGTGGCGCCGATGGAGGCAGTCGGCGCAGCGCCATTGACCGGCGGGAACGCCGGATCGTTCGCCATGGGGCGTGCCTGCTGCTGCCCCGGCAGTGGCGCCGGGAAGGCGCCTTGAGCGAGCGCCGACGGCGCCTCGAAGGCAAGGGCGGCCAGCGTCAGCGGCACGATCAAACGGTGGATCATCAAGGCTGTTTCTCCGGCAAGTCCTACGGCCCAATCAACGGCCGATAGTCTCCAGCAAAATCGCGTATCCCGAACAAGATTCGGAAGTGTTTCCGGTTTGATCCTTTTACGATTCCTGCCGGCTCTTAACAACCCGCGGAATTTGGCAACAGCGCGGCGCAGAGCCGCATTTGCGTCCAATATTTGCCCCGGATTCTAGACCTTCGGGTTAAAACGAGGTCGGTACGGATCATCACGAATGCCTGAACTGGACTTCCGCAGCCCTCGCCTGTTCGTCGACGCCCCGCTGGGCGAAGGTACGACCGTCGCGCTGGAACGCGACCAGAGCAATTACCTCGGCAATGTGCTGCGGCTTTCCGCGGGCGACACCATCCTGGTGTTCAACGGCCGCGACGGCGAGTGGCGGGCTTCGATCGCCGGGCGCAAGCGACCCGACAGCCTCACCATCGCGGCGCAGACGCGGCCGCAGGACCGCCTGCCCGACCTCGCCTACGTGTTTGCGCCGCTCAAGCATGCACGCCTCGACTACATGGTGCAGAAAGCGGTCGAGATGGGCGCGGCCTCGTTGCAGCCTGTGCTGACGCGCTTCACGCAAGTGTCGCGCGTCAACGGCGAGCGGATGCGCGCCAATGTCATCGAGGCCGCCGAGCAATGCGGGATTTTGAGTCTGGCTTCCGTCGCCGATCCCGTGCCGCTGGAGCGGTATCTCTCCAACCGCGACGGGGGGCGCCTCCTCGTGTTCTGCGACGAGGCGGCAGAGGTCGCCGATCCCATTCGGGCGCTGCAGCGGGACCAGGCAAGCGAGAATGGCATCGACGTCCTGATCGGCCCGGAGGGCGGCTTTGCCGAGGAGGAGCGCGCGCTGCTGCTGCGGCAGCCCAAAACGTTAAGGCTGGCGCTTGGCCCGCGGATCCTGCGGGCCGACACGGCGGCGGTCGCAGCGCTGGCGCTGGTGCAGGCCGCGCTCGGCGACTGGACGGGACCGGCCAAATAGGCCGTTAAAAGCCGTTAAGACAGAAGGCGTTAAGGGACTTGCCGGATGCCTGTCGAAACGTCATACGCGCCATGCTAAGGGCAGCGCCAAAGCGCCGGGAACCCCGGCCCTATTTTTCTGGACAGAAATGACCGCGACGACAGCCAATCCCGCGACTGGAACCGCCAACTGGGCGGATGTGCTGCTATTGTCGTTTGCCCAGGCCGGCTACGAACGCTCCGAGCCTGATATCCTCCAGCCGGCCGAGCCGTTCCTAGACCTCTCCGGCGAGGACATCCGCAAGAGCCTGTACCTGACAACCGACGCCAGCGGCGGGGAACTCTGCCTGCGGCCGGACCTCACCATTCCCGTGGCACGCGACTACCTCGCCTCCCCTCGCGCCGGTCAGCCGGCCGGCTTCTCCTACCTCGGTCCAGTGTTCCGCTATCGCTGGGGCCGCCCGAGCGAGTTCCTGCAGGCCGGCATCGAATCCTTTGGCCGGCAGGATCGCGCCGCTGCCGATGCCGAGATGCTGGCGCTGGCGCTGGAAGCGACGGCTGCATTCGGCGTCAACGACGTCGAGATCCGCACCGGCGACGTCGCGCTGTTCAACGCATTGATCGATGCGCTGCAGCTGTTCCCGGTCTGGCGCCGCCGCCTGATCAAGGATTTCAATCGCAGGATCGATCTCGCCGGGGACATCGAGCAGCTCACGCTGAGGACCGCGCCCGGCGCCAACGAATATGAGGGCGTGCTCGCAGCCCTTGCCGGCAGCGACCGCAAGGCGGCGCTGGCTCTGGTCACCGACCTGATGTCGATTGCGGGCGCGACCAATGTCGGCGGCCGCACGGTGGCCGAAATCGCCGACCGCTTCCTCGAGCAATCGACCTTGAAAGCCGGCGCGTTGCCGCGCGACGCCACCAATATCATCAAGCGCTTTCTCGCCATATCGGGCGATCCCGACGATGCGGTCGCGCAACTCCGTGCACTCGCTTCCGACGCCAGGCTCGACATATCGGCCGCTATCGACCAGCTCGAAAGCCGGGTCGGCTTCATGGCCGCGCGCGGCATCGATGTGCGCAAGACCCGCTTCTCCACCTCGTTCGGCCGCGGGCTCGACTACTACACCGGCTTCGAATTCGAGCTGCACAGAACCGGCAACGGCGCCGAGCCCCTGGTCGCCGGCGGCCGCTACGACGGGCTGATGACGCAGCTCGGCTCGGCGACGCCGATTCCTGCGGTCGGCTTCTCGGTCTGGGTCGAGGCGCTGACCGAGCTTGGCCGCGGGAGCAAGCCATGAGCGCGCCCTTCGTGCTTGCGGTTCCCTCCAAGGGGCGGCTGCAGGAAAACGCCGAGGCTTTCTTCACTCACGCGGGCCTCTCGCTCGCCAAGCCGCGCGGCGCCCGCGAGTATCGCGGCACCATGATGGGCTACTGCAATGTCGAGATCGCCTATCTCTCGGCGAGCGAGATCGCCGGCCAGCTCGCCAGCGGCGCCGTGCATCTCGGCGTCACCGGCGAGGACCTCGTGCGCGAGAACATCGCCAACGCCGACAAGCGCGTGCTCCTGATCGATGCGCTCGGCTTCGGTTATGCCAATGTCGTGGTCGCGGTGCCGGCCGCCTGGATCGACGTGCGCACCATGGCCGATCTCGATGACGTCACGACGGGTTTTCGCGAGCAGCACAATCGGCGGATGCGGGTCGCGACCAAATACATCAACCTGACCCGCGCATTCTTCGCCACCCACGACGTGGTCGACTATCGCATCGTCGAGAGCGCAGGCGCCACCGAAGGCGCGCCGGCGACCGGCACCGCCGAGCTCATCGTCGATATCACCACGACCGGGGCGACGCTCGCCGCCAACGGGCTGAAGGTGCTCGATGACGGCATCATCCTGAAGAGCCAGGCCAACCTCGTGGCCTCACGCGATGCCGACTGGTCGCCCGAAGCGCGCGAGACCGCGCGCATCATCCTCGACCATATCGCTGCGCGAGCCCGCGCCAACAAATACCGCGAGGTCCGCACCCGCTTTGCCGGTTGCGACGCCGCGATGCTGACTGAGGCGCACAACCGCTTCGGCGTGGTGTCGCCGTTCGGCGGCCCGACCTCTTCCGGAATGATCACGCTGCACTGCCCACCGTCGCAGCTTTATGCGCTCGGCAGCTTCCTGCGCGCGCGCGGTGCCGAAACCGTATCGATCGCTTCGCTGGACTACGTGCTCGACCGCGAGAACCCGCTGTTTGCCAAGCTCGAAGCATTCCTGCGGCAATAATGACGGATCGGTAATTTCGTCGCTGTGGCGACAAGTCACGTTGATTGCCATATGTTCGTGATCCGCATGACCCGGAAAAGTGTGCGGCGGTTTTCCGAAAAGGTCATGCGCAAACAAAAAGCTAAAGTGCGATGATGAAGTCATCGCACTTTAGAGGGAGCTGGGAAGGCTAATTCATGGTGCTCGGTACCGATGTTTCGAGCCTTTCGACGACGGCAGCCACAGCCGCGGCGCAGGGCCTTTCGATCGTCGTCCCCGTCTATAACGAGGCGGCGGGACTGGCGGCGCTGCATGAGCGGCTGAACGCGCTCGCAAACGGCCTGCGACAGCGCTTCAAGCTCGGCTGCGAGGTCGTCTATGTCGATGACGGCTCGAGCGACGGCACCCTCAAAGTCGCGCGCGCGCTCAAAGCCGACGCGCTCGATGTCCAGGTGGTGTCGCTGTCGCGCAATTTCGGCAAAGAAGCGGCGCTGATGGCCGGCCTCGATCACGCAAGGCGCGGGGCTGTGATGTTCATGGATGGCGACGGCCAGCATCCGCCTGCCCTGGTCGAGCAGCTCGTCGCGCACTGGATCGAGGGCGCTTATGACGTGGTCTATACCGCGAAAGCCAATCGCGACAATGAGCCGTTCCTGCGCCGGCTGTCGGTGCACAGCTTCTATGCGCTGATCAATTGGGGCGCGCGCCAGAAGATTCCAGAGGATGCCGGCGATTTCCGCCTGCTGTCGCCCCGCGCGGTCGCGGCACTGCGCCAGCTTCCGGAGCGCAACCGCTTCTTCAAGGGCCTCGCAAGCTGGATCGGCTTCAGGCAGATCCGCGTCGATTACGAGCCCGCGCCTCGCGCGCACGGCGTCACCACCTTCAACTTCATGCGGCTGCTTGGCCTGTCGATCGAAGGACTGACCTCGTTCTCGGTGGCGCCATTGCGTTTTGCAAGCCTGCTCGGGGTGCTGCTCGCCTCGGCCGCGTTCCTGTTCGGGCTTTCGATCCTCTGGGAAGTCTGGACCACGGGCAAGCAGGTGCCCGGCTATCCCTCGCTCGTCGTCGGCTTGATGACCATTGGCGGCGTGCAATTGATCATGATCGGCATTGTCGGCGAATATATCGGCAAGATTCTCTCGGAGCTGAAGGCGCGGCCAATCTACTTCGTCGCCGAGCACAGCGAGAGACATTGCGAGGCGAAGCCCGCGTCCGACCATTTGGCCGATCCCTTGGTGGATTCCCTGGCCAACCCCTTGGCCGACGCCAGCAAGCGGACCGCGGCCGAATGAACGATACCAGGCGCATCTGGCTTTGCGCCGATGATTACGGCATCAGCCCCGGCGTCAACCGTGCCATTCGCGAGCTGATCGAGCGCGGCCGGCTCAATGCGACCTCGGTGATGATGGTGGGGCCCGCGATCGGCCGCGACGAGGTCGCGCATCTGAAGGAAGCTGCCGCAAAGAACCAGCGCACCGCGATCGGGCTGCACGTCACGCTGACGGCGCCGTTCCGGCCGCTGACCATGTATTTTCGTCCGCTGCGGGACGAGTTGTTCCTGCCGTTTGCAAAACTCCTGCGCGCGGGCCAGTTCGGCCGGCTCGATAGCGAGATCATCCGCGCCGAAATCGCCCAGCAGCTCAACGCCTTTCGCGACCTGTTCGGCCGGGCGCCCGATTTCGTCGACGGCCACCAGCATGTGCAGCTTTATCCGCAAGTTCGCGACGGCTTTCTCGCCGCGGTGAAGGAAAAGGCGCCGGAGGCCTGGGTGCGCCAGGCTCGGCGCAACCAGCCGTTCACGCAGCGGCTTGCCTCGCCCAAGGCGCTGTTCCTCGATTATCTCTCCAGCCAGTTCAAGCGCCGCGCCGCGCGCGCGGGCCTCAAGATCAATCCGGCCTTCGCCGGGGCCTACGACTATTCCCGCACACCCGACTATGGCGCGCTGATGAGCGAGTTCCTCGACGGGCTGCCGCAAGAAGGCGTCGTGATGTGCCACCCCGGCTTTGTGGATGAGGTGCTGGTCAGCCTCGACCCGCTGACCAAGGTACGCGAGGTCGAGCATGCCTATTTGGCGAGCGAGGATTTCCCGCGCCTTTTGGCCATGAATAAGATTACACTGAGCTGACAAGCCGCCGGACGACTTGTCGCATACGAAAAATTAATCCGGCGCGCCCGCTAGGCGCGACACAAAGCCCCCTTACATTCCGTTCGCCAGTCCCGGCAACGATGCGAGGAGGAAGCCATGACGCCGCAAGAACGCCAACTGGTTGACGATCTCTTTGACAGGCTTGCCAAGGTGGAAGGCGCGCCGCGCGATCCTGATGCGATCGCCGCGATGCAGGAGGGTTTGCGCAAGGCGCCCAACGCGCTCTATGCGCTGGTGCAGACCGTGCTGGTCCAGGACGAGGCGCTGAAGCGCGCCGATGCCCGCATCCAGGAGCTGGAACAGGCCCATGCGGAGACGCAACAGCAATCCGGTGGCGGCAGCTTCCTCGATTCGATGCGCGAGGCGGTGTTCGGCAAGGACAGTCAGCAGCGCGGCTCGGTGCCGAATGTTCCGCCGCCGGCTCAAAACCGCCCGGTCTGGAACTCGGGCCAGGTGCTGCAGCAATCGCAGGGCGGCCGCTACGATCAAGGCTACGGCCAACCGCCTTATGGGCAGGGTTATGGTCAAGGCGGCTTCAGCCCGCCCTTTGGCGGCGGCGGTGGTTCGTTCCTCGGCACCGCAGCGGCAGCCGCGACCGGTGTGGTCGGTGGCTCGCTCCTGCTCAACGGCATCCGCTCGATGATGGGCGGCAGCCATCGCCAGGCCTTTGGCGACACCACGGTCATCAATGAGGGCGGCAGCGGCAGGCCGTGGGGTGATCAGTCAGGCAGCTCGATGGCGAGCGACGCCGGGATCAACGACATCGGCCGCTCCGACAACGCCTCGCGCAGTGGCGCGTTCGACCAGGCCGCGATCGATCGCCAGCAGGACGCCGATCAGGACCAGGACGACGATCAGGACGCCATGGATCCTGATTCCGACGATTACGGCAACGACGACGGCGGCGACGACAGCGACTACGCGTGAGCCACGCACCATCCCAAAACAAAACGGCCGCTCATCGAGCGGCCGTTTTTTTTATCGCTGGTAGCGATGATCAGAGCACGATTACCTTGGTGCCGACGTTGACGCGGCCATAGAGGTCGATGACATCCTGGTTGCGCATGCGGATGCAGCCCGAGGAAACGTTGGTGCCGATGGTCCAGGGCTCGTTGGAGCCATGGATGCGATAGAGCGAGGAGCCGAGATACATCGCGCGCGCACCGAGCGGATTTTCCGGTCCTCCCACCATATGCCGCGGCAGATCGGGACGGCGCGCCAGCATTTCCGGAGGCGGCGTCCAGTCCGGCCATTCCTTCTTCGCCGAGATCGTCTTCACGCCCGACCAGGTGAAGCCAGGACGGCCGACGCCGATGCCATACCGCAGTGCCCGGCCATCGCCCTGTACCAGATACAGGAATTTGTTCGGCGTATCGATCACGATGGTGCCGGCGCCTTCCTTGCCGTGATACTCCACTTCCTGCTTTTCAAATTTCGGATCAAATCGACGCTGTGTCGGATCGTAGGCCTGGTCCTGGCCCGGCGCGTACTGAGGTGCCGCGCCACCCTGTGGCACGGCGTATGAAGGCTCCTGCTGATAGACAGGATAGGAAGGCTGCTGCTGCTGGTAGACCTGATCCTGCGGATAGTAACGCTGGCTCTGCGGACCGTCGCCGAACAGGAACTGGATGAAGCCACCGCCCATGTTGGAGCGATCGGCGTAGGCTGAGCGCACCGCGGTCGCCTGCGGATCGTTGGCGTAGATCACCTGAGGTCCTGCCGCGCCGTCGAATGCCGCGGCGCGTTCGATACCGACGATGAGGAATGAGGCGCCGGCAAGCAGCGCAAGAGAGAGGTTTCTGGACATCGACGTACTCTGTACTGGTTTTCGTCTTTGCTGCGCGTCTCAAGGAAGCGCTAACCAACGCTCCCCGCACGTGGTGAATAAACAACGAAAACCTGATCGGTTTGGTAAACGGATCGGCCGTTTCGATTCACCATGTCGCCTCAGCTACGCGAATTTCCGCGGCAGCGTTTATTTTCGATGAACGCAGAAGTTTCATGGTTAATCGCTGGTGTGCGGCGTCCCGCGCCATGCATGCAAGGCAGTTCCCCGCGTGAACTCGGTGTTAAAGCGCATCTGTCTAAAAGGTGAGGCGTAAAGTTCAGGAAGAATCCTATGCCCGTTCATCGCAAGCGTTTTCGCATCGAAGAAGCCCTCAGCGGCGATCTCATGCCGATCCACGAGGTCGTGGAAGCCGACAGCAGCCCCAATCATCGCGAGATCATGAGTGAGTTGCGCGCGATCCGCGCCCAGATGGCAAGTGCTGGAAGGAGTGCTGCGATGGGAGCCCTCGAAGGGACGACCGAACGCGAGGTCGCGGAAGCGGAAGCGCTGCTCGATACCTATCGCGCGCAGATCGAACAGTGCGAGAAGCTCAAGGTCGAGCTCGACCTGATCCACGATGCCATCAACCGCACCAAGCGCGAGATTGCCGTCCTGCACGGCAAGAGCTTCGACGGCCAGGAGATGGCGAAGGTCAATGGCGAGCTCGGCGCGGTCGTCGGCGGCACCGAGCAGGCCACTCAGCAGATCCTCGAAGCAGCCGAATCGATCGATCAGGCAGCGAGCGCGCTCTCGAAGGTGAATTCGCTGGAGCAGCAGAAGATCCTGAGCGAGGAAATCCAGGAGCGGGTGATCTCGATCTTCGAGGCCTGCAACTTCCAGGACCTGACTGGCCAGCGCATCACCAAGGTGATGGGCACGATGCGCTTCATCGAGCAGCACATCAACGCGATGATGGAGATCTGGGGCGGCGTCGACGCGATCCGCGCGCACGCGCCGCCGATCATCGACACCCGCGAAGGCGACGCGCGGCTCCTCAACGGGCCGAAGCTCGACGGCGATGTTGGCCATGCCTCGCAGGACGACATCGACGCGCTGTTCGACTGATCGTTTTCGAAACGGACAAACGAAAACGCCGGCGATGAGCCGGCGTTTTTTGTATCGTCATTGCGAGCCAACGGGTCCGCGCGAACGCGCGGCCCGATGACAGGCTCCGCGAAGCAATCCAGAATCTCACCGCGAAGACAGTCTGGGTTGCTTCGTCGCCAGCGCTCCTCGCAATGACGGATACATTGCTTGCGCGCCGCGCAACGCCGGTTATTTCCGCGCCGTCGTACCCGTCGGCCCGCAGCGGACATAGACCATGTTGCCGTAGCGGGTGGCGGCGTCCTTGTCCGTGAAGCGGGTGATCAGCACCCTGCCGTCGAAAGAGACGATCTCGCGGTCCAGCTCGCCGCCGGGAGGTCCGGGCGGGCCAATATAGTTCTTGCCGCTCTGGCTGCCCTTCAGCCGCAGCTCCTGCGGGGTGGCCTGGTCGGCGAGATGCATGATCACGCCGCCGGAGGCGCCGGCGCCGATCACGTAAGGCTGTTTGCACTGCGCCGCCGCCTGCTTCTCGGTGCGGGCGCGGTCGGCCGGGTTCTGGAATGAGGCCAATCCCCACTTGCCGACCAGCTCCTGAGAGTGGATGGTCGCCGGCACTTCGGGCTCGACCCCGGGCTCTTGAGGCGGAGGCTGGGACGAGGTCAGGCTCATGCTGCCGCAGGCGCCCAGAAATATCGCCAACGCCGAGGCAAGCGAAAGCTTGGCAACCGTCCGCCCATAGCCGAAACTGAACATGGCAATCCCCCCGAACAAGATGGTGGCCGCACCCACCAGGCAGCCAAGCCTAAAACTGCTGTCGGAGCAATAACTACGCCTCAGGCTCCGATCCGGCTTCGGCTGACAGCATCCTATACCAGCCTCAACAGGGCCTTAACCACCTTTGCTTGACAGGACCCCGCGAAGGCCATATTTCGAGCGCGCAATTAGCACTCCGAGGGCGCGATTGCCAAAGATGCGGTTGATGTTGGCGCCCTCGCGGGCAGGCGACGCGGCCGCATTCGATCAGCCCTCCAAGTTCCGAAGAGCGAGCCTTTCGAGGGAGACGTCATGGCGAAATCCACATTCCGTCCACTGCATGACCGTGTCGTGGTCAAGCGCATCGACGCCGAAGAGAAGACCAAGGGCGGCATCATCATTCCCGACACGGCCAAGGAAAAGCCGTCGCAGGGCGAGGTTACCGCAGTCGGCCCCGGCGGCCGCGATGAGGCCGGCAAGCTGATCCCGATCGATCTCAAGGTCGGCGACCGTGTGCTGTTCGGCAAATGGTCGGGCACCGAGGTCAAGCTCGACGGCGAGGAACTCCTGATCATGAAGGAGTCAGACATCATGGGCGTGCTGGCTTGATTGCCCGATAACACGGCCGCCGCCCCCTTCCCTTCTCCCCTTGTGGGAGAAGGTGGCGCGGACAAAGTCCGCGCCGGATGAGGGGTCTCTATCCGCGAAAACAGACCCCTCACCCGTCCGCGATGCTTCGCATCGCGTCCACCCTCTCCCACAAGGGGAGAGGGGAAGAGAAGCCCAACAACGTCAGGCTGAAAGCGGCGAGCGCATAAATCCCACAATCCAGGAGTATTTCAAATGGCTGCCAAGGACGTAAAATTTGCCGGTGACGCGCGTGACCGCATGCTGCGCGGCGTCGATGTTCTCGCCAATGCGGTGAAGGTGACGCTCGGCCCGAAAGGCCGCAACGTCGTCATCGAGAAGAGCTTCGGTGCGCCGCGCATCACCAAGGACGGCGTCACCGTCGCCAAGGAGATCGAGCTCGAGGACAAGTTCGAGAACATGGGCGCGCAGATGCTGCGCGAGGTCGCTTCCAAGACCAACGACACCGCGGGCGACGGCACCACCACCGCGACCGTGCTGGCGCAGGCGATCGTGCGCGAAGGCGGCAAGTCGGTCGCCGCCGGCATGAACCCGATGGATCTGAAGCGCGGCATCGACATTGCCGTCAATGCCGTGGTCAAGGACCTGGAGAAGCGCGCCAAGCCGGTCGCCTCCTCCTCCGAGGTCGCGCAGGTCGGCACCATCTCCGCCAATGGCGATGCGGCGATCGGCAAGATGATCGCGCAGGCGATGCAGAAGGTCGGCAACGAGGGCGTCATCACCGTCGAGGAGAACAAATCACTCGATACCGAGGTCGACATCGTCGAAGGCATGAAGTTCGACCGCGGCTACCTGTCGCCCTACTTCGTCACCAATGCCGAGAAGATGACGGCCGAGCTCGAGGACGTCTACGTGCTGCTGCACGAGAAG
>Ga0207661_10000347_pt1 | contig 29715 bp, 33 predicted proteins | sample KBSC713LmetaG_FD_184337 | JGI IMG/M metagenome (GOLD analysis project Ga0207661, IMG submission 184337) | Corn rhizosphere microbial communities from Kellogg Biological Station, Michigan, USA - KBS C7.1-3L metaG (SPAdes) (version 2) | ecosystem: Host-associated > Plants > Roots > Rhizosphere ...
AGGTGGTGAAGGAGCCGCAGCCGTAGATCACGCAGCCGATCGCAAAGGCCCGTTTGCGACCGATGATCTGGCCGATCTTGCCGCCGGTGATCATGAAGGCCGCCATCACCAGCGTGTAGAGGGTGATCGCCGTCTGGATCCCGCTGACGGTGGTCCCCACATCGCTGGCGACCGTCGCGATCGAGACGTTCATCACCGAGGTGTCGAGCATCATCAGGAACTGCCCGGCACACAGCGTGAACAGGATCAAGCCGGCTGCCGCGGCCGCCTTGCTCTCCAGCTTGGAGGTCAAGCTGCGCCCCTTCCGGAGGCAGCCCGCAACAGTGAGTGGATGCCGGTCAACGGGGTTTCGGGTATGCCGGCCGACGGTGAGGCACCTGGATGCGTGGGGGCGATCCGGGCCCGCAGGACGCCCGGCCTGCTGCGGAAGCGGAGCGGTGGGTCGAGCTTCATAGCCTCGCCGTCGACGCCGGCGGCGACCGGGCCGTCGCCGTCGACGACGAACTCGCCGACCGACCACTGATCCAGAGGTCGCTGACGCCGGCCTCCGTCGGCCTGGCCCAGGAACACGGCGACCCCGAGACGACCCTCGTCTAGGCGTGGGCGGGTGCCCGAGCCGATCGCCCGTCCGAGTCGGTATGGGTTGTTGGAGACGAGGATCGCCGCACCCGAGGCCTGCTCCTCGTCGTGCGCTCCCTTCCAGCGCAAGTGCGAACCTTCGGCGGTCGGCCCGAGCGCTTCGGGAGCCGTGCCGAGAATCGTCCGCAGCTTCGCCTCGCGGTAGCCGTCGCGCTGTACCGCCTCGGCATAGAGGCCCAGCGAGACGTTGTTGACGAATACCTGGCCGCTGACCTCGGCCAGGTCAACCGTCTTCTCGCCGCCATCCACGAACGCGTCGAGGGCGCCGACCACGTCTTCGCGGTCGACCCCGAGGTCGAGCGCGAAGTGGTTGCGGGTGCCGGCCGGGATGCAGGCGTAGGGGAGATCCAGTTCGGCCGCGACCTTGGCGACGACCGCCTGGGAGCCGTCGCCGCCGGCCATCGCCAGCCCGTCGGCGCCCCGGGCCACTGCATCGCGCACCAGCTGCTCGAGGTCGCTCCCCGGAGTCAGCTCGATCGGCTCGATGCCGCGCCGCCGCGCCTCCTCGGCGAGCTTGAACCGCTCCGCCTTGCCGCCGCCGGACTTCGGGTTGAAGAAGAGCACGGGGTGCGCCGGGGCGCGTGCGCCGGGAAGCGGCGCGCCGATCCCGAACACGGCACGGGCCGCGCTGAGGGTGAGCGCCAGGCAGGCGACGATCAGCGCAGCCCCGACCAGGTGGCCGCCGTCGACGACCGCCACGAACATGGCCGCCGCCAGTACCACCAGCGCGATTCCGGCGCCGAGTACCCTCGCCGCACCGCCGCGCAGAAGCCCGTACCAGGCGGCGGCGAGGGCGATCGCGACGCCACCGAGCACGAGCAGGCCCTGGGGAAACTGCTCCACGGCGATAACCGCCGCGATCAGGAGGGCCAGGAGCGGAAGCAAAAGCGCGGCGGCGGCAGTCGCGCGCCTCGTCCGGCTGTGGCTTTCTCCAGTCGCTTCTGCGCCGCTCTCGGCCATGCTCATCCCAGCCGCCTAGGCCTTGGCCGCGGTCATCCGCCCATCGCTCTCGGCGGCGCTGATCGGGCCGGCGGTCTCAGCCGCGACCCGCTCGGCGGACTCGCGCACGATCTGGCGGCAGATGAGCTCGGTGCCGAGCGCGAACAGCACCGCGAAGAGCACAATTCCGAGCGCGGTGCTGAAGGCGTGGATCGGCGACCAGGCGATCAGCGCCAGGAAGACGAGCCCGGCAACGGTGTAGGCGCCGCCCCGATGCTCTTCCACATAGGGGGCGGCCTCACGTCGGAGGTGGGTGGCGAGGCGGGTCGGCCCGGCCAGCCAGGCCGCGGCAAAGAGCAGGATCCCGAAGGCGATCACCGAGGTCGCGACGGTGACAAGCAGCGAGGTGCCGATGCTCCAGACCGCTTCGGCCGCCGGCTTGACCGATTCCGATTTGGCGAGGGCATCCACTACTTCGGAGCCGACGAAGCCGCGGAGGATCAGGGTCAGCACCCCGGCGATGAAGAAGCAGATGCCGACCGACCGAAGGGCCTCGCGGCGGCGGGGACCGGCCAGGTAGATCGCCAGCCCGTAGAGCGCGATCATCAGCAGCCCGAGCACGACCGGCAGCCGCCTGATCAGCTTGGCGATGCTCTGCACGGTCGAGAGCTGGCTTGACTTCAGGACGGTGATTTCGCCGGCTTCGGGTGGGAGCTTTTCGGCGATCTTGCCGCCGACGCCGAGTTTTTCGCTGATCTGCCCGAGCAGCGTGCCGAGGTTCAGGGTCACTTCTCCGCCGCTGGTCGACAGGGCGGGACCGCCACCGTCGATGACCTTCAGCAGGGCTTCGTGGGCAGCGCGGTTCGCGCTTGCCCAAAGTTCCTGGACCTTCGGCCGTTCGAGCGCCTTTTCGGCGGCCTGCGGCGCCAGCTGCTCCAGGGCTCCGGCCGCGGGGGCGGCGAGCGGCGCCAATTTCGGCGGCAGGGCCTTCTGGAGTTCTTCTTCGATGTTGACGTTGGCGGTCAGCTGGTCGGAGAGGTAGATCGCCAGCTGCCCCTGGACCTCCTTGTTCTGCAGCAGCTTGGTGCTGGTGGCAACCCAGTTGTCGGTGTTGAGCGCCTGGCGGTTGATCCAGACGGAGAAGACGGCGACCACGCTGACCAGGGTGGCGAGGACCAGCAGGGCGGCGACCACCCGCGGATGGCCGGGCTTCGGGCCGGTGGGTGGGGCCGCGGCCCCCTCGGCGGCCTTCGGCGAGCTGCTCTCGGTCGCCATTGGAGTCACCGAACGCCTTTCGGCCTGTCAGGGCGCTCTGGGGATGTCTGGGGGTGGCGCGGGAACCTCTTCGTCACCGAAGACGGCGATCCCGTAGACGATCCAGCAGCAGAGGAAGAAGATGCCGAGCGACCACCATGGGTAGGCGCCGCCGATCGAGAGCAAGGCCCCGATCGCACCGAGGCTGCCGGCGATGATGCCGATCACCCGGCCGTAGGCATTGCCGGCCATCAACGAAAGGCCACCGGTCAGCTGGATCGCGGCGAGGAGGATCAACACCCACCCGAGCACGTTCAGGTTGGTCAGCACGTACCTCGTGTCGTTGACGTAGATGTGGGCTTCGGCAAGCGCGCCGATGCCGTATATGAGGTTGAGCGTGCCGACGATCAACAGCATGATCGCGGCGAAAACCACGCGTCCTGCGCCTCGCATTTCCATTCTGACTCCTTCGGGTGGCGTTGGTATCAGTGTCTGTGGATGGGGTGGTCAGTGCAGGAGAGGGCTCATACCCTCTGCTCGAGTTCAGCCTCTTCCACGACGGCGGTGGCAAACCCGAGGGCCTTGAGGATCGAGCCGCCTGCGCTTGCCACGCGAGCGCTGCCAACCACGGGTGCGATGGCGACCAGGACCCCTTGGACCTGCTCGAGGCTCAAGCCGAGCTCCTCCCCGACCTCGAGGTTTACGAGGTAGGACGCGGGCGGGGCGCCGCTGGCGGCAAGGGCCGCGATCCGAACCAGCATGAAGGTCTCTTCGTCCAGACCGGAACGCTCCACCACGCCCTCATTCATCTGCACCAGGGTCTCGAGGACGGGCGCATTCGTCTCAGCCATGTTGGCCTCCTTGTAGAGGGGTCGAAGGTTCGACCCGTGTGTTCAGACTCCCACCCCCTCGGTTCAGCGCATCCGTACTTCGCCACAGACCCACCTCTGCGGAGATGTACGGATGGCGGGAGTTTCAGGCCGACCTACTGTGCAGAGAGAGCCTCGGCTCATGGGAAATAACACTGGAACGCGAGGAGGGCAAATTTCATGCCGGGACGACGAGACAAACGGCAGCGCAGGCGCCGCCTCGCGGCGGCAGGGGCCGCCGGGGTGGCCGTGAAGAGGCACCATGACGCGAAGGTGGCCGGCGGACAGGAAGAAAACGCCGAGCCGGCCGGTCAGACCCCGACCGAGACCGCGGCGGCGAGCCCAGGAGGCTTGAGCGAGGACTCGATGACCCGGTTGAAGGAGCTCGGCGAACTCCATGACCAGAACGTCCTCTCAGACGAGGAGTTCGAGCAGGAGAAGGCCAAGCTGCTCGACTCCCAGTAGGGAGCATTCTTCATGGATATCTTCGAGGTCGAGCAGAAGGAGACGGTGAGTAGAGAGGAGGCAGCGGCGCGGCTGCGCAAAATCGCCGACATGCTCTCCCAGCACAACGACCTTGAGTTCGAACGAAACGGTATGCACTTCACCGTCCACGTCCCCGACGAGGTGCAGCTTAAGCTCGAGTTGGAGATCGAGAGCGACGAGCGCGAGTTCGAGATCGAGTTGAAGTGGTGACGGTTTAGACCAGGTCTCCTCAGACCAGATCTCTCTCCACTTCGACGCGGCCGGATCGGGCCGCGTCCTCGAGCGCCGAATAGTCGAGTTCGTTCTGATCCGCGTAGCGGCTGGAGAAGTCGGCGATCGCCTCGTCGAAGCTCTTCCCCTTGCCGAGGTAGGCGCCGATTGCGATCCGGTTTCCCGAGCGGGCATGAGCTCGGGCCAGGGTCCACCCGCAAGCTCGGCCGTATCCCGCCAGGCCGACGGGCGGAAGGGCCTCTACTTCGGCCGAGCGCTTTCCGTCCCAGAGCTGGCGGACGTAGAAGTCTCGTTTGCGCTCGTCGACGCCGATGGCCGGGGCCCAGCCGAGGAAGATGTCGCTCGCGGCCTGCATCAGCCGCTGGCCCTCGACCACGCGCTCGCCGTGGTTTCCGAACTCGTCGGCGCCCACATAGGCCTCGAGCACGGAGGCCACGGCTTCCTTGGCCTGGAGGAGAAGCGGGTCCTGACCGTCGCGTCCCATGAACAGCAGTACCCAGGCGCGGGTGCCGACGCTGCCGACCCCGACCACCTTGCGGGCGATGTCCACGAACCGGTAGCCGTCGAGGAGGCGGCGGCGATCCCGCTGCATGCTCTCGCGGTAGTTCGCGAGGACCGTTTCCAGCCTTCCCTCGAGTTTCTGGAGCCGGTCGTCGGAGAGCAGCTCGCGCATCGGGACGAGGAGCGGTGGATCGCTGATGAACCTCGGCTCGCCGTCGACTTCGTGGACGAGGCGATCGAAGGCCTTGAGGCTGTTCTTCTTCCCCGCCTTGGCGGCACTCCGTTCGGCTTTCTTCATCAGCTTCCGATCGGCGACCTTGGCGATCTCGGCGAGCAGAGTGTCGACGTCGAGGCGGGCGTACCAGACGTCGAGGTTCCTCATCGTCGCGAAGTTCCTCATCGCCTCTCGGTAGGCACGAACGGAGGCGAGGACAGCGGCGCGGGTCTCCTTGGCGGTGAACTCACGGTCCCGCCCGGCGATCTCGAAGCTCGCCGCCATCCTCTTCACGTCCCACTCCCAGGGCCCCGGAAGCGTCTCGTCGAAATCGTTGAGGTCGAACACCAAGCGACGGTCAGGGGCGGCGAAGGCGCCGAAGTTGGAGAGATGGGCGTCACCACAGGCCTGCACCTGCAGCCCGCTTTCGGGACTGCCCGCCAGGTCCATCGCCATGATCGCCGCGGCGCCGCGGTAGAAGGTGAACGCCGAGGCGAGCATCCGTCCGTAGCGGATCGGCACCAGCTCCGGAACCCGGTCCTCGGCCTGCTGCTCGAGCACCTCGACCGGATCGCGGCGATTCGCGGCGGCCTCCCAGTCGCCGTGCGCGTCGCGCGGGGCCTCCTCGCGTGCCGCCTTGCCGGCGGCGGCGCTCTGCTCGGCGCTCAGTACGTCCGCGGTGTCGACCGCCGCTTTCCTTTTCACCTTCGTGGCCATGGTGGCTTGACAGACAGCTTCGTCTCGGCTCGCCGGCCGCGCATCCGTAGTTCGCCGCCGCCTGGCCTTTCAGTCCCGGCGATCGTCGAGCTTCGCCTCGATCGCCCCGACTCGGTCGAGCAGCTCGTTCAAGAGGCGATGGGTCTCGACGTCGTCGGCTTTGTCCTGCTCGGCGGCCTCGGCCACGTCGGCGGCGAAATCCTCCTGGTTGGCGGCGATGAAGAAGGAGGTGACCGTTGCGGTGAGGATGGAGATGAAGGTGACGCCGAAGACGATCACGACCGACCCGACTATCCGCCCCCAGGTGGTGTGGGGGACGACGTCGCCGTAGCCGACCGTCGCGAGCGTCACTATCGACCACCAGAGCGCGTCGCCGAGGGAGGCGAAGTCTCTGTGGTCGATGAGCCGGACGATCACCCCCGCCGAGATCGCCAGCACCGCCATCGTTCCGGCCAACAGCGGAAATATCTTGCCGCTGTTGATTCGGCTGCGGGCGTACTCGGAGTAGCGCGAGCGCCGGCGGGTGATGCGGCCGTGGGCGCGCTCCTTCAGGGCCATCAGCGCCGGCTCACGTATCCCGCCAGGAGCATGGCGGTGGTCAGCGCGGCCAAGCCGCCGAGGGCCTTGATCCAGCCCGAGGATCCAGTCTGGGCGACATACCCCGCCAGCCCGAGCGGGAACAGCAGGGTGACGCCGAGCAGGAGGGTTCGCACCGGCCGTTCGCGCCGCCACTGGGACGAGCTCCGCTTCCACTCGTCCCTATCCACCTCGACGTCGCCGTAATAGCGAAGCGCGCGGTCGAAGACCTTGCGGGTGCGACCCTCGCAGGTATAGGCCATGAACAGCATGAAGGTGATCGGGACGATCCAGGTGAGGGCCCAGAGACCGAGGCCAAGGACCGTCCGCAGGGCTCGCGTCGCGCGCCTCGGCTTGGTCTTGTCGGGCGAGGGCTCGATGAAGCCGGCGAGGATCAGGACCTGGGTGACGACTTCGATCCAGGCGCCCAGCCCGCCGACCTGTCGCAGGCCGGTCGGCTCCTCCTCGGCGCTGGGAAGGCGTATGCGCTCGAGGCTGGCTTCCGCGGCCGGCACATTGGGGTAGACGTCGAGGAAGACCAGCACCTCCGCCGGGCGCTGCGGCGCTCCGGGGTCGCGTCCGTGGAGGGCGCCGATCCGCAGCGCCGTCCGCGCCTGCTCGCGCAGCACCGAGACGTAGGCCGGGACGAGGGCGATGAAGAAGGGAGTGCCCGAGAGGGCGCCGTTGATCCGCGAGAAGGCCAGCAGGTCGTGGCGCATTTCCCGCAGCAGCTGGTCGTGCTCCGGGGAGGCGGGGGCGACCGGGTGGCGGTCGGCCCATTCGCGGACCGACGGCGCCTGCTGGTGAGTGGCGAAGAGCGCCATGTACTCCGGGAGCCGCTCAGGGTGGGCGCGGATGAGCCGCATGAGCGTCGGCAACCCGGCCCGCCGGTTCGCGCCGAAGTCGAGCGCTCGGCCCGATTCCGGCCTACCGTTACTTCCTGCCTTCCGCGACTCACGGAGACTTCGGGGCTCCGAGGGCATGATCGAAGGCTAGGTCGTGCCTTGAGCAGCGCCATCCGGGTCTTACCGCACCGTTGAAGGCCTCGACGCCTACAGCAGGCGGCCGGCGAACTCCGCCGCACTCGCCCCGACGAACGCGCCCGCCAGTACGTCGGCGGGGTAGTGGACCCCGGTATGGACCCGGGAATACCCGACCAGCGTCGCCACGGCACGCAGCGGCGCCGAGAGAGCCGGTTGCGCACTGCCGGCAGCGGTGGCAAAGGCGAAAGCGGAGGCAGTGTGGCCGGAGGGGAAAGAGCTGGAGCGGGGCATCGGGACGTGCCGGCGCGCCAGCTCCTCGGCTGCCCTTCGCGACGGTCGCCGCCTGGCGGTCAGCTGCTTGGCGAGGTGGGCGGAGCCGGAAGCCAGGCCGAGCGAGAGGAGGCCGTTGCGAGCCGCGCGCCGGCTCCGGGGGCCGCCGAAGAGCGCCATCGCGGCGGCAGTCGCGAACCAGAGCTTGCTGTGGTCGGCGGCGCGGGAGAGACCGCGCATGGCGACGTCGAGCGCTGGCGTCTCGCTCGAGGCGATCGCCCCATACACCGCGCCGTCGACTGCCTCCGCCTCGCTAAGGCATTTGGCCGCCAAGCGCCAGTCCGGAAGCGTCAGATGGCTCCCTCCGAGCTGGCCGGGGGCCTGGAGAACGCCCCGAATATCCAGAGTAAGGGGAAGAAGATCCCGAAGAAGAACAGCCAGCCGTGACCGTTGCGAAGCGTCGCAATGCCAAGCCAGAAGAACAAGATCAGCCAGATGAAAATCCCAAACCCGATCCAAAGCATCGAAATCAGGCCTCCTTCGCGTTTGGGCCATCGTCTGGCCATGTCATTGGTGAAAAGAGCCTAGCCCCGCGTTATCGCGGCAGAAACCGTAAGAGCCCCCACCGTTATCGGTGTGAGGTACGGATGTAGGGCTAGCCGCCGGGGATTGAACTAACGCCAGGCCATCCAGTAGGACTCGAAGCGACTCCCGAACGCCTTCGGCTTCTCCGCGAAGAGCCGCTTGCCGACCTGGAGCGCGCATTTCAAGAGCTCAGCCTGACGGTGGTCGATCACTTCCCTTGCCGCGTCACGATCACCGGTGATCTCCCTCGCAGCCAGATCCTCGGTGAGAACAGTTAGGTCGTGGTGGTCGCCGAGCAGTTCAGCCAACTCGTGAGCCTCTGCGGCCGTCGCGGAGATGACGGCCGGCCAAGGGCCGCGCAGAATCCGAAGTTGGTACCACAGGTCCTTGGTTCGTTTCCGCCATTCGTGGACGTTCTCAGCCGAAGGGTCCGAGTGGGTGCGCCTCATCGCCTGACGACCACGGCGATAGCTTCGCACCAGTCCCGCCTCGACCAGCTCCCAGGAATCGTTCTCGAGTTGCCAATTCGGGATCTGCTCTAGACCCGCCTCGATCTGGGCGATGAGGGACTCGGCGGCGCCGTTCGAGGTTTGCTCGACGATCTCGTCGCGCTCGCGTTCAAGGACGACAAGCCAAGCTTCGGCGAGGTCCGGGGGAAGCTTCTCGTCGCTTCGCTCGCAAAGCGCGGACAGCGTTATAGTCTTCACCTCCGCATCGCGGCTGCGGCCGAGCTCTCGCCCGGCATCGCGATAACGCTGGTTCTCGGTCCGGTAGACCTCCTCACCCAGCTCCTCGCGGATCATCCTCAATACGGCGCGCAGCTTCTTCAGGTCCTTCCGCACCCCATGAACCGAAGTAGCCAAATCACTTCGGTTCCTCGCATCTCGCAACCCCTCGATCGCCTCTTGCCCCCGCCCGAGCGCGATCCGCCGGATGCCCTCGCTTGGAGGCTCCTTTCGTTTCAGTCGGTAGGACCGGGTTCCCTGCTCCGAGGGTCGACCGCGGATAGCCAGCCGCTGTCCGGTGTAGCTTCCCTCGCCGGTGACGTCGGTCCCCATCCAGGCAGGTGGTTCGAAGCCCGCGCTCTGCCCTTCGGAGTCGAACTCGACCTCGCCGATTACGAGCCCTTCCAGCTCGCCCCCGAAGACATCGACCTCCGCGATCAGGCCCTCGGCGATCGGAATGAAGTGGCGGATTTTGGTCAGTCGCCGCGACTCGGTGAGAGGCCACAGAGAGTCGAAGTGCTCTCGGCCCAGAGCGATCTCGATCTCCTCCCGGACTTCGCCGTGGCCCCGCTTTGCGGTCAGCAGGCGCTTCTCTCCGGCGTGGCGCAACCGGATCTCGACCTCTTCCTCGATCGCCAGGTAGCCCTGCTCGATTCGGACTGAATCGAACTCCGAAAGCCATGCCGGTGCCTCGGGGAGGAGGAACTTGCGCTCGATCTCACTCGACATCAGCGGCGCTGACCACGATGTCGGAGGCTTTCCCAATCGTTGGCCTGCTCACGGAATCAACTGTATTCCCGCGGAGAGGTCTGACCGAATCCGTGGAGCTGTGAAGTCTGATCCCTAGGTTTTGGAGAACCGGTGCCTTAGCCAGTTTGGCCAGTGCCCCAGGATGCTGCAGAGCCAAATCCTAGTTGACGCTTCCGCCAAGGATGCCCGCCCTACGCTTGGTGTACGTGGCTGCGCAGGGTCGCGAGGAAGTCCTCGGGATGTTCGAGGATGCAGGCATGGCCGCCGTCGAGTTCGACCAGCTTCGCTGCCGGCATCTCGCGCGCCAGAAGTCCCGCCACCTCCCGCAACCAGGGAGACGTGGAGCGGCCGCGGATCACCAGGGTCGGGGTGTCCAGGCGTTCGTATCCTTCGATCCCAGCCGCCGCGGAGGAGGTCGCCTTCTCGCCGCCCCAGGAAAGCGTCTGCCGGCACGAGGACCAGAAGTCCCATTGGGGCAGTGACTTGAAGTCGGTGCCCTCGTCCCCCAGGCCCGCACGAAACAGGAACTCGCAGAGGTCTTCGTCGGTCACGTCCCGACCATCCAAGCCGACGAAGTAGTCGTGGAACGCCCTGGCGCTCTCGTCCTCGTCGGCAACCAGCCAGTAGGCCGCCGGCTCGATCATCGTCAGGCTGAGAACGCGCCGCGGGTGGGCGAGGGCGAAATCGAGGGCGATGCGACCCCCGTTCGACCAGCCGACGAGGTGCATCTCCGAAACTCCCGCCTCGTCGAGCGTGAGGCCAATGCTCTCGCGCTCCACCTCGGCGTTGTAGGTCGGATCGCCGGGTCGCCCCGCCAGACCTTCGGCGTTGCAGATCGGCTGCACCCTGACGACGCTGCGGTCGGCCGAAAGCTCTGGCACCAACGGCAACCAGGATTGCCAGCCGGTAAGGCCGCCCGGCAGCAGCACCAAGGGCGGGGCGCCCTCGCCCACCCGGTCGTACTCCAAGACTCGCGCCTCCACGCGGGGCACCCTCTCAGGCCACTCAGCGCCAGTCAACCAAACGCCGGAGTTCGTTGAAGTCCGGCTGGTTTCGGAGGGTTCGCGTCAGACCGAAATGCGGGCGGAGGGACTTGAACCCCCACGGGCCGAAGCCCACCAGGACCTAAACCTGGCGCGTCTGCCAAATTCCGCCACGCCCGCGTGGCTGGGCCGGCTGGCCCTTAACGCGCGGCCAACCGCGCCGCGTCGTTGACAGATTCTATGATCGGACGGTGGCGGTTGGAGAGGTAAGGCCCGGCTACGAACTGTGGCGGCCGAATCGGGAAAAGGCGAGCTCGGTCACGACCAAGTTCGTCGTCGTGCTGCTGCTGGCGGCGACGGCGGTCGTCGCGGCGCTGATCACGATCGGCGGCTGGTCGCTGCTCAAGGGCGGCGGCGGGATGGGAATCGTCTGCATGATCTACGCGATCCTCTACGCCTTCTTCGCCTTCCTCGTCGCCCGCTGGAGCCGGGGGATCCTGCCGGTGGCGGCGGCCCTCTCGATGATCCTGGCGATCTTCTGCGCGGTCGGCGCCGAAAGCTGGTTCAACCGCGACCGCGCCGGCTTCGACGAAGCGGCGCTGTCCTCCAACCTGATCGGCCTGCTGGTGATCCTCCTCGGCCTCCTGCAGATCGTCCTCATCGCCGCCGCCCTATATGCCTTCAACCAGGAGTGGCACGTCGAGGAGGAGCGCCCGATCGGCTCCGGCGAGGACTACGGCGCCGGCGCGCCCCAGCCGGCCTGATCCGGCTCTATCTTTCAGGCGGCGCCGGAGTGGCGGAATTGGCATACGCGATCGACTCAAAATCGATTGCCCTTGCGGGCTTGTGGGTTCGAATCCCACCTCCGGCATCGAGTGAACGCGGCTGACGAGGAGCTGATTTGGGAGCCGTCGGCCGAGTTGGTCGAACGCTCCCGGCTGACCGAGTTCACGCGCTGGCTCGAGCGCGAGCGCGGGCTCGCCTTTGCCGACTACGGGGAGCTCTGGCAATGGTCGGTCGATGATCTCGATGGCTTCTGGTCGGCGATCTGGTCGTTCTTCGAGGTGCAGGCGGACGGCGAGGCGTCCCCGGTCCTCGCCTCGAGGGAGATGCCCGGGGCTCGGTGGTTTCCCGGCACCTCGCTCAACTACGCCGAGCACGTCTTCGCCGGTAAGGACGACGGCGAGACGGCGATCCTCCACGCCTCCGAGCTGCGCGATCTCGGCGAGCTGAGCTGGGGCGAGCTGCGGGGGCAGGTCGCGGCGACCGCGGCGGGCTTGCGCGGCCTCGGCGTCGGGCGCGGCGACCGGGTCGTCGCCTATGTGCCGAACATCCCCGAGGCGATCGTCGCCTTCCTCGCCACCGCCTCGATCGGCGCGGTCTGGTCGAGCTGCTCGCCCGACTTCGGTCCCGCCAGCGTCGTCGACCGCTTCGCCCAGATCGAACCCAAGGTTCTCTTCGCCGTCGACGGCTACCGCTACGGCGGCAGGGACTTCGACCGGCTGGAGACGGTGGCGCGGCTGCAGGCGGCGATGCCGAGCCTGGAGCGGACGATCGTCCTCCCTTACCTCAGCGAGGACCCCGGCCTCTCGTCGCTGAGCGAGGCGATGCGGTGGGAGGACCTGCTCGCCGCCGGCAAGGGCGCCGAGTTGAGCTTCGACCGCGTCCCCTTCGACCACCCGCTTTGGGTCCTCTACTCCTCCGGCACCACCGGGCTGCCGAAGGCGATCGTCCAGGGCCATGGCGGGATCCTGCTCGAGCACCTGAAGAAGCTGAACCTCCACGTCGACGCCCACCCCGGCGACCGCCTCTTCTGGTTCACGACGACCGGCTGGATGATGTGGAACTTCCTCGTCTCCGGGCTGCTGACCCGGGCGGCGATCGTCCTCTACGACGGCAACCCCGGACACCCCGACATGGGGACGCTCTGGGACCTCGCCGAGCGGGCGGGAGTGACGATGTTCGGGACCAGCGCCGCCTACATCGGCGCCTGCATGAAGGCGGGAGTCGAGCCCGCCGCCGGCCGCGACCTCTCCGCCCTGAAGGCGGTCGGATCGACCGGGTCCCCCCTCTCTCCCGAGGGCTTCGATTGGATCTACGCGCACCTCGGGAAAGACACCTGGCTCTTCTCGACCAGCGGCGGCACCGACCTCTGCACCGCCTTCGTCGGCGGCGTCGCGACGCTGCCAGTCCACCGCGGCGAGATCCAGGCGCGGGCGCTGGGGGCGGCGGTCGAGGCCTGGAACGAGCAGGGCGAGCCGGTCATCGAGGAGGTCGGCGAGCTGGTCGTCACCGACCCGATGCCCTCGATGCCGCTGTTCTTCTGGGGCGACGAGGACGGCAGCCGCTACCGCGAGAGCTACTTCGAGATGTTCCCGGGCATCTGGCGCCACGGCGACTGGCTGGAACTGACCCGGCGGGGGACGGCAGTGATCTACGGGCGCTCGGACTCGACGATCAACCGCGGCGGCATCCGCATGGGGACGAGCGAGATCTACCGCGCGGTGCTCGGCATCGAGGAGATCGTCGACGCGCTGGTGGTCGACGTGCCGCGGCCGGGGACCGACGGCTGGATGCCGCTGTTCGTGGTCATGCGCGAGGGGGCGGAGCTGGACGACGAGCTGCCGAAGGAGATCGCCCGACGGGTGCGCGAGCAGTGCTCGCCCCGCCACGTCCCCGACGAGGTCTTCGCGATCGACGAGGTGCCCCGCACCCTCAGCGGCAAGGCGCTCGAGGTGCCGGTGAAGCGGATCCTGATGGGCACGCCGGCCAAGCAGGTCGCGAGCCGCGACTCGCTGGCGAACCCGAAGGCGCTCGACTACTTCGTCGCGATGGCCAAGCGGCTGGCCGTCTGAGCGAGGATCCGCATCACGTACTCAGGTTCGTAGCGCACCTGCTCGTGGGTGAAGCGCAGCTGCGTCAACCCGGCGGCCGTGTGCGCCTGGTCCCGCAGCCGGTCCCGCGCCTGCTCGGCCGGGGTGCGGTGGTAGCGCAGCCCATCGGTCTCGACCACGAGGCCGAGATCCGGCCAGTGGAAGTCGACTTCGAACTCGTTGACGATCTGACCGGTGAGCGGGATGGCCAGGCCGGCCTTGCGGGCGAGCGGCAGGAAGCGCCGTTCGAGCTCCTCTTTGGTGAGACGAAAGGTGCGGCGGTCGAGGATGTGGCGGAGCGTGGCGGCGCCGGGCTCACCGGCGCGACCGTCGAGCGCCTTCCGGAGCTGGGGCGGGTTCGTCAGGTTGTATTTGTCCGCCTCGTTGATCATCCGCTCGACGGCGGGTCGATCGAGGCGCAGGGACATGTCAACGAGGGTCCGGATGGGAGTAGTGACGGGGATGCCGTACTCAGCGGTGACGTCGCGGGGCCGCAGGGACGGCCGGCGGTGAATCCGCAAACCGGGGAGGCGCTTCTGAAAAGGGCTGGGTGAAGAGAGCTCTATAACGTCCCGCCGCTCGAAGCCGATGCGCCATAAAGCGGCCGCGCTGGAGTGACTGAGAATCGATCCGTCGCCGCAAGCGAGAACCGCTGCCATCCAGCGTCCATGGTTGTTCACCTCCGGCCGCCCGACTGAATAGACGCCTCGCCGCACGCCATGCAACCGCCCAATCGCAAGTCGATGCTTGATCGCATCCGGCGAAAACCCAAGCGCAAGGAGCTGCTCCCGCGAGATCACACCATGCTGCTGTCGAACCAGAGCCCACGCTCGCTGAGAATTGGGCGCCATAGCGCCTATAAGTCAGCGAACGTCCGTCTCTCGCCCCCTTACCCAGCCTGTTTTTGTAGCTCGATGCGGTTAGACCATGCCCAGGCCGCCGCTGACGCCCAGGGTCTCGCCGGTTACGTACGAGGCGTCGTCGGAGGCCAGGAACGCTGCCGCGGCCGCGACCTCCTCGGGCTGGCCGAGGCGGCCCATCTGGGTCGAGGAGCGCATGGTGTCGATCACCTTCTCGCCGATCTCGCCGAACTCCTTGGCGCCCATCAGCAGGGGGGTCTCGATCGGGCCGGGGGCGATCGCGTTGGCGGTGACGCCGTAGCGGGCCGCCTCGCGGGCGATCGCCTTGGTGAAGCCGATAACGCCGGCCTTGGCGGCGCTGTAGGCGGCCGAGCCCTTGGAGCCGACGCGGCCCGCCTCGGAAGCGATGTTGACGATGCGGCCATAGCCGCGCTCCTGCATCCCCGGCAGCGCCGCGTGGGTGCAGTTCATGACGCCGCCAAGGTTGACGTCCAGCGTCTGCCGCCACTGCTCCTGGCTGACGTAGACGAAGAAGCCGAAGTTGTCCATGCCGGCGTTGTTGACGAGGACGTCGAGCTCGCCGACGGCGGCGACCGCTGCGCGGGCCGCATCGAGGTCGGTGACGTCGAGTTCGACCGCGTGTCCGGCGATCTCCCCCGCCACCGTTTCAGCGCCCTCGACGTTGAGGTCTCCGATCCAGACCTCCGCTCCCTCGGCCGACAACCGGGCGGCGGTCGCGGCGCCGATCCCGCTGGCGCCGCCGGTCACCAGAGCCTTTCGTCCCTCGAGCCTCATGCGCCGGGGAGCATAGATGGTCACTTAGACTCCTCCGCCTTGACCCCGGGCAGCGAACCGATCCCGATCATCGGCGGCACCGGCGCCCTCGGCGCAGGTCTGGCGCGGCGCTGGGCGAGGGCGGGGGTGCCGGTCGTGCTCGGCTCGCGCGACGCCGGGCGCGCCGAGGAGGCGGCGGCGAAGGTCCGCGCCGACGTCCCCGGCGCAGACGTCACCGGCCTACAGAACGGCGAGGCAGCGAGAAAGGGCGAGATCGTCTTCCTCACCGTCCCCTTCCGCGCCCAGTCCGAGAATCTCAACAACCTGCGCGAGGCGTTACAGCCGGGGCAGATCCTCGTCGACTGCACCGTCCCCCTCGCCGCCGCGGTCAGCGGCAAGGCGACCCGCTCGCTCGGCGTCTGGCAGGGCTCGGCCGCCCAGCAGGCGCAGGAGATGGTCCCCGAGGGCGTCACCGTCGTCTCCGCCCTGCACACCGTCGGCGCCCCCACCCTCGCCGATCTCGACGCCGAGCTCGGCGAGGACATCCTCGTCTGCGGCGACAGGAAGGCCGACAAGGCACGGGTGGCACGGCTGATCGAGCTGATCCCCGGCCTCCGCGCCGTCAACGCCGGCGCCCTGGAGATGGCGCGGATCGTCGAGCAGCTGACGCCGATGCTGATCTCGGTCAACACCCGCTACAAAGTCCACGCGGGGATCCGCCTCACGGGGCTGCCCGAGGGGGACCACTGGTCCTGATGGCTCCGACTCCGGAGCCTCCGCAAGTGAGAGCTCCGATTCGGGAGCTCCCCTGATGACGGTCGCGCTCCTCGCCGGCGGAACCGGCGGCGCCAAACTCGCCGCCGGGATGCAGGAGGAGGTCGGGGGCGACCTGGCGGTGATCGCCAACACCGGCGACGACGTCGAGGCGCTCGGCGTCCACGTCTCCCCCGATCCCGACCTCGTCACCTACTGGCTCAGCGGCGAAATCGACGCGGAGCGCGGCTGGGGGATCCGCGACGACAGCTTCGCCGTCTTCGAGCGCCTGAAGCAGCTCGGCGCGCCCGGCTGGTTCGGGCTCAGCGACCGCGACCTCGCCGCCTGCCTCTACCGGCGCGAGTTCGTCGCCGAGGGCGGCCGCCCGACCGACGCCCAGGCCCAGATTGCCCGCGGCCTCGGGGTCGAGGCGCGCGTGCTGCCGATGGCCGACACCCCGGTCCGCACCAGGGTCATCACCCCCGCCGGCCCCCGCGGCCTGCAGGAGTACCTGATCGTCGACGGGGCTCGGCCGCCGGTGGAAGGGGTGCAGCTGGAGGGGATCGATACGGCCGAGCCGACGCCGGAGGTGCTTACGGCCATCCGCGACGCCGAGGCGATCGTCCTCGGGCCCTCCAACCCGGTGATCAGCATCGGCCCGATCCTCGCGGTGCCGGGCATCCGTGAGGCGATCGCCGCATCCCCCGCCCCCGTCGTCGCGGTCAGCCCCTACGTCGCCGGCAAAGTCGTCAAGGGTCCCACCGACCGCTTCATGGAAGGGATCGGCCGCCCCACCACCGCCGCCGGGGTCGCCTCCCTCTACGCCGGGCTGATCGACGCGATGGTCGTCGACGAGGGCGACCCCGACCAGCCCCCCGCCGAGATCCCGACCCTCGCCACCCAGACCCTGATGGAGGGGGCGGCGGGCAGGGTGCGCCTGGCCCGGATCGTGCTCGACTACGCCGCTACGCTCGCTTCCTCTTGAAAGCGACCGCGGTCCTCCCCGTCAAGCGCTTCGGCGCGGCCAAGCAGCGCCTTGCCGCGGGAATCGATGCCGAGCGGCGGCGCGACCTCGCGGCGGCGATGCTCGCCGACGTACTGGAGGCGATCGGCGCGGCGCGCGGGATCGAGCGGCTGATCGTCGTCAGCGGCGACCCGATCGCCCAGGAGCTGGCGGCGGAAGCCGGCGCCGAGGTCGTCCCCGACCCTGAGGACGCCGGCCACGTCGAGGCCGCACAGGCGGGGATCGCCCGGGCTGAAGTCGAGGGCGCCGAGCGCGTCGTCCTCCTCGCCGGCGACTGCCCGCTGCTCGACCCGCGCGAGCTCGACCGGCTGCTGACCGGCACCCCCGGCCGCTACGTCGGCATCGTCCCCGACCGCCACGGCAGCGGCACCAACGCCCTCCTGCTCAGCCCGCTCGACGCGATCGTCCCCGCCTTCGGCGAGAGCAGCCGCCGGCGCCACGTCGAGGCCGCACGCGAGGCCGGGATCCCGTTCGGGATCGAGGAGCTGCCCTCGATCGAACTCGACCTCGACACCCCCGCCGACGTGATCGCCCTCACCCGCGAGCTGGCGAAGAACCCCAAGCGAGCCCGCCGCACCGCCAAGGCTCTGGGGATATGAGCCGCGAGCTTCGGGTTCTCCCCATCGAGGGACTTCCCGAGGTCGAAGAGGGGATGAAGCTCGGCGAGCTGATCGCGGGGCGGACCGCGCTGGAGCCCGGCGACATCGTCGTGATCTCGCAGAAGGTGGTGTCGAAGGCCGAGGGACGGGTGCGACAGCTGGCTGACGTGGAACCGTCCGAGAAGGCACAAGAACTGGCAAAGAAGCTGGGTAGGGAGGCGGAGCTCGTAGAGCTGGCGCTCTCCGAGAGCCGCGAGGTGCTGCGAGCCGAGAAGGGGGTGCTGATCACCGAAACCCATCACGGCTTCGTCTGCGCCAACGCCGGCATCGACGCGTCCAATCTTCCTGACGACGGCACCGTCTGCCTCCTACCACTGGATCCCGACAGTTCCGCCCGAGCCATCCGCAGAGAACTCCCCCTCGCGTCCGAGGGGTCCGGGGTGGGGGTCGCCGGGCCCTCCCCGCTGTTGCCCGCCGACCCCCACCCCGGACCCCTCCCGGCGACCGTGATCACCGACAGCTTCGGCCGTCCCTGGCGCCTAGGCCAGGCCGAGGTAGCGATCGGCTGCGCCGGCCTAACCCCGATCGACGACTGGCGCGGCCGGACCGACGCACACGGCCGCGAGCTGAGGGCGACCGCGATCGCGGTCGCCGACCAGGTCGCCGCCGCCGCCGACCTGGTCCGGGTCAAGGACTCCGGCGTCCCCGCCGCCGTCGTCCGCGGCCTCGGCCGCTACGTGACGGCGGAGGACGGCCCCGGCGCTACGGCCCTCCGCCGTCCCCGCAGGGAGGACCTCTTCCGCTAGTCGCGGTCCTTCCCCAGCGCGTCCTTCGCCTTGTCAGCCGCTCTGTCGAGACCGTCCTTGACGGCGCCGGAGGCCCTGTCGACCTTGCCTTCGCGCTTCAGCTCGTCGTCGCCGGTCAGGCTCCCTGCGGCCTCCTTGACGCGCCCCTTGGCGTCGTCCTTGTTGCGAATCTCGTTGCTCATCGGCATCCCTTCCTGGCTTGCTTGCTTGGGACTCAGCTACCCGAAGCGGCGACAGAGAGAACCGCGGCGCCGCGCAAGCGACCGGCGCGGAGATCGTCGAGCGCCTCGTTCGCCGCCCCGAGCGGGTAGACCTCGACCTCGGTCCGCACCGGCACCCGCGGCGCCAGGGCGACGAACTCCTCGCCGTCGCGGCGGGTCAGGTTGGCGACCGAGCCGAGCAGCCGCTCCCCCCACAGCTCCGCGTAGGGGAAGGAGGGGATGTCGCTCATGTGGATGCCGGCGCTGATGATCCGCGCCCCCTTGGCGCTGGCTCGCAGCGCCGCCGTCATCAGCGCCCCGACCGGGGCGAAGACGATCGCGCCGTCGAGCTGCTCCGGCGGCGCCTCTTCTGAGCCGCCCGCCCACTCGGCGCCGAGCTGGCGCGCGAACGCCTGCGTCTCGGTGTCGCCCTCGCGGGTGAAGGCGAAGACCCGCCGCCCTTCGTGGACGGCGACCTGGCAGAGGATGTGGGCGGCGGCGCCGAAGCCGTAGAAACCGATCCGTTCCGCCTCCCCGACCAGCCGCAGTGCCCGGTAGCCGATCAGGCCGGCGCAGAGCAGCGGCGCCGCCCCCAGGTCCGACATGCTCGACGGGATCGGGAAGCAGAAGCGCTCGTCGGCGACCGCAACCTCGGCGTAGCCGCCGTCGAGGTCGTAGCCGGTGAACTTGGCCCGGTCGCAGAGGTTCTCGCGGCCGCTGCGGCAGTAGCGGCACTCGCCGCAGGTCCAGCCGAGCCAGGGGACGCCGACGCGGTCCCCGGGCGCGAACCGCTCGGCGCCGTCCCCCGCCGCGCGGACGACGCCGACGATCTGGTGGCCCATCACCAGCGGCAGCTTCGGCCGGGCGAGGTCGCCGTCGAGGATGTGGAGGTCGGTGCGGCAGACCCCGCAGGTGCGGACCTCGATTTGGACCTGACCGAGTCCGGGGACGGGCTCGGGAAGCTCAGCTGGCTGCAGCGGCTGCCGCTGCTGCTCGAGGATCATCGCCCGCATAGGTCTCGATGATCTCGTACAGCGTCGTCCGCTGCGCGGGTTCGCGCCCGGCAGCAAGGGCGGCGGCGATCAGCTGCTCAGGCTCCAGGCGCACCCCGTGCTGGGAGCCGGCCATGCGGGAGATGTTCTCCTCCATCAGCGTGCCGCCGAGATCGTTGACCCCCCAGCGCAGCGCCTCGGTCGCCCCCTCCAGCCCCATCTTCACCCAGCTCGCCTGCAGGTTCGGGATCGTCCTCCCCAGCGCCAGGCGGAAGGCGGCGGTGTGCTTGAGGTTCTCCCGCATCGAGATCTCCTCGATCCCGTGCGTCCGCCCCAGCATCGTGTTGAAGGGGATGAAGCTGAGCGGGACGAACTCGGTGATGCCGCCGGTCCGCTCCTGCAGGGCGCGGACGACGCCCATGTGGCGGGCGAGCTCCCGCGGCTCCTCGATGTGGCCGAACATCACCGTCGAGGTCGAGCGCAGCCCGGCGCGGTGGGCGGCCTCGATGATCTCCACCCAGCGGTCGGCGGGAAGCTTGTTCGGCGAGATCCGCTGCCGCACCCCGTCGTCGAGCACCTCCGCCGCGGTGCCCGGCGTCGAGCCGAGACCGCACTCGAGCAGGTAATCGAACACCTCCGCGGGCGACTTCCCCGACCTCTCGCAGGCCCAATTGATCTCCATCGGCGAGTAGGCGTGCAGGTGCAGCTGCGGCGCCGTCTCCTTCGCCAGCCGCAGCCAGCGTCCGTACTCCTCCAGCGTCAGGTCGGGATGGATCCCCCCCTGCATGCAGAGCTCCGTCGCCCCGAACTCGACCGCCTCTTCCACCCGCACCGCGAAGTCCGCCTCCGAGACTTCGTAAGCGTCCGGCGACCGCTTCCCTTGCCCGAACCCACAGAAGGCACAACCGACGACACAGACGTTGGTGAAGTTGATGTTCCGATTGACGACGAAGGTGACCGTGTCACCGTGCAGCTCCGCCCGCAGATCGTCGGCAGCGGCCCTCATCTCCTCGATCACGTCAGGTCGAGTCTCCGCAAACAGAGCAGTCAGCTCGTCCTCCGAGAGCTCCACCCCCTCGCGCCCCTTCTCGATCGCCCTCGGAGCAAGGTCCGAATCGATCACCTCTTCCGACCTGCGCCCGGACCCCTTCCGCGGAATGAACGACCAGTACTTCAACTTGACCACGTCGAGGACCCCCTGCTCCATCCACTCCGGGTCCATGTACTGGGGGTAGACGCACAACCGCTCGGTCAGCGCATACCCCCGCGGCGCCAGCTCCTTCCGCACCTGATGCGGCGAAGGGAACGGCTCCTCGGGAGAGATGTGGTCCCCGTTCGCGGATAGCCCACCCAAATCCGTTGCCCCGGCCTCGACCAACTCCGGCCAGAACTCACTCAGATTCGGCGGCACCTGCACCCCAACGTCAGGCATCAGCCGTTTGCATTCCGAGATCAAGGTCTTGATCTCGTCGACAGAGACCGGATTCGCCCAGGTCGGTAGGGGCGATGGGGGCACCCCCTCCAGACACTCAACATCGAGCCTTAGCGAGATGTGTCTGGAGGGGGTGCCCCCATCGCCCCCCCAACGCTCCCGCGAAGCCCCGTTAGCGATCTCCGCCACCTCGGCCCCGTAGTACCGCGGATGCGGGACGAAGTTCTGGAGGATGACCTCTTGGAGGTGGCCGTGGTGTGCGTGGCTGGCGGCCAACGCTTCCAGTGCGTCGATGCGCTCCTGGAAGGTCTCGCCGATGCCGACAAGGATGCCGCTCGTGAAGGGGATCTTCAGCTCGCCTGCCGCTTCGATCGTCGCCAGCCGGGCGGCGGGATGCTTAGTGGGAGATCCGGCGTGAACGGTCTCCATCAGCCGCTCCGAGGTCGACTCCAGCATCAAGCCTTGAGAGGCGGTGACCTCGCGCAGTCGAGCAAGGTCCTTCTTCTCCAGCACTCCGATGTTGGTGTGCGGGAGCATGCCTCGTTCAAGCGCCCTTTCACAGGCCCAAACGACGTAGCTGGTGAAGCCCTCGTGCCCCCAAGCCTTCAGGCGCTCGGCGACCACCGGGTTGACCTCGGGCCTCTCCCCCGTGAGGACCAGCAGCTCCTTGGCGTTGCGTTTGACCGCTTCGTCCAGCTGCTTTTCAACGTCCTCCGGCGCGTGGACGTGGGCCTGGTGCGTGGCGAAGGCGCAGTACTTGCAGTAGCACTGGCAGGTCCGGCTCAGCGAGAGCGTGAAGTTGCGGGAGAAGGTGACCCGGCGCACAGCGCCAAGCTACTGCACCCGTCCGCCGGGCACGGGCAAAGAAAAAGCGCCGCCCGGGTGGGCGGCGCTTTCGAAAGCTGCTCCGGCTTTAGGTTGCCGGTTTGTCGCTGGTGGGCGTCGCCCGTTTCGGAACCGGCGGCCGCACGTGCTCGGGCGGTTCGGTCGGCGGCAGCCCGCCCGGCTCGAGGACGAAGCGGTAAACCGCCGCGGCCACCAGGGAGCCGACGATCGGGCCGGCGAGGTAGGGCCAGACGCCGCCCCAGGTGCCGCTGACCAAGGCGGGGCCGAACCAGCGGGCCGGGTTGAAGCCGGCGCCGGTCAGCGGGCCGCCGACCATGACGATGAAGCCAAGCGTGGTGCCGATCGCCAGCGGCGCCCACTCCTTGAAACTCTTCTCCGAGTAGACGGCGGTGAGGATGACGAGGACGAGGACGAAGGTCCCGATCGCCTCGATGATCGAGCCCCGGAAGTTGCTGCCGAGAATGCCCGAGACTTCAAGCGCCCCGTAATTGGCGGCGCGACCCTCATCGAGCAGCAGCCCCTTGGTCAGCAGGGCGCCGAGGACGCCGCCGGAGAGCTGGGCCAACATGTAGATGACGCCGTCGAGCGGTCTGATCCTGCGGATCACGATCGCCGCCAGGGTGACGACGGGGTTGAAGTGCCCACCGCTGACGACGCCGAACATGACGATCAGGCCGAACAGCAGGAAAGCGTGGACGAGGCCGACGACCGCGAAGTCGGACCCGAACTGGGCTTGGCCTCCGGTCGACACGTACAGGACGACGACACTCGTGATGAAGAAGACCAGCAGCAGCGTGCCGATCAACTCAGCCAGATATGCGGCTAGACCTCTCTCCTGCACCATTTCCTCCTCGATTCCCGTAGTCAGCTAAGCGGCGGCAGTCTACTCATATTCGTTGGATGGAATAGGTTTCCCGCCGCATGAGAAGGACTGTCGCGCTGCTGGCGACCGTCCTCGCGCTCGCCGGAATGACCGGCTGCGGCGGGGACGGTGCAGAACCGGGCGCGCCGAAAGGCGCGACGCTCGTGCTCGATTTCGTCCCCAACGCCGTCCACAGCGGCATCTATGCCGCCGTCGCCGACGGCTTCTACCGCGAACACGGCGTCGACCTCGAAGTGCGGGCGCCGGGCGAATCGACCGACGCCCCGAAGCTGCTCGGCGCCGGCAAGGTCGACTTCGCGATCCTCGACATCCACGACCTCGGGATCGCCCGCGAGCGCGGGATCGACCTGGTCGGGGTGATGCCGCTCGTGCAGCGGCCGCTGGCGGCGGTGATCGCCCGCGCCGACGGCCCGGTCGGCCGCCCGCGCCAGATGGAGGATCACCGCGTCGGGGTCACCGGCCTGCCATCCGACGAAGCGGTGGTCGAGTCCGAGGTCGAAGCCGACGGCGGCGACCCGGCCAAGGTCGACGAGGTGACGATCGGGTTCAACGCCGTCGCCGCGCTGGCCGCGGGCAAGGTCGACGCCGCGACTGGCTTCTGGAACGCCGAGGGGCTGGCGCTGCGCGAACGGGGCGTCCCGGTCCGCGTCTTCAAAGTCGACCGGTTCGGCGCTCCCGCCTATCCCGAGCTGGTCCTCACCACCTCGCGGAAGACGCTCGCAGCCGACCCGGAGCTGGTCGAAGCCGTCGTCGCCGCCACCCGCAAGGGCTACGAAGCGGCCGAGGAACACCCCCGCAGCGCCCTCGACGACCTCCTCGCCGCCAACCCGGAGCTCGACCGGAACGAACAGCAGGCGCAGTTGCAGGCGCTGCTGCCGGTCCTGCACCCGGACCCCTTCGACGACGCGGTCCTGCGGGAATGGGCCGCCTGGGACCTTCGGCACGGGCTGCTGGAAAAGCCGCTAGACGTCGAGCAGGCGTTCGACCAGAGCGGGTAGCTCCCGCGCCATCCGCGAGCGCGGCACCGCCAGGTCGATCCCAGCGGCCTCGGCCGCCTCCTTGGTCTCGACGTCGACGTGGGAGTAGTAGCCGAGCACCGGCATTCCCAGCCCGACCAGCGCTTCGGGGCTCTCGACGTCGAGGTCGGCGACGATCAGGTCGACGTCCTCCCAGCTGCTCTCCGCGATCGAGGGCGAGGAGACGACCTCGTGGCCGACGGCGCCCAGCGTCTCGGTGACCTTGCTGCCGAGCATCAGGTCGGTGGCGATGCTGAGGACCCGCGCCACTAGATGGCCATCTAAAGCGAGCGGCGCTGGCGGAACTCTTCGCGCACGCTCTCCGGCCGACCCCACATCTGCACGACCTCGGAGCGTCCCTCGCGCACCTCGGCGACCCGCAGCTCGCCGGCGGTCCCTTCGGAGTCGAGCTTCTGCAGCACGCCGAGGACGGTCTCCGCCGCCGCCGCGTGGCCGAAGCTCTGGGCGACGAGCAGGCGCCAGTGCCAGCCTTCCTCGCGCGGGCGCTGGTAGACCTGCGCGTTGACCTGGCTCATCGCCACGGCGCTGTCGACGTAGTGGGCTTCGTCCTCGATGCGGACGTCGACCTCGAGGTCCGTCCAGTCAGGCGGCAGGGTCTCGAGGATGCGCTGGAAATCGGTCGCCAGGGCCATCGGGGGGAAGCCTAGCCGGAGGCCGGGGTCGGGGGACCCCACGCCAGACACATCTCGCTATGGCTCGATGTTGAGTGTCTGGCGAGGGGTCCCCCGACCCCGGCTAGCCGAACGCGAGTTGGAAGAGGAGGAAAGCGTTGAGGGCGATGATCAGGGCCGCCAAGACTCCTGCTAGAGAGCTGAGCCACCTTGGGTTGACAAGGTCGCCCATCACCTTCTTATCGGCGGCGATCAGGAGCAGTGGGACGAGGGCGAAGGGGATGCCGAAGGAGAGGACGACCTGGCTGCCGACGAGGGCGTCGGTGGGGTCGAGGCCGATCGCGAGGACGACGAGCGCCGGCGCCAGGGTCAGCGCCCGCCGCGCGAAGAGCGGGATGCGGCGGCGGATGAAGCCCTGCATCACAACCTGGCCGGCCATCGTCCCCACCGAGGAGGAGGCGAAGCCGGAGGCGAGCAGGGCGATGCCGAAGATCGTCGCCGCCCGGTCGGAGGCGATCTGCTTCAGCCCTTCGTAGGCGCCGTCGATGGTCTCGACGCCGGTGAGGCCGCTGCCGTGGAAGAGGGAGGCGGCGACGACCATCATCGAGAGGTTGACCAGCCCCGCCAGCGAGAGGGCGATCACCACGTCGACTTTCTCGAAGCCGAGGATCTTCTTGCGCTCGCCCGGGTTGCGGCCGACGATCCGCTTCTGGGTCAGCGCAGAGTGCAGGTAGATGACGTGGGGCATGACCGTGGCGCCGATGATGCCGGTCGCGAGGAGGAGGCTCTCGGTGCCGGCGAAGCCCGGCACGACGAGGTGCTTGGCGACTTCGCCGCCGTCGGGGCTGGCGTCGAGGAGCTCGAAGGCGAAGGAGGCGACGACGACGCCGACGAGGACGGTGATCCCCGCCTCGAGGCGGCGGAAGCCGCGCTGCTGCAGGGAGAGCAGGGCGAAGGCGCCGGCGCCCGCGATCAGCCCGGCGGGGAAGAGCGGAACCCCGAAGAGGAGGTTGAGGCCGAGCGCGGCGCCGACCACCTCGGCGATGTCGCAGGCCATCGCCACCACCTCGGCCTGCAGCCAGAGACCGACCGAGGCGCGGCGCGAGAAACGCTCGCGGCAGAGCTCGGCCAAGTTCTTCCCGGTGGCGATCCCCAGCTTCGCCGACTGGGTCTGGACCAGCATCGCGATCAGGTTGGCCGCGAGGACGACCCAGAGCAGCAGGTAGCCGAACTTGGCGCCGCCGGAGATGTTGGTGGCGAAGTTGCCCGGGTCGATGTAGGCGACGGCGGCGACGAAGGCGGGCCCGAGGAAAGGCCAGAAACGGCGGAGGCCGCGGCTGTGGCCGTCGAGCGAGTGGCGGGCGGCGCGGGCGACCGCGGCCTCGCCCGGGAGGACGTCCTCGACCCCCGCCTCGTGGCGCTCGACCTTCTCGACCAGACCCTGCCCCGGAGGCGGCGCGCTCACCGCGCCTCCCAAGTCGGCGGCACCAGGTCGGGGCCGGGGATCGGCGTCCCGTGCGGGTCGTGGCGCGGTTCGCCGAGCTTGGCGGCGATCAGCTGCTCGAGCTCCTCGGAGATGAAGTGCTCCAGCACCTCGGCCTCCTCGTGAACGCGGTCCTCCGGCATCCCGAGCGCCTCGGACAGATACGCCTCGATCAGCCGGTGGTGGCGGATCACCTCGAGCGCCAGCCGCTCCCCGGCTGGGGTCAGGCTGACGCCCTTGTAGGGCAGGTAGTTGACGAAGCCGAGCCCGGCGAGCTTCTTCAGCATCGAGGTCGCGGTCGCCGGGGTCACCCCCAGCCGCTCCGCCACCTCGCCGTTCAGGACCAGCCCGTCGCGCTCCCGCGAGATCGCGTAGATCGTCTTCGCGTAGTCCTCGATCGCCTGTGAGTTAGACACGTCTAAAAGAGTTTGGCATGTCTAAAAGCGGATCGCGTTGGGGCGACGGGAGTGACCCCCTCCTCGCGATTTGGGGAGGGCTCGTCGGGGGTCCCTCCCGTCGCCACTCGAACCGCTTTCTAGACTTTGGGGGCAGATGGCTCTGACGCCTACCGTTGAGATAGATGCGCAGTACCGGCAGCTGCGGGAGGAATGCGGGTTGGTCGAGCGGCCCGAACGCGGGCTGCTGATCGTCAGCGGGGCCGAGGCGGCGGATTACCTGCAGGGGCAGCTGACCAACGACGTCGAGGCGATCGAGCCGGGGCGCTGGATTTACGCAGCCCTGCTCGACCGCAAGGGGCATATGCAGGCCGACATGCGGGTGCTGCGGCCGGGCGAGGGGCCGGAGCTGTGGCTCGACCTCGAGCCGGAGGGGCTGGCCGACGCCGGGCGCCACCTGCAGATGTACAAGATCGGCCGCGAGGTGGAGGTCGTCGACGCGAGCGACGGGCACACGCTCCTCTCGCTGATCGGACCGCGGGCGACCGAGTTCGCCCGCTCGGCCGACGGCGCCTCCCTCCGCACCGACGCCGGCGTCGACCTGATCGTCCCCATCGGCGAGCGCGACCGCGTGCGCGACGCGCTGCTCGCCGCCGGGGCGGTGGAGGTCTCTCCCGAGGCGGCGGAGATCGTCCGCATCGAGGCCGGGCGCCCCCGCTTCGGCGCCGAGATGGGGACCGAGACGATGCCCGCCGAGGCCGGGATCGTCGAGCGCGCCGTCAGCTTCACCAAGGGCTGCTACATCGGCCAGGAGACGGTGGCGCGCCTCCACTACAAGGGCAAGCCGAACCGCCACCTGCGGGGGCTGCGGCTGAGCGCCCCGGCGCCGGCGGGCGCGGCGCTGCGGCTGGGCGAGAAGGAGGTCGGGACGCTCGGCAGCGCCGCCATCTCCCCCGCCCTCGGCCCGATCGGCCTGGCGATCCTGCGCCGCGAGGCGGAGCCGGGCGCGACCGTCGCCGTAGGTGAAGATGGCGTTACGGCTGAAGTGGTCGCCCTCCCCTTCGGTTAGATTCAGCTCCGAATGGGCGCCGGGAGAGTGAGAGCGGCGGCGATTGCCGCCTTGATCGGAGCGACCGCCCTGCTGCTCGGTTGCGGCGAATCCCGCCATGCCAACCAGCAGCGGCCAAACGTCTCGACCCGGGTCAGCGTCACCGTCAACGACCGCGAAGTGATCGTGCAACCGGGCGAAATCGGCAAGCGCGCCGAACCGACGCAGGAGATCCCGCAGAACGTCGAACACCCCGAGCCGCCGATCAAGACGACCAAGCCGCTCGACATCACCTTCGTCGCCGCCAACCAGACGGCGCGCGACATGAAGCTGAAGGTCCGGGGCCGCGGTAAGGAAGACGAATCGGAAACGATCTACGCCCGCAGCCCCGGCAGCTTCCAGGTCAGCCTCCCCACCGGCTCCTACACGCTGACGGCGGTCGGCATGCCGGGAGCGCGGCCCGCCCACCTGACGGTCGGCAGGTACCGCGCCTCCTCGCAGAACGACGTCCTGCTGCCCTAGCGGCAGGCGACGAAAGAAGCCGCTGCAAGCGGCGTTTCAGATTCCCGTTGGCGTCTGGAGGACTCGCCAGGATGGAGCCATGATTCTTCTAGCTCTTGTCTGCCTGATCGGACTGCTCGCAGCCGCTGTCATCGCTGCTCAGAAAGCAGCGGCCGCACGATTCGCCGCCGAGCGAGTGACCTCCCTGGAGGCCGAGCTCGAGCAGGCACGTGCCGCGGAGGAAGACCTGATCCACCTGAAGATGGAGATGCGGGGTGGCGAGGAGCGACTTGTTGCCGAGCAGCGGATCGCCGCCGAACGCGAGGAAGAGCTGGGGCGGCTGCGGGAGGAGCACAAGCAGGACCGCCAGGTCGTCCTCGATCAGAACAACGAGATCAAGCGACTCAAAGACTGCATCGACCGGTTTCAGAAGAAGCAGGAGGAGCTGGCGCAAAGCACCCTTGGAGCGGCCGAGAGCAACCAGCGGATCGAGACCACGCTGCTCGATTGGACCCGCCAGATCGCGAGTCCGCAGGGTCGGGGGGCGTTTGGGGAGCTGGCGCTCCGCAACCAGCTTCTTTCACTCGGCCTGGAGGAGGGCCGCGACTTCTTCAAGCAGGTGACGCAGGAGGCGGGGAGGCAGCGAATCGACTTCGTCGTTCGCCTCGGCGACTCGGTTGTCGCCATCGACTCCAAACTCGCCAACGATCCCGGCCTGAACGGTCTCTCCGAGGCGCTTGCCGCGGGAGACCCGGACCGCCTCAAGCAGTTCGGGCGCAAACTTCGCGAGCACGCCAAGGCTCTGGCGAGAAAGGACTACTGGAAGGGACTGGAGAAAAGCCCAAGCCTGACCTTCATGTACGTGCCGATCGAGGGGGCGATACACGCGCTCTCGGCGCTCGATGATTTCGACGCCACCAAGTTCTTCAACGAGACGCGCGTCTGCGTGATCACCCCGGCCCAGCTTGCGATCTCGATGATCCTCGTCGCCGAGATCTCCCACGCCGAGCGGAAAGAGGAGCACATAGAAGAGCTGCTGAGCCGCGGCTACACGATGGCCGAGGCAATGGGCAACTTCCTAGACAACTACGCGAAGCTGGGCAAGAAGCTCGGCGAGTCGGTCAGCGCCTTCAACGGCGGCGCGGCGATGGTGACCACCCATGGACAGGTTTGGCAGCAGGTCGTCAAACCCCTCAACGAACTCGCCCCCAGCAACTCGATCGAGCCCAAGCTGAAAGAGCTGGAGCCGCCGCGCGACGACGTGATCGAGCTGGCCGAGCGCTATCGCGCCACTGGTGAAGAGATGCGCCGGGCCTCAGACGCCGCTTAGACATTCATCCATACCTGCCAGAGAAACGAGCCGATGATCGACCCCCTCTGAGGGGGTCGATTGCAGGTTCGATCCGCTCTCGCCGCCGCTTAACTAGGATTCTCCTCCCTAATTAGAGACGACCTTTGGAGGAGCCGAGTCTTGGCCGTTGACACCAGCACCGTTGCGAAGTTGGACGTGGAGCCCGGGACGCTGCCGGAGACGATGGCGGCGTGGGTGATTCGCCAGGAGCGCGAGGGCGAACCGAAAGACGCCTTCCAGCTGGAGCAGATCGAGGTCCCCGAGCCCGGCGCCTTCGAGGTGATCGTGCGGGTGATGGCGGCCGGAGTCAACTTCAACAACGTCTGGGCCTCGCTGGGCGAGCCGGTCTCGGTCTTCGGCTACGGCGACCACCCCGAGTACGGCCACCACATCGGCGGCTCCGACGCCTCCGGGATCGTCTGGAAAGTCGGCGAGGGCGTCACCCGCTGGAAGGTCGGCGACGAGGTCGTGATCCACTGCAACCAGGCCTCCTACGAGGACGTCGAGGTGCACGGGCTCGACCCG
>Ga0207661_10000348_pt1 | contig 29705 bp, 32 predicted proteins | sample KBSC713LmetaG_FD_184337 | JGI IMG/M metagenome (GOLD analysis project Ga0207661, IMG submission 184337) | Corn rhizosphere microbial communities from Kellogg Biological Station, Michigan, USA - KBS C7.1-3L metaG (SPAdes) (version 2) | ecosystem: Host-associated > Plants > Roots > Rhizosphere ...
CGGCGAGAACGTCATCCCGCGCGAGGTCGAGGACCTGCTCGCCGACCACGAGGCGGTCGAGGAGGTGGCGGTGATCGGGGTCGAAGACGACGAGTTCGGCCAGCGCCTCAAGGCCTTCGTCGTCGTCCGCTCCGGGGTCGAGGTCGGCGAAGCCGACCTCGCCGCGCACGTGAAGGCGAACCTCGCCGCTTACAAGACGCCGCGTGAGATCGAGTTCCTCGACGAGCTGCCGCGCAACGCCACCGGCAAGGTCCTGAAGCGGGACCTGCGCGCTCGGCACGAGCAAGCGTCCGCTTAGGGCACCGGGAGAGGGGTCCGGCGGACAACAGCGGGGAGGGTCCGGCGGACCCCTCTCCCGGTGCCCACCCGGGCCGCTCGCAAAATGCGGGCTCTTCGGTTGGGAGTGGGGGGCTTGCGCTCCGGTGCTGGTAGTAGGTTGCCGGGGGATGGGTGACCCAGCCAGGCAGTTGCAGCAGGTCGGCGAGGCGACGCGCGCGATGCGCGGCGTGGCCGACCAGGCGCTCGAGTGGGTGCGGGTCTCCGAGGGCCGGGTTGCCGAGGCCGAAGCGCGCGCCGACGGGCTGAAGGAGCAGTACAAAGAGCGGGCGCTGCTGACCCTGCGCAAGGTCTCCGCCGAGGCCCGCGAGCGGATCGCCGCCGAGCGCAAGGCACGGACCGAGGCCGACGCGCGGGCCGCCGCCGCCGAGGCCGGGCGAGACCGGGCCGAGACCGCTTTTGAGGAGCTGCATCGGACCTCCCAGTCCGAGCGCGAGCAGATCGTTGCCAAGACCTCGCAGGCGCGGGCCGCCGCCGAGCGCGCCGCGGCGGAGGCGAAGGCCGAGGCCGAGAGCGCGGTCGCCGAGGCGCGGCTGGAGGCCGAGAACGCCGTCGCCGAGGCCGAGAGGGCGGCCGAGATCGAGCTAAAGGTGAGGGTGGAGGAGGCGCGGCAGCAGATTCAGAAAGCGGCGGACGAACGCATCGCCGCCGCCGAGCAGCGTGCCGCCGAAGCCGAGGCAAGGGCCGCCGAGTCGCACGAGGCGGCGGTGCGGCTGGAGACCGAGATCGAGCAGCGGGTGATGGCCGGGACCGAGGACGTCCGCCGCGAAGCCGAGGAGAGCGTTCGCCGGCTGATGGAGAAGGTCGAACGCCAGGCCGAGGAGGCCGCCCGCAACCGCGCCGAGGAGCAGCTGCGGGTCGAGTCCGACCGCATCCGCCTCCAGGCGCAGAAGCGCGAGGAGCGGGTCCGCGAGGCGACCGAGGACGAGATCAAGGCCAGCGTCGGCAAAGCGCGCCGCCAGGCCCAAGCCGCGGCCGAGGAGATCGCGCCCGCCTGGCTCAACGGCAAAGAGTCGAAGGCCTCGACGGCCGGCTACCGCACCTTCTAGCGCTCCCTGCGCCAGTCGGGGCCTTTCCGATGCGCATATCCTCCTGAGCGATGCGGGAGGTGAAGATCAAAGACACGCTCAGCGGCGAGCTGCGCTCGCTCGAGCCCGGCGCCGAGGTCGGGATCTATGCCTGCGGCCCGACCGTCTACAGCCGCATCCACATCGGCAACGCCCGCCCCTTCGTCGTCTTCTCGCTCTTCTCCCGCTTCCTGCGCTCCCAGGGCTACCGGCCGAAGCTGGTCGTCAACGTCACCGACATCAACGACAAGATCTACGTCGCCGCCCGCGCGGCCGGGCGGGGGTCGGAGGAGTTCGCGGCGGAGATGACCCGCGCCTACGTCGAGGACACCGATCGCCTCGGCGTCGGCCGTCCGGACGCGGAGCCGCTGGCCAGCGAGACGGTCGCCGGGATCGTCTCCCTGATCGCCGAGCTGGTCGAGGCCGGCCACGCCTACGAGTCCGGCGGCGACGTCTACTACCGGGTCCGCAGCTTCGGCGACTACGGCAAGCTCTCCAACCGCCGTCCCGAGGACATGGACCAGGGCGAGGACGCCGGCTCGGCCTCGCTGAAGGAGGACCGGCTCGACTTCGCCCTCTGGAAGGCGCACAAGCCCGACGAGGACACCAGCTGGGACTCGCCCTGGGGGCCGGGGCGGCCGGCCTGGCACATCGAGTGCTCGGTGATGGCCGAGCAGGAGCTGGGCGCCTCCTTCGCGATCCACGGCGGCGGCTCCGACCTCGTCTTCCCCCACCATGAGAACGAGATCGCGCAGTCCGAGGGGGCGGGGCGGCCCTTCGCCAAGATCTGGATGCACAACGGGATGATCGAGACCGGGGCGGCGAAGATGTCCAAATCCGAGGGCAACATCTTCCAGCTCTCGACTGCGCTCGACACCTATGGGCGGGAGGCGGTGGTCGCCTATTTGATCTCGGGGCATTACCGGCAGCCGCTTGCTTTCGGTGAGGAGCAGATGGAGGAAGCGGTCGCGCGGGTCGAGCGACTGAGGAATTTCTTCAGGGAGAACCCGGTAGACCAGGCCGCTGGGCGGACCCCGGGGGAGGGGTCGGCGGGCAAACAGCGGGGAGGGCCCGGCGACCCCTCCCCCGGGGTCCGAGCCGAGGCGTTTCGGACGGCGCTCGCAGATGACTTCAATACGCCCAGGGCGCTCGCTGAGGTATTCGAGCTGGTCGGGGAGGCGAATCGAGGCGAGGTGGATAAGGGCGAGGCGGTATCTGTTGTCGCCGAGATGCTCGAGCTCGTCGGTCTCAGCACCCTTACTCAGCCAGATAAGGGTGCTGAGAGCGACGACCGGGCGCGGGAGTTGATGGAGGAGCGAGAGCGGGCTCGGGCCGAGAGGGACTTCGCACGAGCTGATGCGCTCAGGGACGAGCTGGCCGAGCTGGGGTGGGAGGTTCGGGACTCTGCGGAGGGGCCGAGTCTCGTGCCGAAGGCCTGATGGCGAACCAGTTCATCTACGGCGTCAACCCCGTCGCCGAGGCGGAGCGGGGGCGGCGGCGGGTTCATCGGGTCTGGCGGGCGCCGGAGACCTCGGGGGAGGAGCTGGAGCGGCTTTGCGGGTCGCCTGACCATCAGGGGGTGGTGGCGGAGGTCGATCCCTACCCCTACGGGGATCCGGTGGGGATGCTGAAGCGGGAGGGGTCGCTGCTGGTCGCGCTCGACCAGGTGCAGGATCCGCGCAACCTCGGCGCCGTCTGTCGCTCGGCGGAGTTCGCCGGTGCCGCCGGGGTCGTGATCCCGGAGCGGCGGTCGGCCGCCGTCACCCCGGTCGTCTGCAAGACCTCGGCCGGGGCCGTCGAGCACCTCGAGGTCGCCCACGTCCGCAACCTCGCCGACTGGCTGGCCGAGGCGAAGGAGGCCGGCTTCTGGATCTGGGGCGCCGACGCGGAGGCCGAGCAGGCGCCGTGGGCGGTGGACCTCACCGGTTCGACCGTGATTGTCCTCGGGGGGGAGGGGAAGGGGCTGCGGCCCCGCGTAGCCTCCGCCTGCGACGGGCTGGTCGCCCTGCCGCGAGGCGGTGAGGTCGAGTCGCTGAACGTCTCCGCTGCCGCTACGGCGCTCCTCTTCGAGGCCCTTCGTCAGCGCGGGTAGAACCGGGCAAATGCAACGGCGGTTGCAAAAAGTCGCACTTTGGGGTTGACAGAACTCTGCGTGGCGGTAAGACTAGCGCCGGAATAAGGGTGAACCTCAGGTTGAGGGGCGCTCTGATGAATAGGGCGCCTCTGGGGAGGTAAGCGGCGCCACGACCCTTCAGCAAGGAGAAGGATCTGTGGCTCTATCGACGCCTACGCAGGAATTGCCGCTTCCGGTTGCCCAAAGCACCCCCGGTCGCATCCCCAGCACTAACCCTCAAGCTGAGCTTGATGATCACTACCTCGTCGCTCTCGCCAAGGAAGGCCGAACCGACGCCTTCGACGCGATCATCCGCCGCTATCGCGGCTTCGTCCGCCTCAAGGCCTCTTCCTACTTTCTCCTCGGCGGCGAGTCCGACGACCTGATCCAGGAGGGCTTGGTCGGCCTCTACAAGGCGATCCGCGACTACCGGACCGACCGCGAGTCGAGCTTCCGCAACTTCGCCGAGCTCTGCATCACCCGCCAGATCATCACCGCGGTGAAGACGGCGACCCGCAACAAGCACACCCCGCTCAACCAGTACGTCTCCTTCAGCCAGACCCCAGCCGCGGCCGGGGACTCGGAAACGACGCTCGACGAGATCCTGCCCGGCCCCAGCGTCCACGACCCGGTCAACCAGGTGATCGCGACCGAAGAGCTGGAGAGCCTCGTCTCTTGCCTCTCCGGCGTCTCCGGGGTCCTCTCTGACCTCGAGAGCCGGGTCCTCTCGCTCTACCTCGACGGCCACTCCTACGAGCTGATCGGCGAGCGCCTCGAGTGCGACACGAAGACGGTGGACAACGCCCTCCAGCGCGTGAAGCGCAAGGTCGGTGCTCACCTGGCCTCGCGAGAGGTCGCTGCCTAGGCCTGGGGGAGATCGGCGAGGACGTACTCGAGTAGTTCCTGCCCGTGGTCCGAGGCGACGGCGATGTCGTCGGCCTTGACTCGGACCCGGTGCAGCGACTGCATCCGCAGCACGTCCCCGTCGGTCCGGCTGTTGGGGAAGACGCCGGCGTAGGAGACGCCGAGGCGCTCGAGGTGATCGGCGAGAAGCGCCGTCGCCGGGTTCTCCAGCGGCAGGTCGACGTAGACGGCGTCGAGGCAGCGACGGTGGAAGAGGTGGTGGCGCTCGCCGCCCACGACCTGCTCCAAGTCGGCGCCAGGCACATGCACCGTCAGCAGCGCCAGGTTGTGGCTCTCGTCGACCTCGACGTGCAGCTCGGTTCGCTCCGGGAGCTCGCAGCCCGGCGGGGGATCGGCGAGGGTGCCGCGCAGCTCGCAGAGCTCGATCGTCTGCGCGACGATCGCCCGGTGGCGCTCCGGCGCGTAGACCCGGCGCTTGTGCCCGTCGTTCAGCTTCGTGTAGAAGAGCGCCGCCGACTGCCGGCCGCGCCGCCCGCCGGCGGCGTCGTTGGCGACCGTGGCCGGGATCCAGCCGAGCAGGAAGCCGGTCTCGTGCGCGCCCAGCTCGATGTTGGCCTTCTGGCTGTAGGGGTGGGCGGCCGTCGCCTCGCTGTACATCCCGGCCAGCCCGCGCTCGCGCGCCCAGTCCATCAGGTGGCGCTTGGTGCGGGTGAAGAGGTGCTGGCCGCGGGCCGCCGGCAGGGTCACCGCCTGGCCGGAGTGGGCGACGGCGTCGCCGGCGGCGGCCAAGGTCATGCCGATGTGGCAAAGCAGCTCCCCTGCGGGGGTTTCCGCAACGCAGGCGACATAGGTGCCGGCCGCGATCCGGCCGCTCACCTCGTCCGGGTCGTACACCCACCGGACGTCATAAGTTTGACCATAGGCGGCTTCGATCGCGCCCGTCAGCACGGTACCCTCGTCTGGCCCCAAGAACCTGAACGTCACGTCCATTCGGGACATCATTAGCCACCACGCCCGCCTAGCTCAACCTGGGAGAGCACCTCATTTGTAATGAGGAGGTTGCCGGTTCGATTCCGGCGGCGGGCTTTCTTCCACCCCTACGCCGAGGTTCTTCTTCCCCGGTCGACAGCGCCGCCAGCCGGATGTAGGCTCGCTGCGGGCAGGGCTCTATCGAGGAAGGAGTCCAGATGGCCGCGGAAGTCAAGAGCTTCGACAACCCCGACGAGACTCGGGAGTTCGAAGGCAAAGGACGGGCGAAGATCGTCGAACTGGCAGGCCACCCTGTCGGGCTCGGCACCTTCGAGCCGGGTTGGAAGTGGTCGGAGAACGTGAAGCCGATCGCCGGCACCGATTCCTGTCAGGTGCCCCACTTCGGCTACGTGCTCTCCGGCAGCATGCGCGTTTACATGGATGACGGACAGGAGATCGAAATCAACTCCGGCGACGTCGTCGCGATCCCTCCGGGTCACGATGCCGAGGTGACCGGATCGGACCCTTGCGTGATGGTCGATTTCGGCGAGATCGGCGACTACGCGAAACGCTGAACGGCGGCCGTCCGGGCAGCTCTCAAGCCTTTGGGGGCGCGCCCGGATCCGGCTGCTGCTCGCCGAGGAGCTTCGCCTTCTCGGCGGCGAACTCCTCGTCGGTGAGGACGCCTTTTTCCCGAAGCGTCCCCAGGCGCTCCAGGCGCTCGATCCGCGCGTCCTCGCTGCTGACCGGCATCGTATTGGTCGTGGCCTCCCCGCCCGACCCCTCGGCTTTGTCCGGGCGGCGCATCTCCGGGAGGCGCAGCTTCGAGGCCTGCTCGCCGACTTTCTCGGAGATGTTGGCGTCCTTGACCGCGCCGACGACTTTGTCGCGGGTGCGGCCGAAGGTCTCGTCGTAGGTCGCTTCCGGGAACTCCTCCTCGGTCTGCCTGCGCAGCTCGTGGATCCCGACCGCGGCCATCGCGGCGATGATCAGCGTGGTCAGGAAGGTACGCAGGCCCTGCGTGGGGCCGGTGAGGAAGTAGAAGCAGACGATCAGCGCCAGCCCGGCGTAGACGTAGGCGGGGTGGATGCGCAGGGTGGGGGCCAGGTATCGCCGGGTGGTGCGGGCGCCGGCGGTCGGCGAGGCGAGCCAGCCCGCCGCCAGGAAGAGGAGCCCGATGATAATCACGGTCTTGGCGATGCTGGTCATCAGCGAGGTGCCGATGTCCCAGGCGGCTTCGCCGGCTCCCGTGGCGCTTTCGGCGGTGACCAGCTGGTCGACGACTATGCCCCCCGCGATGTGGCGGACGACTATCACCCCGAAGCCGGCGGCGATCAGGCCGACTCCGCTGAGCAGGACGGTGACCCAGCGCCCGCCGCGGGAGAGGTAGATCGCGCCGCCGAAGCAGGCGAGGGTGAGGATCGAGAGCAGCAGCGCCAGGCCCTTGATCGCGACCGCGATGTCCTGCGCCGTCTTTAGCTGGTCGGACTTGAGGATCTCCACCTGGGCGGCGTCGGGCGGCAGTTTTTCGGCCAGGCTTTCACCGATCCCGATCTGCTGGGCGAGGTTGGTAAGGAGGCTGCCGAGGTTGAGCTTGACTTCGCCGTTTTCGGTTTCGACCGCTTCTTTCTTGTTTTCCAGGACGGCCAGGAGCTGTTCGTGGGTGCTGCGGTTGGCCTGTTCCCACAGGTCCTGCGCGGTCGAGGTTTCGAGGGCCTTTTCGGCGCCCTGTCCCGCCACCTGGCGCAGTCCGCCGGCGGCCGGCCCGGCCAGGTCCTTGGTGTCGCCGGGGAGGATTTCTTCCAGTTCTTTGCTGACGTCGACGTTTTCGTAGAGCTGGTCGACCAGGTAGTTGCTCAGCGTCGAGCGGATCGTGTCGTTCTTCAGCAACCGTCCGCTCGTGTGGACCCAGTCGTCCGTATTTAGCGCCTGGCGCTCGGTCCAGATCGCGAAGACGCTGAGGAAGGCGAGGACGGAACCGAGGATCACGAGCCCTCGTGCAACCCGACGTCGTCCGCGGCTCATTCCTTGATGCTATACGTGAGCCATGAAGCTAGAGGGAATTCACCACATCACCGCGATCACCGAGGACGCCCAGCGCAACGTCGACTTCTACGCCGGCGTGATGGGTTTGCGGCTGGTCAAGAAAACCGTCAACCAGGACAACCCGACCGTCTACCACCTGTTTTTCGCCGACGAGGCGGGGGACGCGGGCTCCGATCTGACCTTCTTCGAGTACCCGGGCGCGCCCCTGGGCCGGGCCGGGGCCGGGATGGTGCACCGGATCGTCTGGCGTGTCGCTTCAGCCGACGCCCTCGACTTCTGGGCCGAGCGCCTGCGCGTCAACGGCACCGAGTCCGAGCGCGACGGCAACGGCCTCGTCTTCTCCGACCCGGAGGGGCTGGAGCACGAGCTGCTGGTCGTCGAGGTGCCCGACCAGCCGCTGAGCGCGGACCATCCCGAGGTGCCGGGGGAGATGGCGCTGCAAGGTTTCCACGCGGTGCGGGCCTACGCCGCCTCGCCAGAGGCTTCCGCGAGGCTGCTCGAGGCGCTCGAGTTCGAGCAGGTGGACGGCGCCTGGGAAGCCCGCGGCGAGCAGCGGGGCGGTCGCTACCTCTACGACGAGCCGCCGAACGAGCGCGGACTGCAGGGCGCCGGCAGTGTCCACCACGTCGCCTGGGCCTCGACCCCGGAGGAGCTGCTCGACTGGCGCGAGAAGGCAGTCGCCGGCGGCGCCCAGCCGACGCCCGAGATCGACCGCTTCTACTTCCGCTCGATCTACTTCCGCGAGCCCAGCGGCGTCCTCTTCGAGATCGCGACCCTGGGTCCGGGCTTCACCGTCGACGAGCCGGTCGAGCACCTCGGCGAGAAGCTCTCGCTGCCGCCCGCCTTCGAGCACCTGCGCGACGAGGTCGAACCGAACCTGCGCCCGGTCGAGAACCCGCGCCTGAAGACCCAGGGTTGAGCGGGGACTTCACCTGGCTCGACGCGGGGCGCACCGTCGTCTTCCGGCGGGGCGGAGTTGTTGGCGCGGTCGAAGTGCTGCGCGAGCAGGGGGTGGGGGAGTTCGAGCTGCTGAGTACGGAGCGGGCGCTTGGGGAGGCACCGGGCCTGGCCGAGGCCGCGAATGGTGTCCACCTGGTGGCGCACGGACAGGTTCCGGCCGCCGCGGCGGCGCTGTTGGACGCACTCTCGCCCCCTCACGATGCAGGTAAGGGGGCGAGAGTGCGTCCACTCGTTGCGCTCGGCGGCGGCCGGGTCGTGGATGGGGCGAAGGCGGTTGCGGCAGTGTCCGGTGCGGAGGTGGTGGCGATTCCGACGACTTTGTCGGGGGCGCCGATGACGGCTATTCATCGCCTGCCGGAAGGAGCGGAGGAACGGGCGCAGGGGATGGTGCGGCCGTCGCTGGTGGTCGCGGATCCGGAGGCGATGACGGGGCAGGGGGAGCGGGAACTGCGGGCGAGCGCGATGAACGCGCTGGCGCACGGGGCCGACACGCTGTACGTACCGGGGTCTAACCCCCTCTCCGAGATGACGGCGCTGCGGGGGGCGGAATTGATCGGGTCGGCGCTGGACGAAGAGCGGGCGGAGCGCGACCGCGGATCACTTGCACTCGGCGCGATCCTCTGCGGCTACGCGATCGACTCCGCTGGCTTTGGCTTGCACCATTTGATCTGCCAGACCCTGGTCCGCATCTGCGGCACCCCGCACGCCGAGACCAACGCCGCGATCCTGCCGAAAGCGGTCGGCTTCCTGGCCGAGCGCGCACCCGAGGCGTACGAAGGTCTCGCTACTTCCCTCGGCACCGACCTCCCCGGTCTTCCTCGGAGAATCGAAGATCTGGGACAGTCTCAGCGCCTCGGCACCCTCGGCGGCGACGAGTCGCGTCTGGACGAGGCACTCGAAGCGATGCTCCAACGCCCGGAGCTCCAGCGCGTCCCGGGGCCCCCATCCCGCCAAGACCTTTCGGAGTTAGTGCACCGCGCCTGGTAGCTCGCGAGTCCGCGTGAATACCCCTATACGGGGCATTCACGCGGACTCGGCGGGGTTGCGCGGAAGACCGTGCGTAACCGGGACTCTGCGGGCGTGTAGCGCTACGCGTGGATCCTGAACGTTTGAGCCCGGAGCGGCTCGCCTCCTACCACGCCTATACGCGCAAGCACAGCGTCAACTGGCCGATGTACTGCGTGGCGCGGGCGATCCTGCTGCCGTTCTTCCTCGTCTACTTCCGGCTCGACCGGCGGGGGCGGGAGTACGGGAAGGCGAAGGGCGGGGTGATCGTCGCCGCCAACCACCGCAGCTTCCTGGACCCCTTCGTCGTCGGCGCCTGCCTGCCCTGGCGGCGGCCGATGAACTACATGGCCAAGGTCGAGCTCTTCGAGCGGCGCTGGCAGGGATGGATGCTGTCGCGGCTCGGGGCCTTCCCGGTCCGCCGCGGCGAGTCCGACGAGGAATCGATGCTGACCGCGCGGATGATCGCCGAACGCGGCGGCGCCGTCTGCGTCTTCCCCGAGGGCACGCGGATCCGCCGCGGCACCCTCTCCAACCCGAAGCGGGGGGTGGGGCGGCTGGCGCTGCAGACCGGCGCCGTCGTGATCCCGACCGCGGTGCTGGGAACCGAACACGTCCGCCGCGGCTGGCGCATCCGTCCCCGCAAGTGCAGGGTCCGGCTCGGGCCGCCGATGACCTTCCCCCGCGCCGAGGAGCCCTCGCCGGCGCTGGCGGAAACGGTGACGGCGCGGATCTGGCCCAACGTCCTCCTGCAGTGGGAAGACCTCGGCGGCCTGCCGCCGATGCGCCGCGCCGCCGTGATCGGCGCCGGCAGCTGGGGCACGGCCGTCGCCGTCCTCCTCGCCCGCGGCGGCCTCGAGGTCCAGCTCGGGGCACGGACGGCCGAGCGCGTCGAGGAGCTGATCGAGGACGGCGAGAACCGTCGCTACCTGCCCGGCGTGCCGCTGCCGGAGTCGATCGACGTCCGCCCCGCCTCGGCGATCGAGCTCGCCGGCCTTGACCTGATCTGCCTCGCGATCCCCTCCGCTCAGCTGCCGCAGGCGGTGGGGGCGATCGCCGACCGGGTCAGCTCGCGCAGCGCCGTGCTGATGCTGACCAAGGGCCTGATCAGCGGCCAGGGACTGCTGCCCTCCGAATACGTCGGCGAACGGGTGCGGGCGCGGGCGATCGCCTGCCTCGGCGGCCCCGCCCACGCTCGCGAGGCGGTATCCGGCTCGGCCGCCCTCGTCCTCGGCTCCGCTGACGAGGAGCTGCGGGTCCAGATTGGCGAGGTGTTCGACAAGGCCGGCCTCGTCTGCGAGCGCTCGCGCGACGTCACCGGGGTGGAGATGGCCGGCGCCGCCAAGAACGCGGCCGCCCTCGCCGCCGCCGCGGCCGAGCCACACGGCCTCAACGCCGCCGGGATCGCCGTCGCCGCGATCTGGCGCGAGTGCATAGACCACGCCGTCGCCCGCGGCGCCGACCCGGAAACCTTCGCCGGCCTGGCCGGAGTGGGGGACCTGACCGCGACGATGATGGCGCCGTCGGGGCGCAACCGCCGTGCCGGCGAGCTGCTCGGCACCGGCACCCCGGCCAAGGACATCCCCGGCAAGATCGGTCAGGCCTCCGAGGGGCTCGACACGGTCCCCCTGCTCGCCGAGGCGGTCGCCGCCTCCGGGGTCGAGGCCGACGCCCTGGCCGCTCTCGCCGCCCTGATCCGCGGCGAGTGCGACGCCGAGGAATGGATGGCGAGCCTGCGGGCGGTCGAGCGCGAGCGACGGGCGGCATAGATGCCCGGCGGGGCTGCGGGTGCGCGGGTACGCTTGCCGGGTGAGCACCCCCCAGGAGAACGTCGAGCCGGCCCAGCTGGCTCCGGCGGCCAAGGCGGAGCTCGACCGCGCCTTCGAGGACTTCTACCGGGCCCACCTGCGCGACGTCTACTCCTACGCCTACTACCGGGTCGGGAACCATCACGACGCCGAGGACCTGACCGAGCAGGCCTTCCTCCAGGCCTACCGGCACTTCGACCGCGCCCGCCGCGAGTCGTACGGGCGGCCGCTGCGCCCGTGGGTGATCCGGATCGCCCACAACCTCGCCTCCAACTACTACCGCGACCGCTCGCGGCGGCCGCAGACGCCGCTGGAAAACGCCGACCCGATCGCCGCCCGCCACGACACCGAGGCGATCGCCGAGGGCCGGGAGGAGCTGCGGCAGGTGATGGTGCACCTCGACAAGCTGCCCGAGGACCGGCGCGAGGCCTTGATCATGCGCTTCGCGCTCGGCATGGACAACCGCGAGATCGCCCGCGCCCTCGGCCGCAGCGACGGGGCGACGAAGGTGCTGATCCACCGCGCGATCAAGCAGCTGCAGGAGGAGATGAGCGATGACTGACTCGCGCGAGACCCTCAGCGGCTCGACTTGGGACATCGAGCAGCTGCTGGGCGACGCGCTGCGGCCGATTGAGCCCCCCGAGCGCCTCTCCGGACGGCTCGAGGACACGATGGCCGCGGTCACCCAGGCCGCCGCCGAGGAGCTCTCCGACTGGGCCGAAGAGCTCTCCGAGAGCGAGCTGCGATCCCTGCGGGACCCGCGTAACTGGGTGCGGCCGGTGGTCGCGGTCGGCGCCGGCGGCGCCGCGACCGGGGCGCTGGTACTGCTGGAGCTGCGTCGCCGCGGCCGGCAGCAGGGCCAGGGTCGGCTAAGGGCGCTGACGAGCGGGCTTCGCTCGCGGCTTTGACTTTCGCGGCTCCTTAGTCGCCTCGCGAGTGACCTTCGTCCCGGCTGCCGCGGCGAGGCCGAGGACGCCGACGAGGAGGTTCAGCCCCTCGCTGCCCCAGCCGACGATCGCGAGGACGACGAAGAGCGCGCCGATCGCCAGCGCGTAGCCGCACGAGGAGGCCCCGGCGACGAGCACGCCGAGGGCGCCGGTGGCGACGTAGAGGAGGTTGAGCCAGCCGTTCACCGGCAGCGCTCCGAGCGCTTCCTCATAGGCGTCCAGCGAGCCGAAGGAGGCGTCGTAGAAGAAGCCGACCACGCCGAGGACGAGGAGGAGGGCGCCGCCGAGGGCGGCATAAAGACGGGCGGGGCTGGCGGCCTCCATCGGCGGCGATTGTAGGCTGCTTCGTTCAGATGATCGATCCCACGACCAGGCACGCCTGGATGACGCGCCTGGCACCCTTCGCATCTCTGCGTCCTCGGGTTTGCCTTTGCCAACCGGCAAAGGCTGCACCCTGCGTCCTTGATCTGCTCGGCCAGGCGCGCCCCCAGTCGCACCTCGTCGTGCAATCGATCATCTAATGGCCGAGACCTGTTACCGCCACCCCGACCGCGAGACCCGCGTCTCCTGCTCCTCCTGCGGGCGCCCGATCTGCCCCGATTGCATGACCCCGACCCCGGTCGGGATGCGCTGCCCCGAGTGCGCGAGCCAGCGGACGCGGGTGGTGCGGAATCCGACCGGGACGCCGAGCGGGTTCGACGCCTTCCCTGCGACCTACGTGCTGATCGCGATCAACGTGGTCGTCTTCTTGGTCGAGATCGCGCAGGGGGCCGGGGGCCTCTTCAACGAACAGGGAAGCCAGTTTGTCGCGAACTTCAGCCTCTACGGGCCGGCGGTTACGGAAGGAGAGCTGTACCGCCTGGTGACCAGCGGGTTCCTGCACGCGAACGTGATGCACATCGGCTTCAACATGCTGATCCTCTTCTTCCTCGGCCGGCTCCTGGAGCCGGCCCTGGGGACGCCGCGCTTTCTCGCCCTTTATTTCGCGTCCCTGCTCGCCGGCTCACTGGGGGCGCTGGCCTTCGAGCCGAACTCCCTAACCCTGGGTGCATCGGGGGCGATCTTCGGCCTCGCCTCGGCGACCTTCATCATCGCCCGCGGTCGCGGCCTGGATGCGCTTGCGAGTCAGGTCGGCTTCCTCATCCTGATCAACCTCTTCTTCAGCTTCGCCTCGGCCCGGATCAGCATCGGCGCCCACGTCGGCGGCCTGATCGGCGGAGCGCTCTGCGCCCTCGCGATCGTCGCCGGCGAGAAAGGGTTCTTCGGCCGCAACCGGCTCCCGCTCGAGTTCGCGGCAATGGCTCTCGTCGCCGCGGTCTCGGTGGTGGGTGCAATAGCGGTCGCCTGAGGGCGCTCAGAGCTCCGGCAGGGACCTCTGGACCGGCGCCCGCAGCGGCGTCGCGCCGACGTTGCCCGGCGGGTCGACGAGGTCGGGATGAAGGACGTGTCCGAGCAGCTCGACGCCGTCGACGAGCCGCGGGCCCGGCTCGGCGAAGAGGGTTCCGTCGACCGCGTAGAGGCGGGTCGCGCCGAGGCCGGCGATGCTCTCCCAGTGCTCCATCGCCTGCGCCTGGGCGTTCTCGATCGAGACTTCCGGCATCACCACGACGACGTCGGCATTGAGGCTCGAGAGCTCTCCCCAGCCGACTGAGGGCGGGCTGAGGCCGGGGTCGCCTGCGACGTCCTCGCCACCGGCGATCGAGATCATCTCCGGGACCCAGAAGCCGCCGACGCGGGGTGGATCCAGGCGCTGCAGGGCGATCACCCGCGGCGAGCCGACCCCGGCCACCGCTGCCCGGACGCTCGCCAGCCGCCCCTCCATCTCTCCGCGCAGTTCGTGGGCGTGGTCTTCCATCCCGGTCGCCTCACCCAGGCGCACGACCTCTTCGAGCATCTCGCTGAGCGTGGCAATCCGCATTGCTCGGTCAATATCTCACCTGACGAGCGGCGTCGTGCCGAACCGCCGCAGCGGGTAGCTATATTCACGGTGCCGAATGGCCGAGGACGTCCCAGCCCGAAGTACCGGGCCGCATAGCCGATGAGCGTCCTGCTGCTCGTCCTTCTTGCGCTGTTGATCGCGATCAACGGCTTCTTCGTCGCGGCCGAGTTCGCTCTCGTCCGCACCCGTCGCGGCAAAATCGAACAGGCGGTTGAGGAGGGGGAGGCCGGGGCCGAGGCCGTGGTCGAGCAGCTCGACCGCATCGACGAATCCCTCTCCGCCTGCCAGATCGGGATCACGATGGCCTCGATCGGGATCGGATTCCTCGGTGAGCCCTCGCTGGCGAAGCTGCTGGAGCCGCTCTTCGGCGGCCTCTCGCACGCCGCGGCCGCGGGGATCTCGCTGGCGATCGCGTTCGCCTTCGTCACTGCCCTCCACATCTCGATCGGCGAGCAGGTGCCGAAGATGCTGGCGATCGCGCAGCCCGACCGCACGGCGCGGCGGGTCTCGCGGCCGCTCGGCTGGTTCGCCACCGCCACCACGCCGGTCACCAAGGCGCTGAGCTGGGTCTCCAACGGGGTCGTCCGGCTGTTCGGCGTCGACGCCAAGAACCTGGAGGAGCACCACACCGCCGAGGACCTGAAGCAGATCATCGACAGCTCGCGGATGGGGGGGACGCTCGACCCCGGCGAGGCGGGGATGCTCGGCGGCGTCTTCCACCTGCACGAGCAGGAGGCGCGCGAGGTGATGACGCCGATCCCCGCCGTCGTCACCGTCGACGCCTCGGATACCGTCGAGGCGGCGCTGCGGCGCTGCGTCACTTCCGGCCACACGCGCCTGGTCGTGATCGAGGACGAGAACCCCGATCGGGTCAAAGGCGTCGTCCACAACAACAGCCTTGCCCGGCTCTACATGAGCGAGGGGCCCGAGGCTGCGCTCGACACCGTCACCCGCGACGCCCTGATCGTTCCCGAGACGCGGCCGCTCGACGACCTCCTCCACGACCTCCAGGTCCAGCGCACCTCTTTGTCCGTCGTCGTTGACGAGTACGGGCGCACGGTCGGGATCGTCACCGTCGAGGACATCCTCGAGGAGGTGGTGGGGGAGATCGAGGACGAGACCGACCCCCGGGCCGCCGCCGTACGCAAGCTGACCAACGGCGACTGGTTCGTCCGCGGCCACGTCTCCCTCGGCGACCTCGCCGACGCCGGGATCGAGCTGCCGGTCGACACCGACGCCTACAACTCGGTCGGCGGCTACGTCTTCGGCGAGCTGGGACGGTTGCCGAAGCGCGGCGACTCGATCCACGCCAACGGCTACACGATCCGGGTCGAGGCGGTGCGGGAGAACCGGATCGAGGCGGTCCGGATCAGCGGCGGCAGCGGCGATTCCGTCCGCACCCCCGCCTAACTTCATCGGGCAACCCGCTCCCCGCTCGAACCTTGGAGGTACCCGATGTGGGTTGTACGCCTGACCGACAAGCAGCTCGAGGTCCTGAGGGCGTTGCTGCGCTCCGAGGAACACCTCGGCCCGGCGCTCAAGGGCTCGATCGAGGCCCTCGACCTCGCCCGCTGGGATGAGCTTCCCGAGGCCGAACTGCCCTGGGAAGAGATCGAGACCGTCGCCCGCCGTCAGGGCATCAGCGAGGCTGATGTCATCTGGGACGTCGCAGGAAAGAGCAAAGCCGCGTAAAGCAACTCAGTCGTAGCTGTAGAAACCAGCGCCTGACTTTCGTCCCAGCTTCCCCTCCTCGACCATCTTCACGATGATCGGGGGCGGGTCGTGGGTCGGCTCGTTCGATTCCGCGTAGAGCGCGTCGCCGATCGCCTTCGAGACGTCCATGCCGACGAAGTCGAGTAGCGCCAGCGGACCCATCGGGTGGCCGGCGCCGAGCTTCATGCAGGTGTCGACCGCGCCGGGCTCCATCCCGGTCCGTTCGACCATTCGCGCGGCGTCGAAGAGGTAGGGGAAGAGGAGGCGGTTGACGACGAAGCCGGCTTCGTCGGGCACCTCGACCGCGGTCTTGCCCAGTGCCGCGCACCAGGCGAGCGCCTTCTCGCGCGAGTCGGCGGCGCCGTCGGGGATGCAGACCTCGACCAGCTTCATCCGCGGCACCGGGTTGAAGACGTGGAAGCCGAACAGCTTCGGGGTGCCCGCCGCCTCGGCGATCTCGGTGATGCTCAGAGAGGAAGTCGTGGTCGCGAGGTCGGCGTTGGGACAGGCCTCGGCGATCGTCCGCAGCAGCTTGCCCTTTGGCGCCACCTCCTCGACGATCGCCTCGACGATGACGTCGCAGTCGGCGAGGTCGGTGGGGTCGGTGGTGACGCGCAGCCGCGAGGGCTCGCCGCCCTCGATCTTGGCGCAGGCGGCGACCACCTTCTCCTCCGCGCGCCAGGCCGAGGCCTCGCTGCGGGCGAGCAGGATCGTGTCTGCGGTGGTGGTCGAAACCGCGGCAAGGCCGGTGGCAATCGCCCCGCTGCCCGCGATCCCCGGACTCGTGTACCCCTGGTTAGCGCTCATTGGCCGGGGCTTCTATCACGCATCAACGGATTCACGCCGCCCGGGGGTGCTCCTCGCCGGTCTTGGCTGACTGACCAGTCAATCGGCTACCCTCGGAGGAGATCTTCAGAACGAACGGAGGCTGGCGATGGACAACGGCAATGGGAAGTTCGGCGGCCACGAGGTCGTCATCGTCGAGGCGGTGCGGACCCCGATCGGCCGCGGCCACCCGGAGAAGGGCTACTACAAGGACCTCCACGCCTCCAACCTTCTCGCCCGCACCTACAAGGAGCTGATCGACCGCAGCGGGATCGACCCGAACGAGGTCGGCGACGTGATCGCCGGCTGCGTCCAGCAGTTCGGCGAGCAGGGGCTGAACATCGGCCGCAACGCCTGGCTCGAGGCCGGGCTGCCGCAGGAGGTGCCGGGGACGACCGTCGACCGCCAGTGTGGCTCCGCCCAGCAGGCGGTCAACTTCGCCGCCGCACTGGTCGCCTCCGGCGTCCACGACGTCGCGATCGGCGGCGGGGTCGAGCACATGGGCCACATCTCCTTCGCCGACTCCTTCTCGGTCATGGAGGAGCACGGGATGGCCTTCTCGCCGGAGCTGATGGAGCGCTACGACCTGATCCCGCAGGGCCTCTCCGCCGAGATGATCGCCGACCAGTGGGAGATCCCCCGCTCCGAGCTCGACGAGCTCGGCGTCCGCTCCCAGCAGCTCGCCGCGAAGGCGACCGAGGAGGGACGCTTCGAGCGCGAGATCCTGCCGATTCAGGTCAACGGCGACACCTACGCCACCGACCAGGGCCTGCGGGAGACGACGATCGAGGGGCTCTCGGCGCTGAAGCCGGCCTTCAAGGAGGACGGCAAGATCACCGCCGGCAACTCCTCCCAGGTATCCGACGGCGCTGCCGCGGTGCTGCTGATGACGCGCGAGAAGGCCGATGCTCTTGGCCTGAAGCCGCGGGCGCGGATCTTCGACCAGACCACGGTCGGCGTCGACCCGGTGATCATGCTGACCGGCCCGATTCCGGCGACGCGGAAGCTGCTCGAGCGCAACGGCATGACGATGGACGACATCGACCTGGTCGAGATCAACGAGGCCTTTGCCTCGGTCGTCGCTGCCTGGCGACGGGAGCTCGACCCCGACATGGACCGGGTCAACGTCAACGGTGGCGCGATCGCCCTCGGCCACCCGCTTGGTTCCACCGGCGCCCGCCTGATCACCACCCTCCTGCACGAGATGGAGCGCTCCGACAAGGAGATGGGGCTGGTGACGATGTGCTGCGGCGGCGGCCTCGGGACCGGCACCCTGATCCAGCGCGTATAGGGGCTCGCCTGGGGGACCGGGGCAGCGGGTAGCTTGCCTGCCTCGTCCACCCCGAGTTAGAGGAGACAACTTGAACAAGGCACTACTGGCGGCGGTTGCCGCCCTGGTCGCGCTGGCGGCGTTCGTCGCGGGCTGCGGCGGCGGTGGCGACACCACCGACGTGACGGTCGCGCTGACGAAGACGGAGTTCATCAAGCAGGGCGACGCGATCTGCAAGCAGGGCAACGAAGCGAGCGAAAAAGAAGCCGAAGAATTCGCCGAAGACAACGATTTCAAGCTCGAAAAAGCGAGCAAAGAGCAGCTGGAAGAAGCTGTCGGCGAGGTCCTGGTGCCAAACCTCGAAGGCCAGATCGAAGAACTCGACGCGCTGGGAGCACCCAAGGGCGACGAGGACAAGGTCGAAGCGATCATCACCTCGTTGGAAGACGCGACCGCCGAAATCGACGACGACCCGGGCGTCGTCTTCGAAGGCGATGTCTTGAAAAAGCCCAGCAAGCTGGCCCAGGACTACGGCTTCAAGGTTTGCGGCGAAGCTTGATCGACGCCTGAATATCGGCTGAAGGGGCACCTGCGGGCGCCCCTTTCTTTTGCCTTCTATGCGCCATGACTCAGCGGTTGTAAGGAATTTGAGTAGACGGTAGGTTGCCTGCCTTATCCACGGAGAGGAAGGGAAAGCACGTTGAACAGGGGATACATAGCGGGCACGCTCGGTGTTTTGCTGGCGCTTGGCGCGCTGATGGCCGGCTGTGGCGGTAGCGACAGCCCGTCGGCGACGACGAGCGAGGCGCCACTGACGAAAGCGGAGTTCATCCGGAAAGGAGACGCGATCTGCCAAGTCGGCAATGAAGCGAGCACGACCGAAATCGAAGAATTTGCAAAAGAAAACGGGTTCGGGTCAGAACCGAGCAAGGCCCAGTTCGAAGAAGCGGTGACCGAGGTTCTGGTGCCAAACCTGGAACGGCAAACCGACGAATTAGATGCATTGGCGCCCCCGACCCAGGACGAAGACAAAATCGAAGCACTGATCGCCTCTTTGCGGGAGACGATCACCAAGTTGGAAAAGAATCCGGGCAGCCTGGAAGAAAACGTCCTCGCCGAACCGATCCGGCTTGAGAATGCCTTTGGCTTCAAGGTCTGCGGGGGAGGATGAGGCTCGTCTGAAGCGACCTGGAAGGGCCGTCGCGGCGTCCCTAGATTCCGCGCGCATTTTTGCGCGCCATTGACTTGGGCATGGGCTCTCGCTTATACCCCTCCCGATTAGTCAAAACTATTGGGAGGCGGGCAGAGTCGTGTACAGGTGGATCGGTGGGATCGCGGTGGCCTTGTTGTTGCTGGGCGCGGGCGTTGGCTGTGGCGGTGGGAGTGGCGACACCACCTCCGACATCACCAAGGCTCAGTTCGTGAAGAAAGCAGACTTCATCTGCGCCGATTCGAAACGGCAGCGTATCGCCGCGGCGAATAAGGAACTAAACCCGAAGCAACGGCAGGGGAGCCACATCGTCGGCACGAAGGCATATGAAGAACTGCAAGCCGAATTGAGGGTGATCGCCGAAAAGCTGCTGCAGGAAGCCATCTTTCCGATCCTCAAGACCCAACAGGGGAAGCTCGAAGCCCTCGGTGCGCCCGCCGGTGACGAGGAAAAGGTCGAACAGATGTGGGACAGCCTGGATCAGGCCATCGGCGAACTCGAAGACGAAGGCCTCCGAGGTTTCGTCGGCGGCGACCAGTTCGACAAATTCGAAGAAGAAGCCGCAGCTTACGGCCTGAACTGCAAAGTCGTCTGACCGGCGCAGATCCCCTGGCCAGCCGGCCAGGGGATCTCTATATGCTCCGCCCCCGATGGACCTAACGCTGTCGCCATCGGAGGGGGAGTTCCGCGACGAGGTTCGCTCCTGGTTGCAGGAGAACCACCCGGGGCCCGAGCCCGAGGCCGGCCTCGACGAGGTGATGAGCTTCCGGCGGGACTGGCAGCTGAAGCTGCACGAGGCCGGTTGGGCCGGGATCTCCTGGCCGAAGGAGTACGGAGGTCGCGGCGCGACGATGATCGAGCAGGCGATCTTCGCCGCCGAGGCGACCCGGCAGGAAGCGCCGGCGCCGGCCAACGTCCTCGGCCTGGCGATGGGCGGCCCGGTCGTCATCGCCCACGGCAGCGACGAGCAGAAGGCGCGCTATCTGGAGCCGATCCTGACCGGCGAGGAGATCTGGTGCCAGGGGTTCTCGGAGCCGGAGTCGGGCTCCGATCTCGCTTCGCTGAAGACCCGCGCGGTCAAGGACGGCGACGAATGGGTGGTCACCGGCCAGAAGGTCTGGACCACCTTCGCCCAGTACGCGAAGTGGTGCATGCTCGTGGCCCGCACCGACCCCGACGCGCCCAAGCACCAGGGCCTCACCTACTTCCTGATGGACATGGAGCAGGACGCGGTGCAGACGCGGCCGCTGGTCCAGATCACCGGCGAGGGCGAGTTCAACGAGGTGTTCTTCGAAGAAGCGCGGGTTCCCGACGCAAACGTCGTCGGCGGCGTCGGCAACGGCTGGGCAGTGGCGATCACGACGCTGATGAACGAGCGCGCCGGCCTCGCCTTCGGGGCGATCTCGCAGATCCAGAACAGCCTCGGCCGGCTCTCGAAGCTGGCCCGCGAGACGCCTTCCAACGGCGGCACCGCGGCTGAGGACCCCTACTTCCGCCAGCGGATCGCCCAGCTCCACATCGAGGTGGAGACGATGCGGCTGAACGCCTACCGCGGCCTGACCAAGACGATGCAGTCGGGGATCCCCGGTCCCGAGGGGTCGCTCGGCAAGTGGCAGTGGGCGGACATCAACCAGGACCTGACCGAGCTGGCGCTGGAGATCGAGGGCGCCTACTCGATGCTCGCTCGCGGTTCCGAACACGCGGTCGCCGGTGGCGCCTGGCAGTACGGCTTCCTCCGCTCCCGCGCCAACTCGATCGAGGGCGGGACCACGGACATCCTCAAAAACATCATCGCCGAGCGGGTCCTGGGCCTGCCGCGGCTGCGCTAGGCGACGAAGGAGCGCGTTTCCTTGTACTTCGACCTCAACGACGAGCAGCAGGCGATCAAGTCGACCGCCCACGATTTCCTCGGGGCGCGCTTCAAGTCGGAGCGGATCCGCGAGATCGCGGCCAGCGAGAGCGGCTTCGACGAGGCCGGCTGGACGGAGATGGCCGAGCTCGGCTGGGCCGGGCTGGCGCTGCCGGAGGAGTGGGGCGGCCAGGGCCTGGGGGCGGTCGAGCTGGCGATCCTCTTCGAGGAGATGGGCTACGCGCTGGCTCCCTCGCCGCTGCTCTCGAACACGATCGCCGGGCTGGCGCTGGCCGCCGGCGGTTCCGACGAGCAGAAGGAGCGCTGGCTGCGGCCGCTGGCCGAGGGCTCGCTGCGCGGGACGCCGGCCTTGATCGACGCCGATGGGCCGGCCGAGCCGATGAAGTTCTCGATGGAACCGGGGGACGTCCTCACCGGCACCAAGACGCTGGTGCTCGACGCCGGCAGCGCCGACTTCTTCCTCGTCGCCACCGCCGACGGCGGCCGCCACCTGGTCGAGAAGGGCGCCGAGGGCGTGACCGTCACCGCCGAGGAGTCGATCGACCCCACCCGCCGCCTCTTCTCCGTCCGCTTCGAGGGCGTGCGCCCCGAGGCGACGCTGACCGGCAACGGCGAGGATTACCACCCCGTCTTCCACCGCGCCTGCGTCGCCCTCGCCGCCGAGTCGACCGGGCTCGCCCAGCGGGCGCTGGAGATGTCGGTCGAGTACGCCAAAGACCGCCAGCAGTTCGGGCGGCCGATCGGCGCCTACCAGGCGGTCTCCCACCGCTGCGCGCAGATGCTGCTGGAGACCGAGAACTCGCGCTCGGCCGTCTACGGCGCCGCCTGGGCCGCCGATGCCGAGCCGGAGTCGCTGCCGCTGGCCGCTTCGACGGCGAAGGCCTACGCCTCCGACGCCGGCTGGCGCGTCCCCGACGCGGCGATCCAGGTCCACGGCGGCATCGGCTTCACCTGGGAGCACGACCTCCACTTCTTCCTCAAGCGCGGCCGCGCCAACGCGGCGATGTTCGGCGACGCCAAGTGGCATCGCGAGCAGGTCGCCGAGGCCGTGCTCGCGGGCGAGACCGCTCCGGCCAGCGCGTAAAGGCGCTTCGCATGAGCGCCCTCGATCGCATCTCCGTCGCCGCGATCGGGACCACGGTCGCCGACCTCGAGGCGGAGACGCTGCGGGCCGAGGCGGCCGGTGTCGAGTGCGTCTGGGCGCCGGAGCTGTTCCGCAGCGCCGTCACCCAGGCCACCTACCTGGCGGCGCGGACCGAGCGGATCGGCGTCGCCACCGGGATCGTCTGGGCCTTCACCCGCAGCCCCTTCATCCACGCGATCTCGGCCCTCGACGTCGACGAGATGTCGAGCGGCCGCTTTCGGCTCGGGATGGGCGCGGGGGTCAAACGGCTGAACGAGACCTGGCACAACGCCGACTACGGTCGCCCGGCCCCGCACCTGCGCGAGGCGATCGAGGCGACGCGGCTGATCATGCGCCAGGCCAGCGCCGGCGAGCCGATCCGCTACGAAGGGGAGTACTACGACATCGATATCAAGGGCTGGGTGCGACCGCACCCGGCGGCCCGCGAGGCGGTGCCGATCTACACCGCGGCTGTGCAGGCGGGGATGGCGCGGATGGCGGGAGACGTCGCCGACGGCCTGATCGGCCACCCGATCCAGAGCCTCCGCTGGATCGACGAGGTGGTGGTGCCGGCCTTCGAGGAGGGGCTTCGCCGGTCCGGCCGCGAGCGCGGCGACTTCGACTACCTGCCGACCGTCTGCTGCGCGATCGACGACGACGAGGGCCGTGCGATCGAGATGGCCCGCCGCACGATCTCCTTCTACGCGACGGTGAAGACCTACATGCCGCTCTGGGAGCTGCACGGCTTCGCCGACAACGCCGTCGCCGCCGGCGAGGCCTTCCGCCGAGGCGACCTCGCTGCCGTACCCGCCGCGATCAGCGACGAGATGGTCGAGGCCTACTGCGCCGCCGGCCCCCTCGACAAGGTCCGGGCCCGGGTCGAAGCCACCGCCGAGCGCGCCGACGGCCTCTTCCTCACCCCGCCCACCTACTTCATCTCCCCCGAGGAGCTGAGCGAGTTCCAGAGCCGCATCATCGACGCCTTCGGCCCCGGTGGGTGATCGGCGAGTCCGCCTCAACCCGTCCTGAAGGAGGGCTGACGCGGACTCGCGAGCTGGGCTAGGGGCAGATCACGATCAGGTGGAAGTCGGCGTCCTCGTTGTTGCCGTCTTTGCCGCGGGTGCGGACCTCGATCGCGTTGGGGTTGGCCGCCGAGGTGTTGGTCTGGGCGTAGCCCGAGTTCGGGACCGAGGTGCCGGCGTTGTTGCGGGCGGCGATGTTGGCGCAGCCGGAGACGTTGAAGGGGAAGGTGACGGTGACCGCACCGCCGCCCTCGACCGCGGTGATGTCGGGCCCGCTGGCCCGCGCCAGGGCGGCGTTGCCGGGGCTCGCCGGGTTGTTGACGACCGCCCAGAAGGTGTGGGTCGCGACCTTCGCGAAGGGCACCGTGCCGAGCTTGTTGGTGTTGATCTGGAACCCCGTCAGCGTCTCCTTCTTCAGCTTGCCGCCGCCGATCGTCTGCTTCTTGATCGAGCCGCCGTTGATCGTCTGCGCCGCGTAGGCGGTCCCCGCCAGGGCGACGATCAGCGCGATAACGGCGACGACCATCGCCGGCGACGGGCGCATCTTCGAAAGCTTTTTCATCCTTGACTCCCTTGCAGTCGTGGCCGAGTACCCGAAACCAAGTAACCCGCCGGGAGGCGAGTCGGATCGGTCCTTACCCGGGGAGCTTGGAGACGAAGCGCTCGAATGCGCCCATGTCGGTCACGGCGGGGCCGTGGCCGGGGAGGATCAGCGAGGGGTCGAGTGCGGCCAGCTTGCGGATCGAGCGCCGGTTCTCCTCCATGTCGTAGGTGAAGAGCGGCGGCGGCTCCTTGATCCCCGGCAGCCCCGTCGCGTAGCTCATGTTGCGGATCACGTCGCCGCAGATGACGACCCGGTCGCTCTCGCGGAAGAAGAGGACGTGGCCGCGCGAGTGCCCTGGCGCGTGGACGACGCGGAAGCCGGCGACCTCGTCGCCCTCCTGCAGCACGCGCTCGACCTTGTAGGGCGGACCCTGCCAGATCGAGGCGATCATGCGGTTGACGGGGTTGCTCGCCGAGGCCTCCTGAACCGGCCGCCGCCCCTCCATCGCGTCGACGTCGCCGGCGTGGCAGGCGAGCGGGATGCCGCGCGCCTCGCAGACGTCCTTGGCGACTCCCTGGTGGTCGGGGTGGACGTGGGTCAGCGCCAGCATCGAGATCTCGCGGCCCTCGAGCTCGGCGAAGATCCGCCGCCGGTCCCAGGTGCGACCGGCGTCGATCAGCACGTCCTCGGCGAGGTAGCAGTTGATCGTCGGCGCCGGAAACTCTTTCAGCCGCCAGACGCCCGGCGCCAGGTACTTCAATGCGAGATCCCGAGCCCCTCGCGCGGCTCGCCGCTGTTCTGGGCGAGCGCTTCCAAGCGGGCGATCTGGCGCTCCCCCTCCGCCCGCGCCGGGTGGCCGGCGGGCAGCGGCTCGATCAGGCGGCGGATGCGGTTGCGGACCTGGAGGGAGAAGTGGGGGGTCACCGGCCCGGCAAGGGCGCGGATGTCCTCGACGGTTATCTCCTTGCCGCCGCCGAGCAGCTGGGGGTTCTCGGACTCGCTCATTCTCCGCCGCCGATCTTCGCAAGTTCGGCCAGCTCGTTCACTTCCGCCTGCTGCTCGAGGCCGATCGCGCCTTCGTCGCCGATCACCCAGACGTGGTTGTAGAAGGCGCGGGTGGGGTCGGTGGTGTAGCCGGGCTTGAGGTCGAGGAGGTAGCTGCGAACGTCCTGCGGCAACGCCCCGGCGTCGTCGGTGAGCAGCAGCGGCCCCCAGGTGCCGGAAGCCGAAAGCGGGGCCGCGGCGGCGGCGTCGGCGGGGGAGTCGCTGCGGGCAAGGACGAAGCCATGGCCGGGGTCGTTGATGTTCCAGCCGAAGCTGCCGTCGCGGTAGCGGGCGAAGGCGACCGCGTTGGCGACCGGGTCCTCGCCGGAGACGCGCTTGACGCTTTTCGAGACCTTGGCGACTTCGCGCAGGACCTCGGAGGAGATCACCGAGGAGGGGCCGAGCACGTAGACCGGCACCTTCGGGTGCGCCTTCAGCAGCGCCGCGGTCGGCTGCGGCAGCTTCTTCTGTTCGGCGTAGAGGACTGGGTCGCCGGAGCGCGCGGCCCAGGCGGCGGCGGGCATCGCGAAGTCGGGGCTGGCGCCGGAGGCGAGGACGATGTGCTTCGGCGGAGTGGCGGCAAGCCGTTCGCGCAGGTTGAAGATCTGGGCCGCGGTCGCCGCGGGGTCGCCGGAGTCGACCGGCGCCGCCTTGCCGGGGTAGGAGACGGTGCCGACCGCGAAGAGCGCCGCCTGGCCGGTGTCGGCGCTGCCCTGGGGGTCGAGCGCGTCGAGCGCTTCTTCACTCACCGCCGGCATCTCGTCGGGGCCGGAGAAGAGGATCGGCGCCCGCACCGGTTCCGCCATCAGGACGGCGGCGGCGATCGCCCCGGCCCAGTCTTCTTCGCCGACGATCGTTACCGCTGCGGGTCGCTGAGCCGGCGTGGTGGAAGGGAAGGCGGCGAGGGCGGCGCCGGCGGCGTTGGCGGTCGGGTCCGAGCCCCCGATCCGGGTCGTGTTGTTGGTCGCGAAGCCGGGATAGCCGAGGGCTTCGGCGGTCTCGGCCGGGGCGCTCTGCGACGGCTTGCTCTCGACCGGCGCCGGGGTGGGCGCGGGTGCCTCGTTGCTGCCGGAGTCGCCGCCGCCGGTGCCGAAGACGATCGCCGCGACGATGAAGACGACCGCCAGGGCGACCAGCGCCGCCAGGATCTTCGGCGCGCCGGGCTTCCGCGGCCCTGGGGCAACTGACTCGGCCTTCTGCGACTTCTCCGGCGCCGGCATCCCCTCCGGCTTCGGCGCTTCTTTCGTCGGCGCCTCCACCTCCTTCGTCTCCGCCTCGGGCACGTCGGCGTTGATCGGCCGCTTCGGGGTCACGCCCGAAACGTAGCCGAGCGCCTCCGACGGGGAGGAGTAGAGTCCTGGCACGACTGGCTGACTGACCAGTCAATCGGTAGCGGAAGGCGCGAGAGAGGATCGAGATGGACTTCGCACTCAACGACGAGCAGAAAGACTTCAAGGAGCGGTGCCGGACGTTCGCCCGCGAGGTGATCCGGCCGGCAGCCCGCAAGCACGACGAAGAGGAGAGCATTCCCTGGGAGGTGATCAAGGAGGCGCGGAAGCAGGGCTTCGGCACGCTCGAATCGATTCAGCGCTCGGCCGCCGACCCCGAGGGTCAGTTCCAAGTGATCTCCGCCGAAGAGTTCCACTGGGGCTGCGCCGGGACTGCGCTGGCGATCTCCGGCTCCGGCCTCGCCGCCGCGGGCATCGCGTCCTCCGGCACCCCCGAGCAGATCATGAGGTGGGTCCCCGAGTGCTTCGGGACCGCCGAGGAGATCAAGCTCGGCGCTTACGCCGTCACCGAGCCGCAGGCGGGCTCCGACGTCAAGAGCCTGAAAACGACCGCCAAGCGCGACGGCGACGAGTGGGTCCTCAACGGGACCAAGGTCTTCATCACCAACGGCGGCATCGCCGACGTCCACGTCGTCGTCGCCACCGTCGACCCGGCGCTTGGCACCCGCGGTCAGGCCTCGTTCGTCGTCCCCAAGGACACCCCCGGGCTCTCGCAGGGCAAGAAGGAGTCGAAGCTCGGGATCCGCGCCTCGCACACGGCGGAGATCGTGCTCGAGGACTGCCGCGTCCCCGGCGACTGCCTGCTCGGCGGTGAGGAGAAGCTGGAGAAGAAGCTGCAGCGCGGCCGCGAAGGCAAGAAGTCCCGCGGCGCCGACGCCCTGGCGACCTTCGAGGTGACCCGGCCGCTGGTCGGCGCCTCGGCCCTGGGGATCGCCCAGGCCGCCTACGAGTGGACCCTCGAGTACCTCGACGGCCAGTCCTACGAAGGCGTGCCGATGCTGCAGTCGCAGCGGATCCAGCAGACCCTGGCCGACGTCGCCACCGAGATCGAGGGGGCGCGGCTGCTGGTCCAGCGGGCCGCCTGGATGGGCCGCAACGGGGTGCCGATGACCGGCGGCCAGGGCTCGATGTCGAAGCTGAAGGCCGGCGACGTGACGATGTGGGCGACGACGACGCTGATGGACCTGGTCGGCCCCTACGCCCAGAGCACCGAGTGCCCGCTGGAGAAGTGGTTTCGCGACGCCAAGATCTACCAGCTGTTCGAGGGCACGGCCGAGATCCAGCGGATGGTCATCTCGCGGATGCAGGCCCGCGAATACGCCGAGCGCCTCGGCTACGCCGCCGAGGCAACCAAAGAGCCCGTCCCCGCCTGACCTCTATCCGCCGACGGGACGATTTCCCTACATATAGGGGTATTTTCGTCCCGTCGGCATCCGTATCCTCGGTTGCGTGCACGGACCCGGCCACAGCCATAGCCACGCCCACGACGCCCGCCGTGCCGACAGCCGGCGGCGGATGCGGTGGGCGCTCTGGATCAACGTCGGGCTGCTGCTCGCCGAGGCGGTCGGCGGCTTCCTCACCGGCTCGCTGGCGGTGCTGGCCGATGCCGGCCACCTGCTCTCCGACGTCGGCTCGATCGTCCTCGCCCTGATCGCGGCGCGGCTGGCGGGCCTGCCGGCGGCGGGGCGGCGCACCTTCGGCTACCAGCGCTCGGAGGTGCTGGCGGCGCTCGTCAACGGGCTGCTCCTCGTCGTCGTCAGCGTCGCCGTCGCCGTCGCCGCCATCGGGCGCTTCTCCGATCCGCCGGGGATAGACGGCTGGGGCGTCCTCGCCCTCGGCGCCTTGGGCCTCGCCGGCAATGTTGCCGCGACCGTCGTCCTCGCCGGCGGCCAGCGCGATGACATCAACCTCGAGGGAGTCCTCCGCCACTCCGCCGCCGACGCGCTCGGCTCGATCGGCGTCGTCGTCGCCGGCGCCTTCGTCCTCCTCGGCGGCTCGCCGATCGTCGACCCGATCGTCGGCCTGCTGATTGCCGCCCTGATCTTCGCCACCTCCTGGCGCCTGATCAAGGAGCCGGTCGACGTGCTGATGGAGGCGGCGCCGGCCGGCCTCGACGTCGATGCGGTGGGAACGGCGATCTGCCGCGAGGAGGGGGTTCGCTCGGTCCACGACCTCCACGTCTGGACCGTCACCTCCGGCTTCGGCGCGATCGCCGCCCACGTCGTCGTCGCCCAGAACAGCGACCGCGACCTGATCCGGCGCCGGCTCGAGCTGACGCTGCGGGAGAGCTACGGGATCGAACACACGACGCTGCAGATGGAGGAAGAGGCGACCCAGGAGCTGCTGCACGTCGAGAACGCCACGCCTGGCTGAACGTTCGCCCTACTTAATTTTAGGAGTATTCCCTGAGCGGTCGTTATCCGCTGACTACCGTGGGTACGCGAACGGCGGATGATCAGGCAGGCGCGGAACTACATGGTGGGTGCGATGTCCGGAGCGGGGCTGATCGCGGTAGCGGTCGTCGCCTTTGTTCTCCTCGTCTCCGCCCAGGTCTTCGAGAACTTTCCCGTCCCCGGCTTGATCGGGGGTAACGACGAAGCCGCCGTCTCGGCCGCGGAGGCTGCCGGCGTTGCGGGGGGCGCCACGGGTGGCGGCGCTCCGGCCGCGAAAGGTGGCGCCGGCGCCACTGCGGGCGGCGGTGCCGCCGGCAAGGCGAACGGCGGTGGCGGCGCGAGCGGCAACGGCCAGCCGGGCGTCGGCGGCACGGGACAGGGGCCGGACACCGGTGGGGCCGGTGGCGGTGGCGGCGAAGCTCCGGGGGGCAGCGGCGGGGGAGGCGGCTCGGCTGCCGGCGGTGGCTCCGGGGGTGGCGGCTCGGGCACGGCTTCCAAGGGCGGAGGCGGCGGTGGCGGGGGAGGAACCGGAGGCGAAGAAGGCGGCGGTGGCACGACCACCTCCACGACCTCGGAAAAAGTCACCAGCACCGTCAACGAAACCGTCAACCAGGTCGACGAAACCGTCACCGGCGGCGCTCTGGAAGAAACCGGAGTCACCCAGGTGACCGAAGAAACTGTCAACGGCGTTGCCGGACCGGAATCGCCGGTGGGCAAGACGGTCGACGAAACCGTCGGCGCCGTCGAAGGCCTCGTCGGCGGCAAGTGATCCCCAGCTGAATCAAGCGTTCCGCCCGCTCACCTCTTAATCGTCAAAATGCCTGCCCAATGGCGGAGCACGTACAGGCGGGGTCGGTAGCGAGCGATCCGATCGCGGGGTCGGCGGTCTTCCCGCAGGGGAGCCGGACCAACGCGGAGGGGCACCTGGAGGTGGCCGGCTGCGACGTGGTCGAACTTGCCGAAGAGTTCGGCACCCCCGCCTATCTGTATGCCGAGGACGACATCCGCGCCCGCGCCCGTGCCTACCGCGAGGCGTTCGAGAGTCGCGGGGCCGAGTTCGAGGTCCTCTTCGCCAGCAAGTCCCTTCCCTGCACCGCCGCCTACCGGCTCTTCGCCGAGGAGGGGCTCTCGGTCGACGTCGCCTCCGGCGGCGAGCTGCACATGGCGCTGAAGGCCGGCTTCGACCCCGACCGGATCCACATGCACGGCAACAACAAGTCCGACGAGGAGATCCTCTTCGCCGCCCGCGCCGGGATCCGCCACCTGATCCTCGACTCCTTCGACGAGATCGAGCGCTGCGAGCGCCTGCTCGACGAACCGCAGCGGGTGCTGATCCGGGTCACCCCCG
>Ga0207661_10000349_pt1 | contig 29687 bp, 25 predicted proteins | sample KBSC713LmetaG_FD_184337 | JGI IMG/M metagenome (GOLD analysis project Ga0207661, IMG submission 184337) | Corn rhizosphere microbial communities from Kellogg Biological Station, Michigan, USA - KBS C7.1-3L metaG (SPAdes) (version 2) | ecosystem: Host-associated > Plants > Roots > Rhizosphere ...
CCGCCAGATCGAATGCCCCGTGCACGGGGTACGGATCATCCGCCTGCCCGGCAGCCGCTTTCGCGCCGAGCTGACCGAGGAGATTCCGCCGGTCCGCGACGCCGATGGCAACATCGATGTCCAGGGCATGACGCAGGTCGTCACCAGCGTCGTCGAGAGCTGGGTGCGCGAGCATCCCGAGCAGTGGCTCTGGCTGCATCGGAGATGGCGGTAGCGAACGCCCTATTTTCCGAGCTCACGCATTCGAACGCGACCGGGCTCAATGACGGAGAAATGGCCGGCCCAATCGGTCCGTGCGAGGACTAGATCTGCGATCACCTTGCCAGCGTGTTGGGGCGCCGGTGTCTCAATACGCAGAAGTATGACGCCGCATGCGCCCGGAAGCGAGGAATCTCTCGCCAACTCCCCGAAATCCTTATCGAAAGTAAGAAGTATCCGTTGCTCGCGCGATGCACGCACCAACACTTCACGATCGCTGGCGCCGGGCGCCATGGCTCCAATCCAATCAACGTCGTGACCAGAGGCGCGAAGAGCGGCCACGGCTGCGCCGGGAAAATTCTCATCCGCAAGAAAGCGCATTTAGACCGGGCTTGGGTGAACCTTCTCGGCGCTCAACGTATCGCGCGCATAGGCGAGGCACGCGAGGATGTCATCATGCGTGATGTTGGGATAGTTGGTTAGAATATCGGCTTCGCTCCAACCATCGGCCATCAAGCCGATGATAAATTCGACCGAAAGACGTGTGCCTCGGATGACCGGTTTGCCGGCCAATACCTCAGGCGCGAGCGAAATGCGAGGGTGCTCAATCATAGCCGATTGGTGCTCCATCATCTGGAACCATCTTACCACACTTGGAACGTTTGCGCGATTCCGGCATCGCGAACACGCCGGGGGCGGACGCCCACTCACCTCCCCGTCTTCACCCTGGTCCAGAGCCGGTTGATGATGCGCTGCGTTGCCGGATCGCGCGCCGTAATCACGAACAGCTTTGCAAGCGTGGCCTCGTCCGGATAGATGTTCTTGTCATTGAAGATCTTCGGATCGATCAATTTCTGGCTCGCCAGATTGCCGTTGGCGTAGGACAGGAAGTTGGAATTTTTCGCAGCGACGTCAGGCCGATAGAGATAGTTGATCAGTTCGTAGGCTTCCGGCACATGCTGCGCATCGATGGGGATCGCGAGATTGTCGAAGAACATCTGCGCGCCCTCTTTCGGGATGGTGTAGCCGATCTCGACGCCGTTCTTTGCTTCCGCCGCGCGGCCGCGCGCCTGCATCACGTCGCCGGACCAGCCGACGACGAGGCAAATTTCGCCGGTCGCAAGCGCGCTGAGATATTCCGAAGAGTGAAACTTGCGCACATAGGGCCGCACTTTGCTGACGAGCTCGGCGGCCTTTTCGAGATCAGCCTGCTTGGTCGAGTTAGGATCGAGCCCGAGATAGCTGAGCGCCGCCGGAAAAATATCGTCGGCGGAGTCGAGCATGTGCACGCCGCAGTCCTTGAACCTCGCGAGATTTTCCGGCTTGAAGACCATGTCCCAACTGTCGATCCTGGCGTCGGGCCCCAGGATCTTCTGCACCGTCTTCACATTGTAGCCGATGCCGGTCGTGCCCCACATGTAATTGACGGCGTAGAGATTGCCGGGATCGTAGGTCGCCAGATGCTGCGTCACCACCGGCCAGCCATTGGCGAGGTTCGGCAGCTTCGACTTGTCGAGCTTCTGGAAGATGTGCGCGGTGATTTGCCGCTGCAGGAAATAGGCGGTGGGCACCACGACGTCGTAGCCGGATTTGCCGGCCATCAGCCGCGTCTCCAAGCTCTCGTTGGCGTCGAAAGTGTCGTAGACCACCTTGATGCCGGTCTCCTTGGTGAAATCCTCAAGGACACCCGGCGCCACATAGTTCGACCAGTTGTAGAAATTGACGACGCGGTTCTGGGCCTTTGCCGGCGCCGAGATCAGAACCACTGCCGCGAGTGCGGCAACGACATGAAATCGGCTCCGCTCCGCCATCCTTATCCCACCTTTCTGCGGCGATGCACCGCGTCCGACAGACGCTCCAGCGCGGTGTCGAGGGTGGCATCTTTTTTCGCAAAGCAAAACCGCACCACCGAGGTCACGGCATCCTGCTCGTAGAACGCGGACACCGGGATAGCGGCGACCTTGTAGTCATTGACGATGCGCCGGCAGAACGCCTCGTCGGTTTCGTTGAGGCCAAGCGGCGACAGATCGACGGTGAGGAAATAAGTGCCCTGCGAGCGCAGCACGGGAAAGCCGATCGCTTCGAGGCCCGCGGTCAGCCGGTCGCGGCTCTTGGCGAGTTGCTTGCGCATGTCGAGGAAATAGTCGTCCGCCTTGCCGAGGCCGTAAGCCACCGCTGCCTGCAGATTGGGCGCTGTCGTGAAGGTCAGGAACTGGTGCACCTTGGCGGCCACGCGCAAGAGCGGCGGCGCGGCGCAGACAAAGCCGATTTTCCAGCCCGTGAGCGAGAAGATTTTTCCTGCCGAGCCCACCTTGATGGTGCGGTCGCGCATCCCGGGAATGGTGATCAGCGGAATGTGCTCGCGCCCGTCGAAGATCACGTGCTCCCAGACCTCGTCGCAGATCGCAACCGCGTCGAATTCCTGACAGAAGCGCGCCAGCAGTTCGAGGTCTTCGCGCGGATAGACCACCGCGGCCGGATTGAGCGGATTGTTGAACAGCACCGCCTTGGTCTTATGTGTGAAGGCGCTGCGCAGCATTTCTTCCGACAGCCGCCAATGTGGCGGCTCGAGCCGCAACAGCTTCGGGATGCCGCCGGCCTGGCGGATGATCGGCAGATAGGAGTCGTAGACCGGCTGGAAGACGATCACCTCGTCGCCGGGCTCGACCATTGCAAGGATCGCCGACGTCAGCGCTTCCGTTCCGCCTGAGGTCACCATCACTTCCGTCATCGGATCGAGCTCGAGGCCATGCCAGTGGCCATAATGCGCGGATATCGCCTGCCGCAGCTCCGGAATGCCCATCATGGACGGATATTGGTTGTAGCCGTTCAGCGAAGCATCCGCCGCGGCGCGCCGGATGTCCTCCGGACCCGGATCGTCGGGAAATCCCTGGCCGAGATTGATGGCGTTGTTGTCGCGCGCAAGCTGCGACATCGCCTCGAAGATGGTGACGGGGAGGTCTGCGAAGACCTTATTGGTGGAAGGCATGGAGTTCAGCCGCCGACCTTGGTCGGAAGCCCCGCCGCCTTCCAGCCGATGATGCCGCCGGCCAGATGCTTGTCATAGGGAAGGCCCGCGGCTTGCGCGGCCAGCGAGGCCGTCACCGAGCGCTTTCCGGAGCGGCAGGCAAACACCACCTGCTTGCCCTGCGGATCCGGAATCGCCTTGGCGTCGAAGCTCGACAGCGCCACGACCACCCCGGCCGGATAGGCCTCGGCCGCGACCTCGTTGGGCTCGCGGACATCGACCAGGAGATAGCGGCCGTCCGAAATCCCCTTCGACACCTCTTCCGGCGTCAAATCATGCACCTTGTGGTCCGCCACGCTCTGGTCCTCCCGGCAATCCCTGTAACGGGCGCCAAACTCGCTCCTGCCGGCCCAAAAATCAAGGCTTGGAAGGCGCTTAGCGGGTGAGGCGGACCCTAAATCGTAACTTGTGTTCCGACCTCGACCACCCGCCCGCTCGGGATCTGGAAATAGTCGGTGGCGTCATTGGCGGTCCGCGACAGCGCGATGAACATGTGGTCCTGCCAGCGCGGCATGCCGGAATGCGCCGCCGGCTTGAGCGCTCGGCGCGACAGGAAGAACGAGGTCGACATGATGTCGAACTGCCAACCGAGTTTGCGCGCGATGGCGAGCGCTTTCGGCACGTTCGGCGATTCCATGAAGCCGAATTTCAACGTCACCTTGGTGAAGGTCGGGCTGATCTGCTCCAGCCGCACCCGTTCGGAGATGTCGACGCGAGGCGTCGGCGCCGCGTCGATGGTGAGGATGACGTTCTTCTCGTGCAGCACCTTGTAGTGCTTCAGGCTGTGCATCAGCGCAGTCGGCGCGCTCACGGGATCGCTGGTCAGGAACACGGCGGTGCCGGGCACCCGCTGCGGCGGGCGCTTCTCCAGCATCGCCACCAATTCGGCGAGCGGAAATTCCAGCTTGCGCGATTTCTCGAACAAAAGCCGGCTGCCGCGCCGCCAAGTGTACATCAAGAGCATGACCCAGCCGCCGAGCGCGAGCGGCACCCAGCCGCCTTCGAACACTTTCAGCAGGTTCGCGGTAAGGAAGGTGAGATCGAGCAGCAGGAACGGCGCGATCAGCGCGGCCGCCGCCCACGGCTTCCATCTCCAGACCTTCCAGACCACGACAAAGCCCATCATCGCGGTCACGACCATGGTGCCGGTCACCGAGATGCCATAGGCCGAGGCGAGCGCGCTGGAGGATTTGAACATCAGAACCAGCAGCATCACCGCGATCAACAACATGCGGTTGATGCGTGGAATGAATATCTGACCGGAATGTGTTTCGGACGTATGGCGAACTTCAAAGCGCGGCATCAGCCCGAGCTGGATCGCCTGGCGCGTCAGCGAATAGGCGCCGGTGATGACGGCCTGGCTCGCGATCACGGTGGCGATCGCGGCAAGAACGACCATCGGCCCCCGCGCCCACTCCGGAAACATCAGGTAGAACGGAAGGAAGTCCGGGTTGTCGACGACCTTTGGGTCGGAAATGACCAGCGCACCCTGGCCGAGATAGTTCAGCGCCAACGCCGGCAGCACAATGAACAGCCAGGCGGTCTGTATAGGCTTTTTGCCGAAATGGCCGAGGTCGGCATAAAGTGCTTCCGCACCGGTCACGGCAAGAAACACGGCGCCCAGCGTAACGAAGGCGATGATGCCGTGATGGATCATGAACGAAACCGCATAGAGCGGGTTCAGCGACAACAGCACCTCGGGCTGGCTTACGATCGCTGGAACGGCAGCGAGCCCGATGACAATGAACCAGATCAGCATGATCGGGCCGAAAAAGGACGCGACGCGGTGGGTACCGCGCGACTGCACAGCAAACAGGGCGAACAGGATCACGACCGTGATCGGCACGACAAAGTGCTCGGAAGCCGGCGCCAGCAGCTTGATACCTTCGATCGCCGAGAGCACGGAAAGCGCCGGTGTGATCACGGCGTCGCCGAAGAACAGCGCCGCGCTGATGATCCCGAGCAGAACGATGGTGCCGGCTGCTTTGGTAACTGCGCGTTGCGCCAGCGCCATCAGCGCCAGCGTGCCGCCTTCGCCGTTGTTGTCGGCGCGGAGCAGGATGACGACATATTTCAATGTCACCACCATGATCAGGGTCCAAAGGATCGACGAGACGACCCCAAGCACCGCCAGCGGCGTAGCCGTGCCGCCGGCGCTTGCGGCGTTGACCGCTTCGCGTAGCGCATACAGGGGGCTGGTGCCGATGTCGCCATAGACGACGCCGATGGTGCCGAGCGTCAGCGCGGCAAAGCCTGCGGTCGAGTGGGTGTCGCCATGCCCATTGGCCGCCGCGGTTTCCGCAGGCGGGGCGACAGCTTCGGTCGTCATGGAATGTTTAACGCCTTAAATGCTTTCACAGCACCGTCCGCAAAGCGAGGGCGGCTTATAGTCCCCCACCAGCCGCATGACCTACCCCGATTTTGCGAGGGCGGCATGCGGAAACGCATATATTTTAACCCTGCCGCTTTTCAACACTGGAGTTTCCAGGCCACGCTTATTTTGGCCTTGCTTTTTCAGATTGTGACTTCAGATCGCCATTTCAGATCGTCACCTGGGTCCCGACCTCGACCACCCGTCCCGTCGGGATCTGGAAATAGTCGATCGCGTCGTTGGCCGAACGCGACAGCCCGATGAACAGGCGGTCCTGCCACCGCGGCATGCCCGACTGCGCTGCGGGTTTCAGCGCTCGCCGCGAGACGAAGAACGACGTCGACATGATGTCGAACTGCCAACCAACTTTTCGGGCGACCGCGAGCGCCTTCGGCACGTTCGGCGTTTCCATGAATCCGAAGCGCAGCCGCACCTTGGAGAATTTGTCGGTGACCGTCTCCATGCGCACGCGATCGGCAAGGTCGACGCGGGGCGTGTGCGCGGTCTCGATGGTCAGCACCACATTGTGCTCGTGCAGCACCTTGTTGTGCTTGAGATTGTGCAGAAGCGCCGTCGGCGCGAAATTGGGATCGGAGGTGAGGAACACCGCGGTGCCCTTGACCACGTGTGGCAGGTGCTTTTCCAGGCTCTTGATGAGAGAGTCGAGTGGCACTTCGGTGCGGCGGTTCTTGTCGGCGAGAATCCCGGAGCCGCGCCGCCAGGTCCAGATCGTGATCGCCATCGCCACCCCGAACAACAGCGGCACCCAGGCGCCCTCCAGCAGCTTCAGGAGATTGGCGGAGAAGAAGATCAGGTCGACTGCGACCAGCGGAATGATCAGAGCCGCCGCGGTCGCCGCGCGCCAATTCCACAATTTCCAGATCACGACGAAGCACATGATGCCATCGGCGACCATGGTGGTGGAAACCGCGATGCCATAGGCGGAGCCGAGATTGGAAGAGGTGCGGAACATCAGCACCAGGAACATCACGCCGATCAGGAGCAGCGTATTGACCCGCGGCAGATAGATTTGCCCGGCATGCGTCTCCGAGGTGAAGCGCACCTCGAAGCGTGGCAAGAGGCCGAGCTGCACCGCCTGACGGGTCAGGGAAAAGGCGCCGGTGATCACCGCCTGGCTCGCAATCACGGTCGCTGCGGTCGCCAGCACCACCATCGGCAGCAGTAAGCCGCTCGGCACCATCAGGTAAAAGGAGTTCTCGATCGCGGCCGGATTGGACAGCACCAGCGCGCCCTGACCGAAGTAATTGACGAGCAGCGACGGCAGCACGAAATAAAGCCAACCCGCCTGGATCGGTCTGCGGCCGAAATGGCCGAGATCGGCATAGAGCGCTTCGCCACCGGTGACGGCGAGAAATACCGCACCCAACGTCACGAGACCGATCGTGCCGTGCGTCAGCAGAAATCGCGCCGCATAGAGCGGATTGATCGCGACCAGCACGCTCGGATCGTCGGCGATGTGGACGAGCCCCAACAGGCCGAGGGTTGCGAACCACACCACCATGACCGGGCCGAATGCGGAGGCGACGCGCGCCGTGCCGCGCGACTGCAAGGCGAACAGCACGAGCAGGATGAAAACGGTGAGCGGCACCACGTAATGCTCCAGCTCGGGTGCCGCGAGTTTCAGGCCTTCCACCGCCGACAGCACCGAAATCGCCGGCGTGATCATGGAATCGCCCAGGAACATCGAGGCGCCGACCACGCCGAGCGAGAGCAGAAACAGGCTCGGCCGGCCGAGCGCGCGCTGGCCGAGCGCCATCAGCGACAGCGTGCCGCCCTCGCCGGCGTTATCCGCCCGCAGCAGCAGCAGCACATATTTGGTGGTGACGACAATCAACAGCGCCCACAGGATCAACGACAGCACGCCGAGCACCATCACGCGCGTGGCCGGCTCGCCATGGGCCGCGTCCGTCACTGCCTGGCGGAACGCGTAGAGTGGCGAGGTTCCGATATCGCCGAATACGACACCGATGCTACCGAGCGTCAGGGCCCAGAAGCCCGAGGTGACCTGCCCTTCGGAGGCCTCGGTGGAGGAGACGCTGACCGTCATGGTGCGAGAGAACGCTGCTTGCGGAGTTATGATCCAGGCGCCGCTATCCGACGCTTCGCCTCTGCCTGTCAATCAGCAAGCATAGCAGCGCTGCCTTTGTCGCCGCGACGTCATCGGCGCAACGGTGCCATAACTTTCGTCTAGGGTATTATGGTAGTCGCAACGACTACGGCTTCAGGTTTGGCGGCACAGCCGGATCTTCACGCATCAAGGTGATGGTGACCCGCCGGTTCGCCGACAGCGAGGGGTCGTCGGGGAACAGCGGCTGGTTATCGGCCTGGCCGGACACGGCGTAAATGTGGCTGGGCGGCAGGCCCTCACGCTCGAGGATTTGCCGGATCGAGTTCGCGCGGTCGGCCGACAGGTCGTAGGCGCCGTAGTCGCTCCGTACCGGCACAAAGCCCGCAGCGGTGTGGCCGGTAATGGTCAGGCGCAGCGGAGTCTGCTTGAGCGGGATCGCCAGTCGCTCGATCAGCCGCCGCGTGCGGTCATAGGGCTCCTTGGAACCGTCGGGGAACATCGAGCGGCCATCCTGGTCGACGATCTCGAGATTGAGACCCTGCTTGGTCTCCTCGAACATGATGTGCTTGCTGATCTCGGTCAGTTCCGGCATGTCCTGCAGCGCCTGCCGGAGCGACGCCGAAGCAAGCGCGAATTCGCGATCGATCTTGAGCTTGGCGCCGGCGACCTTCTGGTTGTCCTGCTGGTCTGGGGTCGGCGTATTGGATGCGTCCTCCGGATTGACATGGGCGGTGTTCTTCAGCCTCGGGCGGGTCGGAAGGCCGTCGGATTCGATGATCCCGGAGTAGCGCGACTGGGTCTGCACGCCGAAGGCGTCGCGCATCGAGCCCGCGACGATCTTCAGCTTCTGCTGGTCCTGGGTGGAGAAGGCGACGAGCATCACGAAGAAGCTCATCATCAGCCCCATCAGGTCGGCGAAGGTCACGAACCAGCCGTGGCCGCCTGCATGCCCATCGCCGCGTTTTTTCTTGGCCATCGCGTAAGCCTCGCCCTGCCCGCGCCCTTAGGCCGGGACCGGCTCGCCCTCTTCGTCGCGGTGTTTCTCGGGCAGGTAGGCAAGCAGCATTTCGCGGACCAGAGCCGGGCTCTTGGAGTCGCGGATCATCAGGATGCCGTCGATGATCAGTGTGCGGTTGGTTTCCTCATCCAGCAGCTTGCCATGCAGCTTGTCGGCGATCGGCAGACAGAACAGGTTCGCAACCAGCGCGCCGTAAAGGGTCGCGAGCAGCGCGGTCGCCATGAACGGACCGAGCTTCGAAGGGTCGGTCATGTTGGCGAACATCTGCACCATGCCGACCAGCGTGCCGATCATGCCGAACGCCGGGGCGCAGTCGCCGATCGCCCGGTAGATCTTGCTGCCCTCGTCGAGATGCATCAGGAAATTGTCGCGGTCGCGCTCGAGATTGTCGCGGATGAATTCGAGGTCATAGCCGTCGGCGACGTAGCGGATGCCCTTGGCGAGGAACGGATCGTCGGCTTCGACCTTCTCCAGGCCCACCGGTCCCTGCTTGCGGGCGATTTCGGCGATGCGGGCGAGCTCGTCGACGAGATCACGCGCCGAGAGCCGGCTCATCGTGAAGGCGAACTTGGCGCCGAGCGGCAAGGCGTGCAAGATGACGCCGAGCGGGAAGCGGATCATGGTAGCCGAAATCGAACCGCCAAAGATGATGATGACGGCGTGCTCGGAGACGAACATCTCGAGGTCGCCACCCAGCAGCATCAGGGTTGCGATGACGATGGTACCGCAGACGAGGCCTACGCCCGTCATAATGTCCATAGGAAACTCCAACGCCTACGCAAACCACCGGCCATCCTGGACGGCGCGCGGCTCATTCTGATCCGCGTTCAAGGACCCTACGGCGGTGCCATTAAAGACCCGTAAAGGTTAAGTAGATTGGGAAGCTGGCTCTTATGAACCGGCGAAAGCGAAATACGTCGAACCGGGCGGCATGCCCAATTTCCTGACACGAGCTCAACCTTCTGCTAACCATGAGGGGTGGGCTGGCGCTTCGAGGAAGCAAATGTCGAGAAACGATCCCATCAACTGGATGCTGTCCGAGGCGATCGGCTCGCTCGCGCGTGCCGAGCGGCTACGCCAGCAGTTCTTCAATCTGCAGTCGGCCGCCCGCCCCAGCTGGGAACCGCCGCTCGACGTGCTGGAGACCGACGAGGAGATCCTGATCTTTGTTGCGTTGCCGGGCGTGGACCCCGATGAGGTGGTCGCCGTTGTCGACGATGACGGCATGCTGGTGATCAGCGGCAACCGGACCTTGCCGGCGGAATTGCGCAACGCCCGCATCCATCGGCTCGAGCTGCCGCAGGGCCGTTTCGAGCGCCGCATCACGCTGCCGATCGGCAGCTACGCGGTCAGCCGCTTCGCCGCCAATGGATGCATTGTCGTCCGCCTCACAAAATCGGGGTGAGCCATGGCCATGGACAATGGACCCGCAGCTTCCGCTGGCACGACGCCGCCAACCGACGTCCGGATTCCCGGCGATGCCCTGATCATCGTCGCTGTCCGCAACGTCGTGCTGTTTCCCGGCATGGTCGCGCCCATCACCATCAACCGGGCGAAATCGATCGCCGCCGCCCAGCAGGCGCTGCGCGAGCAGCGGCCGATCGGAATTGTCCTGCAGCGAAACGCCGACGTCGAGGATCCCACGCCGGACGATCTCTACCGGATCGGCACGGTGGCCAACATCGTGCGCTACGTCACCGCGCCGGATGACAGCCATCACATCGTCTGCCAGGGTACGCAGCGCGTCCGCATGCTCGACTTCCTTCCCGGCACGCCGTTTCTCGCCGCGCGTGTCCTTCACGTCCCGGAGCCGACGACAACTTCGTCGGAGATCGAGGCCAGATTCCTCAACCTGCAACGACAGGCGATCGAAGCCGTCCAACTGTTGCCGCAGGCGCCACCCGAGCTGGTGGCGCTGTTCCAGTCGCTGACGTCTCCGGCAACGCTGGCCGATCTCGCCACCTCCTACATGGACATCAAGCCCCAGGAGAAGCAGGAGATCCTCGAGACGATCGATCTCTCGAAGAGAATGGAAAGGGTTTCGGCGTTCCTCGCCGAGCGGCTCGAAGTGCTTCGCCTGAGCAACGAGATCGGGCAGAAGACCAAAGCGGCCTTCGACGAGCGCCAGCGCGAGGCGATCCTGCGCGAGCAGATGGCGACGATCCAGCGCCAATTGGGCGAAGGCGACGGCAAGGCCCAGGAGGTCGCCGAACTCACCGAGGCCATCGCCAAGGCGAAGATGCCGCCGGAGGCGGAAAACCAGGCGAAGAAGGAGCTGCGCCGCTACGAGCGGATGCCGGAAGCGGCCGGCGAAGCCGGCATGGTCCGCACCTATCTCGACTGGCTGGTCGAGCTGCCCTGGGCGCTGCCGGAAGAAAAGCCGATCGACATCGGGCAGGCGCGGCGCATCCTCGATGAGGATCATTTCGGGCTGGAGAAGATCAAGAGCCGCATTATCGAATACCTCGCCGTGCGCAAGCTCGCGCCGCAGGGCAAGGCCCCGATCCTGTGCTTCGTCGGTCCTCCCGGCGTCGGCAAGACCTCGCTCGGGCAATCGATCGCGCGCGCCATGGGCCGGCCGCTCGTCAGGGTGAGCCTCGGCGGCGTCCATGACGAAGCGGAAATCCGTGGTCATCGCCGGACCTATATCGGCTCGCTTCCCGGCAACATCATCCAGGGCATCAAGAAGGCCGGCGCGCGCAACTGCGTCATGATGCTCGACGAGATCGACAAGATGGGCCGCGGCATCCAGGGCGATCCGTCGGCGGCGATGCTGGAAGTGCTCGACCCCGAGCAGAACTCCACGTTCCGCGACAATTATCTCGGCGTGCCCTTCGATCTCTCGCGCGTCGTTTTCATTGCGACCGCAAACCTGCTCGACACCGTCCCGGGGCCGCTGCTCGATCGCATGGAGATCATCAGCCTGCCCGGCTATACCGAGGAGGAGAAGCTCGAGATCGCGCGCCGCTATCTCGTTCGCCGGCAGCTCGAGGCCAACGGCCTCTCGGCAGAGCAGGCGGAGATCGAGATCGAAGCGCTGCGCCAGATCATCGCGGGCTATACGCGCGAAGCCGGCGTTCGCTCGCTGGAGCGCGAAATCGGTCGCACGCTGCGACATGCAGCGGTGCAGGTCGCCGAAGGCACCGCGAGCAAGGTGAGCATCGCGCCAAAGGACCTCGTCGCCATTCTCGGTCCGCCGCGATTCGAAGGCGAGATCGCGTTGCGCACGAGCGTTCCCGGCGTAGCGACGGGGTTGGCCTGGACGCCAGTCGGCGGTGACATTCTTTTCATCGAGGCGACGCGCGTTCCCGGCCGCGGCACACTGATCCTGACCGGCCAGCTCGGCGACGTCATGCGTGAAAGCGCACAGGCCGCGTTGACGCTGGTGAAGAGCCGCGCCGCGCAGCTTGGCGTCGATCCGTCGATCTTCGAGAAGAGTGATATCCACGTCCATGTCCCCGCAGGCGCCACGCCGAAGGATGGACCGAGCGCGGGCGTTGCCATGTTCACCGCGCTGGCCTCGCTCCTCACCGATCGAACGGTGCGGTACGACACCGCGATGACCGGCGAGATCTCGCTGCGCGGCCTGGTGCTGCCGGTCGGCGGCATCAAGGAGAAGGTTGTCGCGGCGGCCGCGGCGGGCCTGACGCGGGTGATGCTGCCGGCGCGCAATCGCCGCGACTTTGAGGAGATCCCGAAGAGCGCGCGCGACAAGCTGACCTTCGTCTGGCTCGAACAGGTCGACGACGCCGTCGCCAACGCGCTGGCCGAAGCCAAATCGCCGGCCGCCGCGGCCGAGTAATGACATGGCTGTTCGCATCTCCACCGGCTTGATCCTGCTCTCCGGTACGCTGCTCGCGGGCTGTTGGGGCATGGATCGTCCGGCGGTCCAGCCCGCGGCAATGAACCCCGCGCCTGGCGTCGCGCCGCCGACTGATCTTGCCGGCAAGTGGACGCTCGCCTCACCCGGCGCGGGATCCTGCGTGATGAATTTCGGCGGACCGCCGGGCACGAACGAAGGCACCATCGCGCCGGCCGGCGGCTGTCCCTTCAATTTCTTCACCAGCCGGAAATGGAACTATGTCACCGGCGGCCTCATCATCCGCGACCACAAGGCCGAAGTGCTGGCCCAGCTTTCGCCGATCGGCTTCGATCGCTACGAGGGCAAGACCAGCGACGGCCAGGACATCACGCTGTCACGCGATGACCTCACGATCATTCGGTCACAGTGAGCGCGATCAGCGCGCAAGTCCAGTCAGCTTCAGGCTGAGCTCGCGCAACCGCTTCCGCGCCGCCGCATCATAGGCCTGGGCGTTGGCCTTCATCTCGTTCATGCCGTTGAAGAACAGGCCGCTCTTTGAAGCGACATCGTCGCCCTCGACGAGATGCAGGATCGCAGCCCCACCCTGCTCCACCGTCGACATCGGGGTGATGCCGCCGGCGCGCACCATGGTGGTGTTCATGTAGGTCGCCGGATGCAGCGAGTTGACGGTGACGCCGCTTCCCTTCAATTCGTCGGCGAGGTCGATGGTGTGCATGATCTGCGACAGCTTGCTCTGCGAATAGGCGCGCGAGCCGGAATAGTTTCTGGTGATCATCACGTCGTCGAAATCGATCGGGTGCTGGCCGAGCGAAGCGACGTTGACGATGCGCGAGGGCGCAGCCGCCTTGATCAGCGGCAGCAGCAGATAGGCCAGCAGGAAGCCCGCAAGATAGTTCACCGCAAAACGCAGCTCGAAGCCGTCGGCGCTCTCCTGCCGCTGCGGGCCGTTGTTCTGCGAGCCGATGCCGGCATTGCTGACGAACACGTCGAGCTTGTCATGGTCGGCCTTCACCGCATCTGCGAGCTGTCGCGCACCCGCGAGCGACGACAGATCGGCCTGATAGAATTGGGGCGCGGCATGGCCACGCCCCTTGATCTCGTCGATCAGCGTCTTCGCACGCGAGGCGTCGCGGCCATGGATCAGGACCTGCGCACCCTGCTTCGCCAGCTCGCTCGCGACACAGCGGCCGACGCCGTCGGTCGAGCCGGTGATCAATACCGTCTTGCCGCTCATGTTCATGACGCAACCCTTTTATGAATCGCTTCTTAGTGAATCTCCGCCGAGCGCTTCAGTGCGTCTTTCAATTTTTCCAGCGAGAAGTCCTTGCTGCGCGCGATCTCCAGGATCGGCGTCTCGCGCCGGGCGCAGAGCTCGCAGGCATCGGGCAGTTTTGCTGCGATATCATAGGGGATCACGATCGCGCCATGACGGTCGGCATGGATGAGGTCGTCCGACTTCACGGTCATGCCGGCAACGCGCACCTCGCCGCCAAAGCTCTCCGCATGCACCCAGGCATGCGACGGGCCGATCGAGCCGGCCAGCGCCTGGAAGCCCGGCGCCCATTGCGGGATATCGCGGATCGAGCCGTCGGTGACGACGCCGAGACAGCCGAGCGCCTTGTGCACATTGCTCTGCACCTCGCCCCAGAACGCACCATAGCCGACATCGGCGCCGTCGATATCCTGGATCACGGCAATGCGCGGCCCGAAACCGGTGCCGACATATTCATAATAGTCGATGCGGCGCCTGGCCTGCTCGGCGGCGGGAAGTCCCGACTTGATCACCGAACGGATGCTCACGGTACGGGCATAGCCGACGATCGGCGGCAGGTCGGGAAACGGGCAGACCAGCGGTTTGGTGGTGTAGCCGATCAGCCTCCGCTCCGGCGCCACCACCTCCATGGCATTGCAGATGGTCGGCGTGTCGTAGCGCGCCAGCGCTTCGAGGACGGATGCAGGCACGGGCGCGGCGGCAGGACTGGTCACGGGCGTTTCTCCGGATTTTTGAAGGGCTTGACGCCAAGCCTATAGCCGAGATTGCGCGCGAACCCAACTCATGGCTGATATCTTCAGGATGCAGCAAAGGCCCAAGTGCCATCATTTGCGTTTCCAACAGCCTCGTCGTCATTGCGAGCCAACGGGTCCGCGCGAAGCGCGGCCCGATGACAGGCTCCGCGAAGCAATCCATGTCTCGGCACGGGGAAAGATGGATTGCTTCGTCGCTTTCGCTCCTCGCAATGACGGAGGAGACACACCTTCGCGTTCCCGCGGCACGAAATGCCCGAGTGATGGATCGTAAGCTCACCCTCGAATTGAGGGCGCAGGGAGCACCGGATGCTCATCGCACCCGCGGCTCGCATGCAAAAAAGAACGCCACAGGCACGCCGAAACACCGGCACTCCCTGCGCAATGGTTTACGGCTTATACGCGCTCTCCTCGGAGTACCGGGCTTGTTAGCCTCCGTCGCCTGCCGATTGCACCGACAGACTTGATCCCAGCGTCGGGAGATCAGGACCACGCGATTTCGCTCGTCCGCCGCCGAGTCGCCCGTCTTGCGACACGAGTGCGTCCATCGCATCCCCGCCTCGCGTTTCGTGACGATCGCGATACGCCCCTCTTGCATGAGGCGGGATGCGGTAAACAAATCACGTTTTTCCGAAAAACGAAAGATAAATATTTTTCGCCGAAGGTCTTGACATACTTCTGATAAAGAGAAGCGAATTGATTTGCCCGTCGTGCCGAATTTGCAACAGTGGCGCATCTCGTAGGCGGATCAGCGTCAGCGTAAACCACCGCTCCGGCACCGCCAACCGCCGCGCAGCCGTCCGCGCCCCGCGGGCCGACTTCCGGCGGGTGACACCGCAACTCCGAAGCCGAGCGTGCGAGAGCGCGGTTCGCCGGGACGACTTAGTGAGCCAAACATCGTCACATCAAAGACTGCGAGTCCGGCGCAGTCGTGAGGCTCAACCGCAGCTTGCCATAGAGCATGGCCCTGTCAAATCGAAGGTTCAACCGGTTGCCCAAGCCCGTGTTGCGATGACGCTCTATTGCGGTGACACTTAACCCGTGGCAAGGGACGATTAAGTACACTGCCACCGCAATTTTGCGGATCATGCTTCCGCCAATCCAGCTACACACTCAATACGCCACTCTGATCCAGTTCTCTCCTTGGACCTTCACGGCCATTGACTGCTTTCCGTTCGAAGCCCCCTTCGTGGGAGCAGGACGCGCGGAGATAGGCATTTCCTTCTAAAAAACGAAAGTTGCCGCACAGGACGGTCAGTCCGGGAGGCATCGGTAACACCGGGCAAAAAGCCCGGCACCGGCTGAGCCGGCGCGGCGGCGGGAGCCGGCGCATTCGCCGCCTCGTACGCGCGCTTCTGGTCGCGATAGTGCTTCCAGCCGATCGGCAGGCTGAGCAGATACAGCACCGAGCCCGTCGACAGGATGTGCCGATCAGGAGCGCGGGCCGGCGAAAATTCACTTCTTCAGCCAATCCCCGTCGTGCTGGATTCCAACTAATTGCCCGCGTGCGCCTTCATAGCCACCTCGATCTGGGCTTTGACCGCTTCCAGATTGAAGCTGGCGCCTCTTTGCATCGGCGGGAAATCGATTGCCGTCTGGGCGAGCTTCGCCACCTCCCGCTGCACGTTGACGAAGCGCCAGAACTCGTACGCAAACCAGTTATAAAACGCCAGCGAGCCCTTGTCGCCGTTTGGCATCCCTGTGCGCTCGAAGGGATCGAGCCTTATGTTCGTGAGGATTGGCCAGTCGACCTTCACGGTACCTCCCAACCAACCGGTCGGCTGATCAGTGAAACGATACTTGTAGTCATCGATCCTCACCGCGCTTAGCGTACTTTCCGTGAAATACAGAACTTCGTGGCGCGCCGACGGACCCTTTCCAGTGATTAGGTCCGTCTGGTTGTAGCCGTCCAGGTGCACCTTGTAGGTGGTGTCGCCAAGCTGCTTGCCCTTCTTGAGCTCCTCCGTAATGGCCGGATTGCCGGCCGCCGCGACGAGCGTCGGGAACCAATCGAGCCCGGAAATGATCCCGTTCTCGACCTTGCCGGCCGGCACGCGGCCTGGCCATCGAATGATGCAGGGCACGCGGAAGCCGCCCTCGAGCGCCGTTCCTTTGCCACCGGCAAACGGCGTCTGGCCGCCATCCGGCCAGGTAAAGTTCTCCGCGCCGTTGTCGGTGGAGAAGGCAACAATCGTATTGGCGTCGACGTTCAGATCCTTCAGCTTCTGCATGACCGAGCCGACGATATCGTCGAGCTGCGCCATCCCGGCCTCTTCGACAGACCAGCCGTTCTCGGGCGTCCGCATCTTCTCGTACTTCTCCGAAAGATGCGTAACGACATGCATGCGCGTGGGGTTGAGCCAGACGAAGAATGGCTTGTTGTCGCTCCTTGCCTTGTCGATGAACTCGAAGGTGAATTTCAGGATCTCATCGTCGACCGTTTCCATCCGCTTCGGATAGAGCGTGCCGGCATCCTCGATGCGCTGCTTGCCGATCTTGCCCCAGCGCGGCTGCACGGTTGGGTCGTCGGTATTGGTCGCCCAGGAGTGGACCATGTTGCGCGGCCCGATCGTCTCTTTCAGCGCGGGCGGGTAATTCGGGTGGGCTGGGTCTTCCATCGCATCGAGGTGATAGAGGTAGCCAAAATACTCGTCGAAGCCATGCAGGGTTGGCAGAAACTGGTTGAGATCGCCCAGATGATTCTTGCCGAACTGGCCGGTCGCATAGCCCATCGACTTCAACACCGTTGCGATCGTCGGCGCCTGCGCCGGCATGCCGGTGGTCGCGCCGGCTTGACCGACAGTGGTCAGACCGGTGCGGATCGGCAACTCGCCGGTGATGAAGTTGGCGCGCCCGGCCGTACAGCTCGCCTCGGCGTAGTAGTCGGTGAACAACATGCCTTCGCTGGCGAGCCGATCGAGGTTCGGCGTACGGCCGGCCATGACGCCGTGATGATACGCACCGATATTGAACCAGCCGACATCGTCGCCCATGATGAATACGATGTTGGGCCGCTGGCCGGACGGCGCCTGTTGCGCCTGCGCCAGCGCTTGTTCTACTGATGCGGCGGCGCCCAATGCCGACGCGGCGGCTATGCTCGTCGTCGCGAGCAGAACGTTGCGACGGCTCATGTCGTGCGTGGTGTCATCCTTCTTCCCATCGCTCATAGTTGCCTCCGTTCCTTGTGACGCATCGAAAACCAACATGGCTCGTCGACGTATCCACCGCTTCGGCGTGGCGCGCAGCCGGACGGTACCGGCGGCAGTAGTTCGGCGCGCAAAGATGCGAGCCGCCTTTGAGGACTTTGCGGGGAACCTTGATCTTGGGCAGGCATGGATCGTAGCTGTCTTGCTCGCGCCCGCCACGGGGATTTTCAGGGATGCAGCACGCCTTTGCCGCGTCGGCGGGATGCTTGGTCGACCACCAATCCGTGGTCCACTCCCAGACATTGCCGATCATGTCGTACAGGCCGTAGCCGTTCGGCGGGAATGCCGTTACCGGCGAGGTGCGGGCATGACCGTCGCTATTGAGATTTTCATACGGAAAAGCACCCTGCCAGGTATTCGCCATTGGCCTGCCGCCGGGCATGAGCTCCCCGCCCCAGGCGAATTCGGCGCCCTCGAGGCCGCCGCGTGCGGCAAACTCCCATTCGGCTTCAGTCGGCAGATCCTTGCCCGACCACTTGGCGTAGGCCTCGGCATCGCGATAGGCGATGTGGACGACGGGATGATCATCGAGGCCGCTGATCGAGCTGCGAGGCCCATATGGTCTGCGCCAGTTTGCGCCAAACTTGAAATCCCACCATTGCGACCAGTCGCGCAAATCGACCGGATGCCTTGGTGGCGTGAAAACCAGCGAGCCGGCCTTGAGCATATGCGGCAACGCGTCCGGATAGTCCTTCGCGTCGGGCGCAGTCTCCGCGAATGTCACATAGCCTGTTGCGTTGACGAACTTCCGAAAGTCGCGATTGGTGATCGGCGTCCGGTCCATCCAGAACCCGCTGACCGTGACGCGATGGACTGGCGCCTCTTCCGGATAGTGTTTGTCGGAGCCCATGCCGAATGTGCCGCCCGGAATCCAGGCCATGCCAGGATGGCCCGGATCATCCGACAAGGGTACGCGTGCTGCAACGCCAACGTCGCGCATGGGCGATCTCGGAGCGAACGAGTTTCATCGTTTCGCCAAACCCAAAGCAATTTCGAGCGTTTCGAATTTCTGATTGTGCCTCCTGCAGCGGCACGCATCATGTTAGCAGATCGAGGCGCCATCGGAAATGACAGCGATACTACCTTAAAGGGTCTCGCAATCTCCGTTGTGACAACGTGACGCTGCCCTGCCCCTCAATGTGCTCGCTGCGCCACGCCCAATAAAAAAACAATGCGCCTGCGCAGTGCGCGGCCCTATTTGCGGCGATGCAGTCCACAACAAGCTAATCTTCGGCAAGCGGCGGATCGAAACTGACGAAACTGATGGAGGTCTACTTCAAACAGGAGGTGACCGTGAAACGAAATCGCAGATCGGGACTGATCACAGACCTTCCTTGCTTCTTTGATCGCACGACTCTTCCACGCATTATCTCTGCGACGGCCCTTGGCCTTTTCATGCTGCTCTCGGCTACGGAAATATCTCGGGCCGACGAGAACGGCATCAGCTTCTGGATTCCAGGTTTCTTCGGCAGCCTCGCTGCGACGCCTCAGCAGTCTGGCTGGTCGCTGGCATCGGTCTATTACCACACCGACGTTTCAGCCAGCGGCAATGTTGCCGTGTCTCGCGAAATCACCATCGGCCAATTCAATCCCGCGCTAAATACCAGCCTCAGCGCAAATGTTGCGGCACGAGCCAATCTCGGGATGCTGATACCGAGCTACGTTTTCGCGACGCCGGTTCTCGGGGGCCAGGCCTCCATCAGCCTGCTCGGCATGTATGGCAGCAACGACACCTCACTGAACGGCACATTGGCTGGCACGCTGGCCGGGATACCGTTTACGAGATCGTTTGCGCTCGAACAGACCACAATCGCATTCGCCGATCTCGTGCCGCAATTCGCCCTGCGCTGGAACGCCGGCGTCAACAACTACATGGTCTATTTGACCGGCGACATCCCGGTCGGGCTCTATGACAGAACCAATCTCGCAAATCTCGGGCTTGGGCATGGCGCTATCGATGGCGGCTTCGGCTACACCTACTTCAACCCGGCGACCGGACACGAGATTTCCGCGACGCTGGGCTTTACCGGAAATTTCAAGAACACGGCGACCGATTACACCAGCGGCATCGATATGCATCTTGATGTCGGGGCGTCGCAGTTCTTGACCAAGCAATTGCAAGTCGGCGTTGTCGCCTATGCCTACGAGCAGCTCACGGCCGATCAAGGCTGCGCCCCGCAATTGTGTCCCTTCAAATCCCGCGTCCTGGGTATCGGTCCGCAGATCGGTTACGTGTTCCCGGTCGGCGGAATGCAGGGCTATGTGAATGTGAAGGCCTATAAAGAATTCGAAAATGCCAACAGACCGGACGGCTGGAATGCGTGGATTACGTTCGTGCTATCCCCCGCGCCGCCTGCGGCCGCACCTTCGCCGCCGATGGTGACCAAGGCGCCGCGGAGCTGATTGCAGCGGTCGACGGCTATTTCGATTTCAAACTGGGCTTGATAACGCTCAGTGCAGCTGCTGTGGGGCTTGGCACGAATTCGGAAAAATCAGCGCGCCGGGCAAATCAAGTAGTGCAAGCTATTGCACCGGCGTGAGATCTCGCATCGGCGCGTGGCACGCGAGGCCTGCGATGCGAACCGGATAGCGGATGCAATGACGGCAGGCGCTAGAGACAAGGTCCATGGTTGACCACGGATCATGCCGGTGATACTGCCCCAGAAGTGACGCTCGTCACGGATGCCATGCCGAGGCAAAAAAACTTGGCATTGGTTTTGCCGGGCCAAAAAATCCTGGTGTTGTGAGACAGTCGATGTCTGCATCGCACCGAGATTCGTGTTCAAACGGCCCGATGAACTCCTTGCTTGTAGACTTCGGCCAGGTCTCATCTCCTATCAACCTGGTTGCGAGGAATGATGACGCTCAAACTGTCTATTGTCGTAGGTAACCCAAAGCCGAAGTCGCGCACGCTTAAGGTCGCTGAAACCCTGGCCGAGAAGCTTCTCGGCCCTGCGCGACGAGATGTCGAAGTTATTGATCTCGCGGACTATCGTGACGAGATTCTGGTTTGGCCAAGCGAAAGGATGGACGCGCTGAACGCGCGCGTTGCAGGCAGTGATATCGTCATTTTCGCTTCCCCCACATATAAGGCGACGTATACCGGCCTCTTGAAAGTGTTTCTGGACCGCTATCCCGCAAACGGCCTTTCCGGAGTGACGGCCATACCGCTTCTGACCGGCGCAGATCAAACACATGCGATGGGGCCGACAGTGAACCTTGCTCCGCTGTTGGTAGAGCTCGGCGCAATCGTGCCGGGACGAGGTTTCTATTTCGTCATCAGCCAGATGGACCGTCTCGACGAGATCGTTCAGGCGGCTGCCGACGAGTACATTTCGGCCTTTCAACGTGTCGGCAGAATTGCGGCTGCATTATCGGACGCAGGCAGCAAGCCGGCATAGGGAAAATTCGAAGTGAGCAACGGCAACTCGCCCGCACCGCAACAATACCGCAGCCCAACAGGATGCACAGCGCCGGATCCGAGAACATTCCGCGATGCGCTTGGACTTTACGCATCAGGCGTCACAGTGATCGCCGGTCACGACGGCGACGAGCCGTTGGGCTTCACGTGCCAGTCGTTCTACAGCGTCTCCACCGATCCTCCGCTGATCTCCTTCAGCGTCATGGTGACGTCGTCGACCTATCCTCGAATCCGAAAGACCGGGAAGTTCTCGGTCAATGTGTTATCCAGGGCGCAGCAGTCGATCTCAAACCAGTTCGCGCGGAAGGGCACGGACAAATGGGCCGGCATCGCCTGGAAAATGTCGGACGGTCAGAACCCGACCATCGACGGCACGCTTACGTGGCTGGACTGCGAGATTGTCGCCGAACATCAGGCGGGAGACCACTACATCGTCATCGGCAAGGTTCTGACGATAGGTCCGGATGCCTCTCATATTGACCAACCCCTTGTATATTTCAAAGGGAACTACCGGCATCTGAACGATTTGGACGAGGGCAAGACGCACCGGAGATGATCTCGTTCGTCAAGCGCAGCAATCGCGGCAAGGCGCGGTCAGGTTTTGGGCTTGATGCCGACGAGGACATCCAGGTCGCGGGCAAAATCCCCATACACCCAATCCGTCAGGAGTTCGATCGTTTCGAAGAGCGCTGCCCGCTGCGGCTCGCTCAGCGGTCGGAGCAATTGCGTCTCCAGCTTCTCGCCGATTCGCGCCGCCAAGCGGCGTCGCGCGCGGCCAGCCGCGGTCGTCCGCAAATGAAACACGCGCGCGTCCGCCGCGCTGTTTTCACGCTCGACCAGGCCTTCGCGGAGCAACCCGTTCAGCAGTCGCGACGCGAGGCTGCGCTCGAATCTCGTCTCCTCGATCAGGTCGCTGAAAGTGATGCCGGGATTGTCGTCGATGAGCCGAAGGACGCGCAGTTCGCGAACCTCGAGCCCGCAGCGCGCCACGTAGACCTCGTTCGCCATCCGAATGGCCCCGGTGCTGAGCACGTCGAGTCGATAGGTGAGATAGCGCTCCGGTCCGGCCTTGGGCTTGTACAACGCACGCCTCCAGAATGTTTTTTATTGAGACTGTTGCAAACTGAGAATATCTGTTATTGACTGTCTACAGATGGGGAGAACGCGCGGCAACCCCCGACGGCGGCATCCTATACGCGGGTTACGATGACGGTCCTCAACGATTTCCGACAAGGCTTCGCTCCCATGAGCGAGTGGCGGCGCGATTTCCACCGCCACCCCGAGCTGGGATTCGAAGAGCACCGGACGGCTGCCCGCATCGCCGAGCTGCTGGCGGGGTGGGGCCTGGCCGTCCGATCGGGCGTGGGCGGGACGGGTGTCGTCGCGACGCTCGCAGGCTCCAAGAGCGGGGGGCGCGCGATCGGTTTCCGAGCCGAGATGGACGCGCTGCCCATGACGGAGAAGACGAACCTGCCTCACCGCTCGCTTCGTGAAGGCGTCTTCCATGGATGCGGACACGATGGCCATGCCGCCACGCTCCTTGGGGCCGCGAACTATTTGGCGCATCGACGCGAGCTCGAGGGGACGGTGCACTTCATCTTCCAGCCCGCCGAGGAAACGTTGAAGGGCACTCTCGCCATGCTGGCCGACGGCCTTCTGTCGGCGGCGCCGATGGACGAGGTCTATGCCTTGCATAACATGCCTCAGCGCACCCCCGGCTCGGTCGGAGTCAGATCCGGCTCCATCCTGTCCGCGGCTGACGGCCTCAAGATCATCGTTCGCGGCGTCGGGGCGCATGGCGCTCAGCCGCATAACGGAATCGACCCGATCGTGATCGCGGCCGAGGTGATCGGCCTGCTGCAGACCACCATCAGCCGGTCGTTGGACCCGCTCGAAGCCGGGGTCGTCACCATCGGCACGATCCAGGGCGGAACGGCGGCCAACGTCATCCCCGACGAGGTCGTGTTGATGGGAACCATCCGCTCCATGAGCAAGGCGAGCCGGGCGCTGCTCAAGCGGCGCGTGGCCGAGCTTTGTGCCGGGCTCGCGGCCGCATTCGGCGCCAGCATCGAGTGCGAGATCTCAGATGGCTGTCCGCCGACGGTCAACCATCCCGAGCAGGTGGCCGTGGTCGAGGCCGCGGCGCGGCGCGTGGTCGGCCCGGAGCTGCTGGACCAGAATTGCGCGCCTCTGATGGCGTCCGAAGACTTCTCGTTCCTGCTCGAGCAACGCCCGGGTGCATTCTTCTTCGTTGGGCAGAACGGTCACGGATGCCACCACCCTTCCTATGACTTCGACGAGGAAGTGATGGCGGTCGGCGCGGCGATGTTCGTCCAGATTGCTCGAGAACGGGTCGGTCAACAACAGGCGTAGTGCAGATGAACTTAGCGGCCAGGCAATTCTAACAGGGGGACCGAATATGTCAGACCAGCCTCTCACCGCCGATCGGATGGTGTCCGCTCCCGTGTTGGGTTCGAGCATAGGCCGAAGGCACGGAATCTTCGCCGTCACGATCGGGAACACCCTCGAATATTACGATTTCACGGTTTACACGTTCTTCGCGGTCATGATCGGTCGCCAGTTCTTCCCGGTCGAAAATCCCTGGAGCAACCTTCTTCTATCGGTAGCCACATTCGGCGTCGGCTTTCTCACGAGGCCGGTCGGGGCGATTTTCATCGGGGCGCTTGCGGACCGCGTCGGCCGCCGGATCGCCCTCAACCTGAGCATCGTCCTGATAGCACTCGGCACAGGCTTGATCGCCTTCACGCCGGGTTACGCCACACTCGGCCTCGCTGCCCCGATTCTGCTCGTACTCGGCCGTCTTCTTCAGGGCTTCGCGGCTGGAGGCGAGACCGGATCGGCGGCCAGCTACATGATCGAGGTCGCGCCGTCGGCCGAGCGGGGCTACTTCGGTAGCTGGACCAATGCGGGCCAGGGGCTCGCGCTCGTTCTTGCCGGTATCGTCGCGATCGGTCTGTCGGCCTTGCTGCCACAGGCCGACGTGGAGACCTGGGGTTGGCGAGTTGCGTTCGCGGTCGGCCTCTTGATCGTCCCGGTCGGCATCTACGTGCGCCGGCACATCCCGGAAACGATCGAGGGCGTTTCAGTTCACGGCAGCACCGGCGCCGTCCTAAAGGAGATCGCCCGTTCTCAGCTTCGCACGGTGATCCTGGGCATTCTGACCATCCTGGGCGGCACCGTCTCCTATTTCGTATCCACCTATATGACGAGCTACGCAATCACGACCCTGCACCTGCCGACAAGCGCCGCCCTATTGGTGCCCTTCGCAGCCGGCGTGAGTGTCGTTATCCCGACCCTCCTGGGCGGCTGGCTCTCGGATCGTGTCGGCCGCAAGCCCGTCCTGATCTGGCCGAGAGTCGTGCTGATTCTCGCGGCCTATCCGGCCTTCCTCTATTTGACCGCGCAGCCGAGCGCGCTGTCCCTCATCCTGATGACCTGCGTGATCATGGGGCTGCATTCCCTCAGCGGCGGATTGATGCTCGTTCTGATACCGGAACTTCTGCCGCGCGCCGTGCGCACGACGGGCTTTGCCCTGATCTACGCGGTCGGCGTCTGTGTATTCGGTGGGTCTACGCAGGTCGTTCTGACCTGGCTCATCCGAATCACGGGAGACCCGCTCTCGCCGGCCTACTACCTCATGCTCGCGAACGCGATTTCGGTAGTCGCCATGTACCTCCTCCAGGAGAGCAAGGGCCGGCCCCTCGACTGAGATCGATCAAGACCAGGCACAAAGGATTTTCCCATGAAGGAAGGCTTGAACGCGATGCGCGAGGACAACGGCTTCAAGCTCGGTGTGTTCGCCTATAGTTACGAGGGCGGAAACGCGATCACGACCGTTCCCGAGCGCTGGTCGTGTCGCTGGCCGGAGATACGCGAGGTAGTCCAACTGGCGGATCGTAGCGGGCTCGATTTCCTTCTACCAGCAGCCCGGTGGAGGGGAATTCCGGGAGCAATCAACAACCGTCTATGGTCGTTCGAAACTCTTACCCTCGCTGCAGCCACAGCAGCCATTACGGATCGCATCGGGGTGTTCTCGACTGTGCACACTCCGATCATCCACCCGATCGTCGCAGCGAAAGCCATGGCGACCATCGATCACGTCAGTGGCGGTCGCGCTGGCGTGAATATTGTGTGCGGATGGAACAAGGCCGATTTCGTTATGTTCGGGATCCCGGAATTGCCCCATGACGAGCGCTACGTGCAGGGCCAGGAATGGTTCGACATCTGGTCGCGCCTGCTGGCCGGAGCGCCCGAGCCGTTCGACTACGACGGCAAGCATTTCCCCGCGTTGGAGGGCATCACCGGGATGCCCGGCTCGCTGCAATCGCCGCGTCCAATCGTATTCTCTGCGGCTTATTCGCCTGCGGGACGGAATTTCGCGATCAAAACGTCGGACTATCTCCTAACTGTCGTCGAGAGTGCCGAGATGGGCAGCGCCGAGATCGCCGATCTTGCCAATCGCTCCATCAAGGCGGGCCGCGAGAGGCCTCCCGGTTGCATCGCTGTCGCTTATGTGGTTTGCCGTGAAACGCGAGAGGAGGCCGAAGCTTTCCACCAGTACTACGCTGTCGACAACGCGGACCACGCGGGCGTGGACTATTATGTCTCGACGAGGAAAGGGCAAGCTGCGCTTCCCGAGGCTCTGTACAACGAGTTGCGGGCCAGGATGGCGGCAGGAAATGGCGGCTATCCGTTGGTCGGAAGTCCAGAAGACGTGGCCAACGGGATCAAGGAGCTCCATCGCGCCGGCTTCGAGGGGGCGGCGTTGATTTTCCTCAACTACGGCAATGAGCTCGGCTTCTTCGTCGATCGGGTGCTTCCTCTACTGGAAAAGGCTGGCGTGCGATCGGCGCCGACTAACGCCAGAGCCCAGCCTCGATGATGACGTATAAGATCTAGTGCAGCCGCTCGGGCCGTTCGTCCTGTGAAGCTTCGCGGACAGGTGATGCCACTGAGGGCGACGGCGCAGCCGCAGGCGGCGCGGCGGCGGGAGCCGGCGCGTTCGCTGCCTCATAGGCTTGCTTCTGGTCGCGATAGTGCTTCCACCCCACTGGCAGGCTCAACAGATACAGTACCGACCCCACCGACAGGATGTGCCAGGGATAGCCGACCAGGAGCGCGATGAAGAAGATCACGCAGACGAATAGCGGCAGCACCAATTCCGGCGGCACGCGCATGCGGATGGTTTTTCCCGAATAGACCGGAAGCCGCGATACCATCAGGAACGCGACCAGCAGCGTGTAGAACGCGGTCAGCATCGCCGGCGGCTTGAATACGCCGAGGAAGGCGAGATAGACGGGGAGCAGCGCCGTCACCGCGCCCGCGGGCGCCGGCACGCCGGTGAAATAATTCGAGGCGAACGGCGGCTTGTTCGGATCGTCCATCGAGGCGTTGAAGCGCGCCAGCCGCAGGCCGCCGGAGATCGCGAAGATCATCGCTGCGATCCAGCCACCGTTATGCAGCTCGTGGAGCTGCCAGAAATACAGCATCAGGCCGGGCGCGACGCCGAAATTGACGAAGTCGGCGAGGCTGTCGAGCTCGGCGCCGAATTTCGACTGGCCCTTGATCATGCGCGCGACGCGGCCGTCGAGGCCGTCGAGCACGGCGGCGAACACGATCGCGGCGACCGCAAGCTCCATCCGCCCCTCCGTCGAGAGCCGGATCGCGGTCAGGCCTGCGCAGAGCGCAAGCAGCGTGATGACATTGGGCACCAGCATCCGCACCGGGATCGGGCGAAACCGGGGGCGGCGCAGGTCGGCGTAACGATGTCGGCGTTCGAAGTTCATGGTCCAAAGCAAGTTGTGATCGAATCGCTGTGCCGCGCTGTCGCCGCTCCACTTCGACCTAGTCGCATCCTATCCTAAATATAGCAAGCGCCGCGCGCTTCCGCCATCGCCCGGCCGGATGCAGCGATGCCGCAGCGCAAATGGTTAATTGGTGCGGAACGTCCGCGCTTCATCGCGAGACCCGAAATCCGCCAAAATCGTCTCGCCCGCGATCGCGGTCTGGCCCTCGGCGACCAGCGCCCGCGTGCCGTCGGGCAGGTAGACGTCGAGGCGCGAGCCGAAGCGGATCAGCCCGAACCGCTCGCCGGCGCCGATCGCCTGCCCCTCCTTGACGAAGCACACGATGCGGCGCGCCACGAGGCCCGCGATCTGGATCACGCCAATGCGCCCGTTCGCATTCGAGATCACGAGCGCGTTACGCTCATTGTCCTCGCTCGCCTTGTCGAGCTCGGCATTGATGAAGGCACCGGGCCGGTAGGCGATGCGGTCGATGCGGCCCGCCACGGGCGCGCGATTCACATGGCAATTGAACACGCTCATGAAGATCGAGACGCGCGGCAGCGCCTTGTCGCCAAGCCCGAGTTCGGCCGGCGGGATCGCGTGGGTGATCATGGAGATGCGGCCGTCGGCCGGCGCTACCACGATGCCCTCGCGCACCGGCGTGACGCGCACGGGATCGCGAAAGAATAGCGCGCACCAGATCGTCAGCACCGTGCCGATCCATCCCAAGGGCGTCCACATCCAGAACAGGATCAGGCTTGCGAGCGCGAAGCCGCCGATGAAGGGATAGCCCTCAGGATGGATCGGCGGAATTTGCGCGCGGATGGAATTGGCGATGGACATCGGCGGTCCGTTACTCAGTTGGCGTGCCGCGAAGGCTTCGTAGGGTGGGCAAAGCGGACCCATCCACACTGCCGACCAGCCGCAAGGTGAAAGCGTGCCCACCATTCCCAGGATGTTCGCGACAGTGGGCACGGCGCGTACGCGCCTTTGCTCACCCTACATTGCTTCGCGCGTCGTTGCCACACCGACACTCACTCCGCCGCCGCGGCGATGGCGTCGTCCACCGGCGGCGGCAGGCGGTTGGGCGCCTCGGCTTTGTCGTCGACCAGCGCCAGCCGCTCGCGCGCTTCTTCCGCTTCGCGCTGGCGGTTCCACATGCTGGCGTAAAGGCCGCCGCTCGCGAGCAGCTCGCCATGGGTGCCGCGCTCGGCGATGTGGCCGCCTTCGAGCACGATGATCTCGTCGGCGGCGATGATGGTGGAGAGGCGGTGCGCGATGACAAGTGAAGTGCGATTGCGTGAAACCCGCTCCAGCGCCTCCTGGATCTCGTGCTCGGTGTGGCTATCGAGTGCCGAGGTCGCCTCGTCCAGTACGAGGATCGGCGGCGCCTTCAGCACCGTGCGCGCGATCGCCACGCGCTGCTTCTCGCCGCCCGACAATTTCAGGCCGCGCTCGCCGACTTGCGTCTCATAACCCTTCGGCGACATCCGGATGAAGCCGTCGATCTGGGCGAGCCGCGCGGCCTCCTCGACCTCGGCATCGGCGGCGCCCCAGTGGCCGTAACGGATGTTGTAGCGGATGGTGTCGTTGAACAGCACGGTGTCCTGCGGCACCATGCCGATCGCCGCGCGCAGCGAGGATTGCGTGACCTCGCGGATGTCCTGGCCGTCGATCGTGATCTTGCCGCTGGAGACGTCATAGAGACGGAACAAGAGCCGCGAGATCGTCGACTTGCCGGCGCCGGAGGGACCGACGATCGCGACCGTCTTGCCGGCCGGCACCTCGAAGCTGACCCCTCTGAGGATCGGCCGCGCCGGCTCATAGGCGAAGCTCACATTGTCGAAGCGCAGGCTGCCCGAGCTGACCGCGAGCGGTCTTGCGCCGGGCATGTCCTTGATCTCGGTATCGCGCGCCAAAACCTCGAACATCTTCTCGATGTCGATGATGGCCTGCTTGATCTCGCGATAGACCATGCCCATGAAATTCAGCGGCTGATAGAGCTGGATCATCATGGCGTTGATCATGACGAAATCGCCGACCGTGTTGCTGCCGTTGCGCACGCCGATCGCGCACATCAGCATGGTCGCGGTCAGTCCCGCCGTGAAGATCACCGCCTGCCCGGTGTTGAGCAGCGTGAGCGAGGTATAGGTCTTCACGCTCGCCTGCTCGTAGCGCTCCATCGAGCGGTCGTAGCGCACCGCCTCGCGGGCCTCCGCGCCGAAATATTTCACGGTCTCGTAGTTGAGCAGCGAGTCGATCGCCTTGGTGTTCGCCTCGGTGTCGGAATCGTTCATCTTGCGGCGGATGCCGATCCGCCACTCGGTGGCGTAATAGGTGAACGACATGAAGACGGTGACCATCACCAGCGTCGCCAGCACGTAGCGCCAATCGAACTTCCAGAGCAGCACGCCCATCAACAGCGTGACCTCGACGATGGTCGGCATCAGCTGCAGGATCACCATGCGTACGATGGTCTCGATGCCGTTGCGGCCGCGCTCCAGCACGCGCGTCAGCCCGCCGGTCTTGCGCTCCATGTGAAAGCGCAGCGACAATTCGTGCATATGGATAAAGCTAATGGTGGCGAGCTTGCGCACCGCATGCATCGCAACGCGCGCGAAGATGCCGTCGCGCCATTGCGTCAGCACCGCCATCACGATGCGCAAGGCCCCGTAGCTCGCGGTCATGATCAGCGGCGAGG
>Ga0207661_10000351_pt1 | contig 29647 bp, 24 predicted proteins | sample KBSC713LmetaG_FD_184337 | JGI IMG/M metagenome (GOLD analysis project Ga0207661, IMG submission 184337) | Corn rhizosphere microbial communities from Kellogg Biological Station, Michigan, USA - KBS C7.1-3L metaG (SPAdes) (version 2) | ecosystem: Host-associated > Plants > Roots > Rhizosphere ...
GCCGTCGGTGGTGCGGAACAGGCCGCCGCTGGCCACGCCCATGTAGAACGTCTTCGGCTGCGACGGCACGCCCGTCACCGTCGTCACACGTCCGCCGCGCGACGGACCGACGAGGCGGTATTTGAGCCCGGTGAAGAGGGCGGGATCGACGCTGGCCATAGGGGCCGCCGTCGTCGTTCTGAGGGCGGGCTGCGCGGCGCGGGTGGCGGGCGCCTGAGCTTGCAGCAGCGCGAATCCGGTGGTACTGACGATCCCGAGGGCAAACAGTCTGCGTCGCATGACGCACACTGTATTACAAGGATGTCGCAGCCGGGACTTTTCGGATCGACGGAGCTCCTGCTCACCGATGGCGAGCGCGGACGCACGTTCTATGTGCCCCATTTCGTCGACGCGGCGACGGCGGCGCGCTGGTTCGCTGCGCTGCGCGAGGCGGTGGCATGGCGGACGGAGCGCCGGAAGATGTACGACCGGGAGGTCGACGTGCCGCGTCTGCTCGGCAGCTATCGACTCGACCCGCCGTCCCCGTCGGCGCCTGCGCCGATCCTCGACGCGCAGCGCCTGGTCAGCGATCGACTGAGCGTGCCGTTCAATGCCGTCGGATTGAACCTCTATCGCGACGGCCGCGACAGCGTCGCGCCGCACAACGATCACCTCTACGAGATCCAGAAGGGCTTCCCGATCGCGCTGATCTCGCTCGGCGCGACGAGGCGGATGACGGTGCGCGAGAAGGAGCCGCCCAGGCGCGCGACGCACGTCGATCTCGAGGCGGGAAGCCTGTTCGTGATGGACTACACCACGCAGCTGCACTACACGCACGCGGTGCCGAAGACGAACGAGCCCGTCGGCGAGCGCATCAGCCTGGCGTTCCGCGTCAAGCAGCCGCGGAAGGATGGGAACGGCCGCTACGACAGCGCGGACTGAGCCGTTCCGGGACGGTATGACGCCTTGTTCAGCGGAGGTTCCTGATGCGTCCGCTGATCGCCACCGTTCTGTGCCTCTGTGCCGCGTCCGCGTACGCACAGGCGCCGCCGCCGAAACAGGGACCACCGCCGAAGAACTCGTTCAGCGTCATCGGCGGCGCCGGCACCACTTATGACGACGAGTCGAGCCTGGGACGCGGCATGCTGCTCGGCGCCGCCTACGATCGCGTGCTGTTCGGGACGACGCGGGTGGACTTCTCCGTCGAGCTGCTCACGCACGATCGGGACTCCGGCTACTTTCAATCGATCGGGCGGACGGTCATCGGCGGGGTCTCGCTGCTGCACCGGTTCGGCCGCGGCGACGTGCAGCCCTACGTCTTCGGCGGCGTCACCGCCGGCTATTACACCGGAACGAACACCTTCGCCACCGAGCCGTTCCCGGTGTCGAGCACGCGGACCGGGACGCGCCTCGGGTTCGGGATCGCGTTCCGCGGCGAGCACGTCGAGATCAGCCCCGAGCTGCGGATGAACGGCTTCTTCACGAGAGACGACTCCGACCCGTGGATGGCGCCGTCGTTCGGCCTGCGCGTCGGCTGGCGCAAATAGGAACGACGCGCCATCGGCATGGGCGCGCGCTATTTCCTCAGATCGTATTCCTGATACTTCGGCGCCGCCTCGAGGCGATGCGCCTGCAGGAAGGCCCATGCCTCCCTGTTGATGGACGGCGCGGAACCGTAATAGTCGTGCGTGTGCCCGGGAATCTCGGTCAGCTTCACGTCGAAACCGGCGGCGGCCAGCGTGTCGCGCGTCCTGCGCACGACCGGCAGCGGGAAGAACGCGTCATCGGTCCCGACCCAGATGGCGAACGGAATCTTGCGCGGCACCTGCGGCACGATCGGCGCGATCTGGGGCGAGACTGCGCCGGCGTGCACCGCGACGGCGGCAAAGTATTCCGACTCGAGCAGGCCGAGGTCGAGCCCGTGGATGGCTCCGGCGGAATGGCCGAACACGTACATCCGCCGGTCGTCGATTTCCTTGTGCGAGGCGCGCAACATCTCGACGAAGTCGTGGAAGAACTGCGGCCCTTCCTGTGGAATGCGCCATGCCCGCGCATCCGACGCGTCCGGGGCGGCGAGGACGATCCCTTCCGACCGCGCCAGCGGCAGCCAGGGATCGATCAGCGACTTGCCGTCATGCCCCGACCCGTGCAGCAGAATGAGCAGGGGCGCCGTCCCTGCCCCGGCGGTCTCCGGAACGAACAGGTAGTACGTGCGCTTCGCGCCTCCCGATTCGAAGCGCAGATGCTCAACCTTGCCGGCGACGGCGCCGGTCGCTTCCGTCAGCGACGCGCAGAGCGCGATGAGCGCCGGCAAACCGCGGCGACGGAAGATCTGCACGCTCATGGCCTCCTGAACTCCCGTTAAGGGTGTTTGTCGGACGCCTTCAACAGCTGCACCAGGTAATCCTTCCACACGGCCGCCAGCGTGTGCGTGCCGTGGCCGGCGGTCTTGTCGCTGAGCGGAATCATGATCGCGCGCCCTCTTGGCACGCGCGTGATCTCGCGCTCGAGCAGTCCGATCTCCGGCGGATTGACCAGGTCGTCGGCGGAATTCACCGCGAACAGCGGCGCCGTGATCTTCTCCAGTCCCGGGCCCGGGTCGTAGTCGAACGACGACTCGAGCGCATAGAGGATGTCGTTGGCGTCGCCGCTCCGGCGATAGCTGGCGACGTAGTCGTCGATCTCCTTGTCGGCGGCCGCCAGCGTAGGAGCGCGGTTGGCGCGGATGAGGGGATTGCTGCCGACGAGCCACAGCATCTCCGCCGCGGTGCGCAGCGACTGCGGCTGTTCGGTGTAGTTGCCCCCCTTCCACTCAGGATCGTTGCGGATCGCGTCGATGACGACGCGCCGCCAGACGCGGTTGCGACCGGAGATCTGTCCGGGCACGCTGGCGAGCGGCATCAGCGCATCCATGAAGTCGGGCCACCGCTCCCCCCACAGCCACGTGTGCATGCCGCCCATCGACGTCCCCATGACCAGCCGCAGGTGGTTCACGCCGAGTCCGTCGACGAGCAGCGCGTGCTCCGCGGTCAGCATGTCCTGGTAGCCGTACTTGGGGAACTTCGCGCGCAGGCCGTCGCTCGGCTTGCTCGACTTGCCGTGACCGATGTCGTCGGGAAGGACGATGAAGAACTTCGTGGCGTCGAGCGGCTGCCCTGGCATGAACAGCTCGCCGGCGAACTGGCGTCCGACGAATTGCCCGCCGGTGCCGCCGGTACCGTGCATGACGAGCACGGCATTGGTCACGACGCCCTGGGCGTTCTTCTTCGGCGCCCCGAGCGTGCGGTAGTGGATGCGCAGCTCGGGCAGTGTCTCGCCGGAATTGAATGTGAAGTTCCTGATGACGAAGTCCGCTTCCGTCACCGCAGGCGGCGTGAACTGCGCGCGGCCGCCGCCCGCCTGCAGGAGCAAACCAAGCGCCGCAATGACCGTCGCCTGCATCACCATAAGCCGACCTTCCCGTTCACCGACGCACGCAGCTTCGCCGGATCGAAGCCGACGCCGTGCTTGAACACCGTCTCGACCTTGCGCACGTCGGCAATCGCCTTCGAGGGATCGCCGTCGACGACCACGAGATCGGCCTGCTTGCCGGCGGCGATCGAGCCGACGCGCGCGTCGCGGCCGAGATAGATCGCGCCGTTCAGCGTGCCGATCCGGATCGCTTCGAGCGGTGTGAACCCCTCCTCGACGAGCAGCTCGAGCTGCCGCTGGTTGGAGTAACCCGGCACCACGCCGCCGCCCCCGGTCGGATCCGTCCCGGCAATCAAGAGGCCGCCGGCGCGCGCGAACGCCCGCTCGAGCGCCATGCCCTTGGGGAAGAGCGTCTTGTAGAGCGACTGCTGGTTCTGCGCGGTCCGCTGGTAGGCGGCCTCGAACTGCTGTTTCAGCTCCGGCAGCAGCACGTCCAGCCCGGGCGGCATCGGGCGCCCGGGCGTGAAGGTCTCGAACACGGTGAGCGTCGACGTCAGCGCCACGTGCCGGTCGACGAGCTTCCTGACCAGCGCCGTGAACGGCGCGCCGTGTTCGTCGAGCGCGGCGATCGTGCGCTGCCCCACCGCCTGGCCCGGGCACACGTCCGGCTTCTTGTCGGCGACGAAGTCGGTGGCTGCCATGAAGCCGTGCTCGAGATCGTCGATGCCGAGGTCGACCGCTTCGGCGTAGGTGACCGAGCAGAGGTGGCCGGTGATCTTCATGCCGCGCGTGTGCGCTTCCTCGATCGCCGCCTTCAGCTCGTCGCGGGTGATGTTCATGTAGGCCTTGAACGAGGTCGCTCCCTGGTCGGCCCAGTAGGCCACCTGCCGGCGCGCGTCTGCCGCGTCCTGCAGCGCATGCATCTGCAGCATCCCTTGCGGACCGTTCAGGTACGGCGCGGTCGCGTCGATGGCCGGGCCGGCCTGCGTGCCGCCATCGATCTGCTTCTCGAGCTCGATGTCCATCACGCCGTTCGTATTGCCCGCGGTCCGCATCGTCGTCACGCCGCCGGCGAGATAGAGGCGCGCGAAGCTGAGACCGAGCTGGCCATAGACGCCGGGCCCGGTCGGGTAGTAGGTGTGCTCGTGCACCATGACCAGGCCGGGGATGACCGATTTGCCCGTGAGGTCGATCGCCGTTGCGCCGTCAGGCGCGTTGAGCTGCGACGACGGCGCCATTTCGGCGATCGTGCCGCTGCGAATCACGATTGTTTGATCCTCTTTCGGCGCCGCGCCGGTGCCGTCGATCACGCGCGCGTGCGTCAGCGCGACAACGGGCGCGTCGACCGAGATGAAGCCGCGGACCGTGCTCGAAAACGGCTGCGGTTGGGCGTAGGCCAGGGCGGCCACGGCGGCGGCGGCGATCGGGGCTCTCATCGGGCGGATGTTAACCTAAGAGGATGTGCCGCAACATCCGGCCGCTGTTCAACTTCGATCCGCCCGTCACCGAGGAGGAAGTGCGCGCGGCGTCGCTGCAGTTCGTGCGCAAGATCAGCGGCTTCACGAAGCCGTCGAAAACCAACGAAGAGGCGTTCAACCGCGCCGTGGACGAAGTGGCGGCGGCGGCACGCTCCCTCGTCGGCTCATTGACCACGTCAGCGCCTCCTCGCGACCGCGAGGTGGAGGCGGCGAAGGCGAAGGCGCGGGCGGCGGAGCGCTACGCGCCGCGCCCCCAGGCGTAAGGCGGCGCCCGGTCCACGCGCCGAGCGCGTAGATGGCGCGGGCGTCCGCGGTCGCGGCCGCGACGGTGCGCCGCCAGATCGCGCGCAGCGTCAGCGGCCGCGGATCCCGCTCGCGCGCCTGCGGGCCGACCGCGTACTCCCCGAACGTCGTGCCGCCGAGACCGCCCAGCCACACGTAATACGCCGCCCCCAGCACGACGCCGAGCAGGAACAGCGTGAAGGCGGACGGTCTGAGCGCCGCCAGCGAGACGCGGGCGAGGAGCGCCGCGCCGCCGCTGGCCGCTCCCAGCACCGCTCCGGCGATCGCACCGTCGACCACCGCGGCCGCGACCGGTCGCCAGGCCGGCGGGGAGACGGTCGCCGTCTCCGGCGTGACAGCCGGCGCCTCGGCCGCGCGGGCCACGCCGCGCATCCGCGCCAGCGCGCCGATTGGATCCTCGATCCGCGGCAGGAGCGGCTCGCATGCCGCCAGGACGGCGTCGGCGTCGAGCGCGTAGGCCGCGGCGAACGAGCGAATGGCCGCGCGGCCGTAGATGCCAGGCGGCAGATCGCCGAATCGCCCTTCTTCGATGGCCCGGACGTGGTGCACGCGCAGCCCGGTGCGAGCCGAGAGCGCCGCGAGATCCTCGCCCCGGTCGGCGCGGGCGGACCTGAGCTGTTCCTGCGGGTCGGGCGGCACCATCGATCGCCCTATCGATCCGGCAGGCTCTGACCTCCACTCAGCCGTATCCGATTCTGCGCCTCGATCAGCGCCGCGCGCAGCTGCGGCTCGTTGTGGATGTCGGGAAGGTTCAGGCGGCGCGAGCGGCCGCTTCGTGTCTTGATGATCGCCCACTTCTCCCCGACCTCGACCGAGGCCACCTCGTCCCAGCGGGCGTCGATCGTGCGGCCCTTGAACGGGTGTCCAGGCACGAGCAGCCCCTCGTCGTGCACACGCAGGATCCGGCGGCGCGCCACCCGCTTGACGATCCGCCCGTGAGACAGGCCGAGCGCGAACGTCATGATCGCCGTGAGGATCGTCGGCCGCGCGATGTGATGCTTCAGATGCCAGTGCTCCAGCGCCTCGGCCACGAGCATGAACCCGGCGGCGATGTCCACCCAGTCCACACCGTGATGCTGGTGGGGTGGATGGTCATGCGCCGTCGGACGCGCCACCCGCTTGAACTCCCTGGCCGTCAGGACGATGAGGACCGCGGCCGATAGCAGCTCGAAGATGCCGAGATAGAACCCGAATCCGACGTGCTCCTCGCGCATCGCCTCGATGCCGGCCTGCAGCAGCCCGAACGCCGGAATGGCGTGATTGAGCCGCTGCACCAGCTGCGCGCGCTGCTGCCGTTTCGAGCTGAGGGGTACGGTGATCGGTTCGGGCATCTCTCTTGTTCCGCCTGCCCGCCAACGCGCTTCGCGCGGAGGCGGAAAGGCGATTAGAAACCCCCGCGCGGATCCGGGTGGACGACGAGCGGCTGCGTGAACGTCTTGCCGTCGACGGTCAGGCGCACGGTGTAGCTGCCGGGCGGCACCGAGCCGCCGCGGCCACGGCCGCCGCCACCGCCACCGGCGCCGGCGCCGCGGCCGCGGCCACCGCCGGCCGGCGGCGTGCCGCGCAGGTCCCACACCCAGCGGTGCATGCCGGGGGTCGCGGCGAGCGGTTCGCCCGCGGGCGCCCACACCGTCTGCACGTTGAGCGTGTTCGGATCGCGCGGCTGGGCGCGATCGTCGCTGGCGTAGCGGCGGATCACCGCGCCGCTGCCGTCGAGGATCTCGAGCGCCACTGGACCGGACGGCGCCGCCTTCAGGTAGTAGTCGACGATCGCGCCCGACGGCGGGTTCTCGGCCTGCGGCTCGTCTTTTGGCAGCGGCGTCCCCTGCTCGCTCGGCGCGGGCAGATCGTAGGCCGCCGCCGGCTTGAACAACAACACGTCCGACGCGGCCGTCTTCGCGTCGATCTGCCGCAGCGCCGTGATGTCGTCGAGAATCCAGAAGCCGCGGCCGTGCGTGGCGACGATCAGGTCGTCACCCTCGATCGCCAGATCGCGCATCGACGTCGCCGGCAGGTTGAGCTGCAGCGACTGCCACGAGTCGCCGTCGTCGAACGACACGTAGACGGCGCGCTCGCTCCCGCAGAAGAGCAGGCCGCGGCGCTGCGGATCCTCCCTCACGGTCTGCAGGTAGGCGCCGGCGGGCAGGCCGTTGGTGATCGTCTGCCACGTCTTGCCGCCGTCGCGCGTGCGATAGAGATGCGGCTCGTAATCTTCGAGCTGATGGCGCTCGGCGGAGGCGAACGCGGTCATCGCGTCGAAGTGCGACGCCTCGATCATGGTCACCTTGGTCCACGCGCTCATGTCCGGCGGCGTCACGTTCTGCCAGGTGCCGCCGTCGTCCCACGTCACCTGGATGAGGCCGTCATCGGTGCCGGCCCAGAGGACGGGCGCGCGCACCGGCGACGGAGCGAGCGTGTAGACGACGCCGCGGCGGCCGAAACGGGGATCGAAATCGGCGGCAGCGGCGGCGTCGAGGTTGGCCGGGACGCCCGGGTCCTCGCGGGTGAGGTCCGGGCTGATCTGCGTCCACGTGTCGCCGCCGTCCAGGGTCTTGTAGACGAACTGGTTGGCGAAGTAGAGCGCGCGGCGGTCCGCCGGCGAGAAGACCAGCGGCTGCGTCCAGTCGTGGCGATAGGCGACGCCTTCGCGCGGCACTTCCGGCGTGACGTTCTTCGTCGCACCGGTCACGACGTTGCACTTCTCCACCGTGCCGCCGAAGACGATCTCGGGGTGCAGCGGATCGGGCGCGGTATAGCCGCTCTCGCCGCCGGCGCAGAGCGGCAGCCAGTGGTGCATCGAGATGGCGCCCATGTTCGCGCGCGACGGAACCGTGACCGCGCCGCTGTCCTGCTGCGCGCCGGTGAGCCAGTAGGGGAAGCGCGCGTCGGGCGCGATGTGGTACAGCTGCGCGGTGGACTGGTTGTACCACGAGCTCCACGTCTGCGCGCCGTCGACCGAGACGATGGTGCCCTGATCGCCGCCGACGATCAGCCGGTTCGAGTCGTCCGGCGAAATCCAGACCATGTGATAGTCGTCGCCGCCCGGCGAGGCCTTGAGCGGCGCGCCCCACGTCTTGCCGCCGTCGGTCGATTTGTAGACGCCGGTGTTGGGCACGTAGACGACGTCGGCGTTCTTCGGATCGACGGACACTTTCTCGAAGTACCAACCGCGCGTCCAGATCCGGTTGTCGGCGGACACCCGGGTGAAGGTCGCGCCCGCGTCGTCGGAGCGGAACAGGCCGCCTTCCTTCGCGTCGGCCACGACATAGACGCGCTTGGGACTGGCGGCGGAAATCGCAATGCCCATCCGGCCGAGGCCGTCGCTCGGCAGGCCCTTGGTCAGCTGCGTCCACGTCGTGCCGCCGTCGGTGGACTTGAAGAGACCGCTGCCCGGGCCGTTGGCCGGCGCGTAAATGAACCAGCTCGGGCGCCGCACCGCCCACAGCGCCGCGTAGAGCGTCTGCGGATTCGACGGGTCGAAGGCCACGTCGATGGCGCCGATGCCGTCGCCCTTGTAGAGGACCTTCTGCCACGTGGCACCGCCGTCCTTCGAGCGGTAAACGCCGCGATCCGGGTTGGGGCCGTAGACATGGCCCAGCGCGGCGACGAAGACGGTGTTGGGATCGCGCGGGTTGACGATGACGCGCCCGATCTGACGCGTGGTCTCGAGCCCGATGTGCGTCCAGGTCTTGCCGGCATCGGCCGAACGGTACATGCCGTTGCCGTACTGGATGGAGTCGCGCATGTCGGCCTCACCGGTGCCGACGTAGAGCACGTTGGGATCGGAGGGGGCGACCGCGATGGCGCCGATCGAGGCGACGCCGACGCCGTCGAAGATGGGGGTCCAGGTGCGGCCGCTGTTACCCGACTTCCACACGCCGCCGCCGACCGACCCGAAATAGAAGGTGTTGGGCTGTCCCGGCACGCCGGTGACCGCGTTGACGCGGCCGGCGCGGAACGGCCCGACCATCCGCCACTTGAGGGCGCCGTAAAGCGACGGATCAATCGCCGCCTGCCGCGCCGCCCCGACGAACGCGCTCGAACACAGCGCGACGATCGCGCACAGCGAACCGCCGACGAACAACCTCACAGGAGACCAGGAGAACAGGAGGCCAGGAGAAACCCAAGATCCTCGATTCGGTCGGATTGCCTTCTGAACTTCTGAACTCCTGAGCTCCCGTGAATCCCGTAGACAGCTGTTCACGCTATTTCTCCTGCTGCGAAGTGGTCTGTGAAGTGGTCGCGAACAAGTACTTATCGAACCAGTCGAGATTGTGCTGCATCACGGCGCGACTGGACTTGGGCTTCGAGGGGCCGTGCCCGACGCCCTCGAAGCCCTTGTAGATGACGAGCTTCGACGGGACGCCCACGTCCTGCAAGCCGCGATAGAGCTCGAACGCGTTCGGCGGCGGCACGCGCTGATCGGTCGCGCCATGCTGAATCAGCGTCGGCGCCCTGGCCCCCTTGATGTAGGTGATCGGCGACGTCTTGCGGTAGACCTCGGGATCGTCCCACGGCGTCGCTTTCAGATATTGCCGCGTGAACTGGGTGATATCGGTATTCACGTAGTAGGTCACCCAGTCCGAGATACCGGCACCGACCGACACGGCCTTGAACCGCGCGCTGTCGTGGGTGGTCAGGTAGGCGGAGATGTAGCCCCCCTGGCTCCAGCCCATCGCCCCGACGCGATCGCCGTCGGCGATCCCCTCCTTGATCAGATAGTCGATCCCCGAGAGGACGTCCCATGCGTCGCCGACGCCGAGATTGCGCACGTTGAGCGCGCGAAACGCCTCGCCGTAGCCGGCGCTGCCGCGGTAGTTCGGCTCGAGCACGAGCGCGCCGCGCGCGACCCAGATGTCGATCGGGTAGATGCTGGTGCTCGAGAACGCCACCGGCCGCGACGTGCCCGTGGGGCCGCCGTGAATGACGACGAGGAGCGGGTACTTGCGGCCGGGCGTGAAGCCCGCCGGCTTGTGCAGCACCCCCTCGATCGTCGCGCCGTCCTGGCTCTTCCACGAGACGACCTCGATCGTGCCGGTGGTCCACGTGGCGGCCTGCGCGGCCATGTCGGTCAGCTTCTTCGGCGCCAGGGGCGCGGTGACGGCTGACACGTAGATCTCGCCGAGGCTCTTCGCGTCCGAGGCCGCGAACGCTACGGCGCGGCCGTCCTTCGTCACGCTGAACCCGGATCCCACGAACGGCTCGGCGCCGGCCGCGAACTTGCGCACCGTTCTCGCCTGCGGATCGACGCTGAAGAGATACGCGTTGGTCTTCTCCGACGCGCTGAAGAAGAGCCCGGCGCCCGTCCACGCGACGATGTTCGGGTTCTCGTCGAAGGACGTCGTGACGTAGTCCACGTGGCCGCCCGCGGCGGGCACGACGGCGATGGCCTGGTTCAGGTAGGAATCCGTTTTCGTCATCGCCGACTCGAAGGCGATCGTTCGCCCGTCGGGCGACCAGACCGGCCCGCCGTCGGCTCCCGGCTGGGTGACCAGGTCACGCAGCGTGCCGTCGGCGACCGAGACGACGGAAATGTCCTCCGTACCGCCGCTCGTGTTCGACGGATTGACGCGATGCGAGAAGGCGATTTCCTTCCCGTCGGGCGACCAGTCGAACGATCCGACGGTGAACGCGCCGTTCGTCAGGCGCCGCGCCGCAGCCGACGCGATGTCGTACAGCCACAGGTGCGACATCCGGTAGCCTTCGCCGTAGACGTCGAACTCGCCGTAGGTCTTCTCGCGCTCCTTGTCGGCATCCGTCTTTGCATCGGCCGCCGTGAAGGCGAAGGACTTGCCGTCGGGCGACCACGCGAAGCTGCCGATGCCCTCGTCGAACGCGGTCACCTTGCGCGCTTCGCCGCCGCGCGGATCGATCACGTAGATCTGCCGCTTGTCGTCCCGATCGGACGCGAAGGCGAGCCGCGTGCCGTCGGGCGACCACTGCGGCGACGTGCTCGACTTCTTCGCGTGATTGGTCAGTTGCCGCCGCTGCCGCGTTGCCGCCTCGGCGAGCCAGATCTCCGTGTGGTAGTTGTTGTCGTCCCAGTTCGCCTCGCGCACCGTGTAGGCGACGAACTGCCCGTTCGGCGAGATGGCCGGCGATCCGACGCGCTTCAGCGAGATGAGCTGGTCGATGGTCGGCGTCGCGCCGCTCGACGCCTGCGCCCGCGGATCCGATCGCAGGCACAACGCGACGGCCAGCACGGCAGTGGCAACGCGAACGGCACGGGACATGGCGCTCCTTGCGAGAAGCTCACAGCATACCGCACGGGCGACGTGCCATACTCTCGGCGATGGACGCCGAGCGCAGCCCGCACGACCCGCCGGTTCGGAATATCTCCGACACTGCCCTGTGGGTCGCGCAGTACCGGGCCGTCGAGAGCGAACGGCCGGACGCGCATTTCCACGATCGCTACGCCCGCGCGCTGGCCGGCGAGCGCGGCGCGCGCATCGCCCAGTCGCCGCAGTTCGGCGATCGCAACGCGTGGGCGTTCGTCGCCCGCACGACGTTGATCGACGGGATGATCGCCGACGCCATCCGCGCCGGCGTCGATCTGGTGCTCAACCTGGCCGCCGGCCTCGACACGCGGCCCTACCGGATGGACCTGCCGGCGGCGCTGCGCTGGGTCGAAGTCGATCTGCCGGGCATCCTCGACTACAAGGAGCGCGTGCTCGCCGACGCCGGCGCGGTGCCGCGCTGCGCGCTGGAACGCGTGCGCCTCGATCTCTCCGACGAAGCGGCCCGGCGCGCGCTGTTCACACGCCTGAACGAACACGCGCGCAACGCGCTGATCGTCAGCGAGGGACTGCTGATCTACCTGTCGGCGGCGCAGGTGGCGGTGCTGGCGCGCGATCTCGCGGCGCAGCCGTCGTTCCGCCGCTGGGTGATCGATCTGGCGTCGCCTGGGCTGCTGAAGATGCTGGCGCGGCAGACCGGCCAGGCCATCGTCGACGCCGGGGCGCCGTTTAGGTTCGCTCCGCGGGAGGGAGAGGCCTTCTTTCCGCCGCTCGGGTGGACGCCGGTACGGGTCGAGTCGCTGCTCAAGGCCGCCCGCACGCAGAACCGCCTGTCGTGGTTCATGCGGCTGATGGCGGCGCTCCCGGAGCCGAAGCAGCGCAACCCCGACCGGCCCTGGTCGGCGATCGTGGAGCTTCAGCGCGCCGCGACGTAGCTCCGGCGCGCGCGTACGGTGAGGCCCTCGCCCTTCACCTGCACCTCGAGCTTGTGGCTCTTGCCGTCGTTCTTCTGCGGCACGAAGCCGATCAAGTACTGATGGTGCAGCTCGTCGGCGACACGGGCGAACGTCGACGCCAGGTCGGCGGTGCGCGTCAGCTCGAAGTAGCCGCCGCCGCTGGCCGCCGCAAGCGTCTGCAGCCCGGGATCGGGATGATCCGCGTAGCCGCGCATGCCGCCGCGGCGGGCGCCGAACCCGCCATAGCCGCCGCCGCCGAGGTTACGGTGCAACGCGTCCATGGCGCTGGCCAGCCCGATCGCGTAGACCATCACGTCCTCTTCGTCGGCACGCTTGCTGAGGGCCCTGAGGGTGACGTTGTGCGCGCTGCCGTTCATCGGGTTGTCCATCCCGTCGGTGAAGACGAGGACGACGCGCCGCCCCTCGACGTGCAGGAGCGCGGTCATGCCCACCGCGATGGCGTTCCACAGCGGCGTCGGACCCGCTTCCTGCAGCTCGGTGTGCAGGATGCTGAACAGCTCCTCCGTGCTGCTCGTGAACGCCTGCGGGTCGACCTCGATGCGGTTCGAAAAACTGCCGATGCGCGCCTTGTCGGTCGGCAGCAGCCGCTCGACAAAGGCTTCCGCGGCGTGTTCGACGAGATTGAAGTTGCCCGCCATGCTGCCGCTGCGATCGAGCATCATCACGACCGTAATCGGCTGGATGTCGTTGGCGAAGGTCACGATCGTCTGCGGCTTGCCGTCGTCGGTCACCTCGAACTGATCCTTCGTGAGATCGCCGACGAGGCGGCCGGTGGGGTCGGTGACCGTCGTGTAGACGGCGACCGTGGACGCGCCGCTCTTGAACGGCGCCTGGCTGGCCACAAGGGCGCCGCCGATCACCAGCGGCAGCGCGAGCGCGGCGGCGGCGACGCGTCTCACCGCCGCGCTCCGGGGCCGCGCAGAATCTTTCCGGGCAGCGCCCGGGTCGCCTTGCCGCCGGCAATCACCGGCACGCCGTTGACGAGCACGTCGTCCATCCCCACCGACAGCTGATTCGGGTCGGCGAACGTCGCGACGTCCCTGATCGTCTGCGGATCGAAGACGACGACGTCCGCCCACATGCCGGCTTTGAGCACGCCGCGGTCGGCGAGACGCAGCTTCTGCGCCGGGAGCGCGGCCATCTCGCGGATCGCCTCCTCCAGCGTCAGCAGCCGGTCCTCGCGCACGAACTTGCGCAGCACGCGCGGGAAGGTGCCGTAGGCGCGCGGGTGCGGGTGCTCCTGCCCCAACAGGCCGGTCGGCGCGGTGCCCTGCGAGTCGTTGTTGAACGCGACCCACGGCTGCGCCACGGCGAGATCGACGTCGGGCTCCGACATGGCAAACACGGCGACGCCGGTGAACGCGTGGTCGCGAATGAGAATCTCGCACAGCGCGTCGATGGGATCCATCTTCCAGTCCGCGGCGATCTCCGACAGGCGCTTGCCCTGGATCGGCTTCAGGTCGGGGTTCTGCACCGCACCGATCAGCACCGCCTCCGGGCCGGGAATCTCCTGCCACTCGTTGTCCCAGGACGCATCGTCGCCCTTGAGCATGTCGGCGCGGACTCGCGCGCGCGTCTGCGGGTCCCGCAAGCGCGCGATCAGCTTCTCGTCGCCGCCGTCGTGCGCCCACGGCGGGACGAACGCCGAGAGCGAGTTGTACCAGGCGGTGTAGCCGTAGGTGTCGGCGGTGACGTCGATGCCGTCGCGGCGCGCCTGCTCGATCTTCGCGACGATCGCCTTCATGCGGCCCCAGTTCTGCTTGCCGGCCGCCTTGACGTGCCAGATCTCGACGGGAATCTTCGCCTCGCGCCCGATGCGGATCGCTTCGTCGAGCGCCTCGAGCACGGCACCGGCCTCGGAGCGCATGTGGCTGGCGTAGACGCCGCCGTACTTCGCCGCTTCCGACGCGAGCGCGACGAGCTCCTCGGTCTTCGCGTACGGCGCCGGGGCGTACTGCAGGGACGTGGACAGGCCGACCGCCCCCTGCTCCATCGCCTCGCGCACGATCGCCTTCATCTGCTCCAGTTGCGCCGCGGTCGGCTGCACGTCCGCGTCGCCGAGCACCATCCGCCGCACCTGCGTCGCGCCCACGTAGTGCGCCATGTTGATGCCGAGCCCCTGCTTCTCGACGCGGGCGAAGTACTGCTGGAACGTACGCCAGTCGGGCGTGATGCGGAAGTGCTCGTAGCCGACCCGGTCGGCCGTGACGATCGCGTCGTTCAGCGGCGCGACGGAGCTGCCTTCGCCGGTGATCTCGGTGGTAATCCCCTGGAAGATCTTCGACGGCAGCGTCGGCTCGACCAGCACCGTCAGCTCCGACTGGCCGAGCATGTCGATGAACCCGGGCGCCACGACCTTGCCCGCCGCGTCGATGGTCTGCTTCGCCGGCGCGCCCGCCAGGCGTCCGATCGCGGCGATGCGCCCGTCGCGAATCCCGACGTCAGCCGCGTACCACGGCGACCCCGTGCCGTCGATCACGTGACCGTTGACGATGACGAGATCGAAGCCGCGCGCCGGCTGGACGAGCAACGCCAGCGCCAGGACGAGTACCGCTCTCATTGCCGATAGACCTTTCCCGCCTTCATCACGAACCTGACCCGGCGCACCGCCGTGATGTCGTCGAGCGGATTGCCCTCGGTGGCGACGAGATCGGCGTCGTAGCCCACGGCGATCGCGCCGATGCGGCTGCCGAGGCCCAGCGACTCGGCGGACACCGACGTCGCACTGATCAGCGCGTCAGCCGGCGTCTCGCCCGCCTCCTTGACGCGGTAGACGAACTCCTCGGCGTTGCGGCCGTGCGCGCCCGCGACCGCGTCGGTGCCGAACGTGATCTTCACGTGCCGCGCCCGGGCGCGCCGAAGCGCGTCGGCCATCGGCGCAATCCCCTTCTGGAGGATCTCGAGCGTCTGCGCGTTGAACGTCGGGAACCCGGCGCGGTTGTCGAGATAGTTGTGCAGCACGAGCAGGTTGGGATCGAAGTAGGTGCCGCGCTGCGCCATCAGATCCAGCGTCTCGTTGGAGACGAACGTCCCGTGCTCGATCGAGGTGCAGCCGGCCAGCACCGACGCGCGCGCCCCCGTGTCGCCGATGGCGTGGACGACGGATCGCAGGCCCACGGCCTTCGCCTCCGAGCACACCGCCTGGATCTGCGCGTCGGTCATCGTCTGATCGCCGCCGGCGCCGAGGCCGGCGGTGGCGAACAGCTTGATGACGTCGGCCCCCTCCTTCTTCGTCTGCCGCACCAGGGCGCGCAGTTGATCCGGATCGCCGCTGCGATTCTGAATCTGGCGAAGCGAGGTGAGGATGCGCGGCCCCGGCAGCGATCCGCGATTCACGCGGTCGCGGACGACGGCGTCGATCGGAGCGCCGAGACTCTGCACCGTCGTGAAGCCGTCCTGCAGCGTCACCCACGCATCTTCCGCGGTGAAGACCGCCGCCTGCTCGGGCGGTTCGCCGCCCGACACCGACACGTGGGCGTCGTCGAAATGCCAGTTCAGATGGACGTGCGTGTCGATCCAGCCCGGCATCACGACGCGGGTGCGCAGGTCGATGTCGATCGGGGCGGCGCCCGGATCGATCGTGGCGATCCTGCCGTCCTGGATCACCAGGCGTGTGTCGCGCAGCACGCCGCCGCGGCCGTCGAGCGCCGTGCCGATGGCGATCACCGTGCGCGGAGACCCCTGTGCGAGAAGCCCCGCGGCAAGCGTGACGGCGATGATGGTTCGCGGCATCCGATCACAACCTCACAGGAGACCCGGAGTCCTGTGATTCGTAGGACAGCTGTCACCCGTCGGGCTCAGCGCCGCGACGAGGGGGGCACCAGCTTCTTCAGGCGGTAGTAGGTGACCAGGTTGCCGTAGTGCTCGTTGTCGTGGCCGATCTGGCCGAGCAGGGAGCTGATGCGGCTCGTCTGCCCCTCGCCGAAGGCGGCGTGGACGGACGCGCCGGCGGTGGCATCGGTCAGCGCGGCGAATGCGCCGTCGCAGTAGGCGATGGCGTCGTTGGTGACTTTCACGATCTGCGCCTTGGTCGTCATCTTGCCTTCGAAGGCGCCTTCCTCGAACGGCGCCTTCTCGTTCTTCGCCGACGCGCAGAACACATAGCTGGCGCCGGCGACGTGGGCCAGGATGTCACCGAAGCTGCGGACGTCGGGCGTGGGCTTGAAGCTGTAGTTCTCCGGCGGCATCAGCTCGGCGGATTCCTTGATGTTCTTCTTGACGCTGTTCCAGTTGCTGCGCGCGGCGTCGCTGACCGGGTTCTGGGCCGCCGCGGGGATGGCGGCGAGGGCGAAGGCGACGGAGAGGACGATTGGCTTGATCTGCATCCCGGCAGTATAAGGGGCCGCGGCACGCGCCGCACCGACTTCAGCGCTGGTATTTCCAGTTCCGCCCCTTGCCCTTGCCGATCCACTCGATCGCCGTCGCCAGGCGGCGATCGCGGGTCGCCTCCGTCTTCGCCTCGGTGATCCACGCGATGTATTCGCGCTGATGCGATGGCGCGAACGCCTGCCAGGCGGCGAGCGCGGCCTGGTGCTGCTTGAGCGCGGCAACGAGATACGGCGGTGCCTTGGGGGGCGGCTTGGGCGCGGCCTTCTTCCGCGGCACCTTCACGCCGGCGTCGTTGAGCGCCGCCGCCTCCTTCACCATCTTCGCCAGCGCCCGCTCCGCCGGCACGTCGTCGATCGACTCGAAGCGCCCGAACTGCCCCATGGCGTCGCGGCCGCGATCGCGAGGCACGCCGGCGATCAACGACCCTTTCCAGAACGCGAGCGAGCAGTGCGCCTTGAACGCCGCCATGCCGACGAGCGGCCCCTTGTGCTCGAACGCCGGCATGCCCCACTTGATGGTTTCGACCACCCCCGGACAGCCGGCGTGCACCGCTTTGCGGATGCGCTGCAGGATCGGCCTGGCGAAGGGCTGCGCCTTGGCGATGTAGGCGTCGACCCGGGGGTCAGTCATGGGCCAATCGTAAACGAATTGGGCAACAATCTCGTCCAAGAGCCCATGACCGTACTCCGGCACGCGCTGCGCACCCTCTTCAAGACGCCGTTCGTCACCGCCATCGCCGTGCTCTCGCTGGCGCTCGGCATCGGCGCCAACGCGGCGATTTTTTCCTGCTTCAACCAGATGCTGCTCGAGGCGCTGCCGGTGCCCCAGCCCGGCGAGCTGGTCAACCTGTCGGCGCCCGGCCCGAAGCCGGGCTCGCAGACCTGCGGCCAGCCGGGCGACTGCGAGGCGGTATTCAGCTACGCGATGTTCCGCGATCTGCAGAAAGCGCAGACCGTGTTCACCGGCATCGCCGCGCACCTGCCCTTCGGCTTCAACATGTCGTTCGACGGGCAGACGACGAGCGGCCAGGGCCTGCTCGTCTCCGGCAATTATTTCCAGGTGCTGCAGCTCCAGCCCGCGCTGGGCCGGCTGTTCGACTCCAACGACGATCGTCTCGTCGGCGAAGCGCCGGTCGCGGTCCTCGGCTACGGCTTCTGGACGACGAAGTTCGCCGGCGACCCCGGCGTCCTCAACAAGACGATCAAGATCAACGACCAGACGCTGACGATCGTCGGCGTGGCGCCGGCGAACTTCGACGGGACGACGCTCGGCAACAAGCCCGCCGTCTACGTGCCGATCACGCTGCGGGGCATGATGAGCCCGGGCTGGAACGCGTGGGCGAACCGCACGAACTACTGGGTGTACCTGTTCGCGCGGCTGCGCCCGGGAACCACCATCGAACGCGCCAGGGCGTCGCTCAATCCGCAGTACGCCGCGATCGTCAACGACGTCGAAGCGCCGCTGCAGCAGGGGATGAGCGATCAAACGATGATCCGTTTCCGCGCCAAGCCGCTGCTGCTCGAGCCGGGCGGCCTCGGGCAGAGCACCGTCCGCAGCGGCTCGCAGACCGCGCTCTACATGCTGCTCGGCGTGACCGGCTTCGTGCTGCTCATCGCCTGCGCCAACATCGCCAACCTGCTCCTGGCGCGCTCGGCGGCGCGCGCCAGCGAGATGGCGGTGCGCCTGTCGATCGGCGCCAGCCGCTGGCGCCTGGTCCGGCAGCTCCTGATCGAATCACTGCTGCTGGCCGGGCTCGGAGGGATCGCCGGCCTCTTCGTCGCGCACTGGACGCTGGCGCTGATCATGGCGCTGCTGCCGGCGCAGATCGCGCAGTCGATGGCGTTCACCCTCAGCACGCGGGCGATGGCGTTTGCCGGCGTGGTTACGATCGGCACCGGCCTGCTCTTCGGTCTGTTCCCCGCGCTGCACAGCACACGCCCGGATCTCGTCTCGACGCTGAAGGGGCAGGCGGGCCAGCCGTCCGGCGCGCGCGGCGCCGCCCGCTTCCGGCTGGCACTGGCCACGTCGCAGATCGCGCTGTCGATGCTGCTGCTCGCCGCATCGGGGTTCTTCGTCAAGAGCCTGCTCAAGGTCAGCCGCATCGACCTCGGCATCCGCACCGACAACGTCATCAGCTTCAGGATTTCCCCGATCATCAGCGGCTACACCGCGGAGCGGACGCGCATCCTCTACGAACAGCTCGAGGAGCAGCTGCGCTCGACGCCCGGCGTCACCGCCGTCACCGTCTCGATGGTGCCGATCCTGTCGGGCAGCAACTGGGGCAACGACGTGGCGGTCCAGGGGTTCGAGGCCGGGCCCGACACCGACAGCAACTCGCGCTACAACGAGATCGGTCCCGGCTACTTCGCCACGATGGGCACTCCGCTGATGTCGGGGCGCGAGTTCACGGCGACCGACACCCTGCACTCGCAGAAAGTTGCCATCGTCAACGAAGCCTTCGCGAAGAAGTTCAAACTCGGCCGGGACGCGGTCGGCAAGATGATGGGCAGCGGCCGCGGGTATCGCAGCCAGCTCGACACCGTCATCGTCGGCGTCGTCCAGAATGCCAAGTACAGCGACGTCAAACGCGACGTGCCGCCGCTCTTCTTCAGGCCGTACCGGCAGGATCCGGGGCTCGGCTCAGCGTCGTTCTACGTGCGGACCGCGGCCGACCCGAGCCAGATCGCCTCGGCGCTCACGGCGGTGGTGCGGCGTCTCGATCCCAATCTGCCGGTCGACAATCTGAAGACGCTGACCCAGCAGGTCAAGGACAACACCTTCCTGGATCACATGATGACCACGTTGTCGGCGCTCTTCGCCGGGCTGGCGACGCTGCTCGCCGCCGTCGGCCTCTATGGCGTGCTCGCCTACACGGTGTCGCAGCGCACGCGCGAGATCGGCCTGCGCATGGCGCTCGGAGCCGCGCCCGGGCGCGTGCGGGCGATGGTCCTCCGCCAGGTCGTGTGGATGACGCTCGTCGGCGGTCTGATCGGTCTGGCCGGGGCTGTCGGCGTCGGCTACAGCGCGGGCTCGATCCTGTTCGAATTGAAGGCGTGGGATCCCGCGGTGCTGGCCGTCTCGGCCGTGCTCCTTTCTGCCGTGGCGATCGCCGCCGGCTTCGTGCCGGCGCGCCGCGCGTCGCTGATCGATCCGATGCGGGCGCTGCGCTACGAATAGGCGCCCCGATTGCATTCGTGAACAGCTCCATCCAGGAGGGTTCCGAATGGGCAATCCGGCCCAGCAGAGCCAGAAGGGCAGTCCGCAGCAGCCGACGGGCACCTCAGGCCGCCAGGGCGGCGATCTCCACACCGGCACCGACAACGACTCTCGTCACGCCGATCCCGCGCCCGCGCGCAGACCGCGTGTCGACGAGGACGAAGACTCTCCACTCGGGAACAGAACGACGAATCGTTGATGACATGGAGGGCGGACCTGAGGAGGTCCGCCCTACGGGGGTCCGCCACACAGAGGTCCGCTCTATACAGGCAGCTCAGCGCACGGCGACGGGTACCTGCTCCGTCGTCGTCTTCCTCGTGTCGGGCTTCTGCGGGTTCTTGACGTACTTGTCGAGCCACGCGCCCCAGCGCGCCCACAGATCGAGCAGCGTCTCTCTCGCCACGGGACCGTGATCCTCGAGCGGATAGAGATAGAGCGCGGTGGGTTTGCCGAGGCCGTTCAACGCGTGGTAGAGACGGATCGAGTTGATCGGATCGGTGCCGACGTTCTGGTCGCCGAGATTGTGGTACATCAGCAGCGCGCCGGTCAGGTTGTTGGCGTAGAGGAACGGCGACATGCCGAGGTAGACGTTCGGCGCCTCCCACAGATCGCGCCGCTCGTTCTGGAACCCCATCGGCGTCAACGTGCGGTTATAGGCGCCGTCGCCGGCGATGCCGGCCTTGAAGAACGGCGTGTGCACCATGGCGTTGACCGTCGAGAACGCGCCGTAGCTGTGGCCGCCGATGGCAAGGCGCTGTCGATCCGCGATGCCGCGGCGGTCCAGCTCGTCGATGGTCGCCGCCAGATCGTTGCGCAGGTCGTTGACGTAGTTGTTGTTCATCATTCCCTGCGGCCCGACGATGGGCGTGTCGGGAACGACGACGGCGTAGCCGAGCCGGACGAAGTACTCCATCGACCGCGTGCCGAAGTTGGTGAAGGCGTTCTTGTTGAACGTGCGGTCGGGGCGATCGTACTCGTCCTGCGACGAGAACTCGCTCGGGTAGAACCAGAAGAGCGCGGGCAGCTTCTCGCCCGGCTTCCAGGTGGGCGGCAGCGTAACCTTGACGCGGAACTTGAACCCGTCGGGACGGTCGACGACGAAGCGCTCGACCTTGGCATGAGTGAGATCCTCGTGCACGTCGACGTTCTTCGTCAGCCGCACCTGCCGGCCACCCCCGCCAAGATCGAGCAGCACGCTCTGCGGCACCTCGGCCGGGCTCTCGTGTGAGATCACGAAGCGCTTGGCATCGGGATCGATCACCGTCGTGACCCGCTCGCTGACGCCGTCGTTGCCGCTCTCGTAGATGCGCTGCTTCTCGCCCGTCTTGATGTTGACGCGATCGACGAAGTTCTTCGGCGCGACGTCGTCGGGGTGCTTGTCGTAGACGAAGCCGTTGAAGAAGACGCTGCTGCCGTCGGCCGACATCAGGACCGGGCCGGTCCCGCCGCCACCGCCGCGCCCCGCGCCGCCGGCGCGGCCGCCGCCGCCCGCGCCGCGCACGTTCACCAGCGCTCCCGGATTGGCGTAGACGTCGTCGGCGCGGTAGCGCGCCAGCGTGTACTTCTTCGAGATTTCCATCAGGTTGACGGCGGAGTCGATCTGGTTCTGCCCGGCGCGCTCGCTGAAGAACAGCCATTGCACGTCGGGTGAATAGCGGTGCCCGGTGATGCGCGTCGGGTTTTCGTAGACGACGCGCATGCTGGCGGCGTCGAACGGCGGGAGCCACTGATAGACGCGATCGCGACGCGGCGCGGCAGGGCCGCCGGCGCCGCGTCGGCCGCCGGCCGGCGCCTGGTCGTCAGCCGTCACGTCGTCACCGCCCCGTGCGGCCGCCTGCCCCGGGCCCGCCGAAGGGCGCGCGGGCGCGGCCTCCTGCTCCACGAAGGTAAGCCCCTGGCCGTCGGTGCGCCAGGCGACTTCGCGCCTGCCGTTCTGGTTGGCGCCGCGGCCGCCGCCCGGCGCGGCTGGCGGGGCCTGCGGGTCGGGGTTCGGCGTATCGTCCTGGACGCCGAGATTGAGCGGCCGCTCGCTGATCCTGGCGAGCGCCTTGCCGCTCTCGTCCCAGATCTCGTCGATCTGACCAAAGCTGCTGACCGGCACGTCGTAGGAGAACGGCCTGGTCATGCGCGTGACGCGCACGTACTTGCCGTCGGGCGCGACGTCGATGGCGCGGATCATCGCCGGCGCGCCGAACTTCTTCACCGTGCCCCTGGCGACGTCGACGAGCGCGAGCTGCCCGGTCGCATGCCACTCGAGCAGCTGCTCCTCGTAGGGCGTGGTCATCAGGCTGGGAAAGGTGCGGACGCGGTTCTTCTCGGTCTCCATCGCCAGCTTGACGGACGGGCCGGTGGGCGTTGCCGGCGGCTGCGGCATGGCGGCGCGCCCGTCCGGCACGAGCACGGTGGCGATCTGCCTGCCGTCCTTCGTGAAGTCGAACGTCGTGACCAGCGTCGCCAGGACCGGCGTCTTCGTCACCTGGCGCGCGGCGCCCGTCGCGGCGTCGGCGATCCAGATGTACGTCGCGTCCTCCCCATGGACATAGAAAGCGACGGACTTGCCGTCGGGGGACCACGTCGCATTCGACACGCGAGCCCCGGGCGGCAGCTGCACCAGCTTCCTGCTGCCGTCCGCGGCGGAGATGATCTGGATGCCGACGTTGTTGCGCACGGTCAGCGTACGCGAGCGGTTCGCCTTGAAGTCGACGAACAGCCCGCCCAGCTCGTGAAACGGCTTGGCGAACGTCTTCATGACGACCGGACCGTCGCCAATCTCGTCGACGAAGAGCTTGCGATCGGGGCTGACGTTGGTCAGCGAGACGTTGAGGTAGCGCGGCGCCAGCACGGCGTCGGCCAGCTCTTTCGGCGGCGTCTGATAGGTTTCCTGCTTGAGGACGTCGTCGGGCGACAGGGTCGCGCCGTTCTGCGCGGCGAGGGTGAGCGGCAGGATGGCGAAGGCGACCGGGATCACCAGTCGCCACACGAGGGCGGATGTCCGTGGCGTCATGGGCGGGGATTATACGCGCGCCGCGCCGCGCGCCGCGCCGCTACGACTCGCGCAGCGTGACCATCGGGTCGACGCGCGTCGCGCGCTGCGCCGGCACGTAGCAGGCGATGAACGCAATCACCGCGATGAACCCCGCCACGGCCGTCAGCGTGGCGGGATCGGTCGGCTTGACGTTGAACAGCTGCGCCTGCAGCAGCCGCGTCAGCCCGAACGAGGCGATCAGGCCGGTGACCAGCCCGATGATCGTGAGTCGCAGCCCCTGGCCGAGGATCATGCCGAGCACGCTGCCGCGGGTGGCGCCGAGCGCCATGTGGATGCCGATTTCGCGCGTCCGCTCGCCGACGCTGTAAGACAGGACGCCGTAGGTGCCGATCGCCGCCAGCGCCAGCGCCAGCCCGGCGAAGATGGCCAGCAGCTCCGCCAGGAAGCGCGGCCGCGACGCGGCGTCGGCGAAGACCTCGTCCATCGTGCGCATCTTGACGATCGGCAGCGTCGGGTCCTGCGCCCGCACCGCCTGCTGGATCGCCTGCCCCAGTGCCTGCTCCGGCACGACCGAACGGACGACGACGTTCATGTTCGTGGGCGCGAAGCCCGCCAGACGCGGCCCCTGCTCGTTCAGGAAGTAGAGCTCGGTCCCCGTCTTGCCCGCCATGCCGCCCTGTTTCACGTCGCGCACGACGCCGACGATGGTGAACTGCCTCGTGGTGTTCGGCCCCGGGCCGGTGAAGATGTTCACCCGATGGCCCACCGCCTCGAGGCCGCGGAACGTGTAGAAGGTCTTTTCCAGCGTCTCGTTGACGAGGAGCACCGGCGCGCCGTTGACGTCGGCCGGCTCGAAGCCGCGCCCCTTCATCACCGGAATGCCCATCGTCTTCAGGTACTCGACGCTGACGGTCTGGTAGTAGTCGACGTTCTCGGCCGGCTGCCCCTGCTGCGGCATGTAATCGTCGAAATCGGTGTCGTTGGCGTTGACGGGCCGATTGGGCGGCAGTCCCGACATCGACGCCACGGCGCTCACTCCGGGATACTCGCGCAGCTTGTCCTGCAGGCGGTCGAAGAACGCCACGCGGTCCTCGGCCTTCTTGTAGGTCGCCGGCGGCAGCACGACGCCGAACGTCGTCAGATGCTCGCGGTTGAAGCCGGGATCGACGGTCATCAGCTTCTGGAAGCTGCGCATGAGCAACCCGGCGCCGACGACGAGGACGACCGCGAGCGCGACTTCCGCCATGACCAGGCCGCTGCGCAGCCGGGCGCGCGCCGATCCCGCGGTGGCCCGCTGCCCGCCCTCCTTCAGCGTGATTGAGACGACCTGTTCGCGCAGGTGGAGCAGCGGCGCCATGCCGAAGACGAGGCCGGTCACGATCGAGACCGCGAGCGTGAACACCAGCACTTTCCAGTCGAGCGAGATCTCGAGCGCGCGCGGGATGCTGTCGGCGTTGGCGGCGAGCAGCGCGCGCACGCCGGCGTAGCCGATGGCGGTGCCGAGCGCGCCGCCGACGAGAGCGAGGAGCACGCCCTCGGTCAGGAACTGTTTCAAGAGGCGCGCCCGCCCGGCGCCGAGCGCGGAACGGATCGCGAACTCCTTCTGGCGCGAATCGGCGCGCGCGAGAATCAGGTTGGCCAGGTTGGCGCAGGCGATGAGCAGCACGAACCCGACCGCGCCCTGGAGGACCCACAGCGCGGTCGCGATGGTCCCCACCATGTCGCCCTTCATCACCTGCATCTGCAGCATGTGCGCGCCGGCGCCGTTCGGCCCGGGAGGCGTCGGCGAATGCTTGTTGCCGCTCAGCGTCCGCCACTGCGCGATCATCGACGTGAGATCGGCCTGCGCCTGCTGGACGGTCACGCCGTCCTTCAAGCGGCCGATCAGATACAGGAAGTGGCTGCTGCGCCGGTTGGGAAACGTCTTCGGATCGATGGTCAGCGGCAGCAATACTTCGACGCGCTCGTCGTGGACGTCGTAGCCGGGCGGCATGATGCCGACGATGCGCGTCGGCGCGCCGTCGATCGGCACGACACGCCCGACCACGCCGTCCTCGCCGCCGAAGTCGCTCTTCCAGGTGGCATAGGACAGGATGCCGACGTCCTCCGCGCCCGGCAGCGCGTCGGCGGCGGTGAACGTGCGCCCGCGCAGCGGCGCCACCCCGAGCACGTCGAGCAGTCCGGGGGTCACGATCATGCTGTTGACGCGCCGCGGACGTTCCGGCGTCCCGAGGTTGACGGCGCCGTCGCGATAGGCCCCCACGTCCTCGAAGGAATGGTTGCGTTCCTTGAACTCGGCCCACTCCGGCAGCGAGACCCAGAATCGGTCGAAGCCCAGCCCGGGGAAGGTGCTGGTGATGAACATCAGCCGATCCGGCCGCGGGTAGGGCAGCGGCTTCAGCATCACCCCGTTGACGACGCTGAAGATGGCGGTGTTGGCGCCGATGCCAAGGGCCAGCGTCAGAATCGTGACCGCGGCGTAGGCGGGGCTTTTCAGGAGCGTGCGGAGCACATAGCGCATGGAATGGCCTATATTAGTTTCAAATCGCAACTATTTGACGTTGACGGCCGTCAAATGGTTGCGAGAGACTTTCCTGCGCATGTCACGCGTCGATCTGGGCGACATCGAGCATCTGGTGCTGCTGGCCATCCTCCGCCTGGGCAAGGAGGCCTACGGCATCCCTATCCTCGACGAGGTGTGCGCGCGCAGCGGGCGCGACGTCTCGCGGGCGACGGTCTACGTGGCGCTCAAGCGCCTCGAGCAGAAGGGGCTGGTGGCGTCGAAGCTCGGCGACAGCACCCCGGAGCGCGGCGGACGCGCCAAGCGCTTCTTCAAGCTGAAGCCCAACGGCCTCAAGGCGCTGCGCGAATCGCGGGAGATGTTCCTCTCGCTGTGGCGCGACTACGAGACCATCCTGGACAACGCGTGATGCTCCTCGCGCGCTTCCTTCCCGCCGCCGATCGCGACGCCATCGTGGGGGACCTCCTCGAGGAGGCCGAGGTCCGCAACCTGCGCGGCGGCGCCCGCTCGCTGTGGCTCGCGCTCGAGTGCGGAACCATTGCGGCGGGGCTGTCGGTCGAGCGGATGCGCGGCTGGTTCGTGATGCCGCCGATGCGCGAAGTGGTATCCGGCCTCGCGATCGACGGCCGCGCCGCGTTCCGCGACGGCGGCGTGCCGGCGCTCTTCCGCGTCTTCGTGTTCGTCGCCTCGATCGCGACCCTCGTGCTCGGCGTCGAGCTGCTCGTCGGCTCGCTGATGAGCGCAGCGGGGTTCTAGATTCGCGGCAAGCGAAACGCGCCACGGCGACGCCGTGGCCCTCTCACCTGCCGCGATTGACTACCAATATCCCGACGAGCACGACGGCGCCGCCGGCGATCTGCAGCGGCGTCAGCGGCTCGCCGAGCAGCAGCCAGGCGAGGAGCGCGGTCGTCGGCACCTGTCCGAGCAATGCCACCGACGTCAGCGTCGCCGGCAGGTGGCCGAGCGCGTAGACGAGCGCGTAATACGCCGCCAGCTGTGACACCAGGCCAAGCCCGACCATCGCCGCCCACGCGCGAGGTGGGTAGCCGGTCAGCGGCAGCCGCATCAGCTCGCACACGACAACCATCGTCACGATGCTCCCGCCGATGGCGAGCGTGTTGAACGTCAGCGTGTCCATCTCGCGGCGGACGCGCTCGGTCGTGACCAGATAGGCGGCGAAGAAGAGGCTGGCGGTGATGGCCATCAGGTTGCCGAAGAGCGTGATCGGCGCCGAGCCGGCGTGTGCCGGCCCGAGCATGATGAGCAGGCATCCGGCGACCGAGAGCGCGAGGCCGGCCCAGAACGACGCGCGCGGCCGCGCCCGCAGGACCAGCCACGACAGCAGGCCGACGAACACCGGCGTGTTGTTGCCCAGGATCGAGGCGATGGCGGCGCCGGTGTGCATGACCGACGTGTTCCACAGCGCGATGTCCAGGGCGAAGAAGACGCCGCCGGCGACCGCGATCGCCGCGGGGCGCGGCGCGATCGGCTGCCGGCTGCCTCGTCCCAGCCGCCACGGCACGAGCACCAGCCCGGCAACGAAGACGCGGTAAAACGCCGAGACGACGCCGGGGACACCGGCCCAGCGGACGAAAATCGCAGACCAGGCAATGCCGGCGACCGCCGCGAGCAGCGCCGCGTACGCGGGCAGACGGGTTGGCCGAGGCGTCACCGTCACTGACGAATGACGAACGACGAACGACGAATGGCGCTCGAGGGCGACGCCGCTGCGAGCTCAGCCACCGACGTGGGCATGGGTTGTGATTATGACCTGCGAAAAGGAGAACGGCAGATGTCCAATCACGAAAAGGCTGAGACGATCCCGCTGGTCATCGGACGCGTGATCTTCGGCGGCTACTTCCTCTACAACGGCATCAACCACTTCCTCAACCGCGACATGCTGTCGGGCTACGCGGGGGCGAAGGGTGTGCCGAAGCCGGACCTCGCCGTCCAGGCATCAGGGGCGTTGATGGCGCTCGGCGGGCTCAGCCTCTTGACGGGCTACAAGCCGAAGCTCGGCTCGGCGATGATCACGGTGTTTCTCGCCGGCGTGACGCCGACGATGCACGCGTTCTGGAACGACGAGAACCCGCAGGACCGACAGGCCGACATGATCAACTTCATGAAGAACGTCGCCTTGGTCGGCGCCGCCATGATCGCGGCGAGCCACCCCGAGCCGTGGCCTGTCGCTCCCGCCGCCTGAGCTCGCTCGGGCGCTCCGGGTCGATCAGCTCCCACCCACCTTTCTCTTCCCGTGGGTGGGCGGGGGCGGCTCCTTCATCAGGCGCTCGACGGGCTTTTCCTTCAGCAGGCGCATGGCCTCCTGCACCGCGCGCTCGAGCTGCGGGTCGTGGCCGGCGATCACGTCCTTCGGCCAGTTCTCCACGTCGATGTCCGGCGCGACGCCTTCGTTCTCCACGGCCCACTTGCCGTCGCGATCGAAGAAGCCGCCGCGCGGCGCGATCATGGATCCGCCGTCGATGAACGGCGGCGTATCGGCGGTGTGGACCAGGCCGCCCCACGTGCGCTTGCCGACCAGCGGGCCAATCCTGCGCCGCTTGAACATGTAGGGCATCAGGTCGCCGCCCGAGCCCGCCATTTCGTTGATGATCATCACCTTCGGGCCCCAGATCCCCGCCGCCGGGCTGGTGAACGGCACACGATCGCCGGCGACGTTGTTGAAGTAGCCGTCGAAGTCGCGCTGCAGCACGTCGATGATGTAGTCGGCCGCCGAGCCGCCGCCGTTGTAGCGCTCGTCGACGATGGCGCCTTTCTTGTCCTGCTGCGCGAAGTAGTAGCGGTTCATGCTCGTGTAGCCGGGCTGGCCGGTGTTCGGCAGGTAGACGTAGGCGAGTTGCCCGTTCGACAGCGTGTCGACGAGGCGGCGGTTGCCCTCGACCCAGGCGCGGGCGCGCAGCGTCTGCTCGTTGGCCACCGGCACGACGACGACCTGTTTCGCCCCGTCGAGCGACGCCCGGCTGTTGATCGCCAGCACCGTCTGCCGGTTCGCGGTGCCGTCGAGGAGCCGGTAGATGCTGTCGGGCGCCTTCAGCTCGAGGCCGTTCACCGCGACGATGAAGTCGCCGGTCTTGACGTCGACACCGGGCGCGGCGAGCGGCGCGCGCAGATCGGGGTTCCAGCTCTCGTTGTCGTAGATCCGCGTGATCTTGTAGCGTCCGCTCTCGATCGCGAAGTCGGCGCCGAGCAGGCCGCCGAGCGAGGGCGGCACGTCGGGCATCTCGCCGCCACGCACATAGGAGTGGCCGATCGAGATCTCGGCGCCCATCATGTCGAGCAGGTAGTTCAAATCGGCGCGGTGGTTGACGTAGGGCAGGAACTGTCCGTAGAGCGTCTTGTCCTTCGCCCAGTCGGTGCCGTGCATGTTCGGCACGTAGAGATAATCGCGCTGGTTGCGCCAGCCCTCGTTGAAGATCTGCGTGAACTCCGCTCTCGGCTCCAGGTACATGCGCAGCGTCGCATTGACGCGGCCCTGGCCCGACGCCGGCACGTTGCGATCCGCGTCGACGAGGAACAGGCCCGCGGCCGTGTCGCCGGGCGTGCCCCGCCCTCCGCCGCGTCCGCCGGCGCCGCTGGTCCGGTAGACCAGCTTCCGCCCGTCGGCGCTCACCGCGTAGTCCGCCGCGCCGCTGACGAACGTCGCCGGCCGGCGATCGCTCAGCCGGTAACGCACGATCCGGCTGGCCGGGGAGCCGCCGCCACGGCCGCCGCCATCGTCCTCTCCGGCGTCCGCGGCCTGCTCGTAGAACACCGTCCCCGCGATGCCCGGCTTCAGCTCGTTGTACTCACGCACCGGCACGCCCGGGACGGCGACGATGCGCTGCGACAGCCCGTCGAAGTCGATCTGGACAGTGACCGGACCTCGCGAGGCCCGGTCCGTGGTGTTGACCGCCTGCTGCGCGCTGTCCACGGTCGACTCGGCCGTCGTCTCGATTCTCGTCTCGGCCGGCGCCGCACCGCGGCCGCCGCGTCCGCGTCCGCCCCCGCCGCCGGCCGTGTCGGGGACGCTGCGGCCCGGGGCGAAGGTCACGCCGTTGTCCTCGTCGCTCTCCGGCAGCAGCGGGCTCGGCTCGCCTTTCTTGAGAACCGCGAGATACAACCCGAACGTCTCGTTGTGATCGTACGACGTCATGTCGAGCCACTGAGAACGAAGGCCAAAATCGGTCGAGGCGAAAAACCACAGGTACTTGCCG
>Ga0207661_10000353_pt1 | contig 29617 bp, 24 predicted proteins | sample KBSC713LmetaG_FD_184337 | JGI IMG/M metagenome (GOLD analysis project Ga0207661, IMG submission 184337) | Corn rhizosphere microbial communities from Kellogg Biological Station, Michigan, USA - KBS C7.1-3L metaG (SPAdes) (version 2) | ecosystem: Host-associated > Plants > Roots > Rhizosphere ...
ACCAGTCGCCCATCGGGCCGGGATACCGGGCCGCACCGCAGCTGTTCTACTTCGCGCCGCAACACCTGTGGTACCTCGTGTACCAGACCGACGGCGGCGCCTCCTACTCCACCAACACCGACCCGACCAGGCCGCAGAACTGGACCGCACCGAAGAACTTCTACGCCGCGATGCCGGACATCATCAAGCAGAACATCGGCAACGGCTACTGGGTCGACATGTGGGTGATTTGCGATCACGTCAACTGCTACCTGTTCTCGTCGGACGACAACGGCCACCTGTACCGGTCGCAGACCAGGCTGGCGGACTTCCCCAACGGGTTCGGCAACACCCAGATCGCGCTGTCGGACCCCAACCGGTTCGCCGTCTTCGAGGCGAGTAACGTGTACAAGGTCGAGGGCACCGACCAGTATCTGCTGCTCGTCGAGGCGATCGGCGAGCACGGCCGGTACTTCCGATCGTGGACCTCCACCCACATCGCCGGCACCTGGACGCCGCTGGCCGACACCGAGGACAACCCGTTCGCGGGCTTCAACAACGTGACCTTCACCGGTACCCCGTGGACCACCTCGATCAGCCACGGCGAGATGATCCGTCACGGCTTCGACCAGCGCCTGACCATCGACCCTCACCACCTGCAGTATCTGTACCAGGGCGTGGATCCCACGGTGAACACCGACTACTCGCAGCTTCCCTGGCGCCTCGGCCTGCTCACGCAGACCCGCGGCCACTGACCCACGACCCTCTCGGAGAGCTGGTGTTGACCTCGGTGGAGGCGACACCGGCTCTCCGGCGGTGGACGACCGCGCAGGCGCTGTCCGCGGCCACTGGCATGGGCCGTGGGAACCGCAGGCACCGTTCATGCACCACATCCGGCGCCGATCCGGTTCTCCCCGCAGACGAACAGCAGCGGGCAGCCGGATGCCGGCGGGCGACATTCGGCCCGGTCGGGTACGGCACGGAAGCCGGACGGTGAGGGTACGGCGGCCAGCGGTGCTCCGCACGTCCCCGCGCCCGCCCCCGTCACCTCCTCGAGCGAGGACTGGTTCATCAGGCGTTCATAGCCGGCGGGCGTCCCAGCCCCACCGCACGGCGACGCTGGTCCAAGCGCTCCATGCCCTCGCTGGGTCGCGGACCGAGTGGGTCTTGGCCGTGCGGGCGATGCCAGAACTGGGTTCCGTACAGCTGCGGCCGGCCCTCGGCACAACGCACCCGATCACCGAGGTAGGCCCAATGGGCCGCGTCCGGAAAGTGGCTGTCGGCGGGCCGCCGCGGTCGAATCAGATCTGCACCACGCCGGCCTGGATCGGACCGTCCATGCCATAGACCGGGCCGGTCACCACGAAGACGAGGCCCGGCTCCCGCCGCGAACCCGTACCGGCCAGGGCGATGGTCTGCCGGCTGTAACCGCCCGGGATCGCCGAGTTCACCCGCGTCCACCTGCGAGGGTCACCGAGGTGCCGGTTGACGAAGAAATCCTGATCGCTGTTCGCGGTGACCACGATCGTGCCCGCCGGGCCGCCCGAGTCCGACCAGGATACGGTCGGCGCGGCCGACGGGATGTAACCGTCCTGGTCATACAGGACGAAGTCCGGGGCCGAGTCGAACAACTCCGGGTCCCGGGCCAGCCGGTAGTGCACGGCGTAGGGGTGGCCGGTTTTGTCGTTCCCGTTCTCGTAGGTCAGGATCCACAGGTGCGCATTGATCTGGGCGAGGGTGGTCATCCCGGGACGCAGGTCGTAATCCGCGTCCGCCACGTCGTTGACGACCGGCCCCCACGTACGCAGGTTGGTGCTGGTCTGGTGGGCCAGCTTCTGCCCGTGCTTGAGGTCGCGCTGGTCTGAGTAGTAGACGACGAGCCGGTTCTTGTGCAGCAGCAGGAACGGCTCCCACACCGGCGTGCCGCCGTTGTTCGGGTTCGGCGGGCCGCCCTGCGCCACGGTGCTCAGGTGGCGCCAGGTGAGGCCGTGGTCCCGGCTCGCGTACAGCTCTATCTTGGTGCTGGTGAAGTCGCCCAGGTCGTTGCCGGCGAACAACAGCGTGCCCTTGGGCAGCCCGGCGAAGGCGCGGGGCAACTCGTACAAGGAGGGCTGCAGCCAGACCCCGGACGCGTCGCCGGTGCTCGGCACGTTGCTCAGGTGATGCCAGGTGTGACCGTCGTCGGTGCTGCGGAAGATCGGGAACCCAGCCGCGCCGAACTGCTGGTACGAGGCCAGCCAGGTGCGCGAGTTCTCGAGTCGCACGGCGCGGGCGTACGCGGCGCCGCTCCCCGGATCGGTCACGATGACCGGGCCGAACGGAACCTCGCCCCGCGGTTTCGGCGGGCCCGCCGGCGCCGCTGACGCGGGTTCGGCCACGTTCAGCGACAATCCGGCGACCACAACTCCCGCTGCACCCAGAAGCGTCCGGCGCGACAGGCTCGTGCCTTCCCGTCCTCCTGGATCGGTTGACGCGTGCGGTTGATCTTGACGTCGACCCTGCAAGGTTCCCCCAAGATGGAGACATCCGCTCATCCGTCGCGCCCCCGGGCTGGTCACCAGACCAGGAGGCGGCAACACATCGAACGCTATCAGTGGAATGCGTGCCTCTGTCAATATGCCGGTCGGTCAGCGAGACTATTGCACGACAGTCCGAAGTCGACTAGCACGGATCAGAGAGAAGACCGGTACGTAACATCACATTCGCCGGCCAATCTCGGCAGGAGCGTACGCCGGAGACCGTGCAGGCCGTACGGAGCGTGATTGCCACGCCGGCCACGAGCACGAACGCGCCTCGTGTACAACCCTCACCGCGCTAGGAACCGCTCTTGAACAAGTCGGCAGCACACACACCGAGCTCGGCATGCTCGCGCGCCGGCGCGGAACTCGCGCTGCCATGGGGCTACGCCATCTCGACATCTACGGCGCGGTCCTCTGCGCTTCGCCGCGGGGAGGGTACTGGCCGCCCGCCGCGCTGCCTGGCCGGCTTCGGCGTACGTACCTCGTCGCCGGCACCGAGGTACCGTTCTTCCTCACCAAGCCAGACTGTGGGCGGACGCGTTACGCGGCGTGGATGGCGACGTCGTCATGCCCGAACGGAGCGGCTCGCACGGCGGCGCTTTCTGGAAGCACGAGTTTCCGCTTATGGTGCGTGGGCCTTCCGACACTGACCTGCACGAACCTCTGATTCCCGCGAGCCTGCTCGCGGGAACGCTTGCCTCGGCGTCACACCGGGTGTTCACGCGACGGGGCGACGAGCGCTCGACCGGCGGCAGAAGCGGTAGTCAAGATGATCGGTAATCGCACAAGGCTGGGTCCCACTGAGCATTCGCGGCAGATATCGATCGACGGTATGTCCTCGTGCATGGGCCGGTGGCGAGCGTTGGTCGCCGTGCGGCTACCGTGCGGGCATCGGTGGCGGCAGCCTGGTAGGAAGGGTCGGCTGATGGTGGATCTGGTTGGTACGTGGCGGCTGAAGTCCGCGTATTTCGTGGCGCAGCGCAGTGGCGATCGTATCGATCTCCTGGGTCCGGAACCGTTCGGGTATGCGGTGTTCGAGGCGAGCGGCCGAGTGATCTCGCTGGTCACGTCCGGTGCCGGCAGCCGCGCCGCGCTGGCCGGCGATCCGGTGGCGCTCCACCGATCGATGATCTCCTACACCGGCCGGTGGTCGATCGACGGGGATAAGTTCGTCACGCAGGTCGACGGTGCGTGGGATCCGAGCTGGGTGGGCACCGACCAGATTCGCTATTGGGAGTTCGACGGGCGCACCCTGTCGGTTCGCACGATGCCGGCGGAGCATCCGGCGTTTCCTGGGGAGCCGGTCATCGGGTACGTGGACTGGGAGAAGGAGACGTGAGCCGGGGCCGGCTAGGAACCGGCAGACGAGGTGATCTGCGTCGAGCGGCGCCCTGCACCCTCCAGCGACAGGGTTGCGCGACACTGCTCGGGCACGTATGCAACGGTTGCCGGTTCCTGGCCGCGATATCAACGGCCGACGACCTCGGCAGAGATCCTTGACCAGACGTGACCGGCGGCCGGCCCCGGACTACACGGCGCCATGGTCATCTTGCTAGAGCCGCGCGTTGTCGCGGAATGAGCGGACACCCGATGATCTTGTTGCGATGCATGATCATACGGCCTGGACGCATGTTCGCCTTGGTGGGAATTGCCAATGGTGCGGAGATCCCTTGACTACCGCATGCTAAGCCGCCGTTCTGCTTGTGTTGCTGGAGTCGAGTTCCGGCATGGCATGCTCTTGGAGATTGCGGCCGCGCAGCATTTGTGGGTCCGCCGTTTGCTAGTCGGCCGAGGGCCTACTGAGGCCGGATATTGTGGTTGCCGGCGAACAGATTGGTGGGGTCGTATCGGCGCTTGACCGCCGCGAGCCGTCGATAGGTTTCGGTTGGATAGATCGCGGCGACATCCTCATCGGTGGCTGACGAGAGGAAGTTGGCGTAGAGGCCGCTGATGTGCGGCGCGATTCGCTGCCAGGCTGCTTGCAAGGCCGGAAGGGCGGCGTCGATGGCCGGCGGCGGACCGGCGGTGGTCAGCACGACCAGCAACGCCGCTTGGCGATGCGCGTAAGCGGTGGCGTCGTGGGGTACTCGACACACCGCACCGCCGACGCTGCGCACTGCGATGAACGGTGAGCGCTCCGCAGCCCCGACCTCCACCAGGATTGGCAGGACCACGGGTACCGAATCGGGGTCGACAAAGGCGCCGCAGGTGACGACTTGGATGCCGGGCGGCGGGGGTGAGCCGTCCTGGAGCGTGTCCGCATAGGGTTTCAGTGCGACGTTGTCGTCGAGCACTGTGCCGAGCAGGCGGATCGGGTCGATGGCCTGCGCGGCGAGTTCCGGGTTATCGCCGTCGAACGCAACGGTGATCCCGACCGGCGCCTGCGGTCCACCGGCGAACGGACTGGCGAAGTCCGCGACGGAGGTGAGCTCTTCGGGGGCGGTACGCAGGTAATTCGCCCAGCCTTGCAAAACCGTCGCCGCCTCCGCCGCGGGGAAGGTGATCGTGCCGTAGAAGACGTCGGTGGTCGGGTGCGCGGCGAACTCGAAGGCGGTCACGATCCCAAGGTTGCCGCCGCCACCGCGAAGAGCCCAGAACAGGTCCGGGTTCTCCTCGGCACTTGCCCGCATGACCTCGGCATTGGCCGTGACCACTTCGGCGGCGACCACGTTGTCCAGGGCCAGGCCGTACTTGCGGACCTTCCAGCCGATGCCGCCGGTCAGCGTCAGCCCGCCGACCCCGACGCTGTTGGTGTCGCCCGAGGAGATCGCCAGGCCATGCGGGGCAAGGGCGGCCGCGACCTGGCCCCAGGTGGCGCCGCCGCCGATCCGCACGAGGTGACGGTCGTCGTCGATGAGCTCGATGTCGGCGAGCTTGCTCAGGTCGATCACCACCCCACCATCGTTGGTACCGAAGCCTGCGAAGCTGTGGCCGCCGCCGCGCACGGAGAGCGCAATGCCGGCGCGGGCCGCGAAGCTGACCGCGGCTTGCACGTCGCGGACATTCTTGGGCCGCAGCACGTAGGCTGGGCGGCCCGCGGCCAGGAGCGTGCGGCGTGCCGATTCGTAGTCGGCTGCGCCCGGTTCGAGGATGTCGCCGCCGAAGTCACGGAGACGTATTTCAAGCGCTGTGCTCATGACGTTCCTTCCACAGGCAGAATCGTCGTTGTTGAACTGGTGAGTTGGTAGCCGCCGCCGGCGGGGCCTGGTATCACGCATGGCTGTTCCTCGTAGTGCGTGGCGGTATGCGCCTACGCTGGTTTGTGCCGCATTCCCGCCGTATCCGCGAGGCGGCTGCCCTGGAGTGGGACGTCACCGGTCACGATCTCGTCCACAGCAGCAGGACCGCCAGGAGTCCGGCCAGGCACGGGAGCGTCCCGGCCCAACCCAGCAGTGGCGGCAGGCCGGTGTCTCCGGACGTGTCCTTGATGAGCAGATCGATCCAGGTGGTCGCCCCGCCCCACGCGGGCGGCGAAAGTCATTGGTGACGGTATGTGGGCCGCCCGCAGCGGTCGTCACCCGGAAGTGGACATGCCTGGTGGAATCTGCGTGGGCGGCGTGTGGCACCAAGGTGCGGTCAGCCGTGCAGGAGACATTCGTGTGGCGCCTGGCGCGGGACCGTAGCAGTCGGTGCCGTTCGAGATTGGAGGGTCTCTGTCCCGGACGACGGTGGTACGTGCGTGTCCAGGTGGGAGCGCCCGGCCGTGTCGGTTCTGCTCAGGGGATCAGACCGAGTTCGCGTGCGCGGGTGACAGCCGCGGTGCGGTTGGCCGCGCCGAGCTTGCCCAGGACGTGGCTGACGTGCTTCTTGACGGTGTCGAGGGTGACCACGAGCTGGCTCGCGATGGTCTGGTTCGACCTACCTGCGGCCAACATCTCCAGCACCTCCAGCTCGCGGCTGGTCAGCTGCTCGACTAGGCCTGGCACCACTGCGACGCGGCCACGCCTGGTGTTCGGGACGATGTCCTGCGCGCCAAGTCCACCGAGCGCGCGCCGCAGCCGGGTCAGGCAGCCGAGCGGGATCTCCGCCGCCGCCCCACCGGACCGCTGGGCTGCGATCAGCCGGGCCAGCAGCGCGGCCATCGGCGGTCCTTCGTCGGCAAAGAGCCGGACAACGCCCTGCGGGCAGGCCAGAGTGAGTGCTTCGGCCAGTGCGTCCACAGCGCGGTCCGCATCGCCTCTGGCGGCCAGCGCCAGCGCCCGCAGCGCGCCGATGCCGATCAGGCTGCCGACCCGGTTGTGCGTAGCCGCTGCGGCGGCCTGCCGGTCCAGCAGCGCCACCGCCGGGTCCGGCCGGCCTTGGGCCAGCAGGACCCGCGCCAGCACCAAATGTTCCTGCTCCCTGCCGTAGGCCGGCTCGTCATCCTCGTCTAGGCCGTTCTCCTGCGTCCAGCGGGCGGCTGCGGCAAGGTCGCCTTGGGCCAGCCGCAACCGCGCCCGCTGTACCGGAACCGGGTTGAACAGGCCGGCGATCGTTGGGTCGGGCGCGATCCGCACGGCCTCAGCCATCGCCTCCCGGGCACCGGCCGGATCACCGTTGGCCTGCGCGATCCACGCCAGCGTCACCAGGCCGGCCGCCAGCGGCTGGGTCCAGTTCAGCTGCCGGCACAACGGGATGCCCTCGGTGACCAGCCGGTGCGCGTCATCGAGCTCGCCCCGCTGGTAAGCGACCTCGGCCAGGCCCACATACCCGATGCCAGCAGCGGGCATCCTCGCCCGGCCCGACGGCGCAGTGATCTCAAGCGCCAGTTGGTAGCTGGCGCGTGCCGAGTCCAGGCGGCCCTGGGCACGTTGCACCCGGCCGAGGTCGTAGCACGCCCATGCGGCCAAGGCAGGCTGGCCGGCTGCACGCCACCCGGCGACGCCGGCGGCGAAGCCGCGTTCCGCGTGTTCGAGCTGACCGCTCACCCAATCGGCTATCGCCAGCATCCACAAGCCAACCGAGTGCAACACCCGGTCTCCCTCGTCGAGCGCGGCCAGGGCCCGCGACGCGGATGCGGCCGCCTGCTCGGCATCGCCGTGGAGCACGGCGAGATAGGCGCGCCCGAGTCCGATCGCCGCGGCAACGTTCGCAAGCAAGCTCGCCCCCCGGCCCACGGAAGGTTCGAACGGCTCGTTGGCAGCATCGGCGAACGCGCGTTCGGCCGCATCCATCGGCGCCCCGGCCGCTTCCACATCGCCGCCGACGAGCGCCATCCACGCCTGCGCGAGCAGCAGCCGCGGGCCGGACCGGGCCACGTCCTCGGGCAGCGCCGAGAGCCACCGCTGAATCGTCGCGCTTTCACCTTGCTGGAAGATCGCGTCAAAGTGCCGCTCGATCAGACGGGCGGCCCAGACCGTTTCCCGGGCGGCGACCGCATGCCGGATCGCGTCATCAGCCAGCCCACGCTCCGCATACCAGGTTGCCGCGTGACGGTGCAGTTCCAAAACCCGGCCAGGATGTTCCTGCTGCAACCGGGCGCGCAGCAGGTCAGCGAACAGGTGGTGATAACGCCACCAGCCTCGCACCTCATCCAGCGGCACCACGAACAAACCCGCCCGGTCGACCTGCTCCAGCAGCAGCTGGCTGCCAGGCCGGCCGGTGACCGCGTCACACACCTCGCCCGACAACCGCTCCAGCACCGAGGTTTCCAGCAAGAACTCACGCACGCGGTCAGGTTGCCGCTCCAGTACCTCCTCGGTCAGGTAGTCCAGCACATAACGGTGGCTGCCGGTGAACGCCGCGAGGAAGCTGTCGACGTCGTTGCGTCCGCGCAGCGACAGGCCAGCCAGCTGCAGCCCGGCCGCCCAGCCCTCAGTCCGCGCGGCCAGCGCCTCGGCGACCGCGTCGGGCAGCAGCGCATCGGGCAGCGGCGCATCGGGCCGCGCCCCGTCGGGGGCTACCGCTATCTGCCGCAGCAACGCCGCCGCCTCCCCGGCGGTGAACCGCAATTCCGACGCGCGCAGCTCCGTCAGCTGGCCCCGGGCCCGCAGCCGCGCCAGCGCCAACGGCGGGTCGCTGCGGCTTGTCAAAGCCAGGTGCAGCACCGTCGGCCGGTGCTCAAGCAGGAACCCAAGCGACCCGTGCACCAGCTGCGAGCTGATCACGTGATAGTCGTCGAGGACCAGCAGCAGCGACTCAGCTGTGTCAGACTGCCCGGCTATCTCGTTGATCAGGGCCGTCACCAGTGGCTCGAACGACGGTGGGGGAGGCGGCCCGAGCAGCGGACTCATCCGCTCGCTGATTCCCGGCCGCACCCGGTCCAGTGCGGCCACCGCATGCCGCCAGAACCTGGCCGGATCGTTGTCGCCAGCATCCAGTGACAGCCAGGCCACTGGATGCCGACTGCGCCGTACCCACTCGGCCAGCAGGACCGTCTTGCCGTATCCGGCCGGCGCGCAGGCCAGCACAAGTCCTCGTTCCGTGCCCTCGTCGAGCCGCTGCGCCAGTCGCGGGCGCGGCACCAGATCCGGCCGCAACCCGGGCACGTTCAGCTTGGTGGCCAGCAGGACATCGCGCTCCGACGTTGCGGCCCCGGCGGCCGGCTCATCCATCGGTACGTGCACGATCGGCGCCTCCAGCGATCTTGCCACGCTGCCGCCATCCATCCTAGTCCTGAGCCTTCCGCACGGCAGTCCGGGACCGACCGGGCGGCACCATCGTGCCGGCACCGCCGCGGCAGAGATTCCCCCCAACATGGGCACCTTCGGGTGACGCCAGTCTCGTCCCGCGTTCGTAGCGTGCAGATCCACGAACCAATCCGAAGAACGGTACAGAGGCTTGAACTTGCGTTACGAGATCCGGGTCAACGGCATCCTCGACCAGCGGTGGACCGGCTGGTTCGAAGACCTCCAAGTCAGCACCGACGGCGAGGAAACCGTTCTCTCAGGCCCAGTCGCCGATCAGGCTGCCCTGCATGGGCTGCTCACCAAGGTCCGCGACCTCGGGCTGTTCCTGATCTCGGTACGCCACCTCGATCCGGCCCACAAGGAGAGTGAGCAATGACCAGCAACGTGAACACGACCGGGATCGACCCTGAACTGAAAGCATTCATCCCGCTGTTCCCCCTCGCCGACCTGACCAACCCGGTGACTGCCCGCAAAAGCCTCGCCGAACTGGCTGCCGCGGCGCCCACGCCGGACACCGTGGGAATGAAGATCGAGGACCGCACCGTGCCCGCCGATCCGGATGTGGCGGTGCGGATCTATCGCCCGCACCGTGCCCAAGGAGGCATCGTGTGGCTTCACGGCGGCGGATTTGTCATGGGTGACCTGGAGACCGAACATCCGTGGGCCGTCCGAGTCGCGGACGGCTCCGGCGCAGTGGTGCTCTCAGTCGGCTACCGCCGGGCACCCGAGCACCGGTTCCCGGCCGCCCTGGACGACGCCTACGCTGTACTGCTCTGGTCGGCCGAGCACGCGGCCGAGCTCGGCATCGCCCCGGAGCGGATCGCAGTCGGCGGCCACGCTGCCGGCGCAGGGCTCGCGGCCGCGGTGGCGCTGCGGGCCCGTGACCAGCAGGGACCGCCCATCCGATACCAGCTGCTCAACCAGCCCGAGCTCGATGACCGGCAGGAGACATGGTCGGCCAGGAACTTCACCGACACGCCTTTCATGACACGCGACAAGGTCGCCGCATCGTGGCGGCACTACATAGGTCCCGCGCCCGCCTCGCCGTACGCCGCCCCGGCGCGGGCCGACGATCTGTCCTGCCTGCCCCCGGCCTATGTCGCCACCGCAGAGTTCGATCCGAACCGCGACGAAGCCATCGGCTACGCGCAGCGCCTGCTCCAGGCGGGCGTGTCCACCGAACTGCACCAGTGGCCCGGCACGTTCCACGGGTCGCAGGCGATCCAGTCCGCTGAGGTGTCCCAGCGGCAGATAACCGAACTCGGCGCCGCCCTGCGCCGCGCCCTGGCCGACTGAGATGATCGCCGCTGATCACGAAGCTGTGCACACAAATGCACGGGCAAGCCACTGACCTCCAGAGCGACAGGCCCACACGTCGCGTGAAGACCAGACCGGCGTTGACACGGCGAGCAATGCGCTTCAACGCGGCCATGAGCGTAAACGTGATCAAGGCCTTGCCTGGCGGGTCCGTCGCTGCCGTGGATGAGATGGGTCCAGGGTCTGACCGGTCGGTGGATCGCCGGCGCAATGTGGGCGATGACGTCGGTGAGTCCGGGTATCTCGACGTCGCTGATCACGAAGGTGGTGCCGTTGTTGTGCTGCTTGACCACCAGGTAGGGAGGATGGGACCCGAACTAGCAAACAAACGCAGGTCAGGTGCGGCGTGCGAGTCGTCTGGTCATGATAATGATCATTGACCATTGGACGAATGCGGTGTCGTGGGCGGGGCGGCGTTCGTAGACGCGCACAGCCCAGGCCGGTGACCCGCCAGCAGCGCTATTGGGCCAGCATCGACGCCGGCGGAGCGGATCGCGGTGCTGGCGCGTCCGCCTGCCGGACGGCGAGGAGTTCGACCTGCCCGGTCAGCACTTCGGTCAGAGTCGGATGCGCCGGCGGCCTAGTCACGCCGCCGTCCCTCCTCACGTAGAATGAAGCGTTCATCAGTTGCAGACTTTAGTAACTTGTCAGCCGACCGTCGGCGACTGGGCTGACCTGCTCGACGAAACGCGCGCCGGCCAAGCGGCTGAACCGGTGCGCACGGACGCGGCATTTTCGCTGCACACGATCCGGGGAGTTGACGAACGCGATGCCAGCGGCACGACGCGCGGCGTGGGACGCCTACGTCACGCTCACCAACGGTCTGCTTCCCGTCCTGCGCACCGACCAGGCCCAGGAGGCCGTCAGCACCAACCTTGGCATGGTGGCGACCCGTGTCCTGCGCTATGCACCGCTGTGGGACGAGCAAGGCCCGATGCTTGCCGCGGCCCTGCGCTCCGCGATCCGCCTCCACCGGGCCGGTGAGCGCGGCGACCTCCTCGAACTCCTGCAGGTGGTCGCGGACCGGCTGTACCTGCTGTCCGCCAGACGGAGCCTCCCGCGCGGCGGCAGTTGCGACCCGACCACCGAATGACAGCACGCACCCGTCGTTCATGTGCAGTTGCGCCGATCACCCAGTTGGACATCCGGGAAAGGCTACGGGCTCACGATCATGTCTGAGCTCCAGATACAGGCTGGCCGCACTAAGCTTGAGTGAACCGCAACGACTCCGCTAAGCGTGGTAGCTACACGAGCAGCCACGATCAGGAGCGGGGCGGCTGGGGTGCGGCGGCGCGCAGGTCGGTGAGCAGCTCGATTTGCCCGGCCAGCACCTCGGTCAGAATGCTGCGGGCAACGGCAAGGAGCTCGGCCACCTGCGGGCTGGCTAGGCTGTAGATCACCGTCGAGGCTTCCTTGCGCGAGGTCACCAGCCCAGCGCGGCGCAGGACGGCCAGCTGCTGGGACAGGCTGGTGGCCTCCACCCCGACCTCGGGCAGCATCTGGCTGACCGAGTGGTCCCGCTCGGAGAGGAGCTCCAGCACCCGGATCCGAGCCGGGTGGCCCAGCGTCTTAAAGAACTCGGCCTTGGCCTGGTACAGCGGCCGCCCCACCAGCCCACCCCCACCCGCGATATGATTGCATCATTCATGACTTGCAAAATATTGCAACTGACAAAAGATGATCCTCGCTCCAGCGTACCGGGAGGACATCGTGGATGTGGTGCGGCTGTACATCTTCGCCCAGGACCACGCCCGAGCACGCGCGTTCTACGACCGGGCGTTCGGCTGGCAGCTTGGCGGCGAGGGCCAGCGACGTTGCTGGGTGATCACCGCCAGCGATGATCCCCGGCTCGGCGCCGACCGCGCCACCGGCGATCGCGACGAATCACGTGGCCTCTCACCTGGCATCCCGACGGTCCACGTCGCCGACATCGATGCCGCCGTCACCGCAGTGCTCGACGCTGGTGGCGAGGTGCTCGTGCCGCCGCTGCGGTTGCCCGGCGTCGGCCGGCTGATCTACCTTGCCGACACCGAAGGCAACGTGCTCGGTCTCATGCAAGACGACCCGGCAGCAGCCTGACAGCTGTCACGGTCTGGTGGTCGCGACCGCGGTTCGCCGCCGACCAACCGTGCGCATTGCGTGTTCGACCAAACTGACCAGTACGGTTTTGACGGATTCTCGATGCCGGGCGTCGCACAGGAGCACCGGGATGTCCGGATCGAGTTCCAGGGCGGCGCGGATCTCATCGGTCCGGTATCGCTGAGCCTTGTCGAAGCAGTTCACCGCGACGATGAACGGCATGGAGCGCTGTTCGAAGTAGTCAACCGACGCGAAGCAGTCGGCCAGCCGGCGGGTGTCGGCGAGGACGATCGCGCCGATCGCGCCCGTGGAAAGCTCGTCCCAGACGAACCAGAAGCGGTCCTGGCCCGGCGTGCCGAACAGGTAAAGCAGCAGGGTGTCGGTCAGGGTGATCCGACCGAAGTCCATCACGACGGTGGTAGTCGTCTTCGCCTCCACACCGCCGAGGTCGTCAATGCCGACGCTGGCCTCGGTCAGGGTCTCTTCGGTGCGCAGTGGGCGGATCTCACTGACGGAGCCGACGAGTGTGGTCTTACCGACGCCGAATCCGCCGGCCACGAGAATCTTGATTGCTGTGGGAACCGTGCCGGGTGTCTGATCATAGGGCCTGTAGTCCATTGATCACCGCCTCAAAGAGTCCGTCCCCGGTCAGGTTGGCCACCGGCTCGGGGTTGTTGGTCATGATCAGCGCCCGGTCGAGCAGATCGCCGAGGAGGACACGGACGATGCCGACCGGCAGGTCGAGGTGTGCCGAGATCTCCGCGACCGAGATCGGTCGACGGGAGAGTTCGACGATGGTCACGTGTTCGGGTGCGAGTCCCACATCGGCGGACGACACCGGGCGAGTCGCCGTGACCAGTGAGATCAGGTTGAAGTCGCCGGTGGTTGGCGCGGTCCGGCCGCCGGTCATGGCATATGGGCGCACCACCGGTCCCGCATCGGCGTCGAGCCAGAGCGCCGAGCCGTTGTCGCCGGCCATCTCGGTGTCCATCTCGGTGTCCACGTACGTGTCCATGTTGGTGTCCATGTTGGTGTCAATGTCACGGTTGTCGCCTGCGCGCGCGTCGGGTCGGCAGTCCGGCGCGACGCCGGTCTCCGCGCCGGCCACGACGGCGGGGTCGCGCCAGCGTGACGCGCGTGCGCCGCTGGGGTCGTCGAGCGATGCCATGCTGGATGCCATGCTGGATGTCATCCAGCGCTGGCCTGATCGGCGTGCATCCGTGCACGGGCGGCTAGGTACTCCCCGGCGCGGGCGACGAGCATGGCCATCTCGTAAGCGACGAGTCCCACGTCGGCGTCTGCCGCACTCATCACCGCGAGGCAGGCGCCGTGGCCGGCGGCGATGACGAACAGGAATCCGTCTTCCATTTCGACGACGGTCTGGCGTACATCGCCGGCATGAAAGTGAGTGCCGACGCTGCGGGCCAGGCTCTGCACGCCGGCTGCGACCGCGGACAGGTGCTCCGCGTCCTCGCGGTCCAAGCCCTGCGACGACGTAATGCGCAGGCCGTCGGCGGAGAGCACGACCGCGTGCCGCACCTCCGCCACGCGGTCGACCAGATCGTCCACGAGCCAGGTCAGATCGCTGGCGGCACTCGTCATCGGGGCCACGGTTTCCTCTCTCCACGGTAGATCGGCGGCCGATGGCTGGAGCCATCGTTGGTGGCGTTACGACTGGTCGTCATGCGGTCGCGCCATGGACGGCGCGGCCTCGACCGCTGGTGCGCCGGCGGGCTCGGCGAGCGCGGGGGAGGGGTTCGGGCGCGGCCCCGGCATTGCTCGTGGGCCGGACTGCGCCGGCACCGGCGGCTGCGGCGGCTGCGGCGGCTGCGGCTGCGGCTGCGGCGGCGAAGCGTCGTACCGCGCGCGCAGGGTGCCCTGCTGGTAGGCGCTCATCAGGTCGCGGACTTCCTCGGGAGACCGGGTTTTCCCCGCGCCGTTGGGTGTGGCGGGCACCGGCTCCGGCGGCTGGTTCGTCTCGGGCGGCTCTGTGCGTCGTCGTCGCCGTGGCAGGCCGTGGATCGTCATCGGCACACATGCGGCGTCCGCTTCCGGCGGCTCGGCGCCCGACGCTGCCTTGACCAGAGGCGTGGCGGTGGCCGCCACGGCGGCGGGCCGGTCGACCGTTTGGGTGCTAAGGCCGATCGGTGGCCATGCGCTGGGCTGCCCCGGTCCCGGTCCGCTGGCCGGCGCCAGGCCGGCGAATCTGTCGCTCAGATCGGACAGTGGGTCGGCCGCGCGTCGGCGACCGTTCGCCGCCAGCGTGCGTGCGCCCTCGGGGAGGGCCTGCCGGTCGTCGGTCTGCTCGACGATCAGCGCCGGCGGGATCAGCACGATGGCGGTCGTACCACCGTATGGCGATCGGCGGAGATGAATGCCGATGCCGTGGCGTTCGGCGATCCGACCGACCACATACAGGCCCAGGCGCGCCGTACTGGACAGGTGGAACTCGGGCGGGTTACGCAGCTGGGCGTTGGCCGCCTCGAGGGACTCGTCGCTCATACCCAGCCCACGATCCTCGATCTCGACGACGAAGCCGTTCGCGACGGGCTGGCCGCCGACCTGCACCGGGGTGTGCGGTGGCGAGAACCTCGCGGCGTTCTCGATCAGCTCGGCAAGCAGATGGATGACGTCGCCGACGACGCGGCCGGCGAGCCCGGCCGGTGCGATCGGCAACACGGTGACCCGCGCGTAGTCTTCGATCTCGGCGACGGCGCCGCGGACGATGTCGATCATCGCTACGGGATGCCGCCAGCCGCGCCCGGAAACTGCGCCGGATAGCACGATGAGGTTCTCCGCGTTGCGCCGCATCCGGGTGGCCAGGTGATCGACCCGGAACAGCACGGCCAGTTCGTCGGCGTCGGTCTCGTGCCGCTCCATCCCGTCGAGGAGTTTGAGCTGGCGGTGCACCAGCGTCTGGGTTCGGCGGGCGAGGCTGACGAAAACATCCCGCACGCTCTTGCGAAGCTCCGCCTGTTCGACCGCGGCGTGTATGGCGGTGCGCTGTACGGCGTTGAACGCCTGCCCGACCTGCCCGATTTCGTCGTTGCCGAATTCCAGCGGTGGCGCCTGCGCGTCGACGTCGACCGTCTCACCTTGGCGCAGGTGCTCCACGACGCGCGGCAGCCGCTCGTGCGCCAGGATCTGCGCGGCGTCGCGGAGCTGGACGAGCTGGCGTACGAGTGAACGTGCGGTCGTAATAGAGATGACAATCGACGCGATGACCGCGATCAATCCGAGCACGCCGGCCAGCAGCAGCCGGGCGATGACGGTAATCGCCGCCGGCTCGGCCCGCTGGAGCGTCAGGTCGGCCGAGCTCAGTTCGAGCGACCGCAGCTCACTCGCCGCCGCCTGGATCGCCGAGGCCCAGGTGGCAGCGTCGACGGGTGCCGGTGAGCCGGTCTGGCCGGTGTTCACGACGCGGTCCTCGATCGTCCGTAACGTGCTCAGCGCCACGCCGGTCGAGAGCTGGTTGTACTGGTCACGCTCCGGGCTGGGCAGCTCTGCCGCGGCCTCGGCGTATGCGAAGCGTTGCACGCCAACGAGCTCGACGAATTGCGCGTGCTCGGCTCCGCTGAACTGCCCGGCGGCTAGGACTCCGGCGAGCAGGGCATCTTCTTGCGACAGCGTCTCCCTGGCCCGGCTGAGCGCGACCAGCGTGCGTGATTGCTTGGCTATGTCCGGGTCGTCGAGTGCCGCGATCGAGCCGTACACCCGGAACCCGGCGTCGATGATGTCGGTGTAGACGCTGGCCACGGCCGCGGGGCTGCCGATCCGATTGGCGTCGAGGGCAGCCCGCTGGCGGGGCAGGTCGTCCAGCAGCGCTGTGAGATCCTTGATTCGCCCTTGAAGGCCGTCGCTGGCTGCCCACGACACCTTCGCATCGTGCGTACGGCGGCGGAACGCAGCCAGGTCCTCGTCGGTGCGCGCGCGTTGGGCTCGCAGCGACTGGGTCTGCTCGCTGCGGTCAGCGGCACCGGCCGCGTACACCACGGACAGTCGCCGCTCCTGCTGCAAGGCGGCCAGCAACGACTCCGTCGGCCGGCCAACGGAGTCGGTCAGCGTGCTGACCCACAGCAGGTTCAGACCTTCGCGGAGCGTCACGAACGCGGCAAACGCCCACAACGCGGTGAGTGACAGGAGCAATGCGACGACCTTGGTCCGCAGCCGGGTGCCGCGGGACTTGCGGAGTCTTCGGGAGCTGTGCGAACTCATTCACCCGTCCCAATTGGAAGTCGACGGAGCGGCGAACTGGCATGCGGGCACGGTGCGGTGCCTCGCTACCCGGCCGGCCCGCGAGATAGCCGGGTCGGCATGAAGGACGCGGGCGAAGGTAACCAACAGCGACACATTGACGACGTACAGTTTGTCCGTCGCGCGGAGGTTCGCTGGGCAGACGGTGGCATGCGACGGCTACTGCCGACCGGAGGACCTGATTCATGCCAGGACGCGAGCACGACACCCAGACCGCCGCCGCAGAACTGATCCGGGAAATGATCGACGATCCATTGGGGGACGTGGCGCCGTCGACGTATGACACCGCGCGGCTGGTGAGCCTCGCACCGTGGCTCGACGGCCACGCCGCGCGGCTGGACTTCCTGTGTGACACGCAGGGTCGCGACGGCGCCTGGGGGGCGCCGGATGGCTACGGGATCGTACCGACGCTGAGCGCGACCGAAGCGCTGATCGCCTGCCTGCGTCGGCCGCCGGGGCCTGAGCGCGGTATCGATCCGGGGCGGCTGGCGGCGGCCGCGGCGCGCGGCCTGGCCGCATTGCGCCGCTGGCTCGAGCGGGGCACGACGGTAGCAGTACCAGACACCATCGCCGTCGAACTCGTAGTGCCGGCGATGGTCGCGGCCATCAACCGGCAGCTTGATGCCGAGGCGGTCGAGCCGTCACCGCACAGCGAGCGGTGGAGCGTGAGACGACGCCTCGGTGTGCCCGCAGGCTTCGATCCGGACGCGCCGGCCGCCCTGCGCGCCCGGATCGACCGCGCAGAGCCGGTGCCGCAGACCTGGTGGGCATCGGTGGAAAGCATCGAAGTGCCGATCGCGGGCATCGACCGGGTGCGGCCCGTTGACGGGGCGGTGGCCTGCTCGCCCGCCGCGACGGCGGCCTGGCTGGCAGCCATCCGAGGTGTGTCCAGCGCCGGGTCAACGGGCACTGCGATCGCCGACGCCGTCCGCTATCTCGACCGGCTGCAGGCTCGCGGCGGCGGCCCCGTGCCCGGTGTCACCCCGATCACCTACTTCGAATGGGCCTGGGTTCTGTCCGGGCTCGCCGATGTGGCACCGGGCCGCCCGGTCGCACCGGAACTGCTCGACGGCTTGGCTGCCGCGCTCGGCCCGCACGGCGCACCGGCCGCGCCGGGCCTGCCGCCGGACTGCGACGACACCGCGGTGGTGCTCACCGCACTGGCACGACACGGACGCAGCCACCGTCCGGACTGCCTCCTGCGCTACCGCACAGACGACCACTTCGCATGTTTCCCTGCCGAGCGCACGCCGTCGACGAGCACCAATGCCCACGCCCTCGAGGCCGTCGAATGCGCGGTCGCGGACCGTCCGGCGATGTGGCCGCGGCTGGCGCCCGCGATCACGGCGGTCAGCCGGTGGCTGCTGGACGCCCAAGATGCCGACGGCAGCTGGCAGGACAAATGGCACGCGTCGCCGTTCTACGCGACCTTCTGCTGCGTGCGCGCGCTTGGTATGCGGGTGAACAACGCGCATCGCGACGCGCTGCGCCGAGCTGTGGACTGGGTGTTGGCGATGCAGCGGTCGGACGGTTCATGGGGGCGGTGGACAGGAACCGTCGAGGAGACGGCGTACGCGGTGCAGATCCTGGCCAGCGGTGGCGCCGCCAGCCGGCTCGATATGCGCGCAGCGGTCGCCGCTGCCGCGGCCTATCTGCGCGCCCATCACGTCACCGCCGCGCATCCGGGGCTATGGCACGCCAAGGACCTCTACGCGCCGACGCGGGTCATCCGGGCTGCTCGCCTCGGCGCGCTCGCCGCGGCGAGGACCATGCTGATCAACGCCGACGCAGGGTCATTTCAACCGGCCGTCTCGGCCGCAGCGTTGCGGCTGCCTGTACCGCGGTCGGCTCCGACCCAAGCAGCCCAGTCCGAAAGCGGCTCACCATCGAGGCCACGATGAGTTGCGCCTCGGCCGTGAAGAAGTGGCTGCCGAGGCACTGGTGCACGCCGGCGCCAAACGGGAAGTAGGCGAACCGGTGCCGCCGCTGGGTTCGCTCCGGGGCGAATCGCCGTGGATCGAACGCGTCCGGACGCTCCCACTGGCTCGCCAGGCGCTGGGTGAGGTACGGGCTGAGCAGGACCGTCGCGCCGGCCGGGATGGGCACACCGCCGACCACATCCGGCTCCTGCACGGTTCGTGGAATGAGCCAGCCGATGGGATACAGCCGCATCGTCTCCTGCAAGACCATCTTCGTGTACGGCAGCGCGGACACGTGCCGGGCCGACGCCACGTCACCGCCCACCACACGATCGACTTCGTCCTGCAGCGTCGCGGCCACCTGCGGGTGCGCGCCGAGCATGACCCAGACCCAGGTCAGCGCCAGCGCGGTGGTCTCGGTGCCAGCCACGAACATCGCCACAACATCGTCCCGCACACTGCGCTCGTCGAGCGGTCGACCGTGCTCGTCGCGGGCACTGGCCAGCAGTGACAGGAGATCGGCGCCGTCGGCGGTGCGACGCGCACGCCGTACATGTGGATAAATGACGTCGTCGATCGTCCGCACCGCGCGCCGGAACGCGCCGTCGCCAGGCAGCCTGACCCAGTCCGGCGCGAACGGCAGAAGGACACGCCAGCCGAGCGAAGCGAACGCCGTCGAAATGCCCTGGCCGAGGCGCTCCGCCTCATCAAGGGAAATCCGGTCGCCGAAGAATGCACGGATGAGTGAACGATGCACCACGCGGGTCATCTCCACGGCGACATCGATCGGCGCGCCCGAGTTGGCGTGGCGGTCGAGTTGCCTGACCGCCACGGCGATGGCCTCGGCCATCGGATCCAGCAAACCGGCGATGTGCTTAGCGGTGAACATCGGCTGGAGCAGCCGCCTGCTGCGCGCCCAATTCGGCCCTTCGCCGGCGATCCCGTCGCCCTCCAAGCGGCGCAGCGGCTTCCACAACATGCCCTCGCGGGCGTACTGCGCAGGGCGCTCGCGTAACACCCGTTGGACGTGGTCCGGCGCCGTGAACAGGAACGGCCGTACCGCGCCAAGATTCACCCGCACCACCGCGCCGTCGTTGTCGCGGCTGATCCGCTCCAGCGTCCCCAGCGGATCTCGGGCCAGACCGGTCAGCATCCGGCGCGCCGAGAGACGCACCGGGGCGTGCGTGCCATCGGTGACATCGGCAGACACCATGACGAGCCCTCCTACCGTAGATCGGCGACCCGATAGAAACCAACAGCCACCCGCAAGCTGTTCCGCAGCGCGGCAACGCACACCGAGGCGTCGGCCCCAGGTATCTCGCGCAGTAGCTGGTCATGCCGGCGCACCTGATCGCTGATCTCGCGTCGCACCCCCGCGACGCGCACGGCGCCGCCATCATCGGCACGCAGCATCAGCACGTTGAGCCGCCGCGCGGCCCGGTCGCGCCCGACGCTGCGCAAGTCGTTGGCCAACCGGACGGCCCGGCTGGCCGGCGCAAGAGCACCGTCGATGCGAAGCAGCACAGTTCCGTCGAGCCGTTCGCCGCACAACAGCGCCAGGCCGTACGCGAAGCTGCGGTAGTTGACGTCCCGGCTGGCCAACGCGAGATAGTCGGCGGTCGATGGCTGTTGGGCTCCGCCCAGCCAGACCTCCCGGCCGAGGACCGCGTGCTCGACACCGGCGCACACCGCGTCGCGTAACGCGTCGGTCAGCCGCGCCAGCGTCTCCGTGCCGTCGGCGCAGGCACGAAACTCGACAAGCAGCTCCTCGAGCAGGTCACCGAGCAGGCGGTCGTCATCGATCAACGCTTCTTCGGCGCCCGCCGGTGCCGGTCGATCGCCGCACACCACGGCCGATATAAGGGCCGGCAGGCCGTGCAGCGTGTCCAACCCGGCGCCGGGCCGATCCAGCCGGTCGTCGAGAAGCACCGTCCACAGGGCGTACCGCGCCAGCAGCCCGAGGCGCTCGCGCCCGAGATCCACGGCCGTCGCCGCGACAACCGCCGCCAGTCGTTCAACCAGCTGGCGCTGCACCCGGACGCCGGACACCTCCGCCCATCGCCACAATTCCTCGCTGAGCCATCCGATGCGCTCCCGGACAACCGCCCGACGGACGGGCGCCACCAGCGCCAACGCCGCGAACATCGCAGCTCCCGCTCCGCACCCGTGTGCCGCTGGACACCGGTGCTTGCTCACGTAAGGTTAACCGGCCGTTACCATACGCATGCACCATGTTCGCCCCCGAATGCCGATTCACGCAACACGCTGCTCGCGCTACCGCATAGAACGCGTCGCTTGTCTGGGCAGGAGCCGGTAGGAGGACTTCGCGGCGTTCATAGCCAGCGTTGTCGCCGGGTCGAATCCATCTCGGTGAACACGTGGCGGAAGGCCACGTGAGCTGCTAGCGCTGTCCGCCGGTCCCTTACAGCAAACCGCGGGCTGTGAATTCGCTGACAACCGAGTCGTTACTATCCGCGAGGGGATCGTCATGTGGTCCATCCTGGCCGTGGTGCTCTTGACCCGGTCGGCGCTGATGCAAATGCGGTCTGCCAGGCACGTCGCCTCCGCTGAGGCCTCGGCATCGTTGTGCGCACCATACGGTCGTGCGACTACTGAACGTAGACGTCATTGTTTTCGTTGCGACCGGGATACGTATGGCGTGTAACTGTCGTTCCTATTCCTCTACGGACGTCGCCGTCTGGGTGGCCGAACCGAGAGGAACATGAGTATGCAGTCGGGCATATTGAGCGTCGGACGCTTGAGGGAAGCTGGGCCGCTGCGGTCGATCTTCGGTCGGGGCGCCAGCCCCCTTGCCCGCAAGATGCGTAGCGGCGCGGTGGTCCTGGCGCTCGCCGGATCGTTCGGGCTGCTCTCGGCGTGCGGTGATTCCGGCGTCAACCAGGCGGACGCCGGTCTGACGGCGTCGCCGGACAGCAGCTTGCCGGGCATGCCGGGCAGTTCCGGCTCCACGTCGCCGTCGATGCCCGGTATGGACATGTCATCGCCGTCCGCTCGGGTCACCGGGAATGCTGTGGCGCCGGTTGCCGGGAATGCTGTCGCCATCAAGAACTTCACCTTTTCGCCCCCTGTGCTGACGGTGAAGGTCGGCACCAAGGTGACATGGACGAACCAGGACTCTGATGCGCACACGGTCACAAGCCAGGGATCGGGCGGCCCGCTGAACTCGCAGGCCATGAACACCGGGGACACGATCAGCTATACCTTCACCAGGCCCGGCACCTACCGCTACCTGTGCACGATTCATCCGTTCATGACGGCAACTGTGACGGTGACGCAGTGAGCGAGGGCAGTAACGAGCAGGGTGCGCCTGGAGCGGGGATGACGCGGCGACAATTGATGCGTCATGCGGGATGGTTCGGCGGCGCGGTGGTGCTGAGTGTGGTCGGCGGGGAAGTGATCAGCCGCCTTGCCCACGAGTCTGACCGAACCCCGGCCGCCAGCACGGCCGACGACCCGCACACACTGCGGTTCGTGCAGGTATCCGACAGCCACATCGGATTCGACGGCCCGGCCAACACCGACGTCACTGCCTCGTTCGAGCACGCCTTGGACCGAATCAACTCGCTCGGTTTCCGGCCGGACTTCGTCGTGCACACCGGGGATCTGACGCACCTGTCGACCCTCGGGCAATTCGATCAAGTCAAGCAGATGCTTTCCACCGCCCGTACGGACCGCGTATTCGTCGTGCCGGGCGAGCACGATTCGGTGGGGGACGGCGGCAAGGCCTACCTGCGTACCTTCGGCGCCAACACGTCCGGCGATGGCTGGTACAGCTTCGATACTCACGGCGTGCATTTCCTGGCCCTGGTCAACACCCTCAGTCTGGAGAAGGCGGGCCATCTCGGCGTAGAGCAGATCGACTTCGTGCGCCAGGATCTGGCTGGAGTGAAGGCGGACACCCCGGTCGTGGTGTTTAGCCACATCCCGCTGTTCGCGATGTATCCAACCTGGGGATGGAGCACCGACGACGCCCTGCAGGTGATCAACATGCTGCGTCGCTTCTCGTCGGTGACCTGCCTCAACGGCCATGTCCACCAGTTGTTCACCAAGACCGAGGGCAACATCACCTTCCACTCAGCCACCACCACGGCCTATCCGCTACCGAAGCCGGGACAGGGCTCCGCGCCGACACCGCAGGTGCTGCCGGCGCGGCAACTCCAGGACGCCCTAGGCATCCGCACCGTGACCTATGACGAAGGCGACCACGCCCTGGCCGTGAAGGAGGAACGACTCACATGAGCGTTCTCCGACCCGGGAGAACCGGTCTCATTTCGGTGGTCATCCGGCCCGCCGTCGTGGCCACCGTCACCGAGAGCGGGACGTCCGGGCGGCCTTCGACCAGATCCGCGGGTTGGCGGCCCGCCACGGCCGCGCCTTCGATCTGCTCACCGCGCTGGGCGGCCTGCGGCACCCGGCTGGCCGCCACGCGCCAGTTCCCGACGCCCGCGAGCCCCTGCCTCGGCCGGCCGGCGAACGGGCCGTGTCGGCCGGTCTCGGCCACGGTGACGCCGGTACCGGTGACCACCGCCAAGCCGATGCGAGGGTCACGGCCGGCGGCCATCACCCGGTCGAGCGAGGCGGTGGCCAACTCCACCTCGACGTAGGCCCGGACCCGGTCATCGACGCGTACCGCGACGGTGGTGGACACCACCGGCACGTGGGCGGTCGGGGACATGAACGGGGCACTGATGCTGGCCGCTCCCGGCGGGGTGCTGACCCCCAGCCGGTACGACGGCCAGGACCGCACGTCACGTAACAGCGCCTCGGGCGGTACCGCCACCCCGTTGACCACGCGCGCGTTCTCGGCGCCGCTGACATCGACGTAACCGACCTCGACCAGCCGGTCGGGGTACAGCTGCCACAGGTACGTCAGCGCCTCGTTGATCTCACGGCCGGGTCCGGCCACCGCGGCGATCTGCGCCGCCTGGGACCCCTCGTCGGCGTAGAACTCGGAAAACGGCGGAATCCGGGACGTCACCAAGGCCAGGGTCTGTATGCGTTGCAGCTCCGCATCCACCAGGGCGGCCTTCTCGCCCGCCGAGGTAGCCAGACTCGGGTCGAGCTGAGCGCGTTCGGTCGACGCGCCGGACACCACCAGCGCCGTACCCAGAACGGCCAGCAACACCCCGAGCGCCGCCGCGCCGAACGAAACCCGCAACAGACGGGTACGCCTCACGGGCGGTGTATCGGCACGCCAAGCCGGCGGTTGAGCCAACACGGTGCGGGAACGCGCTGCACAACCCGCGCTGTGTGTGCTTTCCGGTGTGGCTGAGGCATCCGGAGGTGACCGTGCCCCCCGGTAGTCCAGTCGCGACGACGCTGCCCGGCGCCGCGCGGCCGCGGCCCAGCGCCCCAGCGCGGCTAACGGTACGGGCGCCGCCACCCGGATGGTGGCGGCGCCCGGACGGTTGACTTCCGAATGGTTCCGGTCAGGCGCTGCAGCTGACGTCGACGGTGAGCCCAGTCGTAGCGTTGGCCAGTGTCGAGCAGGCGGCTGACACGTTGAGGGCCGGGATAGTGGTATTGATCGGCAGCGGCACGTTAGGCAGCGCGGACAGCAGGTTTGTGACGGTCGACGTGAGCCCGGCGGCCGTGACGGTGGTGGACAGCGACAGCGGAGTCAGGCCGGAACAGGTCACGGTTCCGGTCACCGAAACCGAAGAGCCGTCGGTGCTCACACTTAGGCTGCCAGTGCACGACGTCGACACCGGCAGCTGGGCGGTCTGACCACCTGCGGCGTACACGGTTGCCGGGGCGGCCAACCCGAACATGACAGCTCCGCAGGCGACGGTGACCAAGCGGGCGAAGTGACGGTTCATCTCTCGTGCCTTTCGGTGGAGGTTCGAGGGTGATGACGGGCGCCCATTGCCGAGGGTAGACAGCCCAACCGCCGGGGTCGCCCAGAACGCGATACTGCAACCAACCGGATGGGCACACCGAGCCAGCGTCTGCCTGCGCGGTCGCTTTCCGCGGGCGGCGAAGGGTGTCGGCCGCGTGGCGGTGCGCGTCGGCCCGTGGGTTCTAATGGCCCGCGACAGTTAGCGAAGCGCGTTCAGCTCGTCGAGGGCGCGATGGCCGCGCTTGACCACCCCGGCAACGACATCGTGGCGCCCGAGACGGATGGGCCACTCGAGCTGCAGCAGGATCTGTGTCGCTGCGAGCACCGTCGCCCCCTCCCAGCCGACCAGGGCGAGGGTTCTCATCCACAGCCGCCTTCGGGCACCGTCCAGCGGATCCTGGAAGGTGTGCCACTGCAGGGTGGTGAGATCAGTCGCCCGGGTGCCGCTCCCTGCGTTCCCGATATCCACGACCGCCACTACCGCTCCGTCACGGACCAGCACATTGCTGGGGTTGAGATCGGCATGGACCATGTCCGGCGCCTCTCGTGGTGGTGGGACGTCGGCACACACGAGCCGCAGGCGCTCGACCAAGGCCGACACCACGGAGGAATACCCCGAAAGCCCGGCGACAGCCGATTCCTGACCGGTGGCGACCCGCCAGGCATACAACCAGTGGTCGTAGGGCTCGCAGGCTTGGTCGGCCTGGAGTTCGATGATCTCCATCAGCTGCTCAACGATGGACGGGGTCAGCTCTGGCACGGGAGCCGCGTCAACGAAGTCCATCAGATGCCATACATGAGTGGCTGTGGCCCCCACTGCGAGCCAGGCCGGGGTGGGATAGCCGCGCCCACGCATGTGCTCAACCACTCTCTGGGCTCGCAACGTCTCGTCCAGGTGGTTGTGGTGTGCCCAGGGCTCTGCTTTGAGCACTGCATTTGCCCTTCCGGCCAACTGGACGCGCATGGCGCCCCCATTGACGCCTCCGGATAGGCGACTGAGAAGAGTGACCTCTGCCCCGACCACGCTGGCCACCTCGGCCAGCACCTCGGCCGGCAGCTCTTCGGGATGGGTGCCCTGGTTCATACGGTCCTTCCTGATCCGGCCTGTCAGCGTATGCGAGCTGCTGGTCTTGTCGTCAGTTGAGGCCAGTCGGGTCTGCCGCCGACGATGTCGGGCTGCCAGAGTTGCGTCGGCGCCCGGCGTTTCCACCGCACGAACGAGTCTTTCGGCCGTTTCAGCGGACGCGACCGGAGCAGACCTGGCGAACGCGTGTCGCACATCAGTCGACGGAGGACACTGTCTACTACAGGATTCCGGCAGGGTGTCAGGCAGGATGTCACAAGATAGGCCGACGCACGGCTGTCGTACTCCGCTTGAAGCGTTGCGGTCTCGCTTCACTTAACGAATGACACTCTGTCGTTTTAGCGCTGTGCGCGGTGGTTAGCAAACTTCCTCGGTGTCTCCTAGGCCGTGTTTTTGAAAGTCGGTCATAGCCAGTCGTCTATCGCGGCGATCAAGACGGTGGCCTGGTAGCGCACCGCGAGTCTGTCGCCGCCAGGGCTGAGGATTGTGAGCTGGCCGCAGCAGGCACATGGCTGGCTGAACTCACGCAGATCCGTGGCACGCATCGTGAGGCGTATCCAGGCGGGCGGGTGGTACCGGCTGATCTCCTGGACGACCACGTCGACCTGGTCGCCGACTGGCGGGTACTCCGCGGACAGTGCCCTGGGCAAGCCCGACGGGCTGTCGATAAAGCCTGCGTCGACCGACGCGCCTACCGTTTCATGGCCGAGGACCTCGGCCGTGACGCCCCAATTCTCGTGGCTAAGGATGGTCGCCCGGACGGCGATGCCCACCACCAGGTCACAGCCGATGCTGTCGAAACGCTGCACCAGTTGATCGTCGTGCACCGCATCGTCGGCGGCACACCCGGGCTGACCACTCCGGTGGAGAGGCGGCCAAAGACAACCAGGTACAACTTGCATCACGCCCGCGCGCCCGGCGGCATGTCAGCGCACTAAATGATCTTGCTGATGTCGAGTCACCGATCTGCGGCTCCGGCCGGTAGCACCGACCTGGGCGTCATCCAGCACGTCAGGCAACGGGCAACCGGTATCGGTCGCTGTCGCGCTGGCCACCGTGCCGAGGTCGGCGATTTGGCGCGGATGGTGATGCGAGAAGTCGCCGCTTCCGGATCCGCGGAAGTGGCGACTTCTCGTCTGTCCTGCTCAGCCGACGGGTCGTTCGGGCCAGGCGGTGGGATTGGTGAAGTTGGAGCCCACGTCGATGAGCGCGGCGAATTGGACAGCCTCGGCCTTGGTCAGCCAGTCGTTGGCAGCACCCGTTGACGGCGCGTCGATGAGGATGTTGACCCAGTCCGTTATCGGTATGAACAGTTGGGCGGGCGTGATCGAGGTGCCCGATGTGCCGGAAGGTTGCTCCGACCGCTCGATCCACTGGGCGGGCCGGCCCCCGGCCGTGGTGTTCGCGGTGAACGGGCCGCCGGTGCTGTAGTAGCCGATGTTCACCCCGATTTCGTGGCCCTTGGGGCCGGTCAGCGTGATACCGGCGGTCTCCCACGGCTTCGACGGACCAAGGGAGATCTCACAACCGGTCCACCGGTAGCCGGTCGGCAACTGGCCAAGCCGGAAGGGCGCCACACAACGCTGCGAGTGGTTGAGCTTGAGCGCGAAGACCGCCTTCATCGCAGCTGCGGTGTCGTCCGCCTCCACCTCGACCTTCGCCCACAGTGCTTTGGTCGGCTGCCAGGTGATCTGGTATACCGGCTGCTTGCCGTCAACCCCGCCTGGATAGCGGGCCAGCGTCGCCGCCCGGCCGAACACCTCGGTGTTGACCACTGGATCGTGGGATTGGCCCATGACGACGTTGTTGCGATCAAGGTCAGCCCGCGTCTGCGCCAGGGAATACCACACTGTGTAGTGCCCGACGGCTCCGCTCCACGTTTGGGCTGATTCCACGCCGCCATCGTTGCTGTACGAAATGCCGGTCACGCCGATCGCGGCGGTGTCGACGTCGAAATGCAATGTACCGGGATCCTTGGCCACCAGGTCCGGACGCACGGCAGCACCCGGCTGATCCGATGGCGGCAGCGACGTCGTGACACCCGCCTTCGTCGGTTCAGCAGCGGAGCCGTACGGCGAGGCGGCCCCGAAGGTCGGTGATGCATCAACGCCGGAACTTGCCGAGATCAGCGTGCCGAGGCCGAACACCGCAACGGCCGTAGCCGCACTGGTCAGGCCGATCCGCCAACGATGGATGTGGCGGGCCCGAGCGAGCGACCGGACCCGCAGCGCGGTTACGTCCACCGCGTCAGCACCATGGATCCGCAGAACCTCGACGACCTCATCTTCCAGATATTCGCTCACTGCTGTCTCCTCGTCTGCGGCGCCTGCGTGCTGAGATGGCCGCGCAGCGTGTTCAGCGCCCGCATCGCGTGGATGCGGACGGTTGCCTGAGAGCAGCCCAGGATCTGCCCGATCGTCAGGTCGTCGAGGTCCTCGTAGTAGCGCAGCACCAACACCGCACGCTGCCGCTGTGGCAGCCGCTGGATACGCCGCCACAACGCGTCACGTTCGACCGCCTCCGTTGCCACCTCGCCCGGCGCGGCCCGATTCAAGTCGCGATCCAGCGGATCACCCACCGGCCACTCGCGATTCGAACGTCGCCGCCACCACGAACGCGCGGCGTTGACGATTGCCTGCCGCACATACACATCCGGGTCATCAGCACGGGTGATCCGGTCCCACCGCAAGTAGGCCCGCGCGAGCACGTCCTGCACCAGATCCTCGGCCCGATGCTCATCACCCGCCATGAACCGCGCGAAGCGCACCAACGCCGCACCGTGAGCCGTCACGTACTCTTCGAACGACGTCGACATCAGACCCCTCTGTTCCGCTCTCGCTGGTAAGACGCGGCTCAGTGGCATCCTGTTGACACGAGTTTGGTCGAACGAAGGCCCACACATGACCCGTTCGCTTCACGCAGAGCGACCTGGGGAACTCCACTACCTCCGCATCCGAACCCGGGTATCGAACAGCGGACATCCAGGCAACCGCCCCTGCACCGGTGGTGCAAAGCCGCCGCTGGAGCATCGACAGGATCAGCAATGCATCAATGACAGCCCAGCCACCAGCTTGTGACGAAAGGCAACCGGGCACGCATTATCGGCGGCAGAAGGGTCAGCAAACGAAAGCGTTCGACCTGGCTGGCCCGGTATACGTACTCGAGCACCATCAAGACCGGCTTCCGGGGGCGGGTGGGTACCAGCTCATAGGTTCCAGCGCAGAGCCTCGATAGATGCACCGTCCTGCCCGGTCGGCCGAGTCGGTGACCAGATGGGTCCTTGGAGTGAAGACCGGTTGCACGAGGCTGGCAACATTGGGCCTGTGATAGGCGTGGACCACAGCGAGAATGGCAACTGGCAACTCTTCACATGCCGGACGGAGAGGACCGGACGGAGAGGGAACTGCATGCGGACCTAGCCATATGGCGCGGGTTTGGGAGGTTCTCGACCTATACGCAACCCGTGTCTGCGTGACAGCCGACTCCGCAGTAGATTCAACGATTGCGACTACCCGAGTAAGCTCCTCGGATCGCTCGCGTCTTCTCGACGGCGGGGCTTTCCGCCATGCCTTCGGGGGGTCCTGAGTGAGCATTCCACAGACGGTGTGCCAGACGGGCGGAATTACGATGCAGCCACGCGATGCGACTCCCTATTCGAGCGATCCGCCAGCTAGCCCTCAGATGTCGCACATCGACGAAGTCTTGCAAAGTGAGATAGCTGCAGTGGAGACCCAACTTGGCCGTACCGACGGAAAGACCGGAATACTTCTGGGTCTGTCGAGCGCAGGAGCGACCGCGGGACCCCTACTGATTGTCGGGGGCGACCTATCTATTCCCGCCGCCGTGCCGGCTTGGATAGCGGTCGGCCTGTTTGTAGTTGCGGCCGCATTCCTCAGCGTCGCCATCCGCCCGAGAATCGCACCGAACGAAAAGTTGGATCACGGATTCCTTCGGTACGCGAACGTGCCTGCCGATCAGATTGTCCAAATGGCCGCTCA
>Ga0207661_10000354_pt1 | contig 29533 bp, 32 predicted proteins | sample KBSC713LmetaG_FD_184337 | JGI IMG/M metagenome (GOLD analysis project Ga0207661, IMG submission 184337) | Corn rhizosphere microbial communities from Kellogg Biological Station, Michigan, USA - KBS C7.1-3L metaG (SPAdes) (version 2) | ecosystem: Host-associated > Plants > Roots > Rhizosphere ...
GGTCCTTCAGCCATGGAGGGGATGATGGCCGATTTGAAACTGGCCAGGCTTCCGGACCGAACGCCGGTCAGGATCACGATTCTCATCTCGCCGGACCTCAACCAGGCGCTCGGCGCCTATGCCGAACTGTACCGCGAGAGCTACGGGCAGGCCGAGGCGGTGCAGGAGCTCATTCCGGCGATGGTGGCGAGCTTCCTCGAAAGCGACCGCGCCTTCGTGCAGCGGCGGCGGAAAGGATCGTCGTCGTGAGCGCCGGCAAGATCGCTCCAGCGGAGCCGATCAGCGTGAAGATCCCCGAGGCGGTCCGTCTGACGGGCCTCAGCCGCTCACGGATCTATGAGCTCATGCGGAGCGGGGACATCGACTATGCCAAAGTCGGCAGTTCGACCCTGATCCTGGTCGACAGCCTTCGCCGCTTCATCGACGCCCGGCGCTCGTGCGTGGCCGCCGGCGAAATTTGCGATGGCTGAGCCCACGCCGGTCCATCAAGCAGCCGACGGTCCCTGCTCCACGAGCTCGAGCCGCGCGCGATCGATCCTGTGGGTGAGGTGGAGCGTCCTCAGCCGCTCACGGGGAAGGCGAGCGCGATGGATCTGATGGCCTTCCCTGGCGAGCGGCTCGATCGATTCCGCCGAGCCCTCGGCGACATGGCCCACGGCGCAGATCCTGCCCTCGGCATCGAACCAGATGAATGCGTCGACGTCGGTCATTGTGCGTTCCTCCAGGCGATCAGACGCTTTGCCGGAAGCGCATCAGCCCGACGCTGATATAGGGCTGCGGCCCAACGGTCTGATTCTCGACCCAGATGGTGCGCGCCAGGCCATCGACATGAATCTGGGTGAGGCCCTCCGATTGCTGCGCGGCAATCCGGCTGTAGGCGCCAGAGGGCTCGTTTGCGGCCAACGCGACATTGATCGAAAAGGCGACGAACTCATTCGCCTGATAGGGATGAATGAACACACCCACGGTCGCGTCGGGCGCGATCGAATTCCAGCGAAAGACTTCAGCGACAGCGCCCATCCTGGCCTCCCCTCATTCCTGTCTTAATTGCGCGCATCACGGGATCGAAGCGCACAGCGCAACGGCCATGACCGGCGGGATGCCGCCTCTGCTCGAAGCGGCGACGGTATTGGTGTCAACACGCCACTTGACGAACTCTTCGACGGCGACGGACTGAAAGGCGCGGCCGGTGAATGCGGTGGAGCTTCCGTCGGGGTTTCCATGTGCCGGCCCGTTCAGCCGGAAGCCGCCGGCGGTCGCATATTGAGCCGGACCGCAGATCGCGTCGGTTGATGTCAGCACGCCGGGCACCGGCGTCGTCGAGCCGGTGACTGGAGAGGGCATCGGAAGGCCGGTCGTGCACACCGCGAAGGACTGGACCAGCCGTGTCGAAGCGGCATGGAGCCACTGCCCGGCTTCGACGTGCCACGAAGAGAGGTCGGGGGCCGATTCCTGAATTCCGGCATTGAAGGTCGCGTCATTGTAGTCGAGCGGGCCGTCCACCCGATATCCGCCGCCCGTTAGAACCGACGGAGTGAGGCAGGGCGCATCGATGAAGGTCTTGGGAGTGTTGGAGCCGAGGGCAACCGGGAGGCCGACAACCTTGACCGATGCAGCGAGCGCGAGATCGGACCTTTGGGCGCAATAAGCAACGGCCATGATCGTCGAATTGTCGCTGTTGACCGTCGACGTATTTTCAACTTCGAGCGTCCATCCGTTGGGATCGACCGGATAGGTTCCGCGCACCACCAACCCCTTGTTGCGGTTGTCGGGACTGACGAAGAATCCGCCGCCGACTCTGACCTCTCCTGGCCGGCACGTCGCGGTCACCGAGGCGCTGCTGCCCGCCAATGCGCTGGCTTGGGGTATGGCGACCAGAAACGGACTGGTGAAGCGCGAGGGCGTGCAGCCGGCAGCAAGGAAGGCGACCAAGGCAAGCGCAAGAAAGCGTACCGACAGGCGCTCGACGATCGAAGATTCGAGTGGCTCGCGTGGCATCGCCGTTCCCTCAGGAAAAGGGCCACCGAGCAGGCAGGTCCAATAAGCTATTGTCGAACCAATGGCCAGCACCGGACAGCGCTTGTCCTCCGTCGGAGCAAAGGCCGGCAGGCATTAGGTCTGCGGGACCTAATTTGTGCGCCCGTGGAGATAGGCCGCCGCGGCAAGGTCCTGAACGACATGGCCGAGCGATTTGTAGATGGTGATCTGCTGATCATTTTGGCGGCCCGGAATGCGGCCTGCGAAGACCTCACCGATCTCGCCGACGAGATGGGTGTCGTCGACAAGGCCTGCCTCGCGCGCCGCCGCGAGTTCGGCGGCCTGGGCGAGGACGCCGGGGCGATAATCGGCGAAGTAGCGGGCCTTGGCGACGAGCGCCGAGTCGACTTCAACCGGACCCAGGTAGCTCGACCCGACCAGATTGATGTGCGTACCTGGCTCGACCCATTCGCCAAGGAGGACGGGCTCGGCGGAAGAGGTGACGGTGCAGATCACGTCTGCCCGGCTTGCGGCATCCCGGCGGTCGGTGACGGGAGTGATTGGCTGACCCAGCTCCCTGCTCATCCGTTCGGCGAGCTCGCCTGTGCGTTCCGTCGATTGTCCCCAGAGCAGGATCTCGCCAAACGGTCGGATCAACGGCACAGCACGCAGGTGAGACTCCGCCTGGAGGCCAGTGCCGAAGACGGCGAGGATCCCGCAATCCGCGCGTGCCAGCGCATCAGTCGCGGCGGCCGTCGCGCAGGCGGTGCGAACCTTCGTAATCGGCTCGGCATCGGCAATGCAGCTGACGGCGCCGGTTTTCCCGTCATAAGCGACCACAACGCCCTGGTGCCGAGTCCGGCCGGGCCGCTTTGGATCGGGAAAGACGCTGACCAGCTTGGCGCCGAAGGTCGAGAGCGCCGCAAGCTCGCCCGGCATCGTCCCGAACATGGCGCCGTCGCCGACCGTGAAGATCTCCCTCAGCGGCTGCGGCCGCTCGCCGCTCGACAGTGCGATCATAGCGCGGCGCATCGCCTCGATGCAGCCGGGGTAATCGAGCAGCTTCTCCACCTGGGCCGCGTCATAGAAGCTGATCGTCATGGCGCCGCTGTACGACGAGCTCTGCGGTACGGGGAAGCGTTTCGCGGTGTCACGTCAATGGGCATTGCCAGTTTCGAACGCCTGATGAAGGAATTTCCGGACCACTGCCCACGTGCGCGGGGCGGCCGCCGCGTCGCCCTCGAGGGTTCCGCCGAACGCCACGGTTCTGCCCGGCAGCGTTAGTGTTGTCAGGTGATCGAGCGGCCCATCGTCGACGAAGAACCAATGGCCGGCATCTGGGAAATGGACCCACTGATCGGCTCGCGTTCCGCGCTTCGAGCGCCAGGCCATCGCCCGCTTAGCGAGATCGTTTGACGGCCAGACCTGATCATCATCCCCCGAAAGCCACAGCATTGGTCCATGAATTCTGTCGATGGGCAGCATCGCCGCATTCGCCCGTTCCTCGTCTGCCAGGGCGCACTGAAATCCGGCGATTGGCGGCCTTTTTGCGCGGAAGGCGTCCCCGTGACACTTGCCCGACGCGAGCACCGGCACCGGAGACCCGCCCAGGGTCCACGCCGGACCGTCGCTTCCAAGATGGTTCGGGTCGAGGCCCGGCCAGCCCACCGGGCTCCCCGCGAGAAGCACGACCGCGGAGACGTCAGGATCGTTTGCGGCAACAAGCTGGGCAAGCTCGCTGCCGCGAGAATGACCGATCACCGCGATCCGTCGCGCGTCCACGGACGGCAGGGACCTCAGCCAGTTGACGGCATCAAGTGCCGTTTCGACCGGGATCTGGACAAGATTGTCGGGAAGCCCGGGCGCGTTGTAATAGGCCATGCTCAAGGTGACGTAGCCGCTGCCCGCCAGAGCGGCGGCCTCGTCATCCAATGGATGCCCGCCGCCCGAGCCGCCGATGAGCAGGACGGCTGCATGTTTCCGGCCGTCGGCGGGTTCGAAGACCGTCCCAACCACCGGTCCCGTGAGCAACTTTCGGCTCACTCCATTGGGGGCTCGATATCGCCAGATGGTCCTGGTCGCGACGGCGCTGCCATTCACCGTTACGCTGAGATTGAATGGGATGCGGTCGCCTTCCGGAGGCTTGTAGAGCGCGGGCGTCCCCGTCTCCTGCCTCATCGACCATATCAGTCCGTCGGGATCCTTCGTGCTGTAGGTCCCTTCGATCGGTGCGCTCGCGGCTGGATCGATCGACCCCTCCTGGCCGGCGCGCCACACTCCACGCGATCGCCACAAATTGCCATTCGCATCGTGGGTCTCGAGCACCAGCGTTGCCAATGATGATCTTGGCAGACCTTTTGCCCGGATCCGGAAAGGAGAGGCCGGGCTCCAATGAGCGCTGAGCACGACGATCTGCGGGTGAGTGTTCCGCTCGGCCGCGACCGCGGCGCTATCGGCTGCTGCACCGAGACTGATCGCTATGGCTGCGATCCGAAAAACGGTCGTGACCACCAACCTTACGCTCATCGCGGCTCCGACGGGATTTGTACGCCAGCTGGGCGCCGACTGCCTCCCTAGCCTCCAGCCGTTCATATTCAGTTTCCAACAATCAATGGCAAGATGGACTGCGCACGGCTGCCTGGAGCGCCGGACCCGTGCCACGGCCAAGTCCTGGAAAACTCAGCAGTGCCTCAAATCCGCGAAGGAAGGCCGGCGCGCGATCGTGACCTTCAAATGTCACGTGGGCGGATCGGCGGCCTTATTCAGCCGACTCCAGCAGCCGAAACGCGGGTCCGAGGAACACACCTAATTTGCCAAGGCCCGGTGCGCACGGCGTCGCGGACGTCAGCGTGCCCGAGTGCCTCCGCGATGACGGCAAGTGGCACGCTCGCTATCGCCGGCCTCGATCCATGGGTGTGCCTGAGGCCATGGAAGCCCACCCGTTCGACTTTGGCCGTTGCATGTCGCCAGAACTGCATCACGCGCTGAGCGACTATGCCGAGATGTACCGCGAGACCTACGGTGAACCTGAGCCCGTCCACGAGCTCATCCCGGCGATACTCGCGAGCTTCCTTGGGAACGATCGCGCTTTCGCGCGCAAACGGAAGGCCTGAACATGGTGCCGAAATCCACCGAGCAGCGCGTCGCCGAGCCGATCAGGGTCAAGATCCCCGAGGCGGTGCGTCTGACGGGTCTCAGCCGCTCGCGCATTTATGAGCTCATGAAAACCGGCGAGATCGACTTTGCAAAGGTTGGCAGCTCAAGCCCGATCATTGTCGAGAGCCTGCGCCGTTCGTTCACAGCTGCCGCGCCTGATCGGAGGCGCGCCGGCCTTGCGCCTGCGCCGGCGAGCACGAAGGCGGTTGAAGCCGAGCGGCAAAGCCGGCCTTGGCGGAAACAAAATGGGGCTGACGAGTCACTCTTGTCATGCATTCTGGCGCAGATTGCGGCACTTGTTCAAAGCCGTTATCTCGACCCGGCGCCGCCGACCGCCGGAGATGAGATGTGTCAATTGAGGCGAACCCGGGTTTGCTGCGACCTCATCCAAAGTTTGACATTGTGCAGGAGTTCGTCGCGGCTTCGAAATCCGCACATTCGATGGCCGGGCTTCGCCAGTTGATCGACCTTTCCTCAAGAGAGCTCGGGTTCGATTATTTCGCCATCGTCCACCACATCCGCTTTGGACATCCCTCGCGCGACAAGATTCGCCTGTCGAATTATCCGGTGCAGTGGCTCGCGCTGCTGCGTGAAAATGAAACCTTTCAGGAGCCGGTGCTGAAAGCCGCGGAACGTGCTTCGAGCGGCTTTCTGTGGAGCAGGATCGAGGAGATTGTGCCGCTCACCCAAGCGCAACGCGCCTATATGGAGCGCGCGGTCCGCTTTGGCCTTGCGGAGGGCTTCACCGTTCCCAACCACGTCCCCGGGGAGACGTTCGGATCGTGCCATTTTGCGGTCGCCCGCCAATCAGCGCTGCCGGAGGACAGCTTGCCGGCGGCGCAAGCGCTCGGATGCTTCGCCTTCGAAGCGGCGAGGCGGTTGCTCCGAACCAACAAAGAGCCGAGCGAGAATTATGTGGTGCCGGCGCCGCTGACGGAACGCCAGCGCGACTGCCTGCTGTTCGCGGCCCGGGGAAAAAGCGACTCGGTCATCGCGCAGCTGCTGAACATCCGCCCGACGACGGTGAACGAGCATATCGAGGCGGCGAAGCGGCGCTATTCGGTGGCAACGCGCACCCAGCTCATCGTGCGCGCCTTGTTCAGGAGCGAAATCTGCTTTGCCGAGGTGATCGACTAACGCGGCGCGAATCGAATCGGCAGGCCGCCCAAGGGCCGGCAATTGGGCCAATGATACCAGCGGGGCGCGTGCTCACTCGCGAGGACCAGCTCGTGGCGCTCGAGCAGGTAACGAAGCAAGGCGCGCACCTGCAGGGAGGCGAAGTTGGCGCCGAGGCACCCATGGGCGCCTCCGCCGAACGGCACGAATGCAAAGCGATGCCGCATCCTCGCCTGTTCCGGTGAAAAGCGGCCGGGATCGTAGCGGCCGGGTTCGTTCCAGATCTCTGGCAGCAGGTGGGTGAGCATCGGATTGACTCCGGTCACCGTGCCCGCGGGTATATCATGCCCTTCGAAGCTCGTGTCCCGCACGGCTCGTCGCCACAGGACCGGAGCAGCCGCGTTCAGGCGAAGCGCTTCCTTGACGGCCCATTCGCTTTGTTCGCATTGCTGCAGCTCGTTGAGGTCGATGTCGGCGGCCGAGCGAAGCTTGGAACAGAGTTCTTCGCGGACCCGCTCCTGCCACTCGGGGTTGCTTGCAAGATAATAAAGGGTCGACACCGTGGCTGAGGACAAAGCGTCAAACGACGCGGCGATGGTGAAGGTCAGGTGAGCAATGACCTCCTGTTCATCGAGCAAGCCTTCTTTTTTCATCCGCACGAGAACTGCCGCAAGATCGGTGCGGCTGCCGCCGGGATCGCTTGCGATGACCGGGCCGAGCAGCTTGCGCACATGGCGTTTCGCCCAATCGGCCCGCCACTGCGCATTGCCTGGAAAGGGCAGCGGAATGACAGCTGTCGCCGATCGCATGAGATAGCGGAATGCGAGGAGGTCCGAGCGGGTCGCGGCCTTGGAATCGAGGCCGAGGAAGGCTGAATAGCCATTGGCGAAGGTCAGCGTCTGCGCGAATTCATAGGCATCGGCGGTCGAGCCTGACACCGCCTGGCCAAGGCGCTCGATGTTTGCCGCAAATGTCCGCAGATAATGCTGCAGCTGCTCCTGCTTGAACGCCGTCGCGACAAGCTTGCGGTGCCATTTGTGGTCGCCACCGTCACGAAGCAGGAGACCGCCGTCGAAATGACGCCCGAAAACCGGCTTCCACCCGCCGTAGGCCGAAAAATTTCCCTCCCGGTCGAACAGTACGAACTCGTTCGCCTCGGGCCCGACAAGCTGCACGTTCCAGTTGCCGCACGCATAGAAGCGATGCACCCGCCCGTAGGTCTCATACATCTTTCTTGTGAAACGCAACGGATCGGTGACCGCCTCCGGCAGCACGCCGAGCAGCGGGATGCCCGCCTTTCCCGGAATGCTTGCCAGCTGGCGGCGTGCGACTGCCGGAAAGCGGTGAAGCTCCCGCCGCGGTTTTTCAACGTGCAAGACTGAAGCGGGGACCTGCGCTGTCATGTCGGAACTGTCCTAAAGTGAATCGCGCTCAGCATAGAATTGCGCAACCACGGCCATACCCCTGTAATTACGGGGCTCAATAAACGGCCCCGAAATGGGCATGATCATGCGATGATCGACGTCGTCCTGCCCGAGAACCGGTTCGCGTTCGCCAATGCGCTGCTCGAGATGCACCATGATCGAAAGCGCGTTTTCGTTGACCGGCTCGGCTGGGAACTCCCGTCGCGCGAAAGCTGGCTGGAGGTGGACGAGTTCGACAATGATTATGCCGTCTATTTGATCGCGCGCGCGCCGGGCACTGGCCGTCATCACGGCTCCGTCCGAGTGCTGCCATCGACGCGGCCGCACGTTCTTGGCTCGCTCTTTCCCTCGCTATGCGCCGACGGGGTGCCCGTTTCAGAGGAATGCTGGGAAATCTCGAGACTTGTCGCGCCGCCGGCCGCGACCAGCGGGACGGCTGTCGTCAGGGTTCACAGGATGCTCGCGCTCGCATTGCTCGAATTTGCGGGGTTGAACGGCATCAACAGCTATTCGCTGGTCACCGAAGCGCACCGGGTGCCGGCGCTCTTGTCTGTGGGATGGGACGTGCGTCCCCTCGGCCTTCCGGCCTTATGGATGGGGCAGGATCTCCAGGCGCTGGAGATTGTCGTTCACCCGGACTCGCTCAGTCTGATGCGTCATCGCTTCGGGATCGAGGACCCTGTCCTGCGTTCCATGTCGCCGCAGCTTGAGGCCGCATAGGCATGGCTCCCCGGCAGCTCTCGATCATCAACGGCCGCGCGCGAGGGCCGGACGTTCCTATGCGAGGCGACCCGGAATCGGATCGGACGCAAGCGCTGATTCAAAGATTTCTGGCATTGCCGACGCGGCCACGAACGACAGGCGCAAAGATCGACCAGCGGCTGGTCCGCCTCGCCTCCATTTTGCAGAGCGCGCGGGCGATGCTTGCAGAATCGTTCGACTGCGCCTTTGCTCATTCGTCGATGGAGCAGGTTCTGCTGTTCCTTTATGTCCGGCAGGGGCAGGGGAGGTCGACTTCGCTCCGGTCGCTCTGCAGTGTTCCGCTTCTCCGACCGGGCGCTGTGGCCTTGCGCTGGTCAGCCAAGCTCCATGCGGACCGGGTTGTCGAACTCACCGAGGCTGACGAGACGGATGACAGATTCATTCGCCTGACGTCGGACGGCGTCCGCCGTCTTGAACGATGGTTGCGCTTCATCGATTGTGAGTTGGTGCGCGGCAGCCGAAGCGAAGATCTGCCTCGGCCGCTGCCGGAGCGTCCCAAAAGGGCTTAGCGCAAACGCCCGCGCCGCAGTGACGGCCAGCTCATTCTCTCAGGCGGCGGCCCGGCTGGACTGGTCTCGCGCTGTTTGGGTCTGGATGACGTTGACGAAATATTGGCGAAGCGCGCTGCTCACTTCGGGTGCAAGCTCAACGAACACCCGGCGCCCGTCGCGTGGATCGGCGTGTCGAATGATCATCCCTTGCTGCGCCATGGTTTTCAGATATCGAAGCGCGGTCGTCGCGGGAACGCCCGACGCGATGCATAGGCTGGATACGGATACGCGCTGCATTGCGAGTTCGGCCCTCAGGAGATCCAGAAGTATGTCCCAGGCCGGGTCGCAGAACAGGTCGGAGTTCAGGTAACGAGCGCGCTCGCGCCTCGCCCTGATCAGCCAGGTTACGGCATCCTTGGAGCAAGGCTCATTCCCCTGTTGAGATTCTTTCGGGCGAATTGGCGGCTGCACGACCCCGAGCGATATTTGCGACAGGGACGCCGCGATCCGGCTCACTTCTTCGCTCAGCTGAAGAAGCCGCGATGGGTCGAGATCGAGGGGAAACTTTGACATCAATGATCCACCTGCAATGGTTAGCAGTCTGGAAAATATGCAATAATTTCGCCGCACGTCGGGGCGTTTCTCATCCACATTGGAGCGACGCCCGAGCGGAATTGCCGTTTCAGCCACTATCCGTCTCCGATTTGGCGGAGTCGGCTGTTCCTGCCGCGTCCTGCCGAGGATGGTTGATTGTGACCTGTTCGGCGAGCTTTGGAGCCCATCATCCAGATCGACTTTGAAGCGCGGCCCGCAGGCACTAGGCCGTACACAAACATTCCTGTAAGTTGGGCCGATCTACGCTCAGGGAAGGACACGCCGTGTTTTTGGCGGCCACCGAGGGATGCGCATGAGTGGTACAGCGTCTAGATCGCAGGAAGAAATCGGTGCCGCCGCGCTTGCGCTGCTCGAACAGGCCCTCGACTTGCTCGACCAGCTTGAATGGCCGGTCGAGAGTGCCGCGCTGGTAGACCTGGCGATGCACCGGCTGCGCGATGCGCTCGCAGCCGTCGCTGCGCAAAACGCGGCTTCTAGACAGGCCGAATAGAGAGATCCTTCAAATAGTCGCGCATGGCCGCCGACGCCCGGTCGGTGAGCGCCAGCCATTTGCGCCGGCCGTCCAGCGGATCGTCGGTCCGCTCGACCCAGCCTTCCTTCTCCAGCCTCACGATCCACCGCAGGGCCGTCGTGTCTGGAACCGCGCTGACGCAGCATGCGCCATGTACCGACAGCCTCTGCTGAGTCCATTCGGCGGCATATAATTCCAGCAGGATGTCCCAGGCGGGCTCCCCGAAGAGCTCGCCGCCAAAAACCTTCTCCCGGCGCCGCCTGGAGCGGAGGATTTCCTTGACGAGCCTGCTGAGTATCGTCTCATCGTCGATCTCGGATGGTGCGGAATCCCCGCTGTTCGACAAATGCTCCCGGAGCTCGTCAAGCTGACGTTGGAGGCGGTCAAGCTCGAGCAGCGCGGATTGCTGCGGCCCTGAAGTCTGTTCTGCTTCGGCAGTGAGTTGGACAAGTCTCATTCTCTCGCGCTCTCCACGCCAGCGGACGGATAGCAATGCGGTCAGTCAGCAGTGGCGATGCGAACGGGCTTTTCGGCGCGATTCGGCACGCTGAACGCATTCTCTTTTTCGCAGAGTCGCTCCAATTTCAAGGCAATACGGAGAGTTCTATATCCAAAGTGAAGACAATGATGCGCAGTGCCCTCCGCGCCGGCGCTCGCGCGCCTGGCGGCGGCCTTCGCGCAACGTCCAAGCAAAGTCTCCAAAGTGGAAGGATCTCGCGGAAAAGGTGCGAGAAGCCAGCAATGTGGAGACATATTCGAGGAAGCCATGGTCTGTCCGCTGGAGCCCGACGGGATGGCCGCGCCAAAGTGCTATCCATGATCGGAAGCAAGGAACGGGGGGCGGCGCTCAAGCCGGCGCTGCCCCCCGCGATTCGGCTCGCTGACGGGCAAATGGTGCCGCAACGCATTGAACTTTTCAACGGCGTGCGGCCCGATGTGCCGAAACGGGATGTGCTCGCGGCCAAAGGATCGGCAAAGCCCGATGCGGCTGCGATCCAATGCCGCTGCTGCTCGGGCAACGGCCTTGCTCAGACACATTTCCCGCCCGCGCATTTGTCAAACTCGGGAGACTGCTGCGGCCTGAACCACACCTGCCAGACTGCGCCGTCAGAGCAGCTCACCAGCCATTCGTCGGTTCCGTCCAGCCCTGCTTGAAGCACTGCTCTCGTCACTGCGGCGCAATGCCTGCCCGATTGGCCGAACAAAGCCTGGAAGTTCGCAAATCGCGTGGGCCCGTCATTGGCGATCAGCTGGAACGACAGTTCATTGGTCGGGGAGATGTCGGAACCCGGCTCGCGCGGGGCGTAGGACGTCTGGCTGGCCGCCGTGCTGTCTTGCCGGTCGCAGCCGCCGACGAAAAGCAGTGCAACGGCCAGAGTCGCACTCCCCAAGCACGATGTCCTCTTCATAGCCGGACTCCATCTGCAATACGGACCCGCTCAAACCGCCGGACCAGCGGCGATCTTCATTGCACCCGCGCCGGCGCGGCAAAAAGAGGCCGCGCCTGCGCATTGAAGGCTCAAGCAGGACCTGCCTCGCTGCATGGGTCAGCTCAAGGCGAGCGGCGGCAAGGAGTCCAACTGTTCGCCCAGGCGAACACGCGCCTGGAAGAGATCGAAGTCGCTTTGGAGCGACAGCCAATCTTCGGCCGCAGTGCCCGTCACCTTTCCCAGCCTCAACGCCGTTTCGGGGGTAATCGGCGCATGGCCGTTGATGATCTGGTTGAGCCGCACCGTCGAAATGCCCATCGCCCGCGCGAGATCCGACTGTCGGATCCCCATGCGGCTTACGACTTTGTGCCGGATGATCGACCCGGGCAGCGGCGGCTTGGTGCGAAGTCCCATGGATGCAATGCTCGCGCCATTCCGAGTCGCGTTCAAGCCGCTACCATTACTGCGACTCACAGCGCTCATGAACCGTCCCGATCTTGGACGATCGGCCGTCGGCTCACCCGGATTCGCGCTTCCCCCGCTTGGCCGCAGCGATCGTACCGGCTGCGTAAATTTGGCGTTCTTCCGCCAGTCGAGCACCGATCCTTGGGTAGTTCTTACACGGTAAATTACGTAGAGACTTTTCTACGTACTTGCGCATCGCCAATCGGTCCGGAAAGTCGTTGCCGATTGGTTAAAATTTCGTTATTCCCCAAATGCTTCAGGTCGTTTACCGCAAGTGAGCGACTGAACGTGAGTTGGGCGTCCGCGGCCTGGGAGGGTTGCTGAGGATTTCCTTTTTCAGGGGCAACGGAAGGGAAGATGATCATGCGACGCGTTTTGAGTATTGCACTGGCCAGCACGGCCACTCTTGGTTTTGCTTCAGCGGCGAACGCCGGAGCGACATTGGGACCGGTGAACGGACCCAATCTGAGTACCCATATCGATGCGAGTCTTGAGAACACGCAGAACAACAATGTCGTCGTTTATGGGACGACCACCTCCCCTACGGGCCAGGACGTCATCTTCACCGCGAACACCCCGGTGCACATTACTGGCGGCAGCGGCTTTGCGTCGATCAGCGACGTCACGACCACCGACAATACCCTGTTCACGATGCTGACGATCGACCCTGCTCCGAATTTCACCGCTTATCAGTTCAGCGTTCAGCTCCTCACGGACTCCTATATCCTCGTTCAGTACCTCCTCGCAGGTGCAAATCCCGCGACGGACTGGCAGACGGTCCCTTCGAATGATCCGTTCTTCCAGAATGCCAACACCAACAAGGATTACGAGCTCGACGCGACGGGCGGCAGCATCTTCGGCGCGATCCGCATCGCCACATGCTCGGACGCGATCTGCACGCATGTCGGCGGAGGAATCGACTTCGTCAAACAGCAGTCGATCACCCTCGCCAGCGTCCGGTCGGTGCCCGAGCCTGGCACCTGGGGGCTGATGCTCCTCGGCTTTGCCGGCGTCGGTTTCGCCATGCGCCGCAGCCGCAAGAACAAGCCGGCACTGATGCAAGTCGCCTAGCCGCGCCTTGTCGCGAAAAGCCTTTCGGGGGCCGGCTGTTGCCGGCCCCTTTTTTGCGCGGCCGATCCGCGATCCCCGCCGGCTGGACTTCTCGCGCATTTCATCCTCCAATTCGGCGCGGTCCTCGCTATATTGTAGCGGATCGCCGCGCGCGCAGGCTCGCACCAGGTTGAACGAAGCGGATTGGATCACTCGTGCTGGCTTATTGGGCGCTGCTGGGAATTTTCGCGCTCGCCGGTGCGACGACCAACGAACAACAGCGGCGCTTCGGGAGCGTGCCCTGGCTGGCCGCGGGAATCCTCCTTGCACTGGCGATCGGACTGCGCCGCGAGGTGGGGGGCGACTGGCACGCTTACCAAGGCATTTTCGATCGCCTGCGCAATCTCGATTTCGAGCGCGCGCTGCGCGCGAGCGATCCGGCTTATGCGCTTCTGAACATCCTGGCGGGCAAGGCGGGATTGAACGTCGCAGCAGTGAACCTCGTCTGCGCGATCATCTTCACCTACGGACTTTTGCGATTCTGCCGCGATCAGCCCAATCCCCCGCTCGCCGTGCTCGCCGGCATTCCTTATCTCGTGATCGTGGTGGCGATGGGCTATACGCGCCAAGGCGCTGCGCTCGGCCTGGTGATGCTCGCGCTCTTCTATTATTTGCGCACGGCAATCGGTCGAATGGCGCTGTGCCTTGCGGCGGCCGCCGCGTTCCATAAGTCGGCGATCATCGTCATCCCGCTCATCGCCCTCGCCTCGTCGCGACGGCGCGGCCTCACGTTTCTGCTGCTCGGGATCACCGCGGGCCTGACCTACTGGCTGTTCATCTCGTCTTCGCTTGACCGGCTGATCGAAAATTATGTCGGGTCGCGCTACAGCTCGTCGGGCGCCGGAATCCGGATCGCCATGAACGTCGTTCCGGCCACGCTTTTCCTCTTCTTTCGCAAGAGATTTTCCGATTTTCACGATGAGCGGCGCCTGTGGACGATCTTTTCGATCGGGTCCTTCGTCGCCTTGGTGCTGCTTTATACGACGCCCTCGTCAACGGCCGTGGACCGCATGTCGCTCTATCTCATTCCGCTCCAGCTTTTCGTCTTGTCCCGCGTGCCGGTTGCCTTTTCCAAGGAGGAGGCGCCGAGCATCGTCGGCAAGTTCGGAGTCATCGCTTATTCCGCGTTCGTGCTGTTCATTTGGCTTAATTATGCGGACAACGCGCGCTTCTGGATCCCGTACCACAATTATCTGCTGGACCTGTGAATGAGCAATTTCGCACTGATCGGCGCTGCGGGCTTCATTGCTCCCAAGCACATGGCCGCGGTGCGCGCGACCGGCAACCGGCTGGTGGCGGCCTTGGACCCTTCCGATTCGGTCGGCGTGATCGACAGTTATTTTCCCGACAGCGCCTTCTTCACCGAGTTTGAGCGCTTCGACCGTCACCTCGACAAGCTTCACCGCTCAGGCGAGGGTGAAAGCGTCGACTTCGTGTCGATCTGCTCGCCCAATTATCTCCACGATTCGCACATCCGCTTCGCGCTTCGCTCCGGCGCTCACGCAATCTGCGAGAAGCCGCTCGTGCTCAACCCGTGGAATATCGACGGCCTCGTGGAGGCGGAAGCGAACGCCGGGCGCAAGGTCAGCACGATCCTTCAGTTGAGGCTCCACCCGGCGATCATCGCATTGCGCGACCGCATGGCGGCCAGTGAACCTGCGGCGGGCAAGCATGACGTGGACCTCACCTACATCACCTCGCGCGGCAAATGGTACCTCTATTCATGGAAGGGCGACGAGAAGAAGGCCGGCGGGATCGCGACCAACATCGGCGTGCACTTCTTCGACATGCTGCATTTCGTCTTTGGAACGCTCCAGGACAGCAGGGTCAATATCTATGAGCCGGTGAGGGCCGCGGGTTTTCTTGAGTATGAAAGAGCAAGGGTTAGGTGGTTCCTGTCGGTCGCGGCCGAGGACCTGTCCGACCGACAGCGAGCGGCCGGGCAGCGCACCTTCCGTTCGATCACCGTCGACGGCGAGGAAGTCGAATTTTCCGAAGGCTTCGCGGACCTCCATACCAGAAGCTACGAGCAGATCCTTGCGGGCCAAGGCTTCGGACTGGACGAGAGCCGCTGCGCGATCGAGACGATCGCGCGGATCCGCACGGCCCGGCCGCTCGGCGCAATCGGCGACTGTCACCCGCTCGCGCTCGGCGCCGTGGCATGAACTATTTCCGGCATGAAAGCGCGATCGTCGATGCGGACGCCGAGGTCGGGGAGGGCTCGAGGATCTGGCACTTCGTCCATGTCTGCGCCGGCGCGCGGGTGGGCCGCGATGTGGTCCTCGGGCAGAATGTGTACGTCGGCGGCGGCGCCGTGATCGGCGATGGCTGCAGGATCCAGAACAATGTCTCGGTCTATGATTCGGTCATCCTCGAGGACAATGTCTTCTGCGGGCCGAGCGCCGTCTTCACCAATGTCACCAATCCGCGGGCGATGATCGATCGCAAGCGCGAATATCGCGAGACGAGGGTGCGCACAGGCGCGAGCCTTGGCGCCAATTGCACGATCGTCTGCGGAGTCACGGTCGGCCGCTTCGCGTTCGTCGCGGCGGGAGCGGTGGTGACCCGCGACGTCGATGATCATTCGCTGGTCGCGGGCGTTCCGGCGCGGCACGCCGGCTGGATGAGCGAATATGGCGAGAAACTCGACCTGCCGCTTGCGGGAACCGGGGAGGCGCGATGCCCGGGCACGGGCGAAATCTACCGGCTGGACGGGGGCCAATGCCGGCGAGTGAAATGATCCCCTTCTCGGACCTTGGCGCGCAATATGGCGAGATCAAGGACGAGGTGGACTCGGCGATTGCGCGCGTCATTGCCCACGGCCGGTTCATCCTCGGCCCGGAGGTGGCCGAGATGGAGGACGCGCTGGCCGATTTCGCCGGCGTCAGGCACTGCATTTCAGCCGCCAGCGGCACCGAAGCGCTGCTGATCAGCCTGATGGCGCTCGGCATCGGCGCCGGGGACGAAGTGATTGTCCCCGCCTTCACCTTCGCAGCGACGGCCGAGGTCGTCCTTCTCGTCGGCGCGACGCCGGTGCTGGTCGATATCGAAGCCGATACCTGCAATATCGATGCGGCGCTGATCGCCGCCGCGGTCACCGAGCGCACGCGGGCGATCATCCCTGTCGGGCTCTACGGGCAGCCGGCCGACATGGCGGAGATCAACGCCATCGCCGAGCGGCACGGGCTCATTGTCATCGAGGACGCCGCGCAAAGCTTCGGCGCCGTCTATCACAACCGCAAGAGCGCAGCCTTGTCGACGATCGGCTGCACCAGCTTCTTCCCGTCCAAACCGCTCGGCTGCTACGGCGATGGAGGAGCGATTTTCACCGAGGATCCCAACCTTGCGCAGGCGATGCGCGAGATCCGGGTCCACGGGCAGGACCGGCGCTACCATCATGTCCGGATCGGCCTCGGCGGGAGGATGGACACGCTCCAATGCGCAATCGTCCTTGCCAAGCTCACCAGATTTGAATGGGAGCTCGAGCAGCGCCAGGTGATCGGTCGCCGCTATAACCAGCTGTTCGACGAGCGCGGCATCGAGCGGGTGGCGCAGCGTCATGACCGCTCGTCGGTGTTTGCCCAATATACGATCCTCGTCGATGAGCGCGACCGGGTGCAGGCGCTGCTGGGTGACCGGCAGATCCCGAGCGCGGTTCATTATCCAGCGCCGCTCAGCCGCCAGCCCGCTTATTGCGGCGCTTGCGTCTTCGGCCCGCTGCCAAATTCCGATCGCGCGGCGGCCCGGGTGCTCAGCCTCCCGATGCACGCCTATCTCGATGGCGCCACCCAGGAAAGAATTGCCGATGCCGTCGCCGGCGCCGTGGCGACAGGCGCGTGACTGGCGACCGGCTGGCTAGGCAGCCGGCTGGTAGGTGGTCGTGACGCCGGCGGTCGAGGTGACGGAAAAGGGGTCGTCCGCCCCGCCCGCATCGACGATCGGCGGCTTGGCGGCTGGCAGGACCTGGAAGTCCGTGCCCCCGCTGTCGGCGATGAAATGGGTCGAGCTCCCGCGGAAGTGGCCGTAGACGTCGAGCCGCCCGGCTCCGCTCTTCGAGCGGAATTGACAGTTGTCGAACATGCCCTGGTTGAAATTGCCGTTGGTCGAGGCCTCGGCGCTCGCATGTTCGATCTGGCATTGGGAGAATGAATGGGTGGTCCCGTCGTCGATCAGGAGCATCGATCCGCCGGGGTGATAGAGCTGCCCGGTGGGCGACTGCGACACGTCGTCGCTGAACAGGCACGACTGGAAAACTTCCTTGCTGATATGGACGAGCGCACCGCGAAAGACCGCTCCGGTGAAGTGAACCCCCTCGTTCGCTCCGCCATAATAGCTCCAGTTGCTCGTGCCGACGATGCGGCCGTTCGTCCAGCTGATGTTCGAAACATTCTTGGACGGGGACATGAGGCAGCCGGCGCCGCCATTGTTCTCGGCGATGCAGTCCGTCAGGCTGATGTTGCTGACCGTCTTGCCGGCCTCCGCTTCAAAGTCGATGCCGGCCTTGGGGTTCGAGCCGTCGAAGGGCAGATCCTTCGCGCTGTTGTTGAACTTGCACCCGGAGAATGACCAGCCGACGCCGCCGGTCAGCGACCAGCCGTTGCGGCCATTGTTTGAAAATTCGCAATCGGCGAGCGCCGCCTGTTCGTTCGTCGAGGGCACTCCATTGCCGTCGCCGATCCCGCCATCGAGCGCGTGATGGTGGGATTTGACGCCCGACACCGAAATCGGGCCGTGATTGTTCTTGAGAACCAGCCCGGAGCAGGGGATTTGCCAGCCGGTATCGCCATAGGGACCGCCGATATTCAGGCCGGCGGCATTGCCGTCGAGCTCCACTCCGGAAATCGTCACCTGGCCGGTGCAATTCTGGACCTGGATCATGGCCTGGTACGGCGAGGCGAGCTCGCCTGCTTCCAGATAAGGCATTGGGTGCTGTGTAGCGACACCGGTTTTTGGATCGAAGGTGCCGAAGCGCAGGCCATTGGCGCAGCGCAGGATCGCGCCATTTCCTTCGATGGTCAGCGGCTTCGTGCAGCCATCGAAAACCATGATGTTCGCGGGTGCAAAGGCATAGCCGGACGCTGGATCGGAGACGTGCCCGCCAACGACGTAAGTTGTCTTGCGTAGAACTACCCGGCCGCCGCCCGCCTTGTTTACCGCGGCCGTCATCTTAGCAAAAGCATCGGTGTCGTTCGTCTGGCCATCGCCGGCTGCGCCGAATTGCTCGGGTGTGACGGCGTCGTTGGGCGGTGGCGGAGGATCGGCCTTCGGCGGCGCGGCTGGCGCCGATGCGCTGCCGCCCGAGCATCCCCCGCACAAGCCGAGGGCGAGAATGGCCACCGCACCCAGGCATTGGCGCCGGTCCAGCCTCATGAGCGGAGCACGCCCGGGCTGAACTCCAATGGAATAAGGTCAATATCGAACCGATGCTCGACTTGCACATCCGCAGAAGACCGCATGAAATAGTTCCGGGCTTGTTGGCGACAAGTCGGACGCTATTCTGAAGATGACTCTGTCTCCTCCTGACGAATAATCCGATCCGGAAGGCAAAGGCGGGTTCTACCCAGCTGTTTGCTCCGATACGGAGCATGATCTCTGCATGACTGTCCGAAGCGGGTGCCGGCACGACAAGCAGCCGCTCCGCAGTGGCGCGGATTTGGTCCATGTGCTTAATGCCGCTCATCGGCGTGCCGCGGCGGCTTGGCGGCTGGCCGGCTGAGCTCGCGTCACAAGGAGCGTTTGGTGCGGATTGAAGGCAGCAAGCTGGTGTTGATCGGAGGCGCGGGCCTCATCGGTTCGCATACCGCCGACCGCCTCCTTGGCGAGGACGTGCGCGAAATCCTGATCTACGACAATTTCGTCCGCGGGCGGCATGAGAATGTCGAAAAGGCGCTGAAGGACCCGCGGGTGCGGCTGTTCGACTTGGGCGGAGACATCCTTCAAACCGACATTCTCGACGCGGCCCTCGACGGCGCCGACGGCGTGTTCCACTTTGCCGCCCTCTGGCTGCTGCAATGCCATGATTTCCCGCGCAGCGCGTTCGACGTGAATGTGCAGGGCACCTTCAACGTCATCGAAGCGTGCGTCAGGAAAGGCGTGAAGCGGCTCGTCTATTCCTCCTCCGCCTCGGTCTATGGCGACGCGGTCGCCGAGCCCATGGACGAAGACCATCCGTTCAATAACCGGAACTTCTACGGCGCGACCAAGATCGCCGGCGAAGCGATGCTCCGCGCATTTCATCACCGCTACGGTCTCGATTATGTCGGATTGAGGTACATGAATGTCTACGGGCCGCGGCAGGACTATCGCGGCGCCTATATCGCGGTGATCATGAAGATGCTCGACGCGATCGACCGCGGCGAGAGCCCAACCATCCTTGGAGACGGGTCGGAAGCCTTCGACTTCGTCGCCGTCGAGGATTGCGCGCTTGCCAACGTCCGCGCGATGCAGGCCGATGCAACCGACCGCTTCTATAATGTCGGGACGGGCCGGCGGACGTCGCTTGAGCAATTGGCGCAGATGCTGCTCGAGCTCACCGGATCGAACCAGCCGATCCAGTACAAGCCGCGAAGTACCGCGACGCTGGTGCGCAACCGCATCGGCGATCCGCGCCGGGCGGCTGCCGAGATCGGCTTTAGCGCCGAGACCGCGCTTCGCGACGGTCTCCAAAGGCTGATCGCCTGGCGCGCCGCGCACAAGGGCGAGGTCGAGGCCCGCCGGCAGCTCGCGAGCGTCGAGCAATGAGCGGGCGGCGGTCGATCCAGATCTCCCGCCCCTCGACTGGCGAGGATGAGTGGCAGGCGACGCGCGAGCCACTGATGTCCGGATGGCTCACGCAAGGTCCCAAGGTCGCCGAGTTCGAGCGCCGCTTCGCTGAGCGGCACGAGGTCGGCCATGCGCTTGCGACGACCAGCTGCACGACCGCGCTGCACCTGATCCTCGCCGGACTGGAGATCGGCCCGGGCGACGAGGTGATCGTCCCCGCGTTCACCTGGATCGCGACCGCCAATGTCGTGCTCTATTGCGGCGCCACGCCGGTGCTGGTCGATGTCGACCGCGACACCTACAATATCGACCCGGCCGATCTTGCGCGGAAAATCACGGCGCGGACCAAAGCGGTCATCGTCGTCCATTTGTTCGGCCTGTGCGCCGACATGGACGCGATCCGCAAAGCGCTGCCGCCGAACGTCAAGCTGGTCGAGGACGCCGCCTGCGCCGCGGGGGCGTCCTACCGGGGGATTGCGGCGGGCGGGCTTGGCGACGCAGCCGCTTTCTCCTTTCACCCGCGCAAGTCGATCACCACCGGCGAAGGCGGGATGGTGACGACACGGGATGCGGCGCTCGCCGAGCGCATGACGATGCTGCGCAACCATGGCGCTGCCGTTTCCGAGGAGCAACGGCACCTCGGCCCGAGGCCCTATCTGCTGCCGGAGTTCAACCTGCTTGGCTTCAATTACCGGATGACCGACCTCCAGGCCGCGGTCGGACTGGTCCAGCTCGGCAAGCTCGACCGCTTCATCGCCGAGCGGCAGGAGCAGGCGGAGCGCTACCGCGACGGGCTGCAGCGCCTGCCGTGGCTGCGGATGCCGGAGTTCGGCAATGGCGGGCATGCGTGGCAGGCCTTCGTCACCTATGTCGACGCGCAAAGCGCGCCCGTTGGCCGCAATAAGCTCATGGAGCAGCTCCAGGCTGCGGGAATTTCGACCCGTCCCGGGACCCACGCCATTCACCTGCTTGGCTATTACCGCGACCGCTTCGGCTTCTCGCCCGATGATTTTCCGGCCGCCCGCGATTGCGACTCCAACACGATGGCGATCCCGCTTCACAATCGGATGAGCGTCGAGGACCAGGATCATATCATTGCGACGCTCAACAGCTTCTGAAGAGCCGCGCCGCGCGACCGAAGCTTGCGGGAGCCGCTAGACGATGTGCGGCATCGCCGGCCTGATCAGCCTCGACGGCGCTCCGGTGTCGCCCGTCGTGCTGCAACGCATGACCGACGCGATCGCCCACCGCGGCCCCGACGGCGAGGGACAGTGGATCGAAGGCGGCGTCGCGATCGGCCACCGCCGGCTTGCGATCATCGACCTTTCGCCGGCCGGCCAGCAGCCGATGATCAGCTCCGACCACCGTTACGTTCTGAGCTACAATGGCGAGCTGTACAATTTTCGCGAGCTGAAGGCCGAACTCGAGGCGCTTGGCTATTGGTTCCGCTCGCGGACCGACAGCGAGGTCGTCCTGAACGCGCTCGCAGAATGGGGCGCCAAGGCGCTCGACCGCTTCAACGGCATGTTTGCGCTGGCGCTGTGGGACCGGCGCGAGCGACGGCTCCTGCTTGCGCGCGACCGTTATGGCATCAAGCCTTTATATTATGCCCTGCAAGGCAATGTGTTTGCCTTCGCGTCCGAGCAGAAGGCGATCATCGCTGCCGGCGCGATCGAGACCCGGCTGGACCGCAAAGCCCTGCTCGAATATTTCACCTTCCAGAACATCTTCACCGACGCGACCCTCCTCGAACCGATCAAGCTTCTCCCGCCCGGCCACCATGCCGAGCTCGACGTCGGCGATGGCCGGAACGAGCTGAAGCGGGGCAGATATTGGGACTTTCGCTTCCGCGAACCCGAGCAGCCAGCGTCGGACGGCGAGTATCGCGAAGAGCTCGGGCGGCTGTTCAGGCAGGCCGTCAATCGCCAGCTGATCAGCGACGTCGAGCTCGGAGCCTATCTTTCGGGCGGGATGGACTCGGGCTCGATCACGGCGGTTGCGGCAAGCAGCTTCCCCTATCTCAAGACCTTCACCTGCGGGTTCGACCTTTCCTCGGCGTCGGGAATCGAGCTCGGCTTCGACGAGCGCGCGCAAGCCGAGGCGATGAGCTACCAGTTCAAGACCGAACATTATGAAATGGTCCTGAAAGCCGGCGACATGGAGCGCTGTCTTCCGCGCCTTGCCTGGCACCTCGAGGAACCGCGCGTCGGCCAAAGCTATCCCAATTTCTACGCCGCGCAGCTCGCCTCCAAGTTCGTGAAGGTCGTTCTTTCCGGCAGTGGCGGGGACGAACTCTTCGGCGGTTACCCGTGGCGATATTATCGTGCGGTCGTGAACCGCGATTTCGACGATTATGTCGATAAATATTATCTCTTCTGGCAGCGGCTGGTGAACAACAGCGAGCTCAAGAAGCTGTTCGCGCCGATCTGGGGAGATGTTCGCGACGTGCACACGCGCGACATCTTCCGCGACGTATTTCCCCGCGACGAAGAAAATCCGAGAACTCCCGAGGATTTCGTCAACCACTCGCTCTATTTCGAGGCGAAGACATTCCTCCACGGACTGCTCGTCGTTGAAGACAAGCTCAGCATGGCGCACGGCCTTGAATCGCGCGTTCCCTTCCTCGACAATGATCTCGTCGATTTCGCCATGGGCTGCCCGGTCCATCTCAAGCTCAACAATCTGAGCGAAGTCATCCGCATCGACGAGAATGAACCGGCGGCGAAAAAGGAGCGCTTTTTCGCCCGGACGAGGGACGGCAAGCAGATCCTGCGCGACGTCATGGGGGGATTCATTCCCGACCATGTCGCGAAGGCCGAGAAGCAGGGCTTCTCGGCTCCGGACGCAAGCTGGTTCAAGGGCGACAGCATCGAGCTGGTCAAACGGACGCTGATGGACGGCGACGCCCGAATCTATCGGCTGCTCGATCGCAAGTCCGTCGAAGCATTGGTGACTCAGCATTTGAATGGAGAGCAGAATCGCCGGCTTCTCATCTGGTCTCTGCTCAACGTCGAGGCCTTCCTGGGCCAGTTCGGAACCGCTTGACCTTGGCCCAAGCCGAGCGAAGCTTCGGACCTGGCCTCCGGCTGAGCGCCCGTATCGTCCAACGCCCGCCGGTGGCGCCTTGCCGCGGACGGGCAAAGGGAGCGCCGCGGGCGGTCGAATACCCGATTTACTCGACCGAATGGCCGGGACCATGAACCACGGCCGGCGCCGGCTCATCTATGTTGACATGGCTTATACGACCCGCATCGTTCGGCAGCGCGGGCATGAGGATTATTGGCTCGCGCGCCACAGCTGGGGCTATTTTGGGCAAGTCTGGGGAGTCCATCCCCTCGCCGACGTGCCCGACGGTGAAGTGCGCCGCCGGCCGCGGATCCTCAAGTTCGCGCGCGGACAGTTGATCATCGAGGGCACGTCGCAAGTGTTTGCCCTGCCGCGCTGGCTTCTGGTCCCGAACTTCATCCTGTCGCAGCTGCTGCTCGTCCGCGCCATTCTCAGGCATGCCCGGCGGCGGCCGGTCGATGCCATATTCGCCAACGATCCGCTTTATTGCGGGCTGTTCGGCCTGTGTCTCGCCAGGCGTCTCGGCGTGCCGCTGATCGTGTTCATTCCCGCCCATTATGACCAACTCTACGAAGCGACCGGGGCGCTCGCCAATCCGCGCATCTTTCGCTTTCGTTCGATCGAGCAGGCGGCAATGCGGCGCGTCCTCACCAAGGCCGACATGGTCTTCGTTGCGGCCGAATCGCTTGCGCAGCTGGCGCTCAAATATGGAGCTTCGGACGAGGCGATCGCTCGCCTCAGGCATGGCAAATATATCGCTCGTCACCATTTGCTCGACCCCGCCGAGCGTCCCGCGCCAGGACCGGCCTTCAGGCGCTACGGGATTCCCGCTGGGCGCAATTATCTGATCTATGTCGGCCGGCACACGGAAGTGAAGCATCCCGCCGACGCGCTAAGGGCGATGAGTGCCGTCCTTTCCGCCGACCGCGACACCATCGGGATCATGGCCGGAGAGGGCGAACTTACCGAAGCCCTGAAGCGCGAGGCGGAGTCGCTCGGCATGGGCGGCAGGATCTTTTTTCCGGGCTTGATCGACCAGCACTCGCTGAGCTTGCTCCTGCCGGCCTGCGTGACCCTGTCGCCATTAACGGGCATGGCCCTGATTGAATGCGCGCTCGCCGGCTCGCCGATCGTCGCCTACCGGCGCGACTGGCAAGGTGAGTTCATTGAGGACCAGGTGAACGGACTGCTGGTTGCCTATCGCGACTGGCAAGCGATGGGCGAGAAGGCATTGGCAATCATTCGGGACCCCGCGCTGCGCCAGCGCCTTTCCCGAGCCGCCCGGGCTTCGGCAATCGAGTTCGTCGACCCTGAAGCGAACCGGGCGAAAGAGCATGCGGCGTTCGACGCCATGTTCGACCGGTTCCGTTCGAGCGGGCGCCGAAGGCGGGCGTCCAGGGCGCAAGGCCCGTGCCGGGGATGATAGAAGGAATGCACATGGAAGGGACATTCGCTCCTCCGGCCGACCAGCTCTGGTCGAGCATCCTCCCTCGGCTCGATGATTATCGGCACGACCATTATTATCGTTACCCGGCACGCACCGAGGACGGCTGGAAGGGACTGCTGCGCGATCGCCTGGGTGCGGCAGCGGCCGATCCCGAGACCGAACTGTTCTTCAGTGACGACAAGCAAGGGCAGGCCCTGGTCGCGCTGCGGACCCGCTCCTGGGACGAGCAGCATTTCGGATTTCGCATCGGCACGATCGAGTTGATGTTCGGCGAGGGGTCTCAGGCGGCGTGCCGCGACTGCCTCATGCGAGTGCTGGAATTCTGCGGCGAGCAGCAGCTGCGGTTCGTCTCGGCGCGCGTCAGTGGCGACCAGCTCGATGCTGTCCACGCTCTCGAGGATCTCGGCTTTCGCTATATCGAAAATATCATTTGGCCGGTCGCGGACTGCAGGAAGGAGCGTGCGAGCACCGAAGAACTTGGAGTCCGGCTCCTCGACGACGAGCAGCTCGAACGGATCGCGAGCATTGCCGAAATCAATCAGTACCAGCGCGGCCATTATCATTGTGACCCGAAATTCGCGCCCAGGATCGTCGATTCGCTCTACGCCCGCTGGGTCAGGACCGCGCACCAGCAGAAGAAACCGATCCTCGTCGTCGAGCATGAGGGCGGACCCGCGGGCTATTTCGTCCTTGACCTGCCGGCCGATCTGTCCGCGTCGCTGGGCTATCGCTATGGCGGCATGCGCTCGCTCGGCCTTCAGGCGGCCTCGCGCGGCAAGGGTCTCGGGCGGCGGCTGTTCAGGGGTGCTGTCGCATGGCTTCGCGACCAGGGCTGCGACTATGTCGATTCCGGCTATGCCACCAAGAACCATCTCTCGGCGCGGCTTCATCAGGGCGCCAATTTCAATTCGGTGTACGAGGAAGTGACGATGCACTGGTGGCTGCGATGATCCTGCGCGGCGCAGCGGCCGCCCTGGCATGATCAGGGAACTCATTGGCCACACGGCCGCCTACACGATCGCCAACCTGCTCTCGCGCGGAACGGTCCTCGTCTGGCTGGTCGTCCTTCCAAGGTTCATGCCGGCCGCCGATTATGGAGCGCTCGGCCTCATCATCACCGCGGCGGCGCTGGTCAACGTCCTTGTTCCTCTTGAGGTCGGCCAGGGAATGGCGCGTTATTATCCATCGGCGACGGCGGCTGAGCGGCGGGAGTGGGCCGCAACGGCCTGGACCTTCACGCTTGCCGCGCTGCTGATCGCGGCGTTCATGGCTCTGATCTTCTCGCCCTGGCTCAACGAACTCCTGCTCGGCGATCCAACCTATCTTCGGGCATTCCGGATCGCGCTTGTGTATTTTGGCCTGAACACGAGCTTCCTGTTCGTCCAGAACCTGTTTCGCTGGGCGTTTCTCCCGCGCGGCTATATGCTGGTTACGGCGCTTTTCGCCCTTGTGACCCTGGCGCTCTCTGTCGGATTGGCCGCGGCCTTGCCGTCGGCTCTAGTCGGTGTGCTGGCGGGACTTGTCGCCGGGGCCGCGGCGGGCACGGCCTTGGGCTTGCTGCGGCTTCGCGGACTGCTTCGGCTGGGAATCGACGGATCGAAGCTCAAGCGCATGTTGCGCTTCTCCCTGCCGCTGGTGCCGGCAAGCCTCGCCCTGTTCGCCAGTACCTATGCCAGCCGTTTCATCCTCAAGGATCTCCTGACGCTGACCGATGTCGGACTGTTCACCTGGGCGAGCCAGCTCGCCGGAATTCCGGCCCTGCTCCTGCTTGGAGTGCAGGGGGCGGTCACTCCTCTCGTCATGAAACATCATTCGGACCCGCAGACGCCAGGCGTGCTCGCAAGGAGCTTCGAAACGGTGTTCGCAGGCGCGCTGTGGCTGTGCGTCGCGCTCGGCCTCTTCACGCCCGAGCTCGTTCAGCTGCTCGGCTATCTCTCTTATGCACGCGCGGCGCCGCTCGTGATCCTCCTCGCCCCTGCTCTGCTGCTGCTGCAGCTTTATGTCTTTGCACCGGGGTTTGCGGTGGCCGAGCGGACCGGCCTTCAGCTGCTTGTCTCCCTGCTGGGCGCTGCTGCCGCAATCATCTTCAATTATCTGCTGGTTGGCGCGGCCGGGCTCGAGGGAGCGGCCATTGCGACCTTTGCGTCGAGCGCCGTTTTCATCGGCAGCTGGTTCATCCTGAGTCAGCGGCTCTATCCGCTTCCCGTCAAGTGGCTGCGTCTTGGCTTGTTCACCATCGCCGCGGCCTTGTGCGCCGGCGCGGGAATGGGCGTAACCACCGACAGCATGCCTCGGTCGATCGTCCTCAACATCATGCTTCTGGCGATTCTCGGCGCTTGCGCCGGGCTCCTCGGCTTCGTGCGTGTCCGGCGCTTGCGGACGCTCTTCGCCGCGCCCCCTGCCACGCAGCCGGCTGCATAGCAGAACGCGTCGGTGCAGCTCCAGTTCGTCATCAAGGCGTTGAGCCTTCAAGGCGGAGGTGCGGAGCGGGTGTTGTGCGAGATTTGCTCGGAGCTCGCCGAGCGCGGTCACTCCGTCGAAATCATCAGCTTTGACCAGCCTCGATCTGTGGATTTCTACCCCCTTGACCAACGGGTCGGACGCATTCGGCTGGGCATCGGGAGGATTGACGCGCCAAGTAGCATTGGAGAGTTCGCGCGGCGCGTCCGGGCCTTGCGATCCTTGCTACTAGCCAAGCGGCCGGACGTCGCCGTGGGCTTCATGCACAGCGGGTTCGTTACCCTGGCCGTTGCCGGCCTGGGAACCATTCCCGTCATTGCCAGCGAGCATACCGTCTATGAACACTACCGCGAGCGACCGCTCGAAAAGCTGCTCATCCGCGCGATTGCGCCGCTGTGCACCGCCTTCACCATTACGCTGGACAACGTGCGGCGCGGATTTCCGGACTCAATCGCCAGGCGCATGACGGTTATTCCGGACCCCGTGACGCTGCGCCCAGAGCTGCCCGAATCGCGTGATCACGATCGCCAGCGGCTCCTGTTCGTGGGCAATTTCCGGCCGGAAAAAGGGCACCGCACGCTGATCAGCGCGTTCGGGCGACTGGCGGCGGAAAATCCGACGTGGGACTTGCGCCTGGTGGGCGAGGGGGAACTGAGGCTCGAGGTTGAAAGGCAGGTCAGGGATCTGGGGCTTCAATCGCGCATCTCCTTCGCGGGCGCCGTCGCGGACGTGTCGCGCGAATATGCGGCGGCGGATCTGTTCGTCGTTCCGTCCGCCTATGAAAGCTTCGGTCTCGCGACCGCGGAGGCGCTCGCAAGCGGACTCCCGGTCGTCGGCTTTGCCGATTGTCCGGCGACAAGTCAGCTCGTCCAGGACGGCTGCAATGGCATTCTCGTCAGCGGCTCCGACCGGGCCGGCGCGCTTGCGCAGGGCCTGCGGCGGCTGATGAGTTCCATCGAGCTGCGCAAGTCGCTAGGACGATCGGGACCTGCTTCGGTCCAGGCCTATTCGATCAAGAGCGTGGTCGACAAATGGGAGCAATTGCTTCGGTCCGTCGGGCTACCGTGACGCGCCGGACCGATGGGTCGCGTGGAGGGCGTCGTGCAGGCGGCTAGGACCGATCGCCAATTGCGGCGCAACATCGCGGTCCACAACCGGCTCGCGCGCAGGTACGAGAAGATCCACGGGGAGATCTTCAATGACGTCGAGCAGGGCCGGCTTCGTTCGCTTCTCGAGCGCGCGCTGGGAGAGGTGCGGAGCGGTCAATCGCCGGTCGAGGCGCTCGACATGGGCTGCGGGTCGGGAAATCTGACAGCGCATCTGCTCGAGCTTGGCGCCCGCGTCACCGCCGCCGACGTTGCCCCGGGCTTTCTCGAGCTTGTCGGAAGCCGGCACGGCCGCCGGCGCCTGAGGACGCACCGGCTGAACGGCCGCGACCTCGCCGGGCTTGGCGACCGGAGCTTCGACTTCGTCGCCACTTATTCGGTGCTCCACCATATTCCGGATTATCTTTCCGCCTGCGCGGAAATGGCGCGGGTGTGCCGCCCTGGCGGCGTTATCCTGATAGATCACGAGGCGAGCCCCAATGTATGGGAGCAAGATCAGGCGCTTGGGCAATTCCGGCGCGAAGCAGCCCGCTTCGACTGGCGCAAATATGCCCGCCCCGCCAATTATGTGCACCGCGTCAGGCGATTCTTCGACAGCAGATATTCAAACGAGGGCGACATCCACGTCTGGCCCGACGACCATATCGAATGGGACGCGATTCGTGACGTCATGCAGAAGAACGGCTGTGATCCGCTGTTCGAGGAGGATTATTTGCTCTACCGCAAGCTCTATCGCCGGGACGTCTATGAGCGCTTCAAGGGGCGCTGCGCCGACACTCGCGCAATGGCTTTCCGCCGCCGCTGAGCTGCTGGAATGCCGATGCGCGACGGGCCGGGCCTCACTCGCCGCGAGATAAGCGCAGCGGCCGCTGCCTTCGCGATGGCGGGGGCGAGCTCCTTGCCCAAAGCTGCGGCGCTGACGCCCGAACATTTCGGCGCCCGCGGCGACGGGACCACCAATGACACTGGCGCCTTCGCCGCGCTCGCCGCGGAAGTAAATCGCCGGGGCGGCGGCGAGGTCGAGTTGCGGCCCGTGACATATATCGTCGGCCGGCAGGCGGCGGACGGACCCGGCGGCTATGCTTTCATGCCGGCGCCGATCCTCGAGTTCCTGCGCTGCAAGGCGCCTCTGGTCATCTGCGGAAACGGCGCGCGCCTGCGCTGCGCTGCGGGGCTGCGCTACGGCACGTTCGACCGCGCGACGGGCCGGCCGACGCGGCACTCCATGCCTTATGTTCAGGCAGGCGAGCTTGCCACTCCATACAGGGCAATGATCCGCGTCGAGGATTGCACAGGACCCGTCGAGATCAGCGATCTGGAACTCGACGGCAATCTTCGCTCGCTGCGGATCGGCGGCCAATATGGCGATAGCGGATGGCAGATCCCGGCAGTCGGCATCCACCTCGTGAACAACAAGGGACCCGAGCGGCTGTCGCGAATCCACGCGCATCACCACGCACTGGACGGAATCCTGATCGACGGGGCGCAGGCGCGCAACGCCACGAGCACGCTTCACCAGGTTCGATCCGAATATAACGGGCGGCAGGCATGCAGCGTCACGGGTGGTTCCAATTATGCATTCACCGCCTGCAAGTTCGGCAACACCGGCAAGGCCGGCCTGTCGAGCGCGCCCGG